>ERZ1370068.5966-contig-4969_pt1 | contig 83510 bp, 106 predicted proteins | sample MGYA00561227_ERZ1370068 | MGnify/ENA primary metagenome ERZ1370068 (study PRJEB38410, sample SAMEA6850437) | metagenome | study: Metagenomic assessment of the ecological functions of the soil: analysis of the soil microbiota associated with the...
ATTTGTACTTCGGTCAGTTACGTATTGCTCGGTGCGAATCTGGGCGTTGGTCCGGACCGCTGATCGCGCGCGGCGGCCGATGGTTGACGCGGTCCTGCACCATCAGCATCGCCGCCGCGCCATGCCGACGGGCCACCTCCGGCTTCCACCAGTTGTAGGCGTGCACGGTGTTCCACGCGCCCTTGAAGCGGCTGGCCGGATCGGTTTCCTGCGGCTCGTGCGCGAGGATCATGATCACTTTTCCGGCGACGTCGACGCGCCCTTGAAGTCGTCGTAGTCGTACTCGGCGCACGGTGACGCCGTAGCCACGCGAACACCAGCGGCGCGGACGGCGACGTCGACGTTGCCCTGCCGCGGCATGGTGAAGTCCGGACCGTTGGCGTAGTCGCGATCCGATTGCGCCGCCGCTCTCTCGCCACGATGGCGGCGCCGCCAGACATGCATGCTCGCGATCGATGTGCGCGTCGACCATCGGAAAATTCTGGAAGAAGGTGTTACTGTCGCCGACCGGTTCCAACCCGGCGCGGTAGAAGCAAGCCGGCGATGTAGTCGGCGGCGATGCGCCCTCACGGCTCATCGAGTCGCGTCCCGCCATCGCGTCGGAGGCGAGGAAGAAGATGTGGCCTTTCAGCGCATCGGCGCGAATCGTCTCGAGGCCTGGCGCCGGATCGCCTGCGGCGTTCAGCACCAGCGCGAGCATGATGAATGCGAATGATGTCGTCGCGAACCGTTTCATGAAGAGCGGTGCAAGGAGTTCGCGCATGGTGAGCCTCCCAATTGCGGGAGAGCATACCGCGCGCTCAAGCAACGTTTCTGTCGTCTTTGCACGCGTTCTGCGGCGGGCATGGTTCAGGCGACGGGCCGTCCCGTCGTTGAACGGACTCCAGCGCGCGCGCGAACTAGTGGTGTGTCTCCTCCGATCTCACTACCGGGCCGCTCCGTTGTCGCGGCCCGAAAATCGCGGTTCGAAGGCTCGTTGTGACCTCATACTTCCAGTGGATACGCTCCACTACTCGTCTACTCGTCGCGCAGGACGATCATCGGATCGACGTGCGTCGCCGACCGCGCCGGCAGGTAGCAGGCGACGAGGCGAGCGGTCGCGATGAGCGCGATGACGCCGACAATCGTCACCGGATCGGACGGACGCACGCCGAAGAGCAGCGACGCGAGCACGCGATTCATCGCGAACGCGACCGCCAGTCCGCCGCCGACGCCGACGAGCGTCATACCCGAGCCCCTGGCGAGCACCAGGCGCAGCACCGATCGGCGCGGTCGGCGCCGAGCGCCATGCGAATTCCGATCTCGCGGCGGCGTTCCGTCACCATGCCGACAGGACACCGTACGCGCCGATCGCGGCGAGCAGCAGCGCGAGTTCGGCGAAGACGCCGAGCAACTGGGCGAGCAGCCGTGGACGGCCAATCGCATCCGCAAACACATCGTCCATGGTCTGCAGCCGCACGATCGGCAGCGACGGATCGAGCCTCTTCGACCGCGCGATGAATCGACGCCGACAGCGCCTGCGGCGCGATCGACGTCCGCAGCCACGAGGTTCATCGCGTTCGGCATCGCGCCGTTCACCTTGCACGACTGCTCGACGTCGAAGTAGAGCTCGGTCCCGGTCTTCTTGTCGACGCCGCCCTGCTTCACGTCCTTCAGCACGCCGACGATGGTGAACCACGGCACGTTGGCCGACGGCGGCGCCGGACGGCCGCATGCGGCGGCCGATCGGGCTCTCACCTCTGAAAAACGTCCGCGCCAGCGATTCGTTGATGAGAACAACGAACGGACCGTCGGCGTCCGCCGGCTGGAATGCGCGGCCCCTCGACGACTGGAATGCCCATGGTCTCGACGTAGCGGCCAGTGACGTTCTGGTAGTAGTCGACGTTTGGACCGGGCGTGTTCGGAGGGGGCGGCGTGGTAGTCCTCGATGCTGGTGTCGTTTGCGCGTTCACCCGACGCAGCGGCGGGAGACCGTCCATCGCGGCGACGCTCTGCACGCCCGGCAGGGCGGACAGCTGATCGATGAGCCGGCTGGTAGAAGTCCATCACTTGCGACTGCTGCTGATACTTCGCCCCGGGCAGGCTCAACGCGAACGTGACGAGACGCGAGCGATTGAACCCGGCGTCGACGTTCGACAGGTTCAGCACGGTCCGCAACAGCAAGCCGGCGCCGATGACCAGCGCGACCGCGAGCGCAACCTCGCCGGCCACGAGAAGACGCGCGCACGCGATTGCGGCCGGCGCCCGCCGTGGTGCGCTGGCCCCCTTCTTTGAGCGCGAGCGACGTGGCATCGGCGCCAGAGATGAAGCAGCGGCGCGAGGCCGAAGACGGCGCCGGTTGCCAGCCCGATGACGAGCGTGAACCCGAGCACACCGAGATCGAGCGTGATGTCGGCGGATCGCGGCAGGCTGTCGGGATACGCGGCGATGAGGGCGCGCAGCCCGAAAATCGCGACGCCGAGACCGAGTGCCGCGCCTGTGAAGCGACAGGAGGCAGCCCTCGACCATGAACTGGCGCAGCAGACGCGCGCGTCCTGCGCCGAGGGCGCTGCGAACGGCGAACTCCTTGTGACGCGACTCAGCGCGTGCGAGCAGTAGATTGGCGAGGTTCGCACACGCGATCAGCAGCACGAACACCACCGCGCCCTGCAGCACGAGCACGGCGCGTCGCGCGCTGCCGACGATCTGGGCCTGCAGCGGATCGAAACGGAACCGGTGATTCTTCGGATCCGGCGCGTGAATGCCGCCGGTCGCGTTCGCGGGCCGCGCCGCCTGCAGAGACGGCAGCCAGTTGGCGAGAATCGTCTCGAGCCCGCGCGCTCGCCGATGCGAGCGTCACACCCGGCTGAGCCGCCCGATCAAATAGAGGTAGTGGCTGCCACGATTGCGGCGGTTCTGCGGATCGAGCACGAGCGGCGTCCACAGCTCGCCGTGCTGATCGGCGACGTCGAATCGCGGCGGCATGATGCCGATCACCGTCCGCTGGCGGCTGTTGATCTCGACTTGCTGGCCGACCAGACCGGGACTGCCGGCAAAGGCGCTCTGCCAGAGTTCGCATGAAAGAACCGCGACGAGCGGTCCATTCGGCCGCGTTTCCGCATCGTCGAAGGTCCGTCCCAACATGGGTGCAACGCCGAGCGCTTTGAACAGATCGGCGGACGCCTGCACGGTGATCACCTGCCGCGGACGATCGGTCGCCGTCAGATTCGCCTGGCCGGTCGCGAACGCGCCGATCGACGAGAACGACTGCACGCGCTCGCGAAAGTCGAAGAACTCGGGTGGAGAAATCCAGAACTGATCGAAGCCATGGCTGCGGAAACTGGCTCGAGATATAAACGAGCTGACCCGGTTCGGGATAGCCAAGCGGCCTCAGGATCACGCCGTTCACCACCGAGAAGATCGCGGTGTTCGCGCCGATGCCGAGTGCGAGCGTCAGGATGGTGATGACGGCGAATCCCGGCGATCGAAGCAGGTTGCGAGCCGCGTGACGCACATCCCGAACGAGTCCATCCATGCCGGGCCTCCCGCACGGGTCCGCCGGCCGTGAAGGCCGTCGCTATACCCGTGGCAGTCCGGGTTTAGACGGCGCCACGCGGAGAAATGTTGTCGGCCTCGCGCGACTGCCTTCCCGTTGCACTCGACGGCCCGTTCGCAGTCAGACCAGTGTTCACTTTCGCGATTTGATGTGCGCTCTCATTGAGCGGCGGTCGACGGCCCACGCGCGGCGGCGATGTCGTTCTTCATCACGACACCGCCTTTCATCACGAACTTCACGCGCTCCATCTCGGTGACGTCCGTGAGCGGATTGCCGGCGACGGCGATGACGTCGGCGAACTTCCCTTTTGAGGGTCCCGACCCGGTTCGCCCAGTTGTAATTGGAGCGCGTTGGCCGAGGCGATGAAAGTGCTCTGGAGCGCCTGCACCGGCGTCATCCCCCACCGGACCATCCAGGCGAACTGGTCCGCCTGCTTGCCATGAGGAAACGAGCCATCGCCGGCGACGGCGCCGCTGCCGAAGACGAGCGGGACGCCGGCTTTCAGCAGCTTCTTGAACGTCAGCTCGGCCATCCCGAGGCGGGTGACCGCTTTGTCGCCAGTGACGCCAAGGTTCGCGAGCAGCCGCTTGTCGCCGTTGTCGAGGCCAACGAGATCATCAATCGTGATCATGATCGGCAGCTTCTTCTGCACGATCGTGTTGATGAGCGCGTCGTCTCGATAAAGCTCGGTGACGTGCATGCTGGAGATCGACGCCGGCGTTGATCGACGAGCGCATGCCGTCACCGCCGTAGGTGTGGCACGCGACCTTGAGCCCCATCCGATGCGCCTCGTCGACGATGGCCTGCACTTCTTCGAACGTCAGCGACGGCGATGCGACGAGCGTGCCGTCCGGCCTGAACTCGTTCAGTTCGTGACCGCCGACGAAATCCTGCGTCGTGTAGATCTTGATCCAGTCGACGCCGTGCAGCTTCGCTTCGCGCACCGCCGCGCGCGCGAGCCACAAGGACCGTTGATGTTCTTGCCTTCGGTGAAGCCGGAGTAGAAGCCGGGGCCGGGGTTCGGATACGGCGCGCTGGCGCGCGGGTTCAGCGACTGTCCGGAGACCTGCATCCTCGGTCCCTTGATCACGCCCTCGTTGATCGCGTCGCGCAACTCCACGGTGCCGAAGCCGCCGCGAGAGTCCATGTCGACGGTGGTCGTGAATCCAGCTTCGAGATCGCGCACGGCGCTCTGCACCATGACGATCGTTTTCATTTCGACCGAATCACCGCGGCCGGCGTTGTGCACGTGGGCGTCGATCATCCCCGGCAGCACCGTCGCGGTGCTGAGATCGATCACGCGCGCGCCGGCGGGAATCTGCACCGACGGCCCGACGTCGACGATGCGATCGCCTTTGATCAGGATGACCTGGTTGCTGACCATGGCGCCGGCGACGGCGTCGAACATCCGGCCGGCTCGAACTGCGACCGGAGTCTCCGGTGCCGCCAGGTAGGGTGACTGCGGGCGGGGCGCGCCTGAGACCAGAGAACCGTGCTCGAGGCGACGGCGATTGCGACGACGAGGCTCGCGAACCGGAGACGGTTGATCATCGAGTCCTCCACTCTGTATGCGTCTACGCCGGCATGAATCCGGTGGCTACATTGAGGACTCTTATTCACCGACCGGATCGACGTTGTCAAGATCACGGGCGCTGAAACGATGTTGTCAAGCACCGTCGTCAGCGCACTCCTGACAACGCGGTGTCAGGGTGTGCGACGGAAGACGAAGGATTGCGCGCGCTGTCCGCCGTCGCTGATCCGCGCTTCGAGCGAGCCGTCGGGCTGCTTCGCGTAGCGGATCATCTTCGGAAAATCGTGCGCCGGGTTTTCGAAGGTCGCGCTGTCGGCGGCGATTTCGGTCAGCACGAAGTCGGTCGGCGGACGGCCGTCGGGTTGTGCGATGTAGACGAGGCCGCCGTTGCGCTCGACGATGCGGAGGAATTCGAAGGCAACCATGCGGTCGCCTTTGAGCGTCCGCGAGACGGCGAGCATCGCGCCGCCGGCTGGCGGCGTCCAGCGCTCCTCGAATGTCGCGCCGCCGGCGCCGCCCGACCACGCGCCGGCAACCCAGGCGACCTGCGCAATTGAGGCGTTGGCGGGCGGACGCGGCGTCTGCGCCGCGGAGGTTGTCGTCAGAGCCAGCACGAACGCGACGAACGCTTTGTTCTGCATACGGTGACTCTACGCGGGCTGGTGCGGCGGGCGCTTGAAGAAATGCGACCGCGAATGCTACCGTCGGCGGGCGCCGTGGAATATACCGAATCCGCCCCGCCGCCGCAGCTCGCGTCGACCGTCCGTTGCGTGTGGAGGCTCGACGGCCACGCGCGCGATCTCAACGCTGCGATTCAGCCGGTGCTGCCGGACGGCTGTCCGGAACTGGTCGTGCATCTCGGCGACGCGTTCGAGCGCGTGCACGCGCACGGCCTCGTCGAGCGGCAGCCGGCTGTGCTCGTCGCGGGACAGCTCACCAGTCAGCTGTCGCTGCGGGCGACGGGACGCATCGCGGTCGTCGGCATCCGGTTTCATCCCGACGGCGCCGCCGCGCTGCTGTGTGCCGCAGCACGACCTCGCCGGTCTGACGGTCGGCGTGGACGAACTGCCAAGTCCTCTGGCGCGCTCGCTGCGCGATGTGCGCGACTCGACCGAGACGACGTCGGTTGCGCTGTCCACGATCCTCGAACGCCTTCCTGGTCCACGCGCCTGCCGCGCGCGTCGATGTGCGGGTTCGTCGCGCCGTCGAGATCATCGGCCGCCAGCGCGGACGCGTTTCGATCGATCGCCTGGCCCGTCACGTCGGTCTGACGCGGCGTCACCTCGAGCGGCGGTTCCAGATGCTGGTCGGGATGCCGCCGAAACGGCTCGCGCGGATCGCGCGCTTCCAGAACGCGCTGCGGATGCTGCACGCGCTCGACGCCGGTCAGCGAGGCACGACAACCGCCGTCGAGTGGCGGCTACGCCGACCAGGCGCATTTCGTCCGCGAGTTCCGCGAGCTCGCCGGATGCCCGCCGGAGGCGCATCTGCTCCGCGACGCGGCGTTGAACGGGTTCTTCTCCGGGCAGCCTCAAAGGGCTGCGCTACTGCCGTGACCTCTATGCCACTTTCGCGTCGACCGTAATCTCCATCGTGCCGCGATAGGCGTTCGACACCGGGCAGCGGCCTTCTGCTTCCTTCGCGACCTCGGCGAACTGAGCGGCGTCGAGGCCCTTGAGTCCGTAGGCTGTCACTTCGAGCTTTGACGATGCGATCTTGATTCCGGCATCACCTTTGTCCGCGGTGATCGTCGCGCGGACGACTGTGCGATCGGCCGACGCGCCCTTGCGTCCGAGCGTGCCGTTCAAGCGCCATCGCGTAGCAGGCCGCGTGCGCCGCCGCCATCAGTTCCTCGGGGCTCGTCTTGCCGCCGGGGTCGCCGATGCGCGCCGGAAACGAGACCGGCAGTGAGAACGCGCCAGTGCCGGCCTTCGCCTCGCCGCCGCCTTCGGTGACCGACCCTTTCCATTCCACGTCCACGTGCCGTTCGAAAGTCGCCATCAACGCCTCCAGTCCGGCTGAAGCCGGACACTACTGCACGATTGTTCCGTCCGGTAATTCCGAGTTGCACGGCCATTCCGATCACACCGATCGCAAGCCAGACGATCGGGACCCAGCGTTGTCCCGGTGACGACGTGGGATAGAGAATCCAGACGTCGCCGGTCGCGGCGGCGCGCGCGGCGCGGCGGTCGCCGGTCAGCGCGAACAATCCGACCAGCAGCGTCCACGCCCCGCCGAACGACGTCGCCGACGATAATCACGTAGCGCTGCAGCAGCATCGCAGCTGATCGCGCCGGCGACGCGCGAGCAGGATCACGGCCAGCGCCGGCGGATCGCCGGTGCCGAACGACTGCCACACGCGCGTGCGCGACGAGCGCGCCGAGTCCCGCGCCGACGAGCGCGATGCCGACGAAGTAGGCGAGCATGAGGATGAGCGCACCGGCGATGCCGCCGACGATCGCCGCGCCGACCATCGCGCCGGTGCTGGTCGACGCCGACCAGCGAGCTCGCCAGCATCGCGCCGAGGATGAACCCGTAAATCGCCAGCACGACCCGGAACAGCCGGTAGCCGGCGAAGCACGACAGCGTGCCGCCGACGATGAGCGCGAGCGCAGCGGGAATGCTCGTAGGCGGACGGCAGCATCAGATGCGGCGATGGCTAGACCTCGCGACGCCCTTCGAGCGCCTTGTGCATCGTCACTTCGTCGGCGTATTCGAGATCGCTGCCGACCGGCACGCCCATCGCGATGCGGGTCACCCGGACGCCGAGCGGCTTGAGCAGCCGCGCCAGGTAGATGGCGGTCGCCTCGCCTTCGACGTTCGGGTTGGTCGCGAGGATCGACCTCGTTGACGCCGTCGCCGACGCGCGCGAGCAGGCCCTTGATCTTCAGGTCGTCCGGACCGATGCCCTGCAGCGGCGACAGCGCGCCCATCAGCACGTGATAGACGCCCTTGAACTCGCGCGTCTTCTCGATCGCCGCCGACGTTCTGCGGCTCTTCGACGACGCAGATGACGCGGTGATCGCGGCCGTCGCTGCGGCAGAAGTGCGCAGGGATCGGCGTCGGTGATGTTGCTGCAGATCGAGCAGTAGGTGACGCGCTCCTTGACCTCGCGCACGGCGTCGGCGAGACGATCGGTCTGCTCGCGCGGCGTCTTGAGGATGTGAAACGCGAGGCGCTGCGCGCCCTTCGGGCCGATGCCGGGCAGGCGCTGCAGTTCCTCGATGAGTCGGAGGAGCGGATCGGGCAGCGACAAGTTAGAACTTCATGCCGGGCGGCAGCATCCCGCCCATCTTCTGCGCCATCGCCTCGTCCGCCTTGCGCTGCGCGTCGTTCACGGCCGCGACGATCAGGTCCTGCAGCATCTCGACGTCGTCCTTCGAGACGACCTCGGGATCGATCTTCAGCGACTGAATCTGCTTGGCGCCGTTGACGATCACGGTCACCATGCCGCCGCCGGCGTTGCCTTCGACGCGCAGCTCGGCCATCTGCTTCTGCAGTTGCTCCTGCATCTGCTGCGCCTGCTTCATCATCTGTTGGATGTTCACATTTCCTCGACGTCGCGGATTTCCGCGGGGAAGATCTCGAGCATCGTCTGGACGCCCGCGTCGGCCATCGCCTGCTCGCGGAGCGCCGACTTCTTCTCGGCCGATTTCTGGTCGGAGGCGATCTGTCCGTCGTTATTGCCCGGTGGTTCGCGGGCGGTGCGGCGGCCGGCGCTCGCGGCAGCCCCGCCCGGCGCCGGCGCGTCGTTCTGCACGCTCGTCACCGCGATCTTGCGGCCGGAGACCTGCTGCGCCGCGGACTCCAGCCACGCGCGATTGCTGTTCGAACACGTCGCGCAAGCGTGCGCTGGTTCGGCGAGAACGTGAACGTCACGCGATCGCCGGCCACCTCGATCTTCTGCGCCTGCGCGACCACCGTGTTGTAGAACACCGCCTTCGATTTACGGACTTCCGCCAGCAGCGCGTCTTTGAGGTTCGTATCGCTTCGCGCTGGAGCCGCCCCGGCGGCAGGCGCTGCCGGCGACGGCGCGGAGGACGTCGACGCGCGACACGCGCGGCGTGGACGCAGGCGCCGGACGAGCGGGCGCCGGACCAGCCGCCGGCGTCGGTGGTGCGGCGAACGACGCCGACGTCGACGTCGCCGCGGCGCGGGCCTTTCAGGCCCGGACGGCACCGGCGATCAAATCCTCGATCGGCATCAGCTTCCGCAGGTAGATCCACCGCAGCAGCGCCATCTCGAGGTGATAGCGCGGCTGCGCCGCGGCGCGGATGTCCGTTTCGGCCTTGCGTCAGCACATCGAAGGCGCGCAGCAGATCCTCGCGCGAAAAGCGGCCGGCGAGCGCCTTCAGCCGCTCGCGCTCGCTCTCGCCCGCGATTTCCGGATCGCTGATCCGCGACGGATCGACCGACAGCACGAGCAGATCGCGCACGACGCGCGACAGCTCGCGGCAGACGAGCGCGCAGGTCGTAGCCGAGCTCCGACCGCGCGGCCGGCCAGCGCAAACGCCGCCGGCGGCGTCCTCGTCGGCGACCGCCTGCACGCGTGTCGAGCAGCAGATCGCGGCCGACCAGTCCGAGCACCGTCGCCACGTCCTCGGCAGTAATCGTCTTGCCGGTGAACGCGATGCACCTGATCGAGCTTGCTCTGCGCGTCGCGCATGCTGCCTTCGGCGTCGCGCGCGATGAGCTGCAACGCGTCGTCGCCGACCGTCGATCTGCCTCGGCGTCGACGATGCGCGCGCAGCTGCTCGGCGATCGCCTTGGTGCCGATCGTGCGGAACTCGTAGACCTGCGAGCGCGACAGCACGGTGTCCGGAATCTTGTCGAGCTCGGTCGTCGCCATCATGAAGACGACGTGCGGCGGCGGCTCTTCGATCGACTTCAGCGAGCGCGTTGAACGAGTGGCTCGAGAGCTGGTGGACTTCGTCGATGATGAAGACCTTGTAGCGGTTCGCGGACCGGCGCGATCGCGAGGCCGGCGATGATCACTTCGCGGACGTTGTCGACGCCGGTGTGCGTGGCCGCGTCGATCTCGAGGCACGTCGATGTCGCGCCCTTCGCGCGATCTCGACGCACGGCGTCGCACACGCCGCACGGATCGGCGGTCGGCCCGTTGACGCAGTTCAGCGCGCGCGCCAGAATGCGCGCCGTCGTCGTCTTGCCGACGCCGCGCGGGCCCGGCGAACACGAACGCCTGCGCGAGCCGGCCGCTCGTCGAGCGCGTTGCGCAGCGTGCGCGTGACCGCCTGCTGTCCGACGACGTCGTCGAACTGCTGCGGCCGCCACTTTCGGGCGATGACCTGATAGGACATTCGATTGCGATTACGGAGCTGCAGACGTCACCGGAGAGCGTGTGGTTGCGGACTCCACCGCGGCCCGGAGGACCTGCGGCACATGTCAGGATCTGCTTAGCGCTGCTGCCTTCCGGCCCTGACGCGGTTCGCAGGCTGAAATTGCACAGGTTCCGGACCGCGGTGCAATCCGCAAACCTTCAACTTTACTACACGGGCACGCGCGTCGCGAGGAGCAGATACTTCGCGAGCACCTCGCCGACGACCACGGTGAAGAAATCGACGTAGAGAATGCCGGTCGCCGACTGCGTCGAGCGGATCTTCGCGGTTTCCCAGGTGAGATAGGAGAGCAGCGCCGGCCCGGCGAGGCCGAACAGCACGCGCTGCCAGAAGAAAATCCCGTCGACCGACGTGATGTAGCGCTCGGAAGCTCGGACCCAGACCGGGCTGCCATGTGGCGATGGCGTATGAACACGGCCGCGCCGACCACCGCGACGCCGCACGATCATCGACGCGATATGGATCTTGACAATCGACTGGAGGTGCGAGACCTGCATCGACGGCAGTGATCAGATACCAGTGGCCGAGGATCATCGCCGTGCAGGCGCCGCCGAGGAGCGCCGCCGAGCTGAGAAAGCTCGCGATCGTCAGCACCTGCATCGGCAGCGCGCGGTCGGCGGTCAGAGCGAGCGCCTGCAGGATCGACCGCGAGCAGGCCGCCGCCTACCGCCACGGCGACAAGCGCCGGCCGGATCCTCGCCAGCATCCGGCCGATGGTCGCCCAATACAGCACGAGGGCGACTTCGGCGGCGTCGAGAACGAGCAGCGCCAGGAATGCGAGGCGCGTCGGCGGCGGATCGGCAGGATTCGCGCCGCTGTAGTGGAACGCCAGTCCGACCGCGATCAGAATCGCGGCGAGGCCCGCGTTGAACCGGAAGAACTTCACGCCGGCCTCGCGCGAGACGAAGACCAGCGTGCACGCGATGCCGACACCGAGGTGCGCGAGGAACAGAAAGAGAATCGTGGACAGGGACATCTGTCCACGATTGTAGTTCGGGTGCGGCTCGGCTACTTGGCCTGGAGGCGTTTGTTGATCTCGGCCCAGTTGACGACGTTCCACCACGCCGTCGATGTAGTCGGGCCGGCGGTTCTGGTATTTCAGGTAATAGGCGTGCTCCCAGACGTCGACGCCGAAGACGATCTTCTTGCCCTCCATCAGCGGGCTGTCCTGGTTCGGCGCTGCTTTCGATCACCAGCTTGCCGCCGCTGATCGATGAGCCACGCCCAGCCGCTGCCGAAGCGGCCGACGCCGGCCTTCTTCACTGCCTCCTTGAACTTGTCGAAGCCGCCGAACGACGACGTTGATCGCGTCGGCAATCGCGCCGCTCGGCGCGCCGCCGCGCATTCGGTCCCATGATCTGCCAGAACATCGAGTGGTTCGCGTGGCCGCCGCCGTTGTTGCGCACCGCGGTGCGGATGTCCTCGGGCACGCTGTTGATGCCGCTTGAGCAGATCCTCGACGCTCTTCGACTGCAGCTCGGGATGCTTCGTCGAGCGGCCGCGTTCAGGTTGGTGACGTAGCGCCTGATGATGCTTGCCGTGGTGAATCTCCATCGTCTGCTGCGTCGATGTGCGGTTCGAGCGCATCGAACGGATACGGAAGGGGTGGAAGTGAGTGAGCCATCGAACGTCCTCCTTATGCGCGTCGCGTCGTTCGTGAAAGACCGATGATCGTACTATCGTTCGGGTTCCGGCTTCAACGACGCGAGCGCGGCCGGCGGCACGCGGCCGTGCTCGGACGAGAGGCACAACGTGCAGCCGTGTTTCGTGAACGCATCCCATGCGCGGGCTCGCGAGTCGATGAGCGCGCACGCCAGCGCGATGCAGATCGCCAGCCGCGTCCACGACGCGGACAGGAACAGGTATTCGACGTGAGCGGGATCGTGAGGAAGCGAAACGCAGCTGCCCGAGGCCAGCCACGCGGACGCGCCGAGCAGCACGCCAATCAGCACCGCCGCATTATGCGGCGGCGTCTACTGGATGGACAACATGCGGTCGAGCGCGACCTTCGTCCAGTGCTTGCGATCCTCGGGGACGACGATGCGGTTGTGGACCTCGCCGTCGACCAGCCCTTCGAGCACCCACAGCAGATGATTCGGCGAGACGCGGAACATCGTCGAGCACAGGCAGCCGAACTGATCGAGCGAGAGGACGGTCCGCTCCGGCGCGACTTCACGCGCAAGCCGGTTGACGAGGTGGATCTCCGTCGCCGACCGCCCACACCGAACCGGCAGGGCTTTCCTTGACCGTCTTGATGATGTATTCGGTCGAACCCGAATCGTCGGCGGCCTGCACGACATCCCACGGCACTTCCGGATGCACGATGACGCGGATGCCGGGATGCTGCGCGCGGATCGCGTCGATCTGCCGGGCGGTGAACCGCGTGTGCACCGAGCAGTGGCCCTTCCACAGGATCATCGCGCGCGTGGTTGACCGCGTCCGGTTCGAGGCCGCCCCAGATCTCGTTCGGATCCCACACGACCATCTGATCGAGCGGGACGCCGATCTTGTAGGCCGTGTTGCGGCCGAGATGCTGATCCGGCAGGAACAGAATCCGCTCGCCGCGCTCCCACGCCCACTTCAGCGTCGCGCGCGGCGTTCGACGACGTGCAGACGACGCCGCCGTGCTCGCCGACAGAACGCTTTGATGGCGGCCGCGGAGTTGATGTAGGTGACCGGCACCACGCCGGTGACGCCCATCTGCTGCAGGTCGTCCCAGCACATGCTCGAGCTGATCGGGATCCGGCCATGTCGGCCATCGAGCAGCCGGCGGCGAGGTCGGGCAGGATCACCTGCTGATGATCGGCGCGCAGAGCACGTCGGCGCTCTCGGCCATGAAGTGCACGCCGCAGAAGACGATGAAGTCGGCGTCGGGGTGCTGGCCGACCTGGCTGCGCGAGCTTGAACGAGTCGCCGGTGTAGTCGGCGAACTTGATGCACCTCGTCGCGCTGGTAGTGGTGGCCGAGGATGACGAGCCGGCGGCCGAGCGTCGCCTTCGCGGCGGCGATGCGCGCGTCCATCTCCTCGTCGGACAGCCCCAGGTAGTTCTCGGGCAGCGGCTGGCGTTCGGAGATGTGCTCCTTTTCGTAGGCCGTAAGCAGTGGTATCAGCACGTTTGTCGAAACTTTTCGCAAGGCGCTCTACTAAGTATAACACCCGGTCGGACGCCGCTATTCCTAGTGCTGGGCTGACAACGGTTCGGCCGTTCCGGCGTGCTCGATGACGTTGTAGAGCGTGTCGCGCTCGACCGGCTCGCGGCCGGCGGCGCGAGATCAGGCGCTCGATCTCGCGCGTGGTCATCGCCTCGGGCGTGCGCGACCCGGCCATGTGGTAGATCTTCTCTTCCTGCACGGTGCCGTCGAGGTCGTCGGCGCCGAACCACAGCGCACGTCTGCGCCACCTCGACGCCGGTCGCGATCCAGAACGCCTTCACGTGCGGGATGTTGTCGAGCATCAGCCGCGCCACCGCGTGCACGCGCAGCGTGTCGGCGCGCGCTCGGCGCCGGCAGCTTGCGCATCTGGTTGTTGTCGGGATGAAACGCCAGCGGGATGAACGCCTGGAAGCCGCCGGTCTCGTCCTGCAGCGCGCGCGCGCGCAGCATGTGATCGACCCGCTCCTCGCTCGTCTCGATGTGCCCGTAGAGCATCGTCACGTTCGATGCGCATGCCGAGCCGGTGCGCCGTGCGGTGAATCGCGAGATAGCGATCGGCGCCGCACTTGTCGTGCGCAGATCTTCCGGCGCACGCGCTCGGCGAAGATCTCGGCGCCGCCGCCGGGCAGCGAATCGAGGCCCGCCGCCATCAGCTCGCGCAGCACCTGCTCGTCGGTCATGCCGTAGAGATCGGCGAAGAACGCGATCTCGACGGCGGTGAAGCACTTCAGATGGATGTCGGGCCGGATGCGCTTGAAGCCGCGCAGCATGCTCCGTGTAGTAGTCGAACGGCAGATCCGGATGCAGGCCGTTGACGACGTGGACTTCGGTGAGCGGCTGGTCGGCGCGCTGGCGCAGCTTGTCCCAGACCTGCTCGAGCGACATCGTGTAGGCGCCGGCATCGCCGGGCTTCAGCCGCGCGAACGAGCAGAACAGGCAGCTCGCGACGCAGACGTTGGTCGCCTCGAGCCGGATGTTGTAGTTGTAGAACGTGCGCGCGCCGTGGCGCTTCTCGCGCTCGCGGTTCGCCAGCCAGCCGACCGCGAGCAGATCCGGGCGCGTCGAACAGCCGCACGCCGTCGCTCGAGGGTCAGTCGCATGCCGGCGTCGAGTTTGTCGGCGATGTCGAGAGGCTGGCCGCCCGCAGGCGGCAGCCATCGGCGACGGCGCGAGCGGCGATCGGGTAATCGGTGATCGGCGATCGATGGGCGATTGATCCGATCGCCGATCTCCCGATCTCCCGATCACCCATTCCCGATGCCGCAGACCTGAATCCGCAGCGATCGCGCGCGGGGACCGTCGAGCTCCGCCATCAGAATCCGCTGCCACTGACCGAGCACCACTTCGCCGCCGCTGACCTGCAGCGTGAGGCTGTGGCCCGAGCAGCAGCGCGCGCAGATGCGAATCGGCGTTCATGCGATCGCAGTCCGAGTGATCGGGATTGTTGTGCATCCACTCGGCGTCGCGCGCGACCATCTGTTCGAGGAACCGCTTGATGTCGGTGAGGAGCGCCGTCTGAAACTCGTTGATGAAGAGCGCGCACGTGGTGTGCATCGACCAGCAGGCTGACCAGGCCCTCGCGGATGTTGAACACGCCGGACGAACTCCATGATTCGGTTCGGTGAGATCGACGAGCTCGATGCGCTGGTCGGTCTCGATCACGATCGTCTCACCGTGAATCGTCAGGCCGCCGACCGTCGCGATGCCACGTCTTCAACGGGCTTCTCGCGGACGGTGACAGTCGAGCTCTTGCTCATGCAGTTCCTCTTCGGACTGAAGGTGTGGTCGGTCCCGTTTCCGGACAGAACGGAATAATGTTACGTAAAAAACTCCGCTGAGGCAACCCTGCTATACTCCGCGTCCGCATGCAACTGACGTTGACCCCGTCCTGCCTCCGGCGGCGGCTAGCTCCGGCCTGCCGTCCACTTCTTCACCGGCACACCGGCCAGCAGCGACGCGTGCGACCGTAATGGCATTCCCTCTGATCTCCTCCGTGCAGCCGATGTGTCGTTCGCCTACGACCGCCGCGGCCAGCTGCCGTCGTCGACGGCGTCACGCTCGGCGTCCCGCGCGCGCGCGATCGTCGGACTGCTCGGGCCGAACGGATCCGGTAAGACGACGCTGCTGCGGCTGCTCCGGGAACAGCCGCCGCCGACGAGCGGACCGCATCACCATCGACTGGTGTTCCGATCGGCGACGCCGTCACGCCGCGAGATGGCGCGGCGAATCGCCGTCGTGCCGCAGGAGACGCACGCCGCGTTCGACTTCAGCGTCCTCGAGATCGTCCTGATGGGACGCTATCCGCACCTCGGCGCGTTCGCGCTCGAGGGGCAGACGACGTCGCGATCGCGCGCGCGGCGCTGACGGCGACCGGCACGCTGGCGCTCGAGTCACGGCGGTTCGCGACGCTCAGCGGTGGCGAGAAACAGCGCGTGGTGATCGCCAGTGCGCTGGCGCAGTCGTCGGAAATCCTGCTGCTCGACGAGCCGACCGCCTCACTCGATCTCGGCTTCCAGTTCGACATCGCCGAAGCTGCTCGTGCGCCTCAACCGCGAGCGCGCGGTGACGATGGTCGATGTCGACGCACGACCTCAACCTCGCGGCGACGATGTGCACCGAGCTCGTCCTGCTGAAGTCGGGACGCGTGCATCGCGCACGGACCGACCGAGCGACGTCCTCAACGCCGCCAACGTCCGCGCGTCTGCTACGGCGTCGATGCCGACGTGGTCGTGCACCCGCGCGCCGGCCATCTGACGGTGGTGCCGCTTGCGCGCGCGGAGTGACGTCCGCGGCCGCCTCTTGCTCACGCTCGCCGCGTTCGGCGCGCTGACGCTGCTGTGGCTGTCTGGTCGCACCGGTCGTCGGCAGCACGAGAATCTCGCTGGCGCGCGTCTTCGAGCCGGATCGATTCCCTACGCCGACAACGTCGACGCGCAGGTGTTCTTCATCGCGCGGCTGCCGCGCGTCATCGCCGCGGTCGTCGTCGGCAGCGGCCTGGCGTTGTCGGGCGTCGTCTTTCAGGCGCTGCTGCGCAATCCGCTGGCGTCGTCCGGACACGCTCGGCGTCGCCGCCGGTGCGACGCTCGGCGCGACGCATCGCGATCACCATGCGCGCCGACTTCACATCTGTTCGGCGTATCGGTGATCCCGGTGGCGAGCTTTGCCGGGTCGATCGGCGCGCTCGCCATCGTCTATCGTGTTGTCGCTGGCGCGGCGCCGCGGCACGTCGAGCACCGTGCTGCTCGCTCGCCGGCATCGCGATCTCGGCGCTGCTGTCGGCGATCGGACGGTTCGTCCAGTACTCGCCGAATTCACCGATACGGCGCGGACGATGCGGTGGATCATGGGATCGCTGGACGTCGGCAGCTACGCGCCGATCGTGGCCGCCCTGGTGCCGTTGACACTTGCGTTCGCCGGCTTTGCGACGCTGCCGCGCGTCCTCGACCTGATCAGCATGGGCGCCGAGTCGGCGGAGGCTCGCGGCGTCGACGTCGTGCGCGCGGAGCGCATCGCGCTCGTTCAGCGCGTCGATGTCGACCGGCGCCGCGGTGTCGCTCGGCGGACCGGTCTTGTTCGTCGGCATCATCGTGCCGCACATCGTCCGGCTGCTCGTCGGCGCGGACCATCGGCTGGTGTTGCCGGCGTCGGCGCTGTTCGGCGCGTCGTTCCTCGTCGTCTGCGATCTGATCGCCCGGACGGTGCTCGCGCCGGTCGAGCTGCCGGTCGGGATCGTCACGGCCGTTCATCGGAGGACCATTCTTCTTATGGCTGCTCTTCCGTCGCGTCAATGATCGACGCGCGGCGATCGCGATCGTCCTGTCGATCGGCGTTCGGGTCATCGTCGCGACGCAGGCGGCGCCGGCCGGAGCCAGCCGCGTCATCTCACTGATTCCGGCGACCACCGAGATGCTGTTCGCGATGGGTGCCGGCGACAGCTCGTCGCGGCTCGGCAGCTACGACCACTATCCGCCTGAGGTCGAGCGGCTGCCGACGGTCGGCGCGCTCCTCGATCCGAACATCGAGCGGATCCTGACGCTGAAGCCCGGATCTGGTCGTCGTCTACGGCACCCAGACCGAGCTGCAGCAACCGGCTCGATCGCGCCAACATTCCCTACTTCACCTACGCGCACAGAGGCCTGCCCGACATCAGCGAGACCGATCCGGTCGCTCGGCGCCCGCGTCGGCGTCGGCGCCGCAGGCGCAGCTCGCTTGGCAAGCTCGGATCGAATCAGGCGTCGCCGGGATCCGCAGCGACGTCGCCAGGCTGGCCGCGACCGAAGACGCTGCTCGTCTTCGGCCGTGAGCGCGGCTCGCTGCGCAACATCGACGCGAGCGGCGGCGTGCGGATTCCTGCACGACATGCTCGAAGCCGCCGGCGGCACCGACGTGCTCGACCGACATCGACCGGCAGTCGGTCATGATGACGACCGAGATGGTGCTCGCGCGTGCGCCGGAGGTGATCCTCGAGCTGCGCTACGGGCCGCCTAGCCGCGGGCGATGCCGAGGATCGCCGCGCAGTGGAACACGCTCGCCGCCGTGCCGGCCGTCAAGAACAGAGCGGATCTACCATACTCACGCGGCGACGAATTCGTCGTCCCTGGACCGCGCGTCGTGCAAGCGGTCGAGGAGATGGCGCGGACGCTTCATCCGGAGGCGTTCAGATGAAGCACCCCTCCCGCATCGTCTGCCTGACCGAGGAAACGACTGAGACGCTCTACCTGCTCGGACAGGGCGACCGCATCGTCGGCGTGTCGGGCTACACCGTGCGACCGCCCGAGGCGCGGCAGAAGCCGAAGATCTCCGCGTTCATCAACGCGCAGTTCGACAAGATCGACGCGCTGAAGCCGGACCTGGTGCTCGCCTTCTCCGATCTGCAGGCCGATCCTCGGCGCGAGCTCGTGCGGCGCGGCATCGCGGTCGTGACGTTCAACCAGCGCAGCGGTCGCCGAGATCCTGCAGATGATCCGCATGCTCGGCGGGCCTCGTCGGCTGCCAGGCGAAGCGCGAGGCGCTCGCGGACGCGACTGGTCCGCCGGACTCGATCGCATCCGCGAATCGGCGTCGCGATTCCCGTCGCGGCCGCGCACGTTCTTCGAGGAGTGGGACGAGCCGCTGATCTCGGGCATCCGCTGGGTCGAGGAGCTGGTCGAGATTGCCGGCGGCTCGCCGGTGTTTCCCGAGCATGCCGAGCGCGAAGCTCGCCGAGGATCGCATCGTCGATCCAGCGGAGGTCGCGCGGCGCGATCCGGAAGTCATCTTCGCTTCGTGGTGCGGGAAGAAGATGCGGAAGGCGACGATTGTCGGCCGGCCCGGATGGGATTACGGTCACCGCGGTTCGCACGGATCAGTATCTACGAGGATCAAATCGACCTACATCCTCCAGCCAGGACCGGCAAGCCTGACCGAAGGCGTCGAGCAGCTTCAGAGAGTCCTCGCGGCGGCGGCCAACTCCTGAAAGATGTCGTCGATCTTGCGCGAAACCTCCCATGACGGGTAATCGCGCTTGAACGCGTGCAGGTTGCTGATGTAGCAGATGTGATCGCCGACGCGCGCGCGATCGACGTTACTCGGTCTTCAGTCTGGGCATCGAGCAGTCCTCGAACCGGCCGATCGCTTCCATCACCGACACACTGTTCTCCCGGCCCCGCCGAGAGCGTGCACAGCGGCCGGCCTGGGGTTGTCGTAGAAGGCGAGGAACGCGCTGCAGACATCGTGCGCGTGAAGATTGTCGCGGACCTGCTTCGCGCGGTAGCCGTAGATCCGATAGACCCGTCCTTCCGTCGGCGGCGCGCGACGTAGGCGAGGAAGCCGTGCAACTCCGCGCTGCGAATGGTTCGCACCGGTGAGACAGCCGCCGCGGAAGCACACGGTCGGCATGCCGAAGTAGCGCCCGCATCCTGCACCATGGCGACGTCGGCGGCGAGCTTCGACGCGCCAAACAGGCTGTGCAGACAGTTGTCGACGCGGCACGCCTCGTCGATGCCGTCGTAGTCCTGCGGACGCGCGCATACTCGTAGCGCGTCGCCTGTTCGACCAGCGGATATTCGTTGGGCGCGTCGCCACACCTTGTTCGTGCTCATGAAGATGAACGGCGCTTCGGGACAGTGGCGGCGCGCCGCCTCGAGCAGATTCAAGGTGCCGACCGCGTTGATCTCGAAATCGTCGAACGGCCGGTCCTTCGCAAGATCGTGCGACGGCTGCGCCGCGCAGTGGATGATCGCGTCGGGGCGGTGCGATGCGACCAGCTCGTCGATCGCCGGCCGGTTGCGGATGTCGATCGCATGATGCGTGAACCGGCCGACGTCACGGCGGAGGCGCTTCAGGTTCTCCGTGGTATCGCCATCGGCTCCGAAGAAATCGGCGCGCATGTTGTTGTCCACGCCTGTATCGCCCAGCCGCGTGCGTCGAAGAAGCGGACGGCTTCGATCCGATCAGGCCGCTGCTGCCGGTGACAATCACGCGCTTCATGGCGTGCTCGGGCCGCGCGCGGTTCCACCGCGCGCGCTTGCGGTCGCATCCGATCCGCGCTTTGACGGCGGTACGGCCGATCTGCTTGATCGCGGCGGCCGCTGACGGCGCGCCACACGAACGAGCGCTGACACAGCGCGCGCTCCTCCTCGGGCGTCGCGCCGCGCGCGCGCCCTTCCATCAACCGCGCGTAGTAGTCACACCAGATCGAGAAGTAGCGGTTGTCGACCGCGGCCAGGTAGCCGTTGTAGTCGGCAAACGGACCCTGTCCCCATTCGGTCTGATGCCGCTCGTGCCGAATCTCGCCCTGCTCTCGCAATCAGGCCGTCGCCGTGGCACATCGCGATCGCGCACGTAGACGACGTCCCAGCACGCTTCACCCATGATGTATGTCCGGAACCGGTGCTGATTGGCGCGCCACCAGCGGATCTCGAACGCGAAGGCGTCGAGGCCGGACAAGGTCGGTTCGAGCTCACGGCCGGTCTCGCGATCGACGTCGAGGCGAGAGAACGCGTAGGTCTCCTTGCCGCTCTTCTCAATCAGATCGATCGCGGCCTGCGTCACCATGATGTCGGCGTTGGTGATCATGAAGTAGCGGTGCCCGCCGCGCTCGGCGAGGCTGGCGAGCGCACGCATCACGTCAGCCGTGACCGGCTTGCGCCGCCCGCTGCAGCCGCTGACGCTGCGCGAGTCGGCGTGAAGGTCGCAGACCGTGCGGATCCACGGCCGCCGCGGTGGGGTCGGATCCCACTGGAGATCGACGACCTCGACGCCCGTGCAGTCGGCCGAGCGCGTCCATGGCCTGCGCCAGACGCCGTCTCGCCGTCGCCATGTGCGGGATAAAACTGCGTGCCGATCAAGACACTCATACGTCGTCGTCGGGGTCGACGGCGATGCACGGCTGCGACGCGCGCTTGACGACGATGGTGAGGCCGAAGGCGACGAGGACGGTCGCCGCGACGAGGCCGAGATAGATGCCGCTGCCGGCGATCGCATGCGCCTCAGCGATGCAGCCGATGCCGGCACGCCATCGGCGATCGCCACCGCCTGCGCCCACGTCCGCAGCGCCCTGCTTCGGCGGTCCGCGGCATGATGCGCCACGCGAGAAACGTGAGGCCGAGCGAGCACAACCCGATGACGAGCAGCGGGTGACGGGAGTTCTTGCGCGTGATCATGCTGAGCGTCGCGAGCACGGCGGCGAGGGCGCCGAGAGCCGGCGACCCACAGCGCCCAGACGTCAGGCAACGCCGCGCTGCGAGTACTCGCCGACGACCACCCAGGGCAGAAACGCGCTGACGCTCAACGCGACGCCGGCAGCCAGCGGCACGAGGTAGCCGCGCATCCCGGGACGAAACATGCCGCGCAGAGACACCTGCTAGTGGAGCGTATCCACTGGAGTAGCATTCAGTCGCCAACAAGCCTTCGACCAGCGGTTTCCGGGCCGCGACAACAACGGGGCCCCACCGCGCACGCCTGCGCGGTGGGTGAGCGGAGCGGCCCGGTAGATTCGCGGAGACACACCACTAGTCCTCTTATCCCCGGGCGTCCTTGAACTCTTCGCGCCACGCCATCTGGATGGCTTCGAGCTTCGGCTCGTTCGACGTCTTCGGGATCGTCGTCGAAGCCGTCGAGCGCCGAGCACCTGCTCGCGCAGATCGGTGAAGCGGACGGTCAGCGGATCGACGTCCGGGAACTTCTCGGCCAGCGCGATGCCGATGTCTTCGGCGTCGGTCCACTTCACGGCGTCACCTCCTGCGCCTTGCGCTCCTTCCGGTCCGACTTTCCGAGCTGGATGCCGCCGCCTTCCTGCACGTAGTTGCGGGTGTACATCGGCAGCTCGCAGACGACGTCGCCGGTGATGACCGCCTGGCAGCCGAGGCGCGACTCGCGCGGTCAGGTCCCACGCCGTGTCGAGGCGATCGGCTTCGTCGTCCTGCATCTCGCTGAGGTTCTGCGCGCCTTCGCGGATGATGACGTGGCAGGTCGTGCACGCGCAGCTGCCGCCGCACGCGTGCTCGAGCGGCGACGTCGAGAGTTCTTGGCGACGTCGAGGAACGACTCGGGCTTGCCGTGATGCGAATACGGCAGCTTGCCGTGCTCGAACTCGACGGTCTGTCGGCTCGCCGTCGATGATGAAAGTGACTTTCGGGCATAGTAGCAGCTACATCTCGTTCGACGTTCTTGCCGGACAGCGCGGCGTGAACCGAGCGGTTCATCATCACCTCGGCCAGGTGCTGCGTCGCGTCGTTCAGCGCGTGCGTCCACTTCTGGATCGTCTCGCGGTCCGATCGAGTTCAGCACCATCTTCAGGCCGGCCAGCGACCGACGTCGATCTTCTGACGCTCGCCGGCTGCGAGCTCGGTCTGCTGCGATCTCGGCGAAATCCGGGCGAGCGCAGCGACTTCTCGGTCGCCGTGATGACCGCTCTCGGCCTCGTTGCGCGCCTCGATCAGCAGGCGCGCGGCGAAATCGGCCTCGGCGTGCTCGAACGAGTCGAGCAGCATGCGCTCGACTTCCTCGTCGGTCAGGCCGCATGCGACGGCTTCACCTCGATCGTCTGCTCGACGTCGGTGCGCAGCTCGCGCGCCGTCACGCTCAGGATGCCGTTCGCGTCGATCTGGAACTGCACCTGCACGCGCGGCATGCCGGCGGGCATCGGCGGGATGCCGCGCAGCTTGAAGCGCGCGAGCGATCGGTTGTCGGCGACGAGCTCGCGCTCGCCCTGCAGGACGTGGATGTCGACGCGCCGTCTGGTTGTCGACCGCCGTCGTGAACATCTCGCTGCCGGTCGCCGGGATCGTCGAGTTGCGCAGGATGATCTTCGACATCACGCCGCCCATCGTCTCGATGCCGAGCGACAGCGGCGTCACGTCGAGCAGCAGCATGTCGCGGTTGCCGGTGATCAGGATGTCGGCCTGCACCGCGGCGCCGAGCGCGACGACCTCGTCCGGATTCAGCTCGCTGTGCGGCGTCCTGCCGAACAGCTCGCCGACCATGCGGCCGCACGAGCGGGATCCGCGTCGATCCGCCGACCAGCACGACTTCGTCGATCTGCGACGCGCTGAAGTCCGGCGTCGGCGAGCGCCTGGCGGCACGGCCCGAGCGTCCGCTCGACGATCGGCGCGATCAGTGCCTCGAACTCGGCGCGCGTGATAGCGCGCTGCCGCCGTCGTCAGCGTCCGTCTCGTCGCGGTCGGACAGATCCGAGCTTCGCCTGGATGACGGCCTTGCGGATCTCCTGGACGGCTTCAGAGCGTCTTGGCCGACGTCGGACCCACGTCGCCGAGCACGCGATCGATCAGCAGCACGTCGATGTCGTCGCCGCCGAGATGCGTGTCGCCGTTGGTCGACAGCACCTGGAAGACGCCGTCCTCGACGCGCGAGGATCGAGATGTCGAAGGTGCCGCCGCCGAGGTCGTAGACGGCGATGATCGCCGGTGTGGCGCTTGTCGAGGCCGTAGGCGAGCGACGCGCGCGGTCGGCTCGTTGATGATGCGCAGCACCTCGAGCCCGGCGATGCGGCCGGCGTCGCGCGGTCGCCGTGCGCTGCGCGTCGTTGAAGTACGCCGGCACCGTGATGACCGCGCGATCGACTTCGTTGTCGACCTCGCCCTGCTCGGCGAAGAACGCTTCGGCGCGGCGCTTCAGCTCGCGCAGGATGAACGCCGAGATCTCCGGCGGCGTGAACTCGCGATCGCCGAGGCCGATCGCGCACGACGCCGCCGGCTTCGCCGCTGACGCGTGAACGGGAAGTGCTGCGCTTCGTCGCTGGACGTCGCTCGCGCCCCTTGCCCATGAAGCGCTTCACCGAGTAGACGGTGCGCTGCGCGTCGGTCAGCAGGCGGCGCTGCGCTTCGCGGCCGACGTAGACGGTGCCGTCCTCGGCCACTGAGACGACAGACGGCACGAGGCCGTCGCCGCTCCTGATCGCGGATCACGACCGGCACGCCGTCCTTCACGTAGGCGACGAGCGAGTTGGTGGTGCCGAGATCGATGCCGACGACTTTGCTCACGCGCTCATTCCCTCTCGATTCCCGCCAACAGATTCGTTGATGTAGTTGCGCTCCAGAAACCGCTCACGCAGCGAATCGAGGACCGTGCGACGCGCCTCGTCCGAGGCGCCGCCGTCCAGCGCCGCGTCCCACTCGCGCCGACAGCTCCTGCAGCTGCGCCTCGTGCTCGGTGCGCTTGGCTTCGATCGGCAGCCGCGCGCGTCTCGAGCCGCGACCTTCAGTTCGCTCGGCCGGCGCGCCGCCGGCGCGCAGCTCGCGAATCTCGTCGAGTTCCTCGTTCAGCGCGAACACTTCCTCGAGCAGCGCGGGCGGGCACCTGCTTCGGCGGCCTCGGTCGCGGCTCCTGCGGCGCGAGCCCTTCGAGCTGCAGCAGATACTCGATGCGCGTCGACGGGATTGCTTCAGCGCGCGATACGCGTCGTTCAGGTACGACGATCGCTCGAGGCTGGCGCGCCGCTCGGCCGGCGGCGCGTTGTAGAAGTAATCGGGATGAAACTGCCGGCTGAGCGCGCGATACCGCTGCTCGAGATCGGCCATGTCGACGTTCAGCTTGCGCGGCAGGCCGAGGAAAGCTGAAGAAGTCTGCGCTACGCGCCAAACGAGCTGCCGCAGCCGCAGGTCGTCTTCGCGTTCGGGTTGTTGAACACGAAGCCCTTGCTGATCAGGTTCGTGTCGTAGTCGAGCACGGTGCCGTTCAGGATACAGCAGGCTCTTCTTGTCGACGAAGATCTTCGCGCCGTCCGGGCCCTCGAACACCTCGTCGCCGAGCCGCGGCTGCTTCTCCCACGCGAACGTGTAGCTCAGGCCCGGAGCAGCCGCCGCCCTTGACGCCGACGCGCAGCCCGCCCTCGTCGATGCCCTGCTTGGCCATCAACGTGCGGATCTTGCGCGCCGCGGTCTCAGCTGATCTGAATCATGTCGCTTCGCACCGTAGCGAGTCTTACTGCCGTCGGCTGCGGCTGCTCGTCCGTCTTCGTCTCGGCCGCCTGCTGCTTCTTCTTGTAGTCGGCGATCGCCGCCTTGATCGCGTCCTCGGCCAGCACCGAGCAGTGAATCTTCACCGGCGGCAGGCTCAGCTCGGTCGACGATGTCGGTGTTCTTGATCGCGAGCGCCTCGTCGACCGTCTTGCCCTTGAGCCACTCGGTCGCGAGGCTCGAGCTCGCGATCGCCGAGCCGCAGCCGAACGTCTTGAACTTCGCGTCGTCGATGACGCCGGTCGCCGGGTTCACCTTGACCTGCAGCTTCATGACGTCGCCGCACTCCGGCGCGCCGACCAGCCCGGTGCCGACGTTCGACGTCGTCTTTCGGCAGCGAGCCGACGTTGCGCGGGTTCTCGTAGTGGTCGATGACCTTGTTCTGAATAAGCCATTGATCTCAGTGTCCTTCCGCTGTCTGCCACACGCATCGTGGACAGATCGACGCCTTCTTTCGCGAGCTCGTAGAGCGGCGACATGTCGCGCAGCCGCGTGACGACCGACGTCAGCTTGTCCGCCACGTAGTCGACTTCTTCCTTCGTCGTCCAGCGGCCGAGACCGAAGCGGATCGACGAGTGCGCGAGATCGTCGCCGGCGCCGAGCGCCTTGAGCACGTACGACGGCTCGAGGCTCGCCGACGTGCACGCCGATCCCGACGACACCGCCACGTCGTTGATGCCCATCAGCAGCGATTCGCCTTCGACATACGCGAAGCTGATGTTCAGGTTGTGCGGCAGCCGATGCTCCATCGAGCCGTTGATGTAGATCTCGTCGAGCTGCTTGTGCAGCTTGTCGTTCAGATAGTCGCGCAGCTCGCGCAGGCGTTCGCTCTCGGTCGCCATCTCCTGCTTGCACAGCTCGGCGGCCTTGCCGAAGCCGACGATGCCCGGTGACGTTCAGCGTGCCGGAGCGCATGCCGCGCTCGTGGCCGCCGCCGTCGATGATCGGCGCCAGCAGCACGCGCGGGTTGCGGCGCCGCACGTAGAGCGCGCCGACGCCCTTCGGCCCGTACATCTTGTGCGCGCTGAGCGACGCCATGTCGACCTTCAGATCGTTGACGTTGAACGGCACCTTGCCGACGATCTGCACCGCGTCGGTGTGGAAGAGGATCGCCCTTCTCCTTCGCGATCGCGCCGATCTCGGCGATCGGCTGGATGACGCCGATCTCGTTGTTGGCCGCCATGATCGTGATGAGGATCGTCTTGTCGGTGATCGCGCGCCTTCAGCTCGTCGAGGCTGATGCGGCCGTCCTTCTGCACCGGCAGATAGGTGACGCGGTAGCCTTCCTTCTCGAGCCGCTTGCACGTGTCGATCACCGCCTTGTGCTCGGTGACCGCCGTGATGATGTGATTGCCCTTCTCGCGATACATCTCGGCGACGCCCTTGATCGCGAGGTTGTCCGACTCGGTCGCGCCGCTGGTGAAGACGATCTCCTTCGGCGTTCGCGCCGATCAGATCCGCCACCTGCTTGCGCGCCTTCTCGACCGCTTCCTCGGCTTCCCATCCGAACGGATGGTTGCGGCTGGCGGCGTTGCCGAAGTGCTCGCGTGAAGTACGGCAGCATCGCCTCGACCACGCGCGGATCGACCGGCGTGGTCGCGTGATAGTCCATGTAGATCGGAAGCTTTGACAGCCATGGTTCGTCTCATACATGATGCGTGTGAAGCACCGCGGCGTCGCGCCGGCAGCCGGCGGCGGGGATCCGCCGCCAGCTCCGCGATCGTGCATTCGCCGAGCGCGGCTCAGAATCCGTTCGCGCACGCGCCACAGCGGATCGCGCACGTTGCATTTCGCGAACTGCTCGCACTGCCCGTCGTCGGTCGAGCAGGCGGTGACCGTCACCGGGCCGTCGATCGCCTGAATGACGTCGGCGACCGAAATCTGCGATCGGCATCGCGCGCCAGCTGATAGCCGCCGCGGGTGCCCTGATGCGACGCCAGCAGCCCGCGCCGCACCAGCCGCTGGAGCACCTTCGCCATCAACTCGATCGGGATGTCGTACAGCTCCGCGATCTCGCGGGCGCTGACGACGACGCCGCGGTCGCCGCGCAGCGCCAGATGCTTCATGGCGATCAGCGCGTAATCCGCCTTTTTCGAAAGTCTCAGCATATCCGACCGCTATAGTCGTATTTATATCACGGCCCTGAGTCAGTGTCAGTACTTCGGCTGGCTGGGATCGACCTTGTCGATCCAGTCCAGGATCCCGCCCTTGAGGTTGAGCACCGTCTTGAACCCGACCGACCGCAGGAAATCGGCCGCCTTCGCGCTCCGGCCGCCCATCTTGCAGTGCACGACGATCTCGTCGTCCGGGTTGAGCTCGTCGTAGCGCTTCGGGCACGTCGCCAAGCGGAATCAGCTCCGACCCGGCGATCCGGTTGATCTGATACTCGTTCGGCTCGCGGACGTCGACGATCTTCAGCTTGTCGCCGCGGTCGAGCCGCTGCTTCAGCTCGACGGAGGTGATTTCGGTCGCGTTGTTCACGGTGACTGGCTCCGGCAGCGGCGGGCGCGATGCCGCAGAACTGTTCGTAGTCGATGAGCTTGCGTGACCGTCGGATGCGTGCCGCACACCGGGCAGTCCGGATCCTTGCGCAGCTTCAGCTCGCGGAACTGCATCCGCAGCGCGTCGTAGATCAGGAAGCGGCCGATCAGCGGCTCGCCGACGCCGATGATCAGCTTGATCGTTTCGGTCGCCTGAATCACGCCGATGATGCCGGGCAGCACGCCGAGCACGCCGCCTTCGGCGCAGCTCGGCACCAGCCCGGGCGGCGGCGGCTCGGGATACAGGCAGCGATAGCACGGGCCGTCCTTCGTCGCGAACACCGACGCCTGTCCCTCGAACCGGAAGATGCTGCCGTACGCGTTCGGCTTGCCGAGCAGCACGCACGCGTCGTTCACGAGATAGCGCGTCGGGAAATTGTCGGTGCCGTCGACGATGACGTCGTACGGCTCGAACAGCTTCGAGCGCGTTCTCCGACGACAGCGCGGTCTCGTAGGTCTCGATCGTCGACGTTCGGGTTGAGCGCGTGCAGCCGATCCTTCGCCGACGCCGAGCTTCGACCGGCCGACGTCCGGCGTGCCGTGCAGGATCTGCCGCTGCAGGTTGCTGAAGTCGACGACGTCGAAGTCGACGATGCCGAGCGTGCCGACGCCGGCCGCGGCGAGATACATCGCGGCGGGCGATCCGAGGCCGCCCGCGCCGATGCACAGCACGCTTCGCCGCCTTCAGCTTCCGCTGACCCTCGACGCCGACCTCCGGCATGATCAGGTGCCGGCTGTAGCGCTTGATTTCGTCGTTGGTCAGCTCGGGCAAGTCGCGTTCGCGCGATCCGGCTCGGCCGGACCGCTGACGCCGCGTCTGCGGCCGCGGTCAGCGCCGCCCGCGACCGACGGAATGATGCTGACCGTGTCGCCCGGCCGTCACCGGCGTCTGCTCCTTCTGCAGGTAGCGGATGTCTTCGTCGTTGCACGTAGACGTTGACGAAGCTGCGCAGCTTGCCCTGCTCGTTGTAGAGATGCGCCTTCAGGCCGGCGTGCTTGCGTCGTCAGGTCGGCGAGCAGCTCGCCGACCGTCGCGCCGTCGGCGTCGACCGCGTCCTGCTTATCCGTGTACGGCCGGAGCGGTGTCGGGATGAGAATTTTCGCCATGATCGAGACTGCCCTCTTCGAAGCGTCGAACGATCGTCCTTCAGATACCACACGGTCATGTCGCCCGCGGCGCCGGCGGCGACCGCGACGATGATGTACGCGAACGTCGGCCACGCGTGATCGAGATCGTACTGCGACGGCCGCGCCGGATGATCCGGATGCGAGTGATAGAACCCGAGCAGCTCGCCGCCCAGCTCGCGTCGCGCGCCGCTCCGCCAGCCGATAGTCCGACGGCCGCACCAGAAACCGCCGGCGCGGCCCTTCCTCGGTCGTGTTCGGCAGCGCGACGACGTCGCGGTCACCGATGCCGTCGCGGCCGACGAGCGCGCCGCAGCACTCGTGCGGATAGGTCTCCTCGCCGTGCGCGCGGATCGCCTGCGTCGACGCGCCGCGGTGATCGTCGAGTCGCGCTCAGCCACTCATCGACGCGTCCAGAACGCTCTCGCTCAGGTATTTCTCGGCGCCGTCGGGAAACACGGTGACGACGATGCCCGCGCTCGAGCCGCCGCGCGACGTCGAGCATCGCCGCGACCGCGGCGCCCGACGAAATGCCGGCCAGCAGGCCCTTCCTCGCGCGCCAGGCGGCGCACCATGCCGGTACGCGCGCTCGGTGTCGATCGCGCAGATCCTCGTCGGCGAGCGTCGGATCGTAGATCGCCGGGCACGATCGCCGACTCCATGTGCTTCAGCCCTTCGAGGCCGTGGAACGGCGAGTCGGGCTGAAACGAAATCAGCTTGATCGACGGGTTGAACTTGCCGCAGGCGCCGCCCGGTGCCGACGAAGGTGCCGCTCGTGCCGAGGCCGGCGACGAAATGCGTCAGGCGGCCGCTCGTCTGCTCGATGATCTCCGGCGCGGTCGTGTCGTAGTGCGCGCGCCAGTTGCGCGTCGTTGCTGTACTGGTCGGGATAGAAGTAGCGATCCGGATCGCTCGCGCAGCAGCCGGCGCGCCTCGCGGATGGCGCCGTCGGTGCCTTCGAGCGGATTGGTCAGCACGAGCTCGGCGCCGAGCGCGCGCAGAATCAGCTTGCGCTCGGGGCTCGCGTTCTCGGGCACGCACAGCTTCACCTGTGTAGCCGCGCGCCGCGCCGACCATCGCGTAGGCGATGCCGGTGTTGCCCGAGGTGGCGTCGAGGATCGATGCGTGCCCGGCGTCAGCTTGCCCGAGGCTTCGCCCTCGAGAATCATCCGCGCGGCCGCGCGGTCCTTCACCGACCCGCCGGGGTTCTGCCATTCGGCCTTCGCGTAGAGCTCGACGCCGGGCGTCTCGCGCTCGAACTGGTGCAGGCGCACCAGCGGCGTGCGTGCCAATCATGTCGAGGACCGACGAGCCTGGGGCGCGATCCAGGACGGAGGACGTGTTCGATGGAAGACATGCCGATATCCGACCGAACTAGTCCTGATTGTATCAACTATGACCCTGTCAAACTGGCCCGTCGAATCGTCACTCACGACCCATCGCGCTCGGCGGCTGGCTCTTCCGCCACCGCACCGCCGCTCCCATCCCGCTCGCCATTGCTGTGCCTGGCTGCGGATCGGCGAAGCGCCGCGCTCAATCGCCGCTCCTGGTCGGCGGGCGTCGGCGTCACCGTCGCATCGGCGAAGCTGATTCGACTCTGGGCCGTGCACCACATCGGCGCGATCTCGCGAACGCGGAGCGAGCGGCTCGGGCCGCTGGTCGCCGCGGGCCCGTTCGCGTGAGTGCGCAATCCGCTCTATCGTCGGCAACATCGCTGCTGTGGGTCGGGTTCGCGCTCGACGGCGCGGCTGGTGTGGCTCGCGCCCGTGATCGTCGTGCTGCTCGGCGCTCGAGTACCACGCGATCGTCCGCTGGGAAGAGACGGCTGCTCGAGAGCGCGCCTGGGCGACGACTATCGCACGTACGCCGCGCGCGTGCCGCGATGGATTCAAACCTCACCGCGGAGCACAAGCCGAGTGAGCAGACCGACAGCTCTGTCCTCGGCGTCCTCCGCGGTGAAGCGGTTTTCGTGGCGCGACACGCTGTTCAGCGAGCGCGGGACTTTACTGGCGATCGCGGCCGGGCTACGCGGCTGCTGTGGATAAAGGCTCGTTTCTGAGCGTCTGCCAGAGATACCACGACGCGACCGATCGATACGGCCGCCACGCTTCGCCCATCTTCAGGATCCGCTTCGCGATCGGGACGCTTGCGCAGCCGATACAGCCGCTGAATCGCGTTGACGATGCCGAGATCGCCCGCCGGCAGGACGTCGGGCCGGTGCAGGCGGAACATCAGGAACATCTCCGCGGTCCAGCGGCCGAACCCCTTCACCGCCGTCAGCCGCTCGATGACTTCTTCGTCCGGCAGCGCCTCGAGCTCGTCGAGATTGCAGGCGGCCGTCGGCGATCCGCGCCGACAGATCGCGCAGGTAGCCGACCTTCTGTCCGCTCAAGCCCGACCGCCGCGCAGCGTCGCGTCGTCGACGCCGTCGAATCGCCGCGGCGTTGGTGATCTGATTGTCGGGAAACAGCGCCGACGAAGCGCCCGAAGATCGTCGCCGCCGCCTTCGTCGACAACTGCTGACTGACGATCGCGCCGACGAGCGCGGTGAGATGATCCTTGCGCTGGCGCTCCGCCATGCGGCACGGCCCGATGCGCTTGATCGCGCGCGCCGAGAATCGGATCGCGGCGCATCAACAGGCGCCGCGCTTTCTCGTAGTCGGCCTCGGTCATCGCATGGACGCGGTCAACGTCACGCGCGCGTGGATGTCGATCGTGCCGGGCTCAATCGGCGTCTGCGCCGCGCTGTCGGCGGCACCAGCCATCATCCGCATCATCGGTCGCGGCGGGTTGACGGCCATCTCGCGGGCGTCCTCGACGCGCAGCACGCGATCGACACTGCGGCCCGCGCCCGATGCGGCGGCGTCGGCGCGGCGCGCGCGCGTCGGCGACCGCGAGGCGCAGCGCTTCGCGCTCCGCCGCGTCGCGATCCTTCAGGTCGAACCGGATGCCGCTGACCGAGGTCGCGCCCGACTGCACGACCGCGTCGAGAATTTCACCCGTGCGCGCCGATGTCATCGAGGCGGACTTCGATGCCGTTGCGCGCGACGAACTCACGCGGCACGCGCTTGCCCTGCACGAAGTCGAACTCCTGCTGGAGGTCGTAGCCGGTCGTCCGCAAGACCTCGGGCGCGAGGCGCGGCCTGCGCCAGACGCTGCTGCACCGCGGTCATCGCCTCGGCGTTGAGGCGCTGCGCGTCGCGCGGGCTCTTGGCGCGCGTCTCGACGGCTGACGGTGACGAACGCGCGATCCGGCGCACGGCGGATCGTCGCTTCGCCGACGGTCACGACGACGTTGTTCTGCGGCGGCGCCGGCTCTTGCGCGGCGGCGGCGCCGGCCAGGGCGATCCAGAGAACAGCTATGAGCCGCATACAATCCTGAACCCGATGCTGTGCGCGTAGGTGTCGGGTGGCACCTTGTGGCGATACGCGCAGCGCAGCATCGCCAGGTCCTCGTTCACCCACGAACCGCCGCGCACGATCCGCATGGTGCCGAACGACGGGCCCTGCGGGTCGCGCATCTCGCCCAACCCATAGTAATCGGCGGCGTACCAATCGGATACCCATTCCCAGACGTTCCCCGCCATGTCGGACAGACCGTACGGGTTGGGCGGAATAGGTGCCGGTCGGACGCGTGCCGCGCTGCCGCTTGATCGACGCGTCGACCAGATAGTTGCACTGCGCGCGGATCGATCGTCGCTGCCCCATGGATAGCGCTGTCCTTCGAGGCCGCCGCGCGCCGCTTTTTCCCACTCCGCCTCGGTCGGCAGCCGCACGAGCGTCCCAGCGACTCGGACAGCCAGCGGCAGTGCGCCTGCGCATCGTCGTAGCGCGACGAGCACGACGGGATGACTGCCGCGACCGGCCGGCGGATGGCTGTCCTGCCAGCACGCATGGCGTCGCGAGCTCGCGGAACAGCGTGTCGCGCCCGCCGAGCGTGACCATCGGCAGACCGCGGATCGACGGGCGCCGGGTAGCCGGTCTCGCGGACGAAGCGCGCGTACTCGTCCTGCGTGACGGCGAAGCGGCTGATGAAGAACTCGCTGACGAAGACGCGATGGACGGGCCGCTCGTCCTGCTCCGAAGTCCGATGCGCCCATCAGAAAGTCCCCGGCGGGAATCCGCGCGAGATTCGGCGAGGTCGCGAGCGTCATCATGCCCTCCGGCGCGGCCCGTGGTGATCGCCCGTGTTTCTGCACTTGTGTCCAGAACGGTGAGTTATAGTCTGCGCTGATGAAACTCGAACAGTTTGCGATGGAACGGATGCAATCCACCTACGAGAACCAGGTGGAGTTCAACCTGTCCGAGAGCGGCGTGCAGCCGCTGCGTCTCGGCGAACTCGTCGACGACGACGGCGGCGCGCGACGCGCTGATGAGCGAAGCGCTGCGCTACACGCAATCGAACGGTACCGTGCCGCTGCGCTCGGCGATCGCGGCGCTGTATCCGGGCGCGAGCGCCGAATCACGTGCAGGTGACCAACGGCGGATCGGAAGCCAACTACATCACGACCTGGAATCTCGTCGAGCCCGGCGACGAGGTCGTGATGATGGTGCCGAACTACATGCAGACATGGGGTCTGGCCGCGCGCGTTCGGCGGCGCTGATCAAGCGAGTGGCCGCTGGTCAACGCTCGGCCGGACGGTGGCGGGTGGACGTCGACGCGCTTCGAGCGGTCTCGTGTCGTCGCGCACGAAGCTGATCGTCGATCTGCAATCCGAACAACCCGACCGGCGCGCGCTTCGACGCCGCCGATCTCGATCGCATCGCGGCGATCGCGTCGCCGCCACGGCGCGTGGATGCTCGTCCGACGAGATCTATCGCGGCGCGGAGCTCGACGGCCGCGAGACGCCGACCGATGTGGGGCCGATCGGATCGCGTCATCGTCACCAGCGGTCTGTCGAAGGCGTACGGACTGCCCGGGTTGCGGATCGGGTGGATCGTCGGTCCGCCGGCGACGATCGCGTCGCTGTGGTCGTATCACGACTACACGACGATCTCGCCCGGCGCGTTGAGCGATGTCCTGGCGCGCCGCGCGCTCGCGCCGGCGCAGCGCGCACGCATCCTCGCGCGCACGCGCCGGCATTCTGAACGAGAACTTTCCGGTCATCGCGCCGGTGGCTCGACGCGCACGGCGATCTGTTCAGCTACGACCGGCCGGACGCCGGCGCGATCGTCTATGTCCGCTATCACCATCCGATCAATTCCGACCGAGCTGCGTCACGCGGCTGCGCGAGCAGAAGAGCGTCCTGATCGTGCCAGGCGATCATTTCGGCATGGATGGCTATCTGCGGATCGGCTTCGGCGACGAGCCGAGACTATCTGCGCGCGGCTTGAATCGGCTCAACGATCTGATTGCGGATCTGAATGCGGAGTGCGGATTTACTGCCGATTCAATCGCCAATCGATCCGCACCCGCAATCCGCACTCCGCAGATGACGAGGTTCGATCTCGTCCTGATCGGCTTCGGCAACGTCGCGCGGCGGTTCGTCGCGCTGCTCCGCGAGCAGCCGGGCGACTGCTGCGCGCGCGAATCATCGGCTCTCGACGCGCGTATCGTCGGCATCGTCGACCCGCCGCCACGGCACAGGCCTTCATCGCGCGGCTCAAGCTCGACGCCGACGCACGCGTATCGTCGTCGTCGGCTCGTCGTGGCGGTCGGCTTCAGCGGACCGACCGGATCGGCAGCTGCTCGACTTCCTCCGCGATGTCGTCAGACGCAGCGCCGCGGCCGCCGCGCGAGCGCCGCCTCGTCGTCGTGGAAACGACGACGCTCGACATCGCCGCGGCGAGCCGGCGATCGGCTCACGTGCGGCGCCGCGCTCGCGCGGCAGCGCGCACGTCGTCACCGCCAACAAAGGGTCCGGTCGCGTTCGCGTATGCACGCGTCTCGCGCGCGCGGCGCGACCGAGCCGACCGGCGCTTCCTGTTCGAGGGCGCGGTCATGGACGGCATCCCGATCTTCAACCTCGTGCGCGAGACGCTGCCGGCGGTCGACGATCGCCGGGTTTCGCGGCGTCGTGAACAGCACGACCAACTTCATCCTCACCGCGATGGAGCAGGGACGATCGTTCGACGACGGCGCTCGACCGAGATGCAGGCGCGCGGGCATCGCCGAGGCCGGATCCGTCGCTCGACGTCGACGGCTGGGACGCCGCGGCGAAGACCGCCGCGCTCGCCAACGTCCTGCTCGGCGCGCGGCATGACGCCGCAGGAGCGTCGAGCGCGAGGGCATCACGACGCGACACTGGCGGCGCGCGCCGTCGAGGCGCGCGGCCACGGGCCGCCGGCTGAAGCTGGTCGCGCGTGCCGAGCGCGGACGGCCGCGCATCACCGCGCGCGTCGCGCCCGAGGAACTTCCCGCTGACGACCTGCTGGCCGGCGCTCGAAGGCCAGCAGAACGCGCTCATCTTTCGCACCGGATCTGCTCGGCGAGATCGCGATCGTCCAGCGGGGCGGCAGTCTGACGCAGACCGCGTACGCGCTGCTGTCGGATCTGGTGACTATTGCCCGCCGGGCGGAGCGGCAGCTGCCGCCGGCCGCGCGCCAGCCGGCGATCGCGGCCATGAGCGCCGGCTCGTCGAAGCCCTTGACACAGCGTACGCGTCCGTTGCCGCTGAACACCGTCACCGGCATCGGTGCGCGCAACCGCGCGCGATGAGATCGTCGTACGCGCGATCGTCCTCGTCGACGTTGTAGGCCGTGAACGGCACGCCGTTCGCGTGAAAGCAACTCTTTCACCTGCTCGCAGCTGTCGTCAGGCGCTGCCCGGCGTAGACGATAATCATCGCTCCATTATGCCGCCGCTCGACGGAATCACCGTGCTCGACCTGACGCGCGTGCTCTCGGGCCCGTACTGCACGATGCTGCTCGCCGACATGGGCGCGCGCGTGATCAAGATCGAGCAGCCGGGCAAGGGCGACGACACGCGCGCGTGGGGCCCGCCGTTTCTCGAGGGCGAGAGCGCGTACTTCCTCAGCATCAACCGCAACAAGGAGAGCGTCACGCTCGACTTCAAGCAGCCGGAAGGCCGCGCGATCCTCGATCGGCTGATCGCGCAGAGCGACGTCGCTGGTCGAGAACTTCCGGCCGGGCACGCTGGCGAAGCTCGGCCTCGACTACGCGTCGCTCGCGCCACGCCATCCGCGGCTGGTCTACTGCTCGATCTCGGGCTTCGGCCAGACCGGACCGCGGCGCAAGAAGCCGGGCTACGACGCGGTGATGCAGGCCGAAGGCGGCCTGATGAGCATCACCGGCGCGCGCCGACGGCCCGCCGTTCCGCCTCGGCGTCGCGATCGCCGACATCGTGTCGGGCATGTTCGCGGCGCACGGCGTCGCGCTGGCGCTGTTCGCGCGCGAGCGCACCGGACGCGGGCAGATGGTGGACGTCGCGATGCTCGACTCGGTGGCGGCGCTGCTGACCTATCAGGCCGGCAACTACTTCGCGAGCGGCACGGCGCCCGGCACGCCTCGGCAACCGTCACCCGAGCATCGTGCCGTACGAAACGTTCGCCGCGTCGGACGGCGATTTCGTGCTCGCGGTCGGCAACGACGATCAGTGGCGGCGCTTCTGCGCGGTCGCCGGATCTGCGATCCCGACGAGCGGTTCGCGACCAACCGCGCAGCGCGTCACCGGCTACGACGAGCTGCGGCCGCTCATCGCCGACGCGGCTGCGCCGCAGCCGCGGCAGCACTGGATCGAACGGCTGACGGCCGCCGGCGTGCCGTGCGGATCGGTGCGCGATCTCGCAGGAGGTGTTCGCCGATCCGCAGCTCGCGGCGCGGGAGATGATCGCCGAGCTCGAGCACGCCGACGATCGGCCCGCTGCGACTGCTCGGCGTGCCCGGTGAAGCTGTCGGACACGCCCGGCGCCGTGCGGACGCCACCGCCGCCGCGCTCGGCGAACACACCGACGCGGTGCTGCGGCACGATCTGGACTCGAGCGCCGGCGCAATTGCGCGTCTGCGTTCTGCAGAAGGTGATCTCAGTGTTGACCAAACGGATCGTCGTCGCGAATCACCGCCGCGAGCCGAGAGGCGAGCGCTGGCAGGTGGCGGGGTGGGGCCCCGCCACGAGTAAAGAAATGGAAACTCGGAGAGGTTCGCCGTCGTCTACAGCACGCGATGCGAGCGCGCCAGGCGCGGCGCCGGCGAGCGGCGCGCGCGCAACGACGAGGCCACGCGCGCGTTCGCCGAATTCCTCGATCGCGTCGCCGTGCCGCTGTTCAAGCAGATCGCGCAGCGTCCTCCGAGTCGAGAACTATCCGTTCACCGTCTTCACGCCGTCGAACAACGTGCGGTTGATGTCGGATCAAGAGCGCCGACGACTTACATCGAGATCGCGCTCGACACCAGCGACGTCGAGCCGCGCGTGATGGCGCACATCAGCCGCAGCCGCGGGGCCGGCGCGTCAGCGACGAGGAAAGCGCGATCGGCGCACCAGAGACGCTCACCGGAAGAAGAACTGTTCACGTTTCGTGCTGAAGGAGATCGAACCCTTCGTCGAGCGGTAATCGCGAAGTCCGCCCCGCACTAGGAACGACGCGCCGATCCGATCTCGTAAATCCGCACGAGTTCTGACCAATTTGTAGCCGCGAGTCTGATACGGCGGAATGATCCGCTCGGCGCGCAGGAACTGGAGCATTCCGTCGTCGGAGTAGTCGGGCTGGCCGACGCCGTCAAGCGCCTTCAATGCTTCCTCGAGGCCGGCGAGGTCGAGCACTTTTTCAGTGATCGTGCGCGTCGCGGGCAGGAAGCCGAATCGAGTCGTGCGCTCCTGGCGATCTCTGGTGGCGAACGCGACGAAGACTTCATTGCTGATGAAGTTGTAGTCGGCGTCGGATCGCGTCGCCGGCGCATCTTCCACGCGAACCAACGTCACCGCGTCGATCTCGCGCAGCCGATCGATCACCAGCTGCGTGAAGGTGCCTCACCCGACCACTTCGACGTGTCAAGCTCTGACGGCATGATGGATGGCCATGAGTCCGCCGAGCACCGGGTAGTACCGCGCCCGCTGCATGCCCTGCTCTTCGAGCATGCGGACAACGGCGGCGGCGCCGGGATACTGGCGGATCGACGCGGGAATGTAGCGGTAGGTATCCGGATCGCGATGCAGCGATCCAGCCGAGCGCGCCGCCGACGAGCGTTCAGATAGGCGAGATACGCCGGCGCGCACGAGCGCGTTCGACGGCCGGTTGAAATCGAGCGACAGCATCTGGCCGCCGGGCTTCAGCACGCGATGGATCTCGTCGATGCGCGCGCGTCAGGTCCGGCACGTTGCGCAGTCCGTATCCGGTCGTGACGATGTCGAACGACGCGCCGGGAAACGGCAGCGCGAGCATGTCGCCGACGAGGAAATGCGGTGCGCGTGACGCGCCGAGCGGTCGACCTTCGCCTGCGCCAGCTCGATCATCCGCGTGCGTGATGTCGAGGCCGACGACGCGCGCGCCGCGGGCGGCGCAGCGCGAACGCGATGTCGCCGGTGCCGGTCGCGAGATCGAGCGCCGCGCGCGCCGGCGCGCGGCGACGCCAGATCGACGAGCCGCCGCTTCCAGCGCCGGTCCTGTCCGTACGACAGGGCGACGGTGATGAGATCGTAGCGATCGGCAATCGTCGCAAACAGCGCGCGCACGTAGCGGCGCTTGCCGTCCGGCGTCGCGATGCGATCGCGCGAGCGGCACATGCGGTCTCGTCGGATAATATCGCCTGCATGCTCCCGTCGAGCACCGTCGAGAACTACCTGAAGGCGATCTATCAGGGCCAGTCGGCGCTGCCGCGACGGACAGCGGCTCGTGCCGATGGGACAGGTGGCATCCGCGCTCGGCGTCACGCCCGGCACGGCGACGACGATGGTGAAGGCGCTGGCGGAGTCGGGCCTGGCCGAGTACGAACCGTACAGCGGCGTGCGGCTGACGGCGGCCGGCGAGAAGCTCGCCGGCCTGGTGCTCCGCCGCCATCGGCTCGTCGAGCTGTTTCTCGTGCAAGGTGATGGGCATGAGCTGGGCGGAAGTGCACGACGAAGCCGAACAGCTCGAGCACGTCGTCTCAGAGCGCCTGATCGAGCGGATCGACGAGATGCTCGGCCGGCCGACGCACGATCCGCACGGCGATCCGATTCCCGATCCCGGACGGCGCGATCGCGCGCCGCGGATCACGACAGCCTGCTGACCTGCCCGGTCGGCACGCCGCTGCAAGGTGACGCGCATCGCGGATCAGGATCCGGCGTTTCTGCGGTTCATCGAGAGCAACGATCTCAAGCCGGGCCAGCGCGTCGAAGTCGAAACGCGCGACCCGGCCGCCGACTCCGTGCTGCTGCGCGGCAGGCGATCGCGCCGCATCACGATCGGCGCGCGTGCCGCCTCGAAGCTGCTCGTCGAAGTCGCAGCCGGGCACATAATCTCGTCGCCGGTGCGTGGTTTGCGAGGCCAGATATCGATCCTTTCGTGGTCCTTTGTGCCCTTTGTGCTGATTCAGCGTTCCAACGACATCGAACCGGAAGCCCGCATAGATCAGAGCGATTTCAGGAACAGCATCAGCGTCGCTCGCTGTTCGCTGGAGAGCGACTGGAAGCGGCTGCGCGCCGCCGCCGCCTCGTTGCCGTGACGGCCGATCGCGTCTTCGATCGTCGCCGCCGTGCCGTCGTGCAGCAGCGGCCGCCGCAGGCGCAGTCCCCACAGCGCCGGCGTCCGGAACTCCGGCGGCTCCGCGGCCTCCTGCCGGATGCCGTCGCCCGTGCCCGACGTCGTGCAGCAGCAGATCGGAGAAGAGCGGCACCGTCTTCGCGGTTGAACGACGGATTCGCGCTCGGCCCGGTCTGCAGCGACGGCACGTGGCAGGCGGCGCAGCCGATCGCTGCTGAACAGTCGCTTCGCCCGCGCGCACGGCCTCGTCGATCGTCCCGCGCCCGGTCGGCGCGAGGAACTTCATGAACGCCTCGAAGTTGTCGATGCCGCGGCGCCGCGTTCGCGGATCGGCGCAGGTCTTCGGGATCGGGAATCGGATCGCAGCGCTTCATCTGCTCGCTCGTGATGCCGAACGCGAGCTCGTCGGGAAAGAGATCGTTGGTGATCCCCATCTCGTTGCGATACGCGTCGGCGCCGAACGCGAGCAGCGTCGCATGCTGCGCCTTCCAGCCGAACCGGCCGACGCGGCGGTCGCCGGTTGCGATATCGACGACGATCGCGGCGCGCCCGCTCACGCCGTCGCGATCGCGATCGTCCGCATCGTCGAGCGCCAGCAGCGTCTCGTCGGGAATCGCTTCGACGAGGCCCGGCGCCGAACAGCGGGATCGGCACGCGCCGCGCGATGACGTTGGCTTCCGGCGGAATCGTCGGCTGGCAGGTGTGCGTGGGAATCGAGAAGATCTGGAACAGCGATCCCGAGGTCGGCACCAGCTCCACGAACTCGCCGTGCTCGTCGCGGCGCGCGGCTCGGACCTCCGCGCACCACGCCGGCGCCGCCGATCGCCGGCACGCTGTGGCAGACGGCGCAGCTCGATCCGTTGAACGCCGGTCCGAGGCCGTCTTCCGACGGTTTCGACTTCGGTGAAGTCCTCGAGGCCGAGCCGGAACTCCTCGAACTCGGACGCCGTTGATGCCCGGCAGCGGGTCGCCCGGCAGCGGCCGCCCGTTCTGACCGGAGACGCCGATCCACAGCCACGCGACGAACAGGCACGCCGTCACGGCGATGAGACGATTGCCACGGCTTGCTCCTATTCCTCGACGGTCAATCTGCCGCGCATGAAGTTGTGCCCGGCGCCGCACATCTTCGAGCACTCGAACGTGTAGCGCCCGGCGTGATCGGCGCGGAATGTCACGCGTCGCCTCGCCGCGGCCGCGTTTCGGGATGATCGATGTTGAACTCGGAGCCGACGATGTGGAAGCCGTGGTTCGTGTCGTCGCTTTCGCAGCCGGAATCTCGACGATCGTCCCGCGCTTGACCTTGATGTGCGACGGCGTGAACGGTGAAGCGCTCGGCGGTCACGCGAACGACGGTTGGCTCCTGCGGAGAAGCTCGACGGCGACGTCAGCACGACGAGCAGCGTGCAGCACGCGAGCACGCCAGCGCGGCGAATCGTTCACGTCCATCAGAACCACCATCCCAGTCCGACGTTGAAGCCGTCGACGCTGCGGAACAACGAGCTGCTGATTGCGGACGATCGAGTAGTCGATCTTCACGACGACGTCGGGATCCGGATAGTAGCGACGCGCCGACGATCCACGCCGTCGCGATCGAACTGCTTCAGCGGCAGGACGCCCGGCGGCATCTTGAACTGCGTGTCGAAGTTCTCGTAGCGCACGAACGGCGCCGATGTCGGCGCGGATCCGCGCGCAGCGGCCGGAGCGACGGCTCGACGTAGAAGCCGCGCATCTGGCTCGCGATGTTCGGATTCACGCCGGTCGTGCGCTGCTGGAAATCGTTCAGCTCGGCGGCGCCGTCGATGAACACCTGCGCGAACTCGCCGCGCAGCTGCGAAACGTCCGCGCGTGGTAGCGGCCGTCGAATTCGAGCAGGCCGATGCGCGAGTCGCCGCGCGGGAAGTTGAAGCCGGTCTTGCCGCGCCAGAAGCTCGTGCCGAGCGTTCAGTCCCGGCACGCCGACGTACTCGAGCCGGCCGGTTCCGGCGACGTTACGAACGTTCGACTCGAAGCCCTTCTGCGTGGCTTCGTGCAGTCCCTCTTCCGCGCGTGATCTTGGTGGCGTCGAGCGGCGCCATCACATACGCGCGATACCGCCAGCCCGCGCCGACTCGTCCGTGGACACCGGCGCCCGCGTCGAACCACGTCGTCGGGATGATGAACGTGTCGACGAACGGCCGCTCGACACCGTAGAACGCCGGCGGCTCGTGCCGCTCGTTGATGATCCCGACCGGCGCCAGCAGCATGCCCGGCGCGGATGTTGACCGCCGGCGTCAGCCGGAAGTCGAGGTAGGCCTGTTCGAGCTCGAGCTTCGCCGGACTGCTCGAGGCCGTCGACGAACGCGTGCTCGAGCTCGAGCTCGCCGACGAATCGCAGTCGGTCGGTGAAGCTGTGATTGAAGAGGAGCACGAAGCGGTGGAAGTCGAGGATCGGATCTTCGTTCTCGGGCTTGTTGAGATGAAAGTCCATGTAGCCCGAAATCGGACCGGTGCGCGAGGCGAACGACGCTTCATCGCTCGCGGTCGGAGGGCCCAGCGAACGAACCGCTTGCGGCGCCGGCGTCGTGTCGCGCGGGGACGGCGGCGCGGCCTCGCGCGGCGCGGGAGCGGCGAGGGCTGCGGCCGGCGCGGCTGGTTTAGGCGCCGCGGCTTCGAGCTCGCGCAGCCGCGATTCGAGCTCCCGGACGCGTCGCTCGAGCTCGTCGATCCGGGCTTGTTCGGAAGCGCCGGGGTTCTGAGCTGGGAGGAGGAGGATCCAGCGATTGCGCCGATAACTGGCCGGCGACCAGCAGGATGGCGATGCTGATGCGCGTGACGGCAGGCGGTCGTCTCATAGCGTTCATCATTCGTCAAAAGTGAAATTTTGACTAACGAAAAACGCATTCTACATCAGTCGGCCGAGCGGTCCGAGGTCCAGATTGAGATCCTCCGGGGTCAGGCCGAACCTCGCGCCGATGTCGCGGATGGTCTTTTCGAGGAGCATCAACGCGCGTCCGACCGCTTCCACTTCCTTACGCGTGAGCGTTTTCTGCTCCATGCGCCGGATCGCCTGGCGCTCCATCAGCTTGCGCAGGAACTCGACGATGGTCAGCACGAGCTGCGCGACCGACTTCTCTACGTCCTCCGGCTCGGGATTCCACCGCATCGGCGCGACGGTGCGGCGGGCGGCGCCTTTCACGCGACGTCCGCTGCTTGCCGACCCTCGCCGTTGTCGTCGCCTGCATCCGGCGCTGCAGCGTATTGCGGAGCTCGCGCAGATCCGCGGCGGTGACGGGCACCGCCTCGATCGACTTGCGTGGATGCGGGCGTGGCGCCGCCGGTCTTCGCGGGCGCGATGGCGGACGCTTTTTTCACGTCGATCGCTTCGCGCGCGAGTGGAGGCGCCGACCACGCCGCGGCCGGCGTTTCGTTTTCTCGGGATCGAACGGCAGGATGCGATCAGCGGCGCAGAGCATCGCGGAGAGACGCAGGTAGATCAGATCGACGCCGGCGACGCCGAGCGTGACGTCGCCGTCGGCCATCACGCCGCTGTTCAGCAGCGTTGTCGACCAGATCGAGGAGCGTCGATTCCGGGCGTCTCGATGCACGACGTCGGCACGCCAGGCGGTCGCGTTTCGCCATGTCAATCCTGTACGAAGGTGTACGGCGGCCACGGACCGGTGAGCATCAGCTCGTAGCCGTCACGGGACATCGACCGCGCTTCACGTGCGGCGATCGCCTGGAACCGTTTCGCGCGGGATCGCGGCACGAGAAACGCCGCATCGAGCAGGAGCGGCCCGCTCGGCGCCGGGAGCTCGCTGGCGGCGCGGCGGCGCGCGACGCGCGCTTGCGCCGAGAGCTCATCGTACAGAGCTGCGACGGCTTCGCGGGCGCGCTCGGCGAGCTCGACCGAAGCATCCCGCTGGGCCTTCTTCCGCGACAGATACGCGATGCCCGACCTGGCCGCGGCGGCGCCCAGCCTGGGTGCCGCGGCTGTGGCGGCACGAGGCGGATTGAGCATCACGCGAACGCCCCACTCGTCATGGTTCCCCACGCGCTTCACCAGCGCATCGAGTCGGGCGCGATCGCCGCGGACGTGTTCGACCGCGCGGTCGTCGCTGTTGAAGATCGTCAGCAGCTTCATCGGCAGCACGGCGGTCGCACGCGATGAACGATTCGACGACACCGTTCGTGCGCCACGGCGGCGCGCGACACCCACGTCGAGATCGGACAAGCCGCGTTCGATGGCCGCCTCGCCGTAGCGGGCGAGCGGCACGTCGGCCACGGCGAGATACAGTCCGCGATCGAGGTCGAGGAGCCGGACCGCGTCCGGCGCCCGGCAGTCCGGCAGGCGCGCGCGTCAGCCGCGGGCGCGCGCGGCGCCGCGATCACGCAGTAGACGTAAGTGGCGGACGGCTTTGGCATCTCTTCGGAAGCGACCGTCACGGAGGCCGCCACGATCCATCACTCATCGTCCGGCCCACCGGTCGAGCGCGCGGACGCCTCTCGGCGGCAGCGCCGACAGCGGGTCTGGATGATAGCGCACTGGCGCGAAGGACGACCGCAGCCCCGGCGTAGTGCGGCGAGGAACGCCGTTCCGCAGCGGCGACGGCGCGGCAGCGCCGGCATCGGCCCGGCGCCAGCGTCATCGCGTTCACCACGATCGCGGGCGCGGCGAGTTTCAGACGGCGCAGCCGATCGAGAAGGCGTTCGGTCTCGAATCGCGGGACTTCGGCCGCGCGCGTGACGACGAGGAACCGCGTCTGCGACGCGTCACGGAGCATCGCCTGCAGCTCGCGAATCGATTCGGGACACGTCGACCAGCTCGGCGGCGAGCTGTCCGGGACGGATCAGCGACTTGTATTTCAGCAGCATCGCGCAGCGAGCACCTGCACCCATTCGCGCGCCGTCTCCGGCAATCTCGAGCAGCCGCAGCGCATGGCCGGTCGGCGCGGTGTCGACGACGATGAGGTCATATCCGCCAGCGGACCGCCGGCGCCCGCCGGCCGCGTGAGCTTCACGACTTCGAGGATTCCGAACAGCTCATCGATGCCTGGCGGTGCGAGATCCATCAGTTCGGCGCTGCGCGCACCGCCGCCGATCGACGCGGCGCCGAGCGACGCGGCGATCTCGTCGAGCGCGTGCTCGAGATCCGCGCGGCGTGCCGCGAGCGCGCGCGCCGCGTCGAGTTCACGGACGAACAGGTTCGCCGGTCCGCCGCGCACCGACTTCGGCGCATCGTCGATTTCGCACGGTGAGATCGAGAACGTCTGCGATCGAATGCGCGGGATCGGTGGACAGCAGCAAGAGCCGCTGTGTCGGATGCGCCCGCGCCAGCCTCAGCGCCACCGCGGCTGACGACCGTGGTCTTGCCGACGCCGCCCTTGCCGCCGACGAACAGCAGCTTCGCGCCGCGAACGACGGCGAGCGATTCGGCGGAGACCGTGGACGCGTTCGACGGCAGGCTCAACACGCGATCGGCAGCTTCGATCGGCGATCGGGCGATCGGGTGATCGGCGATCGACGATCTTGCCGATCGCCCATTCGTCCGATCGCCGATCAGCCGATCGCCGATCGCCGATAGCGCCTTGATCGCCTCTTGGCTCGCTGAGATCCGCAGGGACGACACGCAGCGTGCGGCCGCGCCCGAGCGGCGCGTGATCGCGGCAATCACCGGCCGCTCGGCCGCGCGCCGTCGATCGCAGACGGGACAGGGTCCATCCGGCGGCAGCACGCGATTCACGACGATTTCGTCGGCGCGGATGCCGGCGCGCGTCGAGCGCGGCGATGCCGTCCTCGCTCTCGGCGAGCGAGAGCGCCTCGGGCAGCGTGACCCAGCAGAACGTGGTGCGTGCGCGATCGCGAAGCATCGCTCCGCGTTTCGCGCGCCTGCTCGGCCAGCGCGGCGATCAGGCGATCGGCGGCTTCCGGGACGGCCGACGCGCGCGAACTGCTCGCGAATCAGCCGGTGCTCCTGCCTGCAGCGCATCGAGGACGTCGGCGATCGCCGCAACCGTCTGCGGCGACGACGAGCAGCCGCAGGGTGTGACCGGTCGGCGCGGTGTCGACGACGATGACGTCGTAGTGTCCGCTGTGCCCTTTGTGTCCTTGTGTTCTCCGAGGCGCGCGATCTCCAGGATCCCGGCGAGCTCGTCGATCCCCGGCAACGGCAGATCGAGCAGCGCGTCGACGTCGGCCCGCGATCGAGCCAGGTGCCGTGCTCGAGCGACCTCGCCGAGCGCGGCGCCGGTGCTCGCGGATCCAGCGCGCGAAGGCGCGCGGCGCGTCGAGCTCGGACGGCGTTGAGGCCGCGCCGGATCGCGTCGCGGCGTCGCGGCAGAGCGACGCCGAGGCGCATCGCCGAGCGAGTGCGCGGGATCGGTGGAGACGACCAGGACGCGACGCCGCCGCCGCCTCGGCCGACGGCGCGCGCCGCCGCGCACGTGGTCTTGCCGACGCCGCCCTTGCCGCCGTAGAAGATGAACCGTGGAAAGTCTGAAGTTTGAAGTCTGAAGTCTGAAATGCGGGTTCTTGGCAAGGTCAGTGGCTTGCTGTCTTCCGTCGTCCGTCGTCCGTCTTCGATCGACAGTCTTTACTTCAGACTTCAGACTTCAGACTTCCAACTTTCGATCTCCACGCCTGACTGACCTTGTCGTCGGGCGACATCGAGATCGGACCCTGCTGCCGGCCTTTGATCTCGCGGATGCGCGCGAGGACGTCGCGCTCGATCGCCGGCGAACTCCTCGTCGGAGATCTCGCCGAGCTCGAGCCGCATCTGCGCCTCGAGCAGCTGCTCGCGCAGCGCCGATATCGTCCTGCATCTCGGCTTCGGCCGCGGCGACGACCTTGTCGAGGACGAACCGCAGGCTGCCGATCAGCAGGGAGTCGAGGATGAACACTGAATTCAGCTCAGGCCCGTCTCGAGCTTCAACCGGATGTTGACGAAGTTATACGGCGGCCACGGGCCCGGTGTATTTGAACGTCAGCTTGTCGAAGCGGCCGGCGATCGACTTGACCTTCGCGTCGAACGCCGTCTCCTGATCGCGCGAGATCAGGAACGCGGCGTTCATGATCATCTTGTCGCCGATCGGCTTGTTGATGCGCGACGCGACCGACACGTCGCGCAGCTGATCGAGGATGTCGGCGACGTAGCGCTCGGATCGCGACTGCAGCGCCGAGTCGATCAGCCGGCCGTACTGCATGCGGGCGAAGTAGGTCGGCCCCTTCTGGCCGGAGATCTCCTTCTTCAGCCGGCTGATGTCCTCGTCCTCGTCTCGACCTCGCGGATCGCCTGGTCGCGATCCCACAGCACCTTCAGGCCGAACTCGAGCTTGTTCTGCATCTTGTTCAGCACGTCGCCGAACGCCTCGGCCGCCGAGCGCAGCAGCTCGACGATGTCCTCGCGGGTCTTGAAAATCGTGCCGAACGACATCGGGATGACGGTGTGCTCGCGCATCACGGTCTCGTTGACGCGCTCGTGCGCGAGGACGTTCTCGCGCGTCGAGTCGAGCACTTCGAGCGGCGCGTCGGAGACGACCGCCGCGAGGTTCTTGTAGTGCACGGTGTAGACGTCGGACGGATCGGCGCCGATGCCGATCGGGCCGAACCGCGAGCGGGTCGCTCGACTCGATGATGCAGTAGACATGCTTGCCGCGGCTGGCGCCGCCTGGCGATCGACGCGCGGCGCTGCGGCCGCCGTGCAGCGATCCGCTCGGATCGCCGCTCGGCGCGGCTCGCCTCGCGCGGCGCGCGCCGGCGCTCGGCGCGCGCGCCGCGCCGTTCGGCGCGCGTCGCCTTCGCGCGGCGCGTCGGCGCCGCGTTCTTCGCGGCGCGCTTTCGGCGCGACGCGACGGTCGACGCCGCGGCTCGCTCGCGCTTGCGGCGCGCTAGCCGATGGTCTTGGCATATTTGCCGCTCCTGCGGACCTTCTCGGTGGTGACGACGACGGACCGTCGAGGATCTTGCGGATCTCCTGCACCAGATCCTCGGGCAGGCACGGCTTGGTGACGAACGCGTCGCAGCCGGCCTTCTTCGCGCCCTCGGAAATGCCGGCCAGCGCGTGGCCGGTCAGCGCGACCACGGGAATCGACGCGGTGCGCTGGTCCGCCTTCAGCCGGCGCGTCGCCTCCCAGCCGTCCATGACCGGCAGCGACAGGTCCATCAGGATGATGTCGGGCGCGGTGTCGACCGCGCGCTGCAGCGCCTCCATGCCGTTGCCGGCTTCGACGACGTCGAAGCCCGAGAACTCGAGGTACTCGGCGTACATCTCGCGGGCGTCGGGATAGTCGTCGACGAGCAGCACGCGCGGGACGATCCGAGGTTTCGTGTTCATCTCCGTCCTTTGGTCGGCAAGCGTCAGCGTGAAGGTCGATCCCTTGCCCACCTGGCTTTGCACTGAGATGCGGCCGTCGAGCATCTGCGCCAGCCGGCGGCAGATCGACAGCCCGAGGCCCGTGCCGCCGTAGGCGCGCGTCGGCGAGTTGTCGAGCTGCCGGAAGTCCTCGAAGATCCGGTCCTGATCGGCGGCGGCGATGCCGATGCCGGTGTCGGTGACCGAGAGCGTCGACGCGTGCGCTCGCTTGACGCTGCGCGCGCGCTGATCGTCACGCTGCCGTGATGCGTGAACTTGAGCGCGTTGCTGAGCAGGTTCAGCAGGATCTGCTTCACCTTCTGGCGATCGCTCGAGATCGGCGTGCAGATCCTTCGGCGACGTCGATCGTCACCGTCAGCTTCGAGCGCATGATGATCGGCTCGAGCTCGGCCTTCACCTCGCTGACCAGATCGGGGATCTTGAACGTCGAGATCTGCAGCGGCATCCGGCCCGCTTCGATGCGCGAGATGTCGAGAATCTCGTTGATGATCGTCAGCAGGTGCCGGCCGTTCGACTCGATGCGCCCGAGCTGCCGCTTGACCGGCGGCTCGATCGGCCCGGCGACGCCCTGCAGCAGCATCGACGTGTAGCCGAGCATCGCGTTGAGCGGCGTCCGGAACTCGTGCGACATGTTGGCGAGGAACTGCGACTTGAGCGCCGACGCCTGCTCGAGCTCGATCGCCTGGCGCCGCAGCAGCTCGTTCTGCTGCGCGATGTCGGCGGTCGCCGCCTGAATCTTCCGCTCGAGCTCGTCCGGACGCCTGCTTCAGCTGCTCGTAGAGCTGCGCCTTCTCGATCGCCTCGCGGCGGTCGTGCAGGATGGTGACGACCGCGGTCAGCTCGCCGTGCTCGGACAGGATCTTGCCGGCGATCGCCTCGACCGGCATCGCCTCGCCGGTCTCGCGGATCGATCAGGCCGATCTCGCCGACGCGGCGCTGATCGGCGCTGACCAGCATGCCGGCGATGAACGACGAGAAGTGCGCGTCGTTGGCCTGCACCCAGCGCTGCTCGATCGCGCTGGCGCCGCGCGGGATCGTGAACAGCCGCTCGGCCGGCTCGTTCATCAGCGAGGTCGCGCCGCCGGCGTCGGTCACGACGATCGGGTCGGCGACCGAGTCGATGATCAGGTTCAGGCGGTCGCTTTCGGCGCGCGCCTGCGCTTCGGCGATGCGCATCTTGCGGTAGTTCTCTTCGATCTCCTCGCTGGCGCGCCGCAGGTCGGTGACGTTGCGCAGAATCGAGACGACGCCGCTGCCCTGCCGCGGATCCTCGGTGACCGTGCTGAGCAGCTCGAACACCAGGTCGGATCCGTCGACCGGGTTGACCAGCAGCAGCTCGCGCCGGGTCGCGCCGGTCTCCTCGATCGCCTTGCTCGACAGCGCCGACGACAGCAGCATGTTGTTCATCCGCACGGCGCCGCGGCGGCCTTCGCTCTCTTCTTCCGACGCGGTGAACAGCGTCAGCGCGCGCGCGTTCGCGATCAGCAGCCGGCCTTCGGTGTCGGTCAGCAGAATCGGGTCGGTGACGGCGTTGATGATGCTGTAGAGCAGCGAGCGCTCGCGTCCCTGCTTGCGATCGCCTTCGGCCAGCGCCTGCTGGCGGAGGATCTGATCGAGCTTCTGGCTGAAGACCGTCGGTGAACCAGTGCAGCTCCGGACGACAGCGGCGCGCTGCCGCCGAGCAGCAGCAGGCCGAACGCGCTCTTCGGTGAAGCCGCGACACGCCGAGCGGCAGCACGTGGAACGCGCGCGTCCTCGAACGGCGTCGACGGACGCCGCTTGCGATCGGCGGCCGAATGCGGCGCCGGAAAGAAGATCTGCCTTGCGGTGGCGAAGCGCGGTGACGAGCGGATTGCCCCAGTCTTCGAGCGAGACGCGAAAAGCGCGACGACCGCCGAGCCGGCAGCCCGTAGGCGCCGACGACGAAGAGCGACGCTCTCGTCCGACGGGCCGCACGAGGCAGATCGACTGCGCGATGCCGAGCGACTTCGCCCAGCCACTGCAGCGCGATGCTGCGCGCAGTCGGCGATCTCGGTCCGGCCGACGAAGCCTTCGAGCAGGCGGACGCGCGCCGCGAGCGAGCTCGCCGTCGTCGCTCGCCGGCTTCTTCGACCGCGACGCGGACGCGCGGGACGCCGGTGTAGGGCGCCGCGCCGTTGGCGCTTAGCCGCGGGCCGCGTGCGCGCCGACGGCCAGCAGCGCGGCGGGCGGGGACGGCAGTCTGGAGCTGGGCCCTGAGGGCGGCGTTTTCAGCAATGACTTCCTCATACCCCTTGCCCTCGATCGCCGGGCTTCGACACCGGGCGCGACCTGGCCGACCGCCTCGGAGTACTTCAGGTAGGTGTCGATCGACGCGACGACGATGCGCGCCTCGACCGTGATGAGGTCGATGCCCGACCAGCGAGACACGAACCCATGCGTCGATGACGATCCCCTTGTCGAGGACTCGATCGAGGACGTCGATAAGACTTGTGCCGCCTGCGGCTCGTTCAACGGGCATCGGACACTCCTTGCGTCGAACTTCAGTCTGCGCGCGCGCCGCGCTCACCTCAGACGCCGGCGCACGAGCGCCGGCGCGTCAGCGACGCCAGCTGCCGCTCGAGCGCGCGCACCTGCTTGCGCAAGTTCGTCGTTCTCGGCCGACAGCGCCTGCTTGCCGGGCGACAAATGATGATCGTATTTCCACCAGTCGAGGCCGATCTGCTCGGCCTTGTCGATCGAGCAGATGAGCAGCCGGATCCGAATGGTCAGCAGCTCGACTTCGGCGAGCGACACCTTGATGTCGCCGGCGACGACGAGCCCCTTGTCGAGAACGCGGTCGAGGACGTCGACCAGACCCGGTGGAGCGTCCGTGCCCTTCAGTCAGTGACGTCGGCATAGGTTCCGTATTCTACGAAATGTCGCGCCGTGCGCGTATTGACTGCGGGAAGTCGAGAACGGGCTTATCTCAGCAATGACGATGCCAGCTTTGTCGCCGCAATTTGGTGAGGAACATGCACGGTGCATCGAAGCCCGACAGTAGCCTCGGAGCGCGACGTACAAATTCATTACAGGCGCAGCAGGTCCATCGGCGCATCGATCACGTGATCGCCGGGCGTCAATTCGTGCAGCGGAATGGCGTCGAAGCCGAACCCGTATCGCGCGAGACACATGCGCGGTCGCCGCCGCGCGCGCCGTGCGCCAGTCGATCGCCGAATCGCCGACCATCAGCGTCGCGGCGGCGCTCGCGACCGCGGCGCGGCCGAGGATGCAGCAGCGCCGCCGGATCCGGCTTGCGGGCAAACGGGCCGTCGCCGCCGAGCACGGCGTCCGGCGGAAAAAACGCGCCAGGTCGAGGCCGTCGAGAATGCGCCGCGTCGAGGCGATCGGTTTGTTCGTCAGAACCGCGAGCGCGCGCGCCGGCGCGGCAGCGCGTCGAGCACGCGCGGGGATGCCGTCGTACGGGCGCGTGTGATTCAGCAGCCGCTCGTCGTAGAACGCGAGATACCGTTCGAGCGCGTCGGCAGGACGCTCGACGCCGCTCGCCTCGAACGCGCGCGCGACGAGCGTCGCCGCCGCCTGTCGCCGACCATCGCGCCGATCCGCTCCTCGGGGATCGGCGCCGCGCCGCACGACTCGAGCAGCGCGTTGGCCGCGTCGGCGATGATCGCGCCGCGAATCGACCAGCGTCCCGTCGAGATCGAAGACGAACGAGTCGAAAAGACGTCATGACGTCGAAGGCTCAAGGCGCTCAAGCCGAGACTCGTGAGCTGATGCGAGCTTCGACGAGTTGCTCAGGCTCGGTATTCCGCGAACGACGTCGGCGTTTCCCAGACGGTGACGCGCACGACCGGCAGGCCCTGCTCGCGCGGCCTTGTCGAAGATCAGCTGCGCGATGCGCTCGACGGTCGGATTGCTGTCGAGCAGATACATCGGCTCGCCGAGCTGCTGGAGCGGCGCGACCAGCGGATCGTCGTGGCGCAGCAGCATCTTGTGATCGAGCTCGCGATCGATCCAGCCCTTCACGATCCGCTTGATGTCGCTGAAGTCGCAGACCATGTTGCGGTTGTCGAGCGCGCCGGTGCGCACCTCGATCTCGGCGACGGCGTTGTGGCCGTGCGGATGCTTGCAGATGCCGTCGTAGTCGAGCAGGCGATGGCCGTAGCAGAAATCGATGCGCTTGGTGACGGATACATTGGGTAATCTGGTAATCTGGTAATCTGGTAATTGATTGCAGATTGGTACGATCGTCAATCGCCCAATCAATCACCAGATTACCAGATTACCCAATTACCCAGATGCCAACGGCGGTATCTGCTCTCCGGCGGCCTCGACAGCGCGGTGCTCGTCGCCGAGGAAGCGGCGTCGCGGCGACGGTGCAGCCCATCTACGTCAGCGTCGGCCTCGCCTGGGAGACGGCCGAGCGCGCGATGGTCGTCGCGCTTGCTCGCGAGCGCGCGCTGCGACGGCCGCGCGCGGCCGCTCGTCTCGCTCGCGCGTCGACATGCGCGACGTGTACGCGGCGACGCATTGGGCGGTCGAAGGACGGCCGCCTGGCGTATCACACGCCCGACGAAGACGTGTATCTGCCGGGCCGCAACATCGTCCTGCTCGGCAAGGCGGCCGTCTACTGCGCGGCGGCCGGCATCGATCGCCTCGTGATCGGCACGCTCGCGCACAACCCGTTTCCCGACGCGACGCCGGAGTTCCGCGCGCGCGATGGCGCGCGCGCTGTCGCTCGGCCTCGCGCACGCCGCTGCAGATCGACGCGCCTTACGCGGGCACCAGCAAAGGCCGAGGTCATCCGCCGCGGCGCGCGCGCTCGGCGTCCCGTTCGAGCTGACGCTGTCCTGCATGAACCCGCGCTCAGTCGGCGCGTCGGCAGCCAGCAGCCGTCCATTGCGGCGAATGCAGCAAGTGCCGGGAGCGCCACGACGCCTTCATCAGGCCGGCGTGCCCGATCCCACGGTCTACGTCAGCACAGCCAACCTCGCCTGACGCCGTCGTTGACTCGACGCACCGCGCGGCGTATCGTGCGCGAGTGAGGTGGCTGACTTTCGCGGCGGTGCTGCTGGCGGCGGGCACACTCACCGCGCAGGCCCTCCCGACGTCGAGACGTACTGCGCGCGCGTGGGCGAGCGGATCGCCGACTACTACCGGCGCGCCCAGAACGTCATCTGCACCGAGAAGACCACCGGTCCAGCCGGTCGGCCGCGACTACTCACCTCACGGGCTCGCGCGCGTCACCGAATATGAGCTGCGCGTGGAAACGGACGACGGACGACGATTCGCTGGAAGCGAAGGTGGTGCGCGAGCTCCGCAGGGTCAACGGCAAGCCGCCGCGCGAGAAGGACAAGAAGGATCGCGCCGGCTGCACCGGACGCGAATCCGCTGTCGACCGAACCGCTGGCGTTTCTGCTGCCGGCCCACCGGTCCGAGTACACGTTCGTGTCGGGCGGACTCGGAAAGGCAAGGATCGCAACAGCCTGATCCTCGACTTCACATCGACCGAAGCCGGACGGCAAGGGCGAACTCGCAGAGGATCCGCGTGGACATGCGGACTGCTTCACCTGGTCGCTGCCGGTTGTCGTGAAGGGACGCGTCTGGATCGACGCGTCGAGCTACCAGGTGCTGCGGGTCGAACAGCGCATGGCCGGGATGGCCGACCTCCGCGTGTCGAGAAAGATCCAGCGCGAGCACAACCTCGACAGCAACGTCGATCGTGGAGCGGCACGACACGACCATCCGCTACAAGACGATCCCCGTTCCACGATCCCGACGAAGCGATGATCCTTCCCGAATCGATCGACACGCTGGATCGTCGTCCGCGGCGGCCTCGAGTCGATGCGCAGCCGCCAGACCTTCACCGACTACCGGCGGTTCCTCACCGCCGGGCGGGTCGTGCAAATCTCAGATTCTAGGCTCAGGCTTCAGCGCTTCGCTGTTCAGCGTGACCCGCTTGAAGGTGATCGAGCCGTCGCCGGTGCGCACGCGGACGGCGCTGTCCGCTGTCGCCGAGGCGGCCGCGCACGCTGTTCCTCCTGATTTTCCGGTCACGTTCGACAGTGTCACGTCGCGCATGTGGATGCCGCCGTCGCCGGTGTGCGCGTCGAGCTCGGCGTCTGAATCCGTCGCGGCACTGCCGAGCGTCACCGATCCATCGCCGGTGACGATGTCCCAGTCGGTGTCCGGGCGAGCTGCCGGAGTCGGCGTGAATCGTGACGCTGCCGTCGCCGGTGCGGCACGCGCAGGCTCGGTGAGCTTGCCGTCCAGCTTGATCGATCCATCGCCGGTGTTAGCTTCGACGTCGCCGCCGAGCATCCGTCCGCGGATGCTGCCGTCGCCCGACCGCAGCTGGACGTGACCCGCGACGCGCTCGATGTCGATCGAGCCGTCACCGCTCTTCGGCAGCGATGATTGGCGGCGGCGGGAACCGAAACGATCAGCTTTGCCGATCGATTGTTGGAAGTGGAGGTTGAAGCCGTCGTGGTCGCGCCTGGGCTCGGTGACGGTGATCTCGATGCGGTCGCCCTGCTGTTCCGCCTTCACCTCGATCGCCGCGACATCGTCGTGGTCGCGCCCGCGCTTCTCGATGACGACCTGGACGTCGGCCTTGTCCCAGGGCCGGATCTCGATCGAGCCGTCGAACGTGGTCAGCGCCACGTCGGGCTTGCCCGAGACGGCGAAATGCTTTTCGTCGCGCTCGACGTACCTAGTTCAGGTCGGCGCCGATGATGTCGACGCAGCCCGGGGCGGCGAGCAGCGCGGCGAGCGCTGCCGGCAGCGCGAGACCTTTGACGGAGCGGACCGGATAGAGCCATGGCGAAATCCTCCGCCGGGTTAGACGGTCGACGAGCGGGCGGTAGTTCAGGGACAGGAAACGGAGGGGAACGGAGGGGAACGGGGATCAACACGGAGGAGCAGAGAAACGGAGAAAGAACGGAGAAGAATCGTTGGTCTTCTCGGTTCGTCTGCTTACTCAGTTTCCTCCGTGCTTAAACCGTTCCTCTCCGTGATCCTCCGTTCGTCTGTCCACGCGGGCATAGACCAGCTGGCCGCGCGACATAGGTCTGACGACCGACTGAAGTTGGCGTCGAGGATCACCAGATCGGCCACGGCCTCCGGCGCCAGCAGACCGTGACCTGACCAGGCCGAGCTCGCGCGCGCGGGGTCGTCGCGCAACTGGTCGCCGCGTCCACCAGCGAGAGGCCGTGACAGGACCGACCAGCGATCTGAAACGCGCGATCCATCGTCAGCACGCTGCCGGCGATCGTGCCGTCGGCGCAGCAGCGCGGTGCGCTCGCCGGCGGTGATCGGTCGGCCGCCCAGCGCTGCGCCGGACGCCGGCCGGCAGGCCGGCAGCGGCCGTCGCGTCGGTGATCGCGAAGATCCGCGACGGCCGCTTGGCGGCGATCGCGCGTGCGGATGAGCGCCGGGTGAACGTGGACGCCGTCGCAGATGAGCTCCGCCGCGACCTCGTCGGTCTGCAGCACGGCGCCCGCCAGGCCCGGCGCGCGGTGACCGAGCGGCGGCATGCGGTTGAAGAGGTGCGTCGCGTGCCGCGCGCCGGCCGCGATCGCCGCGAGCGCCTCGTCGTAGGTCGCGCCGGAATGTCCGAGCGAGACGCGGTGTCCCGCGCGACGCGAGCCAGCGCACCAGGTCGAGTCCGCCGTCCAGCTCCGACGCCAGCGTCACGATGCCGACGTCCGGCGTCGCGCGCTCGATCTCGGCGAGGATGTCGGCGGCGGTGAAGTCGGATCGCTCGGCTGACCCGTCGCGCTACGTCCGTACCGCGGCCCACCCGCCCTCGCCAAGCGCAGCCCGCGGGACTGCGCAAGCAGGCCGCGGGCTGCGCGCCACTGTATTCCGGGTTGATGAAGTTGCTCTCGAGGTGCGCGGGCAGGACGCGCGCGCGATCGCGCCGCAGGCGCTTCGCGCGCGCGCCGCACCTGATCGAGCACGCCACCGCAGCGCCTCCGGTCCGCACGCGACCGTCGTCGGGCAGAACGCGGTGACGCCGTAGCGCGGCAGCCGCGCGGCGATCGCCGCGATGGCGCCGCCGTCCGGCAGCGAGTCGAGCGCGTCGACGCCGTCGACGCCGTGCACGTGGACGTCGATGAAGCCCGGGACGATGTAGTGGCCGTGGAAGGCAAAGCGAGGTGTGGCGCGCCGGACGGCGTGTCGGAACGGACCTCGGCGATCCGTCCGTCCTCGATCACCAGCGTGCCGGGCGAGAGGACGCGGTCGGGCAGCACCAGCGTGGCGCCCGACAGGACGATCATGGAAGCGCCGCGGTGACGAGGCGCGCGGCGCCGATGGCGGCGGCGTCGCGCCCAGCGTGGCGGTCTCGATCTTCAGCGCATCCATCATCGGCTTCGGCAGGCGCCGCGCGATCTCGGTCCGGATCGGCTCGAGCGAGCAGATCCGCCGCCGGACGCCATGATGCCGCCGAGCACGAGCATCTCGGGATCGGCGATCGCGACCAGGTTCGCCGCCGCCATGCCCGAGATACCTGGCGGTGTCGCGGACGACCGAAATCGAGACGCCGTCGCCGTCGCGCGCGGCGCTCGAGCACGTGCTCGACGGTGATCGCCGACAGGTCGTCGTTGACGATGTCCTGCACGCGCGATCGATCGCCCGCCTTGATGCGCCAGATCAGGCGGCGGACGATGCCGGCCGCGGCGACCTCGGCTTCGAGAGCAGCCGGTCTTCCGGTAGTCCTCGCGCTCGACCGGGTTGAGCGACAGCCACGCGACCGACCCGGCGCGCCCGCGCGCACCGGTGATCGCAGCGCCGTCGCGGACGATGCCGCCTGTCGCGTGCTGGCCGACGGCGAAAAGACCGACGTCCTTCACGCCGCGCGCCGCGCCGACCCACGCTTCCGCCGCGGCGGCCGCCGTTCCCGACGGCACCGCGCCGCTGTCCGCTGACGGAGCCGCCGAACTTGAGCGCGAGCTGCGACGACGACCGGCGCGATCGCCGGCGACTCGGGATTGATGGCGGCGATGCCGATCAGCGCCGGACGCCGGCGCCGGACCGTCGCCCTGCACCTCGCGCCAGCGCTCGTCGCGGCCGCGCGCCAGATCGCCGCCGCATCCACCTGCGCCCGCGCCGAGCACCTGCCCTGATCGTCGACGCGCGATCGCGACGGCGCAGCGCGCCTCATCGAGCTCTGGAGCGCCGAGTCACTCTCACGGCCCCAATCGGTGTTGACCTGCAGCTTGCGGCCGGCCAGCGGCAGCGCCGACCGGTTCGTCCGCGCGTCGTCCGGATGAAACAGCGATCGGTCGATGCGATCGAGCAGCGCGGACAACTGGCGCTCGTCGGGCGCCTGATGACGAGCACGCCGCCGCAGCGCGTCGAGCGGAAAGCGGCGATCGTCGAGGTAGTCGCGATCGAGCGTGACGAGCGTGCGGCGCAGCTGCTGCGCGAGCTGGTAGTGCTTCACGTCCGGCGCGCGCCGCAGGTCGGCCTCCTCGAGCACGAACAGCACGTCCCACTGCAGCCGCGCGCGCATGTGCGCGACGAGCCCGGCCGGCACGTTGGCGTCGGCATAGATCCGCGGCCGCGCCGCGAGGCGCTCGACGACGCGGCCCCAGTTCCTCGGAGCAGGGTCCCCACTCGTAACTTCTAACTTCTACTTCCGACTTACGACTTCTGACTTCGACTTCGCTTGTGCGCGGCCTTCGCTTCGCGCGTGTCAGGTTGGCGACCAGCTCGCTCGCGTTTGTGCGACCAGCTCCTTGCGCGGGCGGCGCCCGTTCGGGCGATCCGACGGCGTATTCGCAGAAGAGCGGGAACGCGATCGTCGAGTCGCAGTAGGCGACGACCGTGTCGGGCAGCACGCCGGGATTCACCTTGCCCCAGCTGACCGCTTCGGCCGGCGTCGCGCCCGACAGCCCGCCCCAGACGACCGAGTCGGTCGTGATCTGGATGAAGTAGTCGTTGCCGCCCTTCGGGATGCCGTAGACCTCCCACAGCGTCGGCTGCGCCTGCAGGTAGAAGTTCTTCGGCGAGCCGCCGCCGAGAATCACGCAGCCGTTCTGCTTGCCGGCCAGGACGATCGCGCACACCTCGTTGACGTCCTTGTTCGGATCGATCATGAACCGGCTGCCGTTCATCAGCTCGTGATAGGCGATGTTCATGCCGATCGAGCTGTCGCCGGGCGACGAGGTGTAGAGCGGCACGCCGGCGGCGGCGGCGCGCGCGACGACCGAGTAGCTCCTCGCAGCCGGGATAGCTGCTCGAGCAGATCGCGGCCGAGGCGGTAGTGGAACTCGGACGTCGACGACCGGCTCGTTCGAGCCCCGAGCGGACGATGAAGTCGCGGATGTAGGCGTCGGTCTCGAGCAGCACCGTCGCCGGGAACAGCACGTCGTAGATGCGGATGACGCCGTCCTCGTACAGCTCGACGTCGTTGACGAACGGCGAGCCGCGGTGCAGCGTGAAATTCAGCGCGTAGTGCAGGTCGTGATACAGGTTCGCGCCGGTGCGAGATGATGAAGTCGACCAGGCCGCGGTCCATCATCTCGATGACGCGAGCCGCCGAGCCCGGCCGGCGTCATCGCGCCGGCGATGGTCAGCGCCGATCGTCGTGTCGTTCTCGGGCGCGAGCATCTTGTCCGGAGAAGATCTGGCAGGCCTCCGACAGCCGGCCGGCGTTGAACGCCTGGAATCCGTTCGTCGATCAGATGGCGAATCTCGGGCTGCCCTTCGGGCGGTAGTTGGCGATCGGCTTGCCGGACAGCGACTTCTTGCGGCGAATGCCCGGGCGAGCCGGGCGAGCGATACGGCAAGGTCTACTCCTTATTGGCGTGCGAAATAGCTTAACATCTGGAATTGTGACAGGCGAGTCGGATTGGCTCTGGTGGACGCTCGCGGCCGCGGTCGCGCGATCGCGGCGATCCTGCTTCGTCTGGATCTGGCGCAAGGGGCGTCCGTTCGCCACGGGCGACGTGTTCCGCGCCAGCCGGATCAGCTCGGGCAACCGCCTGTTTCCGACGCAGGTGCTGATCACGCCGACGAGCGGTCGTGCAGTACACGCCGCGCTGGATCGGCAAGCGCGAGGAAACGATCCACATGGCGCACATCGCGTCGGTGAAGATCGAGACCGGCATGCTGCTGTCCGACGTCTTCATCGAGACCAGCGGCGGCACCGACCCGATCGCCTGCCACGGGCACCGGAAGGGCGACGCCAGCCGGATGAAAGACCTGATCGAGCGGTACCAGACCGACTACTACCGCGGCGGGGCCGCCGGCCCTGTCGGCGGCCCGCTCACCGGCCGATAACCCAACCGCCACGATGGACGATCTGACCTTCAGCGCGCGCCGCGCGCAGCGTCGGCCGCGACGGCCAAGACGGCCGAGCCCGGCGATCTCGACCTGCGGTTCCGGTCGCTGGTGCAGTCTCCGCTGCGCGCGGGCCTGCTGCGCTACCTGAGCGCCAGGCCCGACGAGGCGTTCGACGTCGAGTCGCTGATGCAGACGTTCGGGCGGCTGAAGCTCGACGTCGAGAACTGCGTGCGCGAGCTCGTCGACTTCGGCGTCGCGCGGTCGATGCCCGGCAGCGCTCCGCCGCGGTACATGGCCGAGCGGCCCGCCAACGACGCGCATCGCCGACCTGCTCGATCATTTCCTCGAGCGCCGCGCCGCGGTCAGCACCGAGGACCAGTCGCCGTCGGTCCAGCGCTTCCGCGAGATGATCGGCCGCGACGAGAAGATGCTGATCGTCTTCGAGTGGATCCGCACCGCGGCCAAGTCGGACATCTCGGTGCTGATTCTCGGGCCGACCGGATCGGGCAAGGAAGTCGTCGCGCGGATGATCCACGAGCTGAGCCGGCGCAGCGTCGCGAAGTTCCAGGCGGTCAACTGCGCGGCGCTGCCCGACACGCTGTTCGAGTCGGAAATCTTCGGCTACGAGAAGGGCGCGTTCACCGGCGCGCACGATCGCAAGCCGGGACGCCTCGGAGCTGGCCAACGAGGGCACGCTGTTCCTCGACGAGATCGGCGACATGTCGCTCATCGCGCAGGCCAAGCTGCTGCGCGTGCTCGAGGAGCGGCGCTTCGAGCGCCTCGGCGGCCACAAGTCGATCTCGGTCGACTTCCGGCTGATCTCGGCGACCAACCGGCCGCTCGAGCAGTTCGTCCGCGACGGCCGCTTCCGCGAAGACCTCTACTACCGCGTCAACGCGTTCGCGATCCGGCTGCCGTCGCTGCGCGAGCGGCAGGTCGACATCCCGGTGCTCGCGCAGCGTTTCCTGGCGCGCTATTGCGCGGCGCAGGGGCTGCCGCTCGACAGCAAGGCGTTCTCGCGCGAGGCGATCGAAACGCTCGTGCGCCTATCACTGGCCCGGCAACATCCGCGAGCTCGAAAGCACCGTGTCGCGCGCGGCGCTGTCGGCGCCCGGGCCGATCGATCCGCGCGTCGGACATCGAGTTCCTGCACGCGACGACGCCGATCGCGCCGGTCACCGGCGACCATCTGCCGTCGCTCGCCGAAGCCGAGCGCGCGCACATCGTGCGGGTGCTCGGAGGCGACCGACTGGAACAAGAAGGAGGCGGCGCGGGTGCTCGACATCAGCCGCGGCACGCTCTACCGGAAGATCGTCGAGTACCAGCTCGAGCCCGAAGCCGCGGCCGGCGGGCCGCAGAAGTCGTGAACCGAGGCCTGATCGGCCGTTGCTCGCGAGTATCTTCGACGCATTCGGCTTCCCCAGCCGGAGTCATGTGAAGGATCTCCCGATCGCGGCACGGCTCTTCGTCGGCGCTGTGCTCGCCGCAGGCGCCGTGCACGCTCGTCGTGTTCGCGCCGCACACGATCGCCGAACCCGGTGCTGTTCGCGTTCCTGCTCGGCTGCTCGTCGCTCGCCTCGGCGCTGAAGGTCAGCCTGCCGCTCGCCATCGAGCGGCTCGACGATGTCGGTGTCGTACGCCGTCGATTTCGCGGCGCTGCCTGCTGCTCGGCGCCGAACGAGACGATGATCGTCGCCGCGGCCAGCGCGTGGAGCCAGTGCACGTTCCGGACGCAGTCGCGCTCGGCGCCGTACCGCACGCTCTTCAGCATGGCGTCGCTGGTGCTGACGGTGAAGGCCGCCGGCTGGGCGTTCACGCTGCTCGGCGGCACCTTCGCGGTCGCCGTTTCACGCTGCTGTCGATCACCAAGCCGCTGGTCGGCGCGGCGACCACGCTACTTCGTCTTCAACACGCTGCTCATCGCGACGGCCATCGGCCTGTCGACGCGGCAGTCGATCGTGCGCGTGTGGAACGAGAACTTCCTCGTGGAGCGCGCCGAGCTACTTCGTCGGCGCGCTGGCGCGCGCGGCGATCGCGCGCCAGCGGTCGATCGACCGCGGCGGCTACTGGATGGCGTCGCTCGCCGCGGCGCCGCTCTACCTGACCTACCGCACCTACAAGGTCTACATGGGCCGCATTCAGGATCAGCAGCGGCACGTCGCAGCAGGTGTCGGACCTGCACCTGGCGACGATCGAGGCGCTGGCGCTCGCGATCGACGCCAAGGATCAGACCGCGCAGAGCCACATCCGCCGCGTGCAGGTCTACGCCGCGGGCCTGGCGCGCGCGCTCGGCATGCCGGAGAACGAGATTCAGGGCGTCAAGACCGCGGCGCTGCTGCACGACATCGGCAAGCTCGCCGTGCCCGAGCACATCCTGTCGAAGCCGGGACCGCTGACGCAGGAAGAGTTCCAGAAGATCCGCATCCACCCGCAGGTCGGCGCCGAGATCATCAGCGGCGTGCCGTTCCCGTATCCGGTGGCGCCGCTGATCCTGAGCCACCACGAGCGCTGGGACGGCAAAGGCTATCCGGCCGGGCTCGAAGGGCGACGAGATCCCGCTCGGCGCGCGCATCCTCTCGGTGGTCGACTACTTCGACGCGCTGATGTCGGAGCGGCCGTATCACAAGGCGATGAGCTTCGACGCCGCGATCGGCCTGCTGCGGCAGGAGAGCGGCAAGGCGCTCGATCCGCGCGTCGTGCAGACGTTCATCGACATGTATCCGGCGCTGGCCGCCGAGGCGGACGCCAGCGCAGGAGCCGTCGCGCAAGCTGACGCGCGTGGCCGACGCACGCGCCGACCGCGGCGCCGGCCGTCGGCCTGGTCGACGAGTCGCCTCGGCGCGCACGAACGTCTTCCAGGACATCGCGCTCGCGCACCGCGAGATCTACGCGCTGTACGAGATCGCGCAGGCGATGGGCAGCAGCCTCGGCGTCGTCGGACACGATGGCGCTCATCTCGTCGAAGCTGAGCAACATCGTGCCGTTCTCGTGCTGCGCGCTGTTCCTCTACAACGACGAGAGCCGAAACGCTGCGCTGCCGCTTCGCGACCGGCGTCGAAGCCGAAATCATCCAGCAGCTGACGATCCGCAACGGCCACGGCCTCACCGGCTGGGTCGCGCGCAACCGCCGGCCGCTCGTCAACGCGCGGCCGAGCGCCGACCTCGAGGCGGCCGGCGTCCCGTCCGACCAGACGACGCTGCAGTCGGCGCTGGTCTGCCCGCTGGTCTTCAACGAGCGGTTCATCGGCACGATTTCGGTCTATCACACCGAGCCGTCGATCTACACCGACGATCACCGCCGGCTGCTCGATCGGATCTCCGAGCAGGCCGCCGCGGTCATCTACAACTCGATCGTGTTCGAGCAGACGCAGGAAGATTCGCTGACCGACCCGCTGACCGGCCTGCCGAACACGCGCTTCATGTTCATGCACCTGACGCGCGAGCTCGCGCGCGCCGAGCGGCTGAAGTCCGAGGTCTCGCTGCTCGTCATGGACCTCGACAACTTCAAGGACATCAACGACACCTACGGCCACCACGTCGGCGACCGCGCGCTGCGCGAGGTGGCCGGCGTGCTGCGCGCCGGCATCCGGCCCTACGACATCTGCGTCCGCTACGCCGGCGACGAGTTCATCGTCGTGCTGTCGGGATGCGGCGGCGAGGAAGCGGAGCGGAAGCGGCTGGAGCTGCAGCGCGCCGTCGACAGCCTGCGAGTTCGAGGCGCGGCCCGGCAAGATGCTGCCGCTCGCCATCAGCATCGGCGCGGCCGATCTTCCCGCACGACGGCGACTCGTACGAGACGCTGCTGGCGACCGCCGACAGCCGGATGTATCGCGACAAGACGCGGCGCAAGCGCGAGACCGCCAGGGCGCCAATCGCGGGCGAACGAGCATCCGCCGGCCGAGCCGCCGCAGAGCGTCGACCGACAGCGACGCTGCGGCGCGCGGCGACGGGACGTTCTGTGAGAAGTCCTGAAGGTTCAAGAAGCTGAGAGCTGAGAAGCTGGAACGTTCTGAGACTTCCGAGTTCTGAGTTCTTAGTTCTAAGTTCAGTTCTCGCCTTCGTCCAACCCAGTCCGGACTCGCGCCCGTGAGCCCGGTCCAGAAAATCGCGAGCCCCGTGGCGCCGACAACCAGTGCCAGCCCTTCCATCCACCACGCGCCGTAGCGGCCGCTGAATTCGACCCATCCGCACGCGGGGGACGCGCGCAGCGGCACGATCAGGATCGCCAGGGTCGCCGGCAGACGAGCCGGAGCAGCATGCCGCGGGCGCGGCGCAGGACCATGTGGGTAGCCTAGGAGTGCGCCGTCAGGCGACCGTGAGATAGCATAATCCGGCGTGCTCACGCCCCCTATCCGCGAGATCGATGCCCGCCACGCCGCGCAGCGCGCATCGCGCGCCTCGGTCCTCGACGGTCACGCGTTCGACTACGCGCCGGGCCAGGCGGTCGCCATCGCCAGCGCACGGACAGGAGCAGCGGCGGCCGTATTCGCTTGCCGCCGCGCCCGGAGGACGCGCGGCGGCGACGGGTGGCTCGAGCCGCTCATCGGCGTCAACGCCGACGGCGACGCCGGGCCGCATCTCGCGCTGGAGCCGGGCAGCTCGTCGACGTCGACGGTCCGATCGGTTCGTTTCGTCTTTCCGCCGGCGCCGGACGAAGCACCGGTTCGTTCGTTCATCGCGGGCGGCACGGGCATCGCGCCGCTGCGCGGCTGACGATGCAGCGGGCGCTGCACCTCGCCGCACCGCGAACATCGGCCTGTTCTACAGCGCGCGGGACGCCGGACGAGGTTCGGCTCCCGAACAGGAGCTGCGCGGGCTGGCCGACGCGGGCGGAAATCGAGCTGCGTCAGACCGTGACGCGCGCGACCGACACGGACTGGACGGGCCCCGCGGCCGATCTGAATCGGCGACGCTCTCGGCGAGCTCGTTCACGATCCCGCGACGCTGTGCTTTCGTCTGCGGACCGCCGGCGCTGGTCGACAGATGCCGGCCATCCACCGAGCTCGGCATCCCGCGTCAGAGAATCAGATCAAGAATGGTGACGGTCATCTCCTGTCCCGCGAACCACGTCGCGGCAATGAGATACAGAGCAGGACCAGCGGCGCGCGAAGGCGAACTCGACGGCGTGCGCCACGAAGATGTCGACGATGATCGCCCCAATCATCGTGCAGGCGAGCAAGAAGGCCTTCGCGGTGCGCGTCCACGGCGTCAGCATCATGAGCTCGATACCCGCACTGCGCCCGTGAGCAGCGAACCACTGGCCCAGACCGATCAGCTCGAAGATGCGCACACCACCGCGTCCGTTGAACTCGTCGCGCCGATGACGACGAATGCGGAAGACGAGGCGAGGCGAGGCAGCCACGCCGTGAAAACATCGATCGCGCCGCGCTTTTTCCTGGACGAGAAACTTCAGCTCAGGACGGATCTCCATCGGCGTACTTCTTGAACCTCAGAACAGGAGCACGGGGATCAGGACCGCGGCGGGCGCGGCCACGAGGATCATCGCGGGACCCATGGGCGGCGGCAGCGCAATCGCCGCGGCGAGAACCAGGGAAGCCGAGCGCGACCACGGCGTATCCCGCAATCCGATGTGATGCACCCATTGGGCGCGGTCGGTGAGCGTGCGTGACGTGCGATACCGATGGCTGAAGCTGGGTCGCGTCCGCGGGAAGGAGGTTGCCGATCGCAATCATGGTTAACCAGGAGTACCGGAACAATCCGGGCGGCCCAACGATGGTCCATCAGAGTCCCGTCAGTCCAATGAGTATCGTGGCGTGCACACCCATCAGGAAGAGCACGAAACGCGTTAATCAGGCATCGTAGGTGGCCAGCGTCTCTCCCGCGTTCGCGCCTTCGGAGCGGATGGCGCGCGCAGAGCTGCCGCAGCACGCCGGGCAGATCGCCGCAGCCGTCGGCAACAGGAACGCCGCCATCGGCCGCGCCAGCAGCGCCTCGTCAGGGAGGAGGAATAGAGCGCGGCTCCCAGTCCGTAAACTGGCGATGACAATCAGCGCATGCGGCGAGCGCAGTGCGTCCATTCACGCCTCCTGTGCTCCCGGGGCCGATGCGGTTTCCGGCTCCTGACGGACGGCTGACCGTCGGCCGTGTCCATCGATCAAGTGTTGAATCACGTCCCAACATCGAGGTGTTCAACTCGTAGCGAAATCTCCTGACGATGACGTTCGGTGACGACGAGGCCGGCCTCGGCGGAGGACAGCGAGATGCCGGAGACCGTCGGCCAGCCCAGTCGAAGCGGGCGGCGATCTCTCCAGACGTGAGCGCCGCTTCCAGTAATCAGCTGATGTGTCGTGCTGGGTCTCGTCCGCGAGTGCGTGAAACACGATCGCCGCTCATCGGCCCGCTCGTCCTTGCATGATTAGCAAATTCATCCAATTAATGGCCGCGTGTCAACTGGCCTGAATTCCCAATTCCTAATTCTGAATTTCTGCGCGCCGCCCATGGCGTGGAAGCCGGAGTCGACCATCAGGATCTTCCGGTGATCGCCGCGCGCCGCCGAGCTCAGCAGAGAAAGATCGCGGCATCGGCCGACTCTCCGCGGTGTCGACACCGCGGCGCAGCGGTGATTTTTCGCGATACGCCTGCAGCATCGTCGAGACGCCGGAGATGCCGGCGGAGGCGAGCGTCTTGATCGGCGCCGGCCGAGATGGCGTTCACCCGGATGTTCTCCGGGCCCGAGATCGCTCGCCAGTAGCGGACCGACGACTCGAGCGCCGCCTTCGCGACGCCCATCACGTTGTGGTTCGTGAAGACGCGGTCGCTGCCGATGAAGGTGAGCGTCAGACGCTGCCGCCGCCGCTGCTTCATCAGCGGCGTCACGGCGCGCGACAAGCCGATCAGCGAGATAGCGCACTGCACGCCGAGCGCGCGATGCGGAAGCCGCTCGCGCGACGCCTCGGACGACGGGATTCGTCCAACGCATCGGCTTTCGGCGCGAACGCGGCGCGGAGCGTGAAGCAGAGTCGAGGCCGCCGAACTCCGCGATCGAGCGCGGCGTGCCGAGACCGCGATCTGCTGATCAGTCGGCGACGTCGCAGCGGCAGGACGAGCGGGCGGTCGAGCGTGGCGGCCAGCTTCTGCGGACGTTCTCCTCGAAGCCGTTCGCTCGGGATATGTCAGCGCCAGCCGCGCGCCCGCGGCTTCGCCGCCGCCTTACTGCGCAATGGCCCACGAGATCGACCGCTTGTTGGCGACGCCGACGATGGAGGCCGCGTTTCCCCGCGAGAGATCGGTCATGGCGCTATGCTGCTTCGAACGCTTCCGGCCCTGACCGTGCTGGTACATCTGCGCGCCTCCCGGTCTCGGAGGCTGGCCGCACCGCTGTCTCGAGTCCGCCGCCGCTGCGCCTGCACGCCACGCCTGCGCCGCCGCCGCCGGAGCGGTTGCCCTGTGACTGATGCGGCTGGTGACCTCCACTGCCCGGATGCCGCCGCGTGATGACAACGCGGAACTGGCGGTTGGCGCCGCGTCGGCCGGCCGGCTGCCGGATGGTGAACTCGGGAATCGGGCGCGCAGGCGGCGGCGGCCTCCTGTCGAGGCGGCTGCGCGGATCGAGGCGCGCGATGCATCGGCCTTCGTCGTCAGCGCGGCTGCCGCGTTCGTCTGCCTTGTCGTGCTCGTCCAGCGTCCGCCGGCAGGCTGCGGGACGCGGCGCGGCTCCACCGTGCGCTGCTGCGGCGTCAACCGGCCACGAGCGACGGCAGGCGCTCGTCCGCCGATGCCAGGCGGCGTGTTCCGGTCGTCGCGGCGTGGCGATCCGCTGGCGGCAGCGGTCGCTGGCACACGGCGCTTTGAAACCGGTCGCGAGCACGCCGCGAAGATACGCGGCGTTTTCGGTCTTAAGCCGCCGGCGCGCAGGCCTTCGCGTGCTTGAATTCGTGATCCGCGTCGCAGGTCGTGCAGCGCGATCTGCTTGACGTCCTCCCCGGGATCATCGCCACCACGGCGTGGTTCGTCACGCGCGCGCTCACGGGACAATAATCGTCAGAATGTCACCAAGCCGAAGCTGGCGCTGCTGCATCAACTCTCCCGAAGATAACCTCGCTGGCGGGGAAATGAAGTGCGAAAGGCGACGTCATACTTAGCAGAGCTGTTCGCCGCAGGCCGTCCAGCCATCGCTCGTATCGCCGCGACTCAGCCTGCGGCGCTCGACGGCCGCCGGGGCCGTGCGATTGCGGCGTGCGCTTGGCGGCCACCGACACTGCCGGCGTGACGCGCGCGACGACGTCGGCGCTCGAAGTGCTCGCTGGCGGCGCGCCATTCGTCGAGCGACAGCGACTCGAAGTCGCGCCCTTCGGCGACCAGCTTGCGCACGAGCGCACCGACGACTTCGTGCGCGCGCCGGAACGGCACGCCGCGCCCGACCAGGTAGTCGGCGACGTCGGTCGCGAGCAGCAAGCCCGGACGCCGCGCGACGCGGCGCGCTCGCGGTTGAGCGTCAGACCGCCGACCACCGACACGGACGACCGCCAGACAGCCCGCCAGCGTGTCCTCCGCGCCGAAGACCGCCTCCTTGTCCTCCTGCAGATCCTTGTTGTAGCCGGTCGGCAGCCCTTCGATCGTCGTCAGCAGCGCCGACCAGATGGCCGATCGCGCGGCCCGTCTTGCCGCGCACCAGCTCCAGCGGATCGGGATTCTTCTTCTGCGGCATCATGCTGCTGCCGGTGCTGAGCGCGTCGGACAGCTCGAAGAACCGGTGCTCGTCGCCGCAGAAGATGATCAGGTCCTCGGCCAGCCGGCTCAGGTGCACCATCGTCAGCGCGCAGGCGTACAGGAACGTCGCCGCGAAGTCGCGATCCGACGAGGCGTCCATGCTGTTGGCGACGACGCGCGAGAAGCCGAGGTCGCGGGCGAGCGCGTCGACGTCGATGGCGTAGCTCGGTGCCGGCGATCGCGCCGGAGCCGAGCGGCAGCGCGTCGGCTTCGCCGCGCGCGCCGCGCCAGCCGCGCGTAGTCGCGGCGCAGCGCGCGCGACGTGCGCGAGGAAGAAGTGCGCGACGAGCACCGGCTGCGCCGGCCGGAAGTGCGTGAACGCCGGCATCAGCGCGTCGCCGGCCGCACGCCGCCTGCGCCGCCAGCGCGTCGACCACGCCGCGCGACGCGCGCGCTGCAGCAGCGGAATGCGCCGCCGCAGGTAGAGGCGCAGGTCGAGCGACACCTGCTCGTTGCGCGATCGGCCGGTGTGCAGGCGCCGGCCGGCATCGCCGAGCCGCTCGACGAGCAGGCGCTCGACGAAGCTGTGGACGTCCTCGTCGGCGCCGTCGACGAACGCCGGATCCGAGCGGCCGCTGCTCGAGCAGCGCCGTCGAGCGCCGCTTCGATCTGCGCGCGCTTCGTCCGCGCGAGCAGCACGCCCGCGCTTCGCAGCGCGCGCGCCCACGCGATGCTGCCCGGTGACGTCGTCTTCGAACAGCCGGCGATCGAAGCGGAACGACGCGCCGAACTCGAACGCCGCGGCATCGGGCGCGGTATCAAAACGGCCTGACCAGAGATTAGTCATCAGTCGGGTCGTCGTCATCACGTCGGTGGTCTAGTCGTGCCTTCGCGAGCACGCGATCGTTCTTAGTGGCCGGCGCGACATCGACGTCGCTCGACGCGCGCAGTCGCCGTTCGAACAGCTTGAGGCGCACGACGCCGCCGACCTGGTGCTGCACCGCGTCGGCGTAGGCGTCGAGCGTCCGCGCGCATCGGCGCGAACCACGATGCCGTCGCGCAGCATGCGGAGATACTGCTCGGCGACGCGCGGCGACGAAAACCGTCCGCGTCCGCGTCGACATCGCCGCCTGCTCCAGCGCATCGTGCGCGACGGATGCCAGCGCCGGCGCAGGCGTCGTCACGCCGTGCGGCGCCGGCGATGATGTCGAGGCTGCCGACGAGGTCGAGCAGCGGCATCGTCGACGCCGTTGATCGCCGATCGGCACGCCGCGCTCGAACGCGATGTCCGACGTAGGCCGGCTCGCTCGATGCAGGCGACGGTCGCGCGGCGCCGACGCGCGATCGCCGAGGCCGCGGATTCGACCGGCAGCGCCACGTGGCGCTGCCGGGCATAGGCGAGCTGTGGTCGAGCGTCATGCCCCACTCGCCGGCCGGGGCGCAGCACCGTGATCGCCGGATCGAGCGCGCGGATCGGTCAGGTCGAGCGGCGCCGCTGCCGCCGCGATCGCCGTGCGCGACGAGCGTCGCCTGCTCGATGCCGGCGATCTCGACCAGCTTCTGCGCGATGAGCGGCCGCGCCAGCGACGCGTCGACCGGCGACCGCTCGCCGAAGAGTCGCCGGCCTTCAGGGCGCGGACGATGTAGTCGCGGGCGAAGGCGTCGCGGACGTCGACGACGTGCGCGCGGACGGCGCCCGATCGCGAGCGCGCGGTCGCGGATCTCCTCGAGCACCTCCTTGCCCTGCCCGAGGTCCATGGTGACGGCGATGATCTCGGCGCGATGGTGCTCGGCGAGCCACGGGATGGCGATCGAGCGTTCTCGAGGCCGCCCTGGAGTATGCCAGCGACGATGTCGTGCCGTCGTCATTCGCCGGCGTAGTCGCTTGAGCCGCTTGACCAGCGCGGCGGCGCCGCGCGCGCCGCGCGGCGATCACCAGGATCGTGTCGTCGCCGGCGATCGTGCCGACGGCTTCCGGCAGGCGCGCGCGCGGTCGAGCGCCTCGGCCAGCGCCTGCGCCTGGCCGCGGCCGGTGCGGATCGACGACGAGCTGCTGCACGCGCTCGACGTTCGCGCAGGAACTCGCGCGGCGGCGCGCTCGAGGCGCGGTGAGCGCCGTCTCGGGATTGAGCGCGTCGGCGCCGGGCCGCTGATACGCGCCGTCGCCGGCGCGCTTCACCAGCCCGAGCTCCTTGATGTCGCGCGAGATCGTCGCCTGCGTCGCCTCGAAGCCGCGCTGCGGCAGACGGCGGCGCAGCAGCTCCTGGCTGTGGAGCGCTTCGCGGTCGATCGAGCTCGAGGATGACGGCCTGGCGGCGCGCTTTCATGCAGGACGAGGAATGAGTATACATCGATTTTTGTTGATCGAATCTGCGACCTGATGTGTATAACTATTCTTTCCGATGCATACAGTTGTGCAGCCCGTCGGCGCCGACCGCAGCCGGACAGCCGGCGCGCGCGCCGCGCGCGAGTCGCCGTCGCCGGCGCGACCGGCTACACCGGCCAGGAGCTGCTGCGCCTGCTGTCGCGCCATCCCGGCGTCACGCTGACCGCGGCGATGTCGTCGGGCGCAGACCGGCGGCGTCGTCGCGCCGCCTGCCGGCGCTGGCGCGGCTGTGGAACGGCACCATCGTGCCGCTCGTCGCCCGAGACGCTCGCGCGCGAAGCCGACGTCGTGTTCCTCGCGCTGCCCGACTCCGGCCGCCGCGGAGCTCGGCGCCGGCGCTCGTCGACGCCGGCGTCCGCGTCATCGACCTGTCGCGGCGCCTTCCGGCTGCGCGACGACGCGGCGCGCGCGCGCGCTGGTATCCGGAGACGCACCGGCTGCCGGCGGGCGTCGCCTACGGCCTCACCGAGCGCGAGCGCGGCGCCGTCGCGCGCGCGCAGCTCGTCGCCAACCCGGGCTGCTACCCGACCGGCGACGCTGCTGGCGCTCGCGCCGCTGGTCGAGGCCGGCCTGCTCGCTCGCCGGACAGCCGACGTCATCGTCGACGCCAAGTCGGGCGTGTCGGGCGCCGGCAAGACGCCGTCCGAGCGGACGCACTTCTCGGAGATCCACGGCAGCCTGTCGGCCTACGGCGTGTTCAACCACCGGCACGGCGCCGAAATCGAGCAGGGGCTGCGGACGCGACGGTCACCTTCACGCCGCACCTGCTGCCGATCGATCGCGGCATCCTGTCGACCATCTACGTGCGCGTCGCGCCGGGCACGACCGAGGAGGCGCTCGGCGACGTGTTCGAGCAGGCGTATGCGGGCGCGCACGTTCGTCCGGCTCGTCGGCTCGTCGCTGCCCGAGATCAAGCACGTCGCGCACACCAACTTCTGCGACATCGGCTGGCGCGTCGATCCGTCGGGCCGCGCGATCCTCGGTGTCGGTCATCGACAACCTGCTGAAGGGCGCGTCGGGCCAGGCCGTGCAGAACATGAACGTGATGCTCGGCCTCGACGAGCGGACGGCGCTGCTGTGACGGCGACGCGACCGCTGGTCATCAAGTTCGGCGGCGAGCTGCTCGAGGATCGCGCGCACCTCGCGACGGTGGTCGCCGCGCGTCGCGGCGATCGCCGCCGAGCGGCACGCCGCTGGTCGTCGTCCACGGCGGCGGCAAGGAGATCGACGCCGCGCTGAAGCCGGCGGGCATCGAGAAGCGGCAGGTCGAGGGGCTGCGGATCACCGACGAACGCGACGCTCGACGTCGTCGTCGCGGTGCTGGCCGGCGCGGTCAACACGCGGTTGGTCGCGGCGCTCGACGACCGCCGGCGTCGCGGCGCGTCGGCTTGACCGGCGCCGACGCGGTCGTGCGGGCTGGTCGGCGGCCGCGCCGCCGCATCGGACGGTGGACGGCCGGCCGCGTCGATCTCGGACGCGTCGGCGTGCCGGACGCAGACGCCGATATGCGCGCTGCTGCATACGCTGACGCGCCGGCGGGTTCGTGCCGGTCATCGCGTGCATCGGCCTCGGGCGCGACGGCCGGCTGTTCAACGTGAACGCCGACACGTTCGCCGGGCATCTGGCGGCGCGCCTCGACGCGCGGCGGCTGGTCATCGCCGGGACGACGCCGGGCGTGCTGGACGCGAGCGGCGGCGACGCTGCCGGTGCTCGGCGCCGACGCGGTCGCGCGGCTGGTCGGCGACGGCACGGCGACGGCAGGGATGATCGCCAAGCTGCGCGCGTGCGAGCACGCGCTCGCCAGCGGCGTGGACGACGTGGTGATTGTGGACGGACGGGATCGGACGGCGCTCGAAGGCGCGGCGACGGCGCGGCGACGCCGGCGTGCGGCGACGCGACTGACGCGGAAGCGATGCGTCAGACGGGACGGATGACGTCAGTGGTGATGGACGACGTTGTCGGGCGCGAAGCGCGCCATGTGCTGCAAACCTATCGGCGCCAGCCGGTCACGCTTCGTGCGCGGCCAGGGCGTCCGCCTGTACGACGCCGAGGGCGCGAGTACTACGACCTGCTGTCGGGCATCGGCGTCGCGTCGCTCGGGCACGCGCCACCGCGGGCTGGCGCGCGCGGTCGCGGAGCAGGCGCGAGACGCTGATCCACACGTCGAACCTGTTCTTCCACCCGCTGCAGGGACAGCTCGCCGAGCGCCTCGCCGAACCTGTCGGGCCTGCCGCGCGCGTTCTTCTGCAACAGCGGCACCGAAGCGGTCGAGGCCTGCCTGAAGTTCGCGCGCCGCTACTGGTTCACGAAGGGCGAGCCGCGCCAGGAGTTCATCGCGCTCGACGAGTCGTTCCACGGCCGCACGTTCGGATCGCTGTCGGTCACGTCCGACGAGCACTACCGCACGCCGTTCGAGCCGCTGCTGCCGGCGGTCAAGTTCGTCCGGACCAACGACGCCGGCGGCGCTCACGGCGGCGGTGTCGTCGAACGACCGCGGCGATCATCGCCGAGCCGGTGCATGGGCGAAGGCGGCATCCGTCCGCTGACGCCGGCCTTCGCCGCGGCGATCACCGAGGCGTGCGCGAAGACCGGCGCGCTGTTCATCGCCGACGAGGTGCAGAGCGGCCTCGGCCGCACCGGCTATCCGTTCTACTTCAAGGCGCTCGGCCTGCAGCCGCATCTCGTGTCGGTCGGCAAGGCGCTCGGCAGCGGCGTGCCGATCGGCGCGGCGCTCGTCAGCCAGGAGGTCGCCGACACGATCTCGTTCGGCGATCACGGCAGCGACCTACGGCGGCAACCTGCTGGCGTGCCGCGCGGCGCTGTGTCGTCCTCGACGAGCTGGTCGGCGGCGGGCTGCTCGCGCACATCGGCCGCGTCGGCACGCACTTCGAAGCAGCGGCTGCGGGCGATCGCCGCGACGCATCCGATCGTCAAGGAAGTGCGCGGCGCCGGCCTGATGTGGGGGCTCGAGCTGACGCGCGACGCCGGCGCCGGTCGTGCCGGCCGGCCTCGAGCGCGGCGTCGTCGTCAACCGGACGGCGGAGACGGTCGTCCGGCTGCTGCCGCCGCTCGTCATCACGGAGACCGAAGCGGACGAGGCGCTCGGCCGTCTCGATGCGGCGCTGGGCGCCGTCGGAGCTGTCGAATGAAACAACCGACCGGGGCCGGATCACGCTGCGGACGGCGGACGCGTCGGACGCGAAGAAGCTGCACGCGCTGATTCAGGCCAACCTGGAGGAGGGCCATCTGCTGCCGCGCACGCTCGAGCGAGCTGACCGTCCACGCCGAGCGGTTCGTCGTCGCGGTCGAAGGCGCGCAAGATCGTCGGCTGCGCCGAGCTGGCGCCGCTGAGCCCGCACGTCGCCGAAGTGCGATCGCTCGCGGTCGACGCGACGGCGCGCGGCAGCCGCGTCGGCGTGACGATCGTCGACGAGCTGCGGCGCGCGCGCGCCGGCGCGAGGGCTACGAGAAGCTCTGCGCGTTCACGCACGCGCCGCGGCTATTTCATCCACATGGGCTTCTCGATCGTGCCGCACCTCGTGGCTGACCGAGAAGGTCTTCACCGACTGCGTGAAGTGCCCGCAGTTCCGCCAGTGCGGCCAGTACGCGATGGTCGTGCCGCTCGACGTCGGCGTTCGACGCCGAGCGCGGCTACGGGCTGCCGGCGTGCCGACGCCGCAGCCGGCCGCTCGCGCTGTAGATGACCGCCACACGCTCGACCATCTCGCGGCGGCGTCGCCGACGCCGCGCGGCTTTCGCGCCGCCGGCATCAGCGCCGGCATCAAGGCCAACGGCAGCCTCGATCTGGCGCTGCTCGTCGTCCGACACGCCGGCGCAGGCCGCCGCCGTCTTCACGACCAACCGCGCGCATCGCGGCGCCGGTCGTCGTCTCGCGCGAGCACCTCGCAGCGCTCCGGCGGCATCGCGCGCGCGATCGTCGTCAACAGCGGCTGCGCGAACGCCTGCACCGGCGACGACGGGCCTGCGAGGTCGCGCGCGACATGGCGGCGGAGACCGCGCGCGCTCGTCGGCTGCCCGGTCGAGCAGGTGCTCGTCGCGTCGACCGGCGTCATCGGCGTCGGCGCTGCCGATCGACAAGGTCCGCAGCGGGCTGCCGGCCGCGTTCGACGCGCTCGGCGCCGATCACGGCCCGGCGCGGCCGCGCGCGCGATCATGACGACCGATCCGTTTCCGAAGGAGTCGGCGGCGCGGATCACGCATCGGCGGCCGCGAGCGTCGGATCGGCGGCATGGCGAAGGGCTCGGGCATGATCGAGCCGATGATGGCGACGATGCTCGGCTTCGTGACGACGGACGCGGCGGTGCCGCAGCGCGCTGCTCGACCGCGCGCTGCGCGAGGCGGTCGACGACACGTTCAACGCGATCACGGTCGACGGCGAGTGCTCGACCAACGACTGCGTGATGCTGCTCGCCAACGGCGCCAGCGGCGTCGTCGTCGACGACGGCGAGCTACGGCGCGTTCGTCGACGGGCTGACGCGCGGTCTGCCGCGAGCTGGCGCTCGGCATCGTCCGCGGCGGCGAAGGCGCGACCAAGCTGGTCACCGTCAACGTCACCGGCGCGGCGTCGAGCGGCCGAGGCGCGCAAGGCGGCCAAGGCGATCGCCGAACTCGCTGCTCGTGAAGACCGCCATCCACGGCGGCGATCCGAACTGGGGACGGCTGATTGCCGTCGCCGGCCGCGCCGGCGTCGCGTTCGACGCTGTCGCGCGCGGCGGTGCCGATCGGATCGATCGTGCTGTTCAAGGACGGCCAGCCGCACGACGAGCCGGCGCCGGCGGCGGCGAGTACCTGAAGGGCACCGGACCTGACGCATCGGCGTCGACCTCGGCGCCGGCAGCGCGTCGTCCACGGTGTGGACCTGCGATCTCAGCGCCGAATACGTGCGCATCAACGCGGATTACCGAACGTGACGACGACACGATGAACGCAGACATGACGCCACGCCAGCGACGCACGCGCAAAGACTTCCTGTCGGTGCTCGACTTCGACGCCGGCCGATCTCGAACGCTGCCTGCAGCTCGCCGCGCAGGTGAAGGCCGACCGCTCGCTCGGCCGGCACGCGCCGACCGCCGACGCGCTCGAACGGCCGCCACGTCGCGATGCTGTTCGACAAGCCGTCGCTGCGGACGCGCACGACGTTCGAGATCGCGATCCGCGAGCTCGGCGGCCACCTCGTCGCGCTGCAGCCCGACGTCGCGCTCGGGCGGCGCGAGCCGGTCGCCGACGTCGCGCGCAATCTCGAGCGCTGGGTCGACGGCGTCGTCATCCGGACGTTCTCGCAGGACGATGCTGCAGGAGTTCGCCGCGGCGGCGACCAGCGGCTGCACGTCGTCAACGCGCTCACCGATCAGGAGCATCCGTGCCAGGCGATCGCCGATTTCCTGACGCTGCAGGAGCAGCATCGGCCCGCTGCGCGGACGCACGATCGCCTACGTCGGCGACGGCAACAACGTCGCGACGTCGCTGGCGCACGCCGCCGCGATGCTCGGCGTCCACGTCCACGTCGCCAGCCCGGAGCCGTATCAGCTGCCGCACGCCGTCGTGCAGCAGGCGACGAGCGTGCGCGCGCCACGGCGCGCGGCTGCGGCTGTTCACCGACGCCGCCGATGCCGTCGCCGGCGCCGATGCGGTCTACACCGACACCTGGACGTCGATGGGCCAGGAAGCGGAGGCCGACGATCCGGCGCGCGCATCTTCGCGCCGTATCAGGTGAACGACGAGCTGATGTCGCTGGCCAAGCCGGGCGCGCTGTTCATGCACTGCCTGCCGGCGCACCGCGGCGAGGAAGTCACCGCCGACGTGTTCGAGTCGGACGTCGTCGGTCGTCTTCGATCAGGCCGAGAACCGCCTGCACGGCCAGAAGGCGCTGCTGCTGATGCTGCTCGCTCCGCCGCCGCTAACGGACTGTAGCGCGGCCTTACGAGCTCCACGCGAGCTCAGGCCTGAAGTCTGAGCTCGCAGCCGCGTACAATCGCGCGCCGATGCCGCCGCGCGCCCTGGCTCGCGCACTACGATCCCGGCGTTCCCGCGACGCTCGGCGCCGTATCCCGATCGCACGCTCGTCGACTACGTCGCGGACGCGGCGCGCGACGCAGCCCGACGCAGCCGGCGCTGCTCTTCAAGGGCGCGACGGTCACCTACGGCGAGCTCGATCGCCTGAGCGACGCGTGCGCCGTCGGCGTTCGCCGCGCTCGGCGATCGCGCGCGGCGATCGCGTCGGCCTGCTGCTGCCCAACTGCCCGCAGTTCTTCATCGCCCAGTTCGGCGCCTGGAAGATCGGCGCGATCGTCGCGCCGCTGAACCCGATCTACACCGAGCACGAGCTCGAAGGGCCGCTGCGCGAGCACGGCATCGAGACCGTGCGTCACGCTGACGCGCTTCTACCAGCGCGTCAAGAACGTGCAGCCGACGCACCGGCGTGCGCGCGCGTCATCGCCACCAACATCAAGGACTACTTTCCGCCGCTCCTGCGCGTGCTGTTCACGCTGTTCCGCGAGACGCGCGACGGCGATCGCATCGCGCTGCAGCCCGGCGATCACGACTTCGCGCACCTGCTGCTGCGTCAACCGCGGCCGGCAGCCGGCGGCCGCGCCGCTCGACGCCGGCGGATCCGGCGGTGCCTGCTGATGAGCGGCGGCACCACCGGCACGCCGAAAGGCGTGCTCGGCACGCACGGCGCCTACGTCATGGCCGGGCTGCAGATCAAGACGTGGAACGCGTCGGCGCTGCGCGGCGCGGACGACGTCACGTTCCTGCCGCTGCCGATGTTTCACGTCTACGGCAACGTCGGCGTGCAGGCGCTGGCGTTCATCGATCGGCTGCGGCGATCGGCGCTCGTGCCGAACCCGCGCGATCTGCGCCGATCTGCTCGCCGACCATCCGCCGCGTCAAGCCGACGTTCTTCAACGGCGTGCCGACGCTCTACATCGCGCATGCTCAACCATCCCGCTCGTGCAGCAGCGGCAAGATCGACTTCAAGTCGATCCGCATCTGCTTCTCCGGCGCCGCGCCGCTGCTCGCCGACACCAAGACCCGCTTCGAAGCGCTCACCGGCGCCCGCATCGTCGAGGGCTACTCGCTGACCGAAGCGATGATGGCGCTGTGCGTCAACCCGGTGAAGGGGCCGAACAAGCTCGGCTCGGTCGGCATGCCGCTGCCCGACGTCACCGTGCGCATCTTCGACGCCGACGAAGGCACGCGCGAGCTGCCGGCGCAGGAGGTCGGCGAGATCGCCATCTGCGCGCCCGCAGCTGATGACCGGCTACTGGAACCGGCCGGACGAGACCGCGCATCGTCCTGCGCGATCACGTCGATCGACGGCGCGCACGCGCCGCTGGCTGCACACCGGCGACCTCGGCTACCTCGACGAGGACGGCTACCTGTTCATCGTCGATCGGAAGAAGGACCTGATCAAGACCAGCGGCTACCAGGTGTGGCCGCGCGAGATCGAGGAGGCGATCGCGGCGCATCCGGCGGTCGCCGAAGTCGGCGTCGCCGGCGTCCCCGACGCGACCAAGGGCGAAGCCGTGCAAGGCCTGGGTGGTGCTGCGCGCGGGACAGACGGTGTCCGAGGCCGACCTGCGCGCGTTCTGCCGCGAGACGCTCGCGCCGTACAAGGTGCCGTCGCACGATCGAGTTCCGCGCCGACCTGCCGAAGACGATGGTCGGCAAGGTTCTGCGGCGAGCGCTCGCGAGCAGGGCAGGAGTGGGCGGAGGGGCAGGATGGGCGGGAGGGGCGGGATGGGCAGGATGGCGGGAGGCGCTGGACGGCCAAGGCGGCTCGCGGCAGTCGCGCATCGTGGCGCTCGCCATCTGCGCGCTCGCGTGCGCGCCGACGTGGACCGCTACGAGGTCTACGCCGTCCGCTTCGCGACGCTCGCCAACTTCCCCGTCTCGAGCCTCGTCGCCGGCGCCGATCGGTCGCGGCGCATGGACATCGCGATGATGATCTGGGTGCTCAAGGGCGTCGACGGCCGGATCGCGATCGTCGACTCCGGCTTCCACCGCGAGCGCTATTTCACGCCAGTTCACGGTGAAGGACTACATCAAGCCGTCCGAGGCGATCGCGCCGCTCGGCATCAAGCCGGAGGACGTCACCGACCTGCTGCTGTCGCACATGCACTGGGATCACGCCGGCGGCATCGATCTGTTTCCGAAGGCGCGCGTCTGGGTGCAGAAGGACGAGTACGACTACTACACCGGCGACGCCTGGCAGTCCGCGCGCACCCACGGCGGCATCGACGCCGACGATGTGCTGGAGATCGTGAAGCGGAACACGGACGGCAAGGTCTCGTTCGTCCGCGGCGACGACGACACGTCGCTGTCCGGGATCGCCTTCGGCGTCGGCGGCAAGCACACCTTCGCCTCGCAGTTCGTCGTCGTGTCGACGCGGCCGCATGCGACGTCGTCATCGCGTCGGACAACATGTATCTCTACGAAAACCTGGACGCCCACGCGCCGATCGCCCAGACGCTCGACGCCGCGTCGAACCTGCGCACGCAGGATCGGATGAAATCGCTGGCGAGCGAGCCGCGCCTGCTCGTGCCCGGGCCACGACCCGCCGGTGTTCGCCCGCTTTCCCGCGCGTCTCCGACCGCATCGTCCGCATTGAGTAGCGAAGCGCGGGTCGCGTTCGTCACGTATCGAGGTCTGCCGCGACCTGAACGCCGACGATCGGCGGGCGGCGTCGGCGCACTGACGGACCTCGGCTCGCGAACCGATGCCGTGTGCTGGGACGATCCGCCGATGTCGACTGGCTCGGCTACGGCGCCGTCGTCCTGCGATCGACCTGGGACTACCACCACCGCGTCGCCGAGTTCCACGCGTGGATCGATCGAATGCGAGGCGATCGGCGCGCGCGCTCTGGAATCCACCGCGCGATGCTGCGCTGGAACACGGACAAGCGCTACCTCGCGCGGCTCGCGCATCCGCACCTCGAGCCCGCCGCCGACCGAGCATTCTCGATCGCGGGTCGACCGTGGATCTTCGCGCGCTGCTCGAGGCGCGCGGCTGGGACGAGGCGGTGCATGAAGCCGGCGATCTCGGCCGACGGCTTCTCGACGGAGCGCACGTCTCGCGCGCACAGGCCGCCGTCGGATCAGGCCGTGCTCGACGCGATGCTGGCGCGCGGCGACGTCGTGATCCAGCAGCTGGTGCCGGAGATCCGCACCCACGGCGAGATCTCGATGATGTTCTTCGGCGGCGCCTTCAGCCACGCCGTCAGCAAGCGGCCGCAGGCCGGCGAGTTCCGCGTGCAGGAGCGGCTCGGCGGGAGGATTGCGCGCGACCGATCCGCCGCCGGCGCTGGTCGCATACGCGCACGCGATCTGCTCGACGCATGCACGCGCCGGCTGCCTCTTACGCGCGAGTGGACGCGGTCGTCGACCGCCGAGCGATTCGTCCTGATGGAAGTCGAGCTCGTCGAGCCCAGCCTGTATCTCGAACACGACCCACCGGCGGCCGACGCCTTCGCGCTCGGCCGATCCAGCGCATCGCGTAACCGCTTACGCGGATGGTCGAGCCTGCGCGTCGACGGCCCGTCGATTTCGGCCATTCCTCGCCATTCCGACTGACTCGCAGTCCGGCATAGCGCTTGCCTGATAAGGTCACAGGATTCATTCTTTCGGAGGTCGGAATGTTCGTCTTTCGTTCGACAATCAGGCTGGCAGTGCTTGCAGCCGGTCGTCGCTCTGGCGCGCCAGGCTGCGGCAGCTCGAGCCCGTCCGCGCCGACTGTCGCCGCCGACGTCACCATCTCGATGGTGGGCGATCGCGGCGCAACCAGTCGTGCGCGCCGAATCCCACAACGATGCGCGTCGGTCAGACCGTCGCGTGGAAGAACAACGACACGACGGCGCACGACGCCACGCAGGACGCGTCGCGCTTTCAGAACCGGCACGGTCAGCGCCGGCGCGACGAGCGCTGCCGCTCACGATGAGCGCCGCCGGCACGTTCACGTATCACTGCACGATCCACCCGGGCATGGTGGGCACGCTCGTCGTGCAGTAACAAGGCTCTGGCAAGCCGTCGCCGTCTCGTGGCTCGACCGGTGCTTCCCGACAGGTCTCGCCGGTTTCGAGAACGAGCGCGACGGCTTGCCAGCGGCATTGCCGCATCTACGCGGCCATCTGGCCTGCCAGCTCTTCTTGCCCTTCATCAGCACGTCCACGGAATCGGGACGGCCGTTCACGAAGTCGACGCGCGTGAGGCCGTCCGGCGTCTGACGGACGACTGCCGGAATCGACAGCGCGGTCAGATACCAGCCGCGCGGCAGCACGACCGAGTTGCGCGTGCCGGCCGAGGCTGCGCTCGAACACGAACTCGTCGCCGTCGAGGCGATAGCTCTGCGGCGCGGTGTAGGTTTCCGACAGCCGCAGCCGAACCGACTGCCCCTTCTTGACCGGCGCGAAGCGCGTGACGACGACCTGCTGATCCGCGCGCGACCTGATCGCCGCCGGCATCGATGCCTGCCGCCTTCATCTGCGCGCCGGTGAGCGTCTCGGCCTTCAGCACTTCGCCGGTGTCGAGAATCTTGCCGGACGTGTTCGACACGGTGCTGCCGGTCGCGCACGACGTTGAGATACTTGTCGGTGCCTTCACGCGACTCGGTGTAGTCGTGGTACAGGCTGAACGCGTGCGTCTCCGGCTGCTGCAGGAAGTAGACGATGTCGCGATCCTGGTGCGCGCGTTCCTGCAGGCGGGCGCGCTCGGTCGGACCCTGCGCGGCGGCGGCTCCCAGCTGCGCGCGTTCGTGAGCGGCCGCGGCTTCGCGGCGTCGCCGGTCGGCGCGCCAGGCTTCGCCTTCAGAACCAGCAGCGGCCGACCCGGCGCCTGATGCATGAAGCTGACGCGAATGCGGCCGTCCGGATCCGTCGAGCACCTGCGACGGCACGTTGCACTCGGTGAGCTGGTAGCCGGCCGGCAGCAGGATGGCGGCGCGCCGGATGGGAATCGCGCGGTCGAACACGAGGCCGTCGCCGTCGCGGCGGTAGCTCTTCGCGTCCTTGTAGGTCTTGGTGATCCGCAGGCGCGCCTGGCCGCCGTCGGCCGGCACGGGACGCGCCAGCTGCACGTCGATCGCGCCGCTCGCTGACCGTGAACTTGAGCGGCGCACCGCTCATCACGATCCATCACCGCTGTCGTCGGCTCGCCGCGGCGCGTCGTCAGGCCGGCGCCGATGCCGATCGTGAAACACCGTCGCGCCCGGCGGTCGTGAACGCCACTTCGTAGACCGTCCTGAACGAGCGCGCGTCTGCGGCGCCAGCAGATCGTAGACGCGCATACTCGTCCTGGACGGTCTGGGGCGGCTGGTCGGCAACGGTCGAGACGGGTGCGCGAGGGCGAGCGCGCAGCGCGATCGCCGTCATTCCTGTTTTCATCGTTTCCTCGTCGAACTGTGACGAACGCCGGACAGCGCAAGATACATCACCGGATAGGCGCAGCGAGAGCAGCGCGACCGGCGTCGCCGCTGACTCCTCGGGCCCGAACAGCACGAACCCGAGCGAGACGAACCAGATCGCGGAGCCGATGTTGATCGACTTCGCGAACGGGCCGCCGCGCGTCGCGTAGAGATACGGCGTCGGGACGAACGTCAGCACGACGCACGATGACGATGAGCGCCACCGACACCCACACTGGCGGCTGCAGCACGTAACAGATAGTAGGCGACGATGTTCCAGTATGACGGGAAGCCGAGGAAGAACCCGTCGGCGGTCTTGACGTTGACCTGCGAGAAGCCGTAGGCGCTGGCGAGCAGCGGCAGCAGCAGGAGCCACGCGAGGCCGCCGGGCAGCATGTCCGGCGCGCCAGATCAGCAGCAGCGGCAGCGTGACGTAGGTCTGAAAGTCGATCAGGTTGTCGAGCGCGCCGCCGTCGAATCCCGGCAGCACCTCCTTGACGCGCGCCTTGCGCGCCAGCCAGCCGTCGGTGGCGTCGATCGCCGTCGCGACCATCATCAGGAAGAACGCGCCAGCGAAACGACGCGTCGCCGCCACGCACGATCAGCACGGCCATGCCGGCGGCACACACCAGGCCCATGCGCGGTGTAGAGATGGACGAGCCAGGCGAGAGTCCTTCGCACGACGCTCACGCCAGCCTCGGCGTCTGACGACGTTGCGGAGCGGCAGCGGCGCATCCCAGCTGCGCGGTCGCGCGGGACACGAGCGGCAGCAGGATGAGACCGGCGCCGCGGCCAGCGATCCTGAACGGCAGCGTGTCGGGATACGGCATGAGCGCCGGCAGCGCCGAGCAACGGCTCGCCGCCTCCGACCCGCAGCACGAGCGACACGACGAAGGCGACGATGGATCCGGTGCGGTTGGCCTTCGGGTCGAACAGCGCGAAGATCAGCTGCGGGAACAGCAGCACGAACACCAGGTCGCTCGTGAAGAACCACAGCGCCTGCACGCTCTGCACCTTCAGCGCCAGCACCGGTGGCGAGCGCGCCGAACAGCAGGATCGACGAGCGGATCACGCGCTTCATCTGCACGGCCGACAGCGCCGGCCACACCAGCCGCTTGATGCAGTTCCAGCTCAGCATCGATCCCGCCGACAGGATCGACGAGCTGAAGCTGGAGCGTCACCGCGCCGACGATCGCCGCCAGACCGAGCAGGCCGATCGACGCGCGGCACCGCGCTGCGCGAACAGCAGCGGCATCGTCTCGGCCGGCGTCGCCTGCAGCCGCGCGACGATGTCGGCCGGCCACGGATAGGCGAACGCCGCGACGCCCATCAGCAGCGGCGGCACCGTGAAGGCGATCGTCAGCACGCCGGACGAGCATCGACTGTCCGCGCGCGTCGCGCGGCGATGCGGCACGACAGCACGCGCTGAAAATAGCAGTTCCACGGGATGCCGCCGCACATCAGCATCACCGACGTGTCCCACCAGCCGATCGACCGACGCGCGCGTTCCAGAGATCGCGTGTGCGGCTGCCAACGGCGGGACGATGCCGCCGCCGTCGGGCCTGCGCCGCGACGTAGACGTCCCAGGCATGCGCAGGCCGCCGGCGCCGTCCAGCACGAACGGCAGCGCGACGCACAGGCCGATGGCGACGAGCGCCGAGCTGAAAGATGTCGGTGTAGGCGACCGACCACATCCCGCCGAGCATCGTATACGCCGTCGTCACGACCGCGGCGAGGAGGATCGCCGTCGTCAGCTCCATGCCGAGCAGGACGCCGAACGTCGAGCCGATCGCGACCAGCAGCTCCGCGCTCCAGAACAGCTCGCCGGCGAGCGCCGGCAGGAACAGCACCGCCGCCCAGCGCTTGCCGAAGCGCGCTTCGAACGGATCGATCAGCGTGGTGAACCCGTGGCGGCGCATGACGCCGGCGAAGAACAGGCCGCCGAGGATCAGGCTGATGCCGAAGCAGAGGCCGCCCTGAATCCCGAGCTGGATGGAGTTCTTGTACGCGCCTTCCGTGGTGCCGAGCAGGTAGCCGCCGTCGACCCACGTCGCCGTCAGCAATACGTAACTGAACGAAGTACA
>ERZ1370068.1924-contig-11880_pt1 | contig 83349 bp, 107 predicted proteins | sample MGYA00561227_ERZ1370068 | MGnify/ENA primary metagenome ERZ1370068 (study PRJEB38410, sample SAMEA6850437) | metagenome | study: Metagenomic assessment of the ecological functions of the soil: analysis of the soil microbiota associated with the...
GTAGCCACTTCGTTGAGTTACGTATTGCTCAATCCGGGAGTGTCGGCCTGCCGTTCAACAGCTGGCCGCCGAACGGCGCGGTCAGATGTCGCCCTGGGCCGAGTACGCGATCCTGACCGTCGAGGACGGCTGCATCTCCACTGAGCTACGGCGCGCGCGCCTACGACGTCGCGCGCGCTGCTCGACGTCGCGCGCGAGAGCGGAATGCCACACCCTGACTGGTGGGGCGAGCAATGGCTGGAGCCCGTCCGGACGTAACGAACGGTCTCTTTGCGAGAACTGTTCAACGATGACGAAAATTCAGAAAACAGAGCAAGAGTGGCGTGTCGGAGTTGACGCCCGAGCAGTACCGAATTCTGCGCGAGAAGGGCACCGGAGCGCCGTTCATCGGGCGAGTACGACTTCACGTTCGAGCCCGGCACTTACCGTTGCGCCGGCTGCGGAGCCGAGCTGTTCGAGTCGGAGACGAAGTACGACTCCGGCTGCGGCTGGCCCGCGTTCTACGCGCCGGCTTCGACGAGGAGCGATCGACGCGGAGACGGACGCGAGCCACGGAATGATCCGCACCGAGGTGCTGTGCGCAAACTGCGGCGGTCATCTCGGCCACGTCTTCCCGGACGGGCCGGCCCCGACCGGGCAGCGTTACTGCATCAACTCGGCAGCACTGAAACTGGAGGAGGAATAGGTGTGAGAAGAAGGCAACATTCGGCGCCGGCTGCTTCTGGGGCGTCGAGGCGGCGTTCCGCCAGCTGGACGGCGTGACCAAGACGGAGGTCGGCTACGAGGGCGGCACGCTCGACGACCCGACCTACGAGGACGTCTGCTCGCACACGACCGGCCACGCGGAGGTCGTCGAGGTCACCTACGACCCGGAGCAGGTCTCGTACGAGACGCTCCTGGACGTCTTCTGGGCCAAGCACAACCCGACGCAGCTCAACCGCCAGGGCTGGGACGTCGGCGACCAGTACCGCTCGGTGATCTTCGTCCACGATTCCGAGCAGCAGGAGGTCGCGACGCGGTCGAAGGCGGACGAGCAGACGCGGCACCGCAAGCCCGTCGTCACGCTCGATCGAGCCGGCGCAGACGTTCTACGCCGGCCGAGGACTATCACCGGCGAGTACCTGGAGAAGCGCGGCCGGTCGACTGCACGCCGGCGCTTCAGAGCCAGGCTGTTTGATCACTAACCCGGTCTGGCGGCTCGCGGGCAACGCCCGCAGGCCGCGCGAGCCAGCTAGCCTCCTCCGGTGCTCGTGCTCGTCGACGCGCCGAACGTGAGGCGATCAGCTCGTGGCCGAACCTCTCGCCAGAGCGGCTCGTCGAGCTGCTGGCGCGGTGGGCCGAGGCCGAGGGCGTTGAGGCGATCGCGGTTTTCGACGAGTCGGCCCCGGACGGGGTCTCCGGGATCCGGGTCGTGGGCACGGGCGCAGAGTCGGCGGACGACTGGATCACCCGACGGGCCGCCGAGCTCTCTGAGCCCTATGTGCTCGTCACCTCCGACCGTGAGCTTCGTGAACGAGCCGGCGGGAACGCAGAGCGAATCGTCGGCGGCGGCGCGTTCGCGCGTGAGCTGAGGCGGACTCGGTTAAGCGGTCATCCGCGGACGTGTCCGCGGGTCTGGCACCAGGACACCGCCTTTTGGACGCTACCGGGTGCCCACGCGCAGAGCCCACGACGCGGGGGAGCGCGGCGATCGCCCGCAGTGGCAGCGCAGGGCGGCGGCCGAGCTTGCTCCGGCCTCCTCGACCCGAAGGGCTGCGCCCCGCACGAGTCCGCCGCCGACACCTTTGATCGGCTCCGGCGGTAGGGGCGGACGCTGCGATTGACGAAGCGGCAGGGCCGTCGGCTCGTCCTCGACGCCCAAGGCGAGCCGCGCGAGGATCTGCCGCCGAGCCAGCTCGGGCCGACGCCGTTGCCGGAATAGCCGGCGCCGTAGTGGATCGCGCTCCCGGGACGGTGCCGAAGAAGCGGAAGGTGGTCGGCCGAGACGTCGATCGGTCCGCCCCAGGCGCGCTCGACGCTGCGCATCGGCGAGGCCCGGGCAGGAGAGCGCAGGCCTGCCTCGGCGCGGGCCGACCGATGGCGCGTCGGCGGTGAAGCGCTCGTCGATGCCTGCCGCCGAAGCCGATCGGCCCCGAGCCGCTGCCCATCAGGACGCGACCCGTCGTTCGTCGTGCGGAAGTAGTGCAGGAACATGCGCCGTCGACGATCGACTCGCCGCCGGTCAGCTGATCGCGTCGAGCAGACTCGGGCACCGGCTCGGTCAGGACGACGTAGCGAGCCGAACGCGGTCAGGCGCCGGGCGAGCGGACGCCAGCCCGCCGCGGCAGCGTTGATCGCCACGACGACCTCGCGCGCCCGAACCGCGTCCCGCGGCGTCTCGACCACGTTGGGTGAGTCACGCCGGAGGCCGCATCATCGGCGTCCGCTCGTGAAGCACGACGCCGTCGTCGAGCACCGCGCCGGAGCGCCGCGGACAAGCCACGCCGGCTGAACGGTTGCGCCGTCGCGGTAGAAGCACACCGCGCCGGAAGCTCGGCGACGAGCACCGCTCCGCCAGCTCGTCGCGGCCGACGGGCGTGACTACCTCCTCGGACGCCGAGCTCGCGCGCGGCGGCCGACGGCCGCATCGATTGCCTCGTCCTGCGCCGGGCGCCGCCGAGACCTCGAGCATCAGCGCCTCGCGAAGCCAGACGTCCACCCGCGCGCTGTTCGACGAACTCGCGGACGCCCGGGACGATCGCCGACGCCGCCCGCGGCGACGGCGAGCGCGCCACTCGTCGCCGAACGCGCTTCCGCAGCCGCGTGCGGGCGGCGACCAGTACCCGTGCAGAAAGCCGCCGTTTCGGCCGCTCGGACCCTCGCCGCACAGGGCCGCCTCCAGCACGGCGACGCGCGTCGACGGCTCAGCGCTCCACTGGCAGCAAGCGCGGTCCAGAGGCCCGTGTAGCCGCCGCCGACGATCGCGACGTCGAGCGTCGAGCGTCGCCCTCGAGGAGCGGCTGCGGCTCGACCGGCGGCGCCTCGTCGACCACCACGGCCGGCCCGGCGCGATCACGGCTCGCGGCGTGATCCGGCGATCCGTTGGCGTCGGCTCGACCTGTTCCCAGGCCTCCTGCAAGACGTCGCCGAGGATCGCCGACCAGCTCGTCGAACTCCGGCCTGCCCGGCGACGAGCGGCGGCGAGATCTGGACCACCGGGTCGCCGCGGTCGTCGGCGCGGCAGATCAGCCCGCGCTCGAAGCAGCTCGCGGCGAGAGGAAGCCGCGCAGCAGCGTCTCCGACTCCTCGTCGGTGAAGGTCTCCCGCGTCTCCTTGTCCTTGACGAGCTCGAGCGCGTAGAAGTAGCCGGCGCCGCGCAGGTCGCCGACGATCGACGGCTCGAGCAGCTGCGTCGAGCGTCGCGCGGAACCGCTCCTCGTTCTCGCGCACGTGCTCGACGATCCGCTCGCGCTTCATGATCTCGATGTTCTTGAGCGCGATCGCCGCCATGCACCGGATGGCCGCCGAACGTGATCCCGTGCGTGATACATCGCGTCGCCGTCGAGGAACGGCTCGCATCACGCGGTCGGTCGCGATCACGGCGCCGATCGCCGCGTACGCCGAGGAGAGCCCCTTCGCGCACGTGATCGAGGTCGGGCCGGATGTCGTAGCTGCTCGGAGCGCGAACCAGTAGCCGATCCGGCCGAAGCCGGTGATCACCTCGTCGGCGCAGAGCAGGATCCCGTAGCGGTCGCAGAGCTCGCGCACGCCCTGGAAGTAGCCGGCGGGCGGCGTGAACGAGCCGCCGGCGTTCTGGACCGGCTCCATGATCACCATCGCCACCGTCTCCGGGCCCGGCCTGCATCGATCGCGTACTCGAGGTCGTCGAGCAGGAACGCGGTGAACTCCTGCCTCGCGTCTCGTCCGGCGGGCCGGTGGTAGCGGTTCGTGTTGCGCACGTGGACGACGTCGGGGACGAGCGGCTCGAACGGCGTGCGCAGCGCCGGGATGCCGTTGATCGAGAGCGCGCCCATCGTCGTGCCGTGGTAGGCGACGCCGGCGCGAGATCGCCTTCCAGCGGCGCTCGCCGCGCGCCGCGTGGTACTGGCGCGCGAGCTTCCAGGCCGACTCGACGCGCCTCGGAGCCGCCGGAGACGAAGAAGACGCGGTTCAGGTCGCCGGGCGCGAGCGACGCCACCTCGGTGTGCGAGCTCGATCGCGCGCGGGTGCGCGTACGACCAGTTCGTGTAGAAGGGCAGCTCGCGCATCTGCGTCGAGCGCGGCCTGCGCCGATCTCCTCGCCGTACGAGTAGCCGATGTTGACGGCGAAGAGGCCGGCGAGCGCGTCGAGGTAGCGCTTGCCGTTGGCGTCCTCGAGGTAGCAGCCCTCGCCGCGGACGATCATCGGCACCTCGGCGTCGCGGTAGCCGCCCATGCGCGTGAAGTGCAGCCAGAGATGGTCGCGGGCGAGCCTTCTGCAGCTCGGCGCGGCGAAGTCCGCGAGACGTGGTCGGTCATGTAGCCTCGTTTCGCGTCGCCTTGGCAGCTCCGGTACTGCCAGACGACGTTGCCGACGCATGGCGCGTGATCGCGACGAGGAAGATCGCGCTCGCCGATCGACGTTCACCTGCGGCGGCACGGCCGACCCTTGCGCGCCCCCAGACGAAGAGCGGGAACGTCTGACCGTGCCGCCGCGATTGAGGTACGTGATCACGAAGTCGTCGATCGAGAGCGCGAAGCCGAGCAGCAGCGCGCGCCGAGGATCGCGGGCAGCGAGCAGCGGCAGCGTCGACCTTCTGGAACGTCGTCCACTCGTTCAGCGCCGAGATCCATCGCCGCTTCCTCCAGGTGCCGGTCGAACCCGATCAGGCGCGCCTTCACCGTGCACGACCGCGAAGCTGATGATGAACATCGACGTGGGCGATGAAGATCGTCCAGAACCCGAGCTGGATCGCGTTCTGATCGTTGAGGAAGAGCGTCAGCAGCGAGGCGCCAGCGCGATCTCGGGCGTCGACATCGGCAGGAAGATCGACGATGTTCGTCGCCCCGCGCCCGCGGAACCGGTGCCGCACGATCGCGAGCGCGATCAGCGTTCCGAGCGCGGTCGCGACGAGCGTCGCGATGCAGCGCGATCTCGAGCGACTTGATCGACGGCGCCGCTGGATCCCGAGCACGGCGTTCCAGTGGAGCCAGTTGTCGAACGTGAACCCGTGCCAGACGTAGTTGAACGTGCCGGTCGGATGGTTGAACGAGAACAGGATCACGACTGCGATCGGCAGCAGCAGGTAGCCGAACGCGAGAATCGCGTACGCCGTCAGGCGTGCCGCGCGACGAACCGCGCACGTCGCGGCTCGCGACGCTCGGGCGCGGCGGGCTTGCCAGCGTCTCGACTGCAGTGGCCATCCCGTCAGCCTGCTCCGATCCGACGACCGGGCGTAGACGGAGCAGCGCGATCAGGATCGGCGCCATGAGGATGAACGACAGCGCAGCGCGGCCGTCGGATAGTCGAGTCGAGCTCCAGGAACTTCGACCTGGATGACGTTCCCGATCATCGTACTGGCTGGGCGTGCCCAGCAGCTGCGGCGTTGATGAAGTCGCCGGCGGCCGGGATGAACGTGAGCAGCGTCCCGCGACGATTCCCGGCATCGAGAGCGGCAGCGTCACCCGCAGGAACGCCTGCGCTCGCTGACGCGTAGAGGTCACTTCGCCGGCCTCGAGCAGCCGCGGGTCGATCTGCTCGAGCGAGACGTAGAGCGGCAGCGCCATGAAGGGGAAGAAGTTGTAGGTGATGCCGGCGACGACGGCGACCAGGTCGTCGAGCAGCCGCCCGTCTGGCCCGAGCACGTGGATGTCGCGCAGGATGCTGACGACCGGCCCCTCGTCGGCGAGGATGTTCAGCCAGGCGAGCGTCCGCACCGAGGTAGGTGACGAAGAACGGCGCGACGATGAACAGGAGGAACAGGTTCTGCCAGCGGCCCGACGCGGAACGCGATCCAGTAGACGAGCGGGTACGCGAGCACCAGCAGGCGACGGTCGCGATTCCCGCGTAGACGAACGAGCGGATGAGCTGCGTGTGGTAGCCCGGAGCGCCGACGCAGTAGTTCGAGAACTCCCAGGTGAACGTGGAAGTGCGGGAAGTAGCCCCGACTGGAGCGACTGGTAGCCGAGGAAGCCCATCGGGACTAGGAAGAAGAGCGCGAGCCAGAGCATCCCCGGCAGCGAGGAGCAGGTAGGGCGTCAGGCCCTTGTGCCGATGGAGGAACTCAACGCACGAGCTGACTACTACTGCCCCTGGACCGCGAGGCCACTTCTTGTTGTAGTCAGGGTTGGTCATGCATCGTCCGGATCGTTCTGGTGCATCTGCGAGAGCAGTCTTGTCGGTCGGGAAGGTCAGGGTTGTTCGCCAGCGCCTTGGGATCGAGCTTCTCCGCCATCTTGCTGACGCCTTTGACCGAGCGAGATGTAGTTCGCCCCGACGGCCCACTGCGCGGAGATCATCGGGGTCGTACACGAAGTTCATGTACGTCGAGGCCGTCGGCACGCTCCCTCCGAGCGGGATGATCATGTTGTCGGTCAGATGATCCCGCCTTGCGGAGGGACAGCTCCAATGGATCTTGCGGGTCGCCGAGATTGGCGATATCGCCGGACCACGCCATGGCCGCCGCAAGGTCTCCCTTCGCCAGAACCGCGCGCGTAGTCGTTGCCGGTAGAACTTGCGGATCTGTCTCGAGTCGTCGACGGCCTTCTTGACCCGCGCAATCGCGCGATTGAACACAGCGTCGGTCACCTTCGGCGGGATCGTCGCCGTTCTCGAGCATCACGAGCCCGAGTCGTGTCGCCCATCGAGTTCAGACGCCGACCCTGCCCTTCAGCTTCGGATCCTCGAAGAGCTGCTTGACCGGAGGTGACCGGGTCGAGGACCTTCTCGTTCAGGCGATGCCGTCCATGCCGCGACGGCCCAGGGGAGCAGTAGTCGCGGTTGGGATCGAATCGGAGGATGCTGCTGGGCCGCGATGAGGTTCTTGATGTTCCGGGATCAGGCTCTTGTCGAGCTTCTCGCGCCCAGCTTGTTGGAGATGTAGTCGCCGAGGAAGCGGTCGTTGTCGGTCAGAGACGATGATGTCGCGGCCGATTCCACTGCGCCCCTTCGAGAGCCGCCCCTGAACCTTCGCGAAGTACTCGGAGGTTGGAGTTGACCTCCTCGTAGTAGTTGACCTTGATCCCGGTCTTCTTCTCGAACTGCTTCGAGCGTCGTCGAAGCTTGTCGATGCTCGGCGGCTTTGAGCGTCATCGGCGTGTCGATGTAGTAGCGGCCAGTTCGCGAAGTTCAGCGACCTTCGGTGACCTTGCTGCTCGGAGCCCGCGCCTCCTTGGACGCGCCGCCGCACGCCGCCAGCAGGCCGGGACGACAGCGCGCCGATCCCTACGGCGCCGCGCCGCAGGCAGCTCGTCACGGGTCATTCTCTGGCTCATTCCGTCTTCCTCCTTTGCCTGCTCGACGACGAACGTCGACTTCGGGATTCCAGCTCAACGTGACGTCGACACCCGGCGGCGGCACGGCCGCCCGGCATCGATGTTCTGCGCGACGAGAACTTGGATCGCTCCCGCTGCGCAGTCTCTGACGATACCGAGCTGCGTCGCGACGCCGAGGTACGCGCTCTCGCTGACGGTGCCTCTCGAGGCACGTTCGCGCCGCCGCCGTCGCCGATCGTGATCTTCTCCGGGCGGACACCACGCGGCCACCGCCGGCCCGTCTTGCCGTCGACCTGCGGCGCGGACCATCGTGCCGCCGCCGGCGAGCTCGGACCGCGTCCGGGCCTACGACGGTGCCGCGGAAGCAGGTTCGAGATGCCGAGGAAGCCGCGCGACGAAGCGATGTCGTCGGCCGCTCAGTAGAGCTCGTCCGGATGCGCCGAGCTGCTCGATCGCGCCCCTGGTTCATGACGCGCGATCCGATCGGCCATCGTCATCGCCTCCTTCCTGGTCGTGCGTGACGTGGATGAAGGTGATGCCGACGCTCGTGCTGGATGCCCTTGATGCTCGAGCTGCATCTCGCTTGCGCAGCTTCAGGTCGAGTGCGCCGAGCGGCTCGTCGAGCAGGAGCACCGCGCGGCCTGTTGACGAGCGCGCGTGCGAGCGCGACCCGCTGCTGCTGGCCGCCCGAGAGCTGGCGCGGCTTGCGCTTGCCGTAGCCCGCTAGAGCTCGACGAGGTCGAGCATCTCCTCGACCCTGCCGTTGCGGATCTCCTCTCCGCGTGCCCTGTCGCGCCGCAGGCCGAAGGCGACGTTCTCGAAGATCGTCAGGTGCGGGAAGAGGGCGTAGCTCTGGAAGACGGTGTTGACGTCGCGCTTGTACGGCGGCAGTCCCGGTGACGTCGCTGGTCGCCGAGGTAGATCGCGCCCGCGGTCGGCTCCTCGAAGCCGCCGATCATCCGCAGGCGTCGTCGTCTTGCCGCAGCCCGACGGACCGAGCAGGGCGAAGAAGCTGCCGCGCGGGATCTCGAGGCGAGAGGTCGTCGACCGCGACGACGTCGTCGAACTTCTTCGTAACTCGATCAAGCCGGACATCAGGGTGCCGGACGGCTCGGCGGCACGCTCGAGCGATTGCTGAATGCGTTCCTCGACGGCCATCAGCCGACCTTCTCCTCGACAGTCGCTTCATTGCCGACGGGCGCTCCCCAGTCGTAGAGCTGCTTCCGGAGCGCCAGATAGAGGAAGCTCTCCGGTCGGATGCGACACCTGCGAGTGAGCGGATCCTGTTGGTCAGCTCGAGCAGCTGGCGGCGATCAGCGCACACGAGCTCGACGAGGAATGTCGTACTGGCCTGCCGTGACGACCACGTAGCCCGCCTCGTCCCATTTTGCGATCTCGTCCGCGACGGGCTCCGGCGCCCCCGTGGTGCGGATACCGACCATCGCCTGCGCCTCGAGAAGCCGAGCTCGAGGCGGGTTCGTAACGCCCGTGACCTGAAGGATGTTTTCGTCGCAGAGTCGTGAGTAGCGCGCGCGGACGGTCGCTTCGGAGACTCAATCGTCGCCGGCGATGCGGCGGAAGGACTCGCGCCCGTTCTTCTGCAGCGCCTCGATGATGCTCTGGTCGACCCAGTCGAGCCCCCGCGCCAGGTCAAACGGCGCCGCGATTGTGATCACCTCTGCAATGCGCAGAGGATTCTCGCCGATCCTCTCGCATTGCGTCAATTGAGAGCCGTCACGTTACTTGCAGATCGAGGGCGGCGGAATGGTAGATGCTTCGGAGTCAATCGTTCAGGAGGGGCATGGCACAGGACACCGCTGCTTGCGCTTTGCGCAGCGCCTCGCGCGCGACGCATCAGCACGCCGAGGCGCTCGGAATCTCTCCTCCGAGGCTGCGGGAGCGAAGAGCGGGAGCGGGCCTACTCACGCGGCGAGGTTTCTCAAGCGGTCCGGCGCCGCCGGCGCGCCGCGTACGCACTCGGCCGGACCCGGCCTGTTCGCGAGCAGCGGCGCGCGCCGCGAGCGGAGCCAAACATCGCGATCGTGGGCGGGGCATCGCCGGGCTCACCGCGCGCGCTGACCCTGCAGGACAGGGGCGTCTCGTCGACCGTCTACGAGTCGCACTCGACTCGCGTCAACCGCGGATGCACTCCGACTGCGCCGAGTTTCACGGCTACTGGGCTAACGGCCAGCGGCGCCGAGCTCTGCGGCGAGCTGATCGACAGCAGCCACGAGGCGATCCTCCAGATTGGCCCAGCGGTTCCAGACTCGCGACCGGTGAACCTGACCAGGGGCCGAGCCGAACGGATCGGAGGACACCTACTTCATCTACGGCTCCACCTACCCGAAGGACCAGGCGGACAAGGACTTTCCAGCCGGTCCATCAACAGCGCTTACAGGGCCGACGTCCAGTGCGGCGAGCTATCCACGACGCTCTTCATCCTCACACGGACGGCGGGCATGGCGCTTCGACCAGATGAGCGTCTACGACTGGATCGAGCAGCCGCGTTCCGGGCGGCCACGACTCGCCGATCGGCCAGGCTGCTCGACGTCGCCTACAACATCGAGTACGGCGCCGAGACGACGTGACCAGTCGGCGCTCAACCTCATCTACCTGCTCGGCTACAAGTCGGTGCCCAGGCAACTTCATCGGTCTTCGGCGCGTCGGACGAGCGGTACCACATCGTCGGCGGCAACGCGCAGCTGCCCGATGCGATCGCGGCCGCGCTCCATGGCCTCGCAGAGCAGCGGGCGCCGTCAAGATGGGCTGGCAGATGATGTCGATCGCGCGGAACGCCGACGGCACCACGCGATCGATCTTCTCGACGCCAGCCAGGCTCTCAGCGAGGTGACCGCCGACCACGGATCGTGTCTCGGCGCTGCCGCTTTGCCGTACTGCGCACGCTCGACTTCGGCAGGCGCGGGCTTCGACCATTGAAGAAGACAGCGATCACGCAGCTCGGCGATCGGGCGTAACTCGAAGCTGCAACTTCAGTTCGCAGCCGGCTCTGGAACACGGAGGGGCCTGGGGCTCTCAGAACGGAGCGCGATCTACGCCGGACACTGGGCTATCAGAACACCTGGGACGTCACCCGCGCGGCAGGCCGGCGCCACGGGGATCCTGGTCGACGTACCGGGGGCGACATGCGCCGAGCGCGCTGTCTGCCCAGGAACGCCGTACGCGACCGCCGCGAGCTCGAAGTCGCCACCCTCGCCCAGCGATTCCTCAGACAGCTCGAGCCGGTCTTTCCCGGGGATCACGCAGACAGTGGAACGGCAGGGCGACGCTGTCAGACGCCGATGCTCGGACCCCGAACTTGCAACTGCTCGTACTCGTACTGGAAGGTCGGCCAGTACGCCGGCTTCAGCGGCTACGGAGGGCGCTGCCGCGAGGGCAACATCCATTTCGCCGGCGAGCACTGCTCGCAGGACTTCAGGAGCTACATGGAAGGCGGCGCCTCGGCGGGTATCTGCCGCCGCGAACGAGATCCTGGGCGACCTTAAGAAGGCATAGAGTTCGGGGCGCCTGTGGGACAGGCACCCGAGGGTGCCCTGTCCCTAAAACCAGGCCGAGCCGGCTAGTCGATCTTGGCCATCACGTGCTTGATGTTCGTGTAGTCCTCGAGCGAGTAGGCGCTCAGGTCCTTGCCGTAGCCCGACTGCTTGTAGCCTCCGTGCGGCATCTCGCTGACCAGCGGGATGTGCTCGTTGATCCAGACCGTCCCGAACTGGAGCTTGCGGGCGGCGTTCAGCGCCCGGCCGACGTCGCGCGTCCACACCGAGGCGGCGAGGCCGTAGTCGACGTCGTTGGCCCACGCGATCGCCTGGTCGTCGTCGGCGAAACGCTGCACGGTGACGACCGGCCCGAAGACCTCGCGCTGGACGATCTTCGTCCTCCTGCGCCGACGTCCGTGATCGACTGTCGGCTTGACGAAGAACCCACGCGAACCGTTCGACTCGCCTCCGGTGAGGACGGTGGCGCCCTTCGCGCGCTCGGAGGAAGCCGAAGACGCGCTCCTGCTGGATCCCTGGAGATCACCGGCCCCATGTCGAGCTCGTCGTTCTCGGCCGGATCGCCGACGCGAGATCGACTCGACCGCCGGCACGAGCTCCTCGAGCAGCTTGTCGTAGATCTTCGGACCCGCGACGATGCGGGAAGCGGCCGGTGCAGTCCTGACCGGAGTTCCAGTAGCCGGCGACCTTGATCCCCTCGGCGACCGCGGCCGGATCGGCGTCGTCGAAGACGACCACCGGCGCCTTGCCGCCCAGCTCGAGGTGGACGCGCTTGAGCGTGTCGGCCGCGTTCGGGCGATGATCTTGCCGGTCTCGACGTCGCCCGTGAGCGAGACGAGGCGGACGTCGGGGTGCTGCACGATCGCGCTCGCCGACCGGCACGCCGTCGCCGGTGATCACGTTCAGGACCCGGGCGGCAGGATCTCCGCCTCCGTCGCAAGCTGGACGAAGCGCAGCGTCGTCAGCGGCGTCTGCTCGGCCGGCTTCAGCACCTGCGTGTTGCCCGGCCGCGAGCGCGGGCGCGAACTTCCAGACAGCCATCATCAGCGGGTAGTTCCACGGCGCGATCCCGCCGACGACGCCCAGCGGCTCGCGGCGGAGCATCGACGTGTAGCCGCGCCATGTACTCGCCGGCGGCCTTGCCCTCGAGCAGCGGGCCGCGCCGGCGAAGAAGCGCAGTGTTGTCCGACGATGACCGGGCATCTCGTCGCGCGCGGCCGGCAGCGGCTTGCCGACGTTCCGCGACTCGAGCTCGGCCAGCTCCTCCGCGTGCTCGTCGAGCAGGTCGGCGAGCTGAGCAGTGCGCCTCCGGCGCGCTCGCCCGGCGTCGTCTCGAGCCACTCGGGCAGCGCCTTCTTCGCCGCCTCGACGGCGCGGTCGAGCGTCCTCCTTCGTGCCGCGCGGGGACCTCGGCGATCGCCTCGCCGGTCGCCGGGTTCAGCACCTTCCATCGTCTCGCCGGAGCCGAATCGACCCGCTCGCCGCCGACGATAGTTCTTGTAGCTCGAAACCGTCACGCTCATGGATGCCCTCCTTCGCTGACTCGTTTCAAACCTACACCTTTGGCGGCGAGGACCCTCGCCGCAGCAACCCCGGTGTCGCCGGTCAGGCGTTGCGCAATCGTGACCGGGATCACCGGTCACGCATGAGTGACGACGAAGACGATCGCATTCACGACCAGGAGGTTCACCAGCGCTGGATGTGGCTGAGGATGTAGATCAGGCAGCGTCGTCTGCGCGCCCGCGGTGAACGTCGTCACGATCACCTCGTCGAACGAGAGCGCGAAGGCGAGCAGGCCGCCGGCGACGAGCGCCGTCGAGAGCATCGGCCAGGATGACGCAGCGGAACGTCTGCCAGCCGTCGGCGCCGAGGTCCATCGAGGCCTCGATCAGCGACGGTGACGTGCGGCGCAATCGCGCGAGCACGTTGTTGTAGACGATCACGACGCAGAACGTCGCATGCCCGATCACGATCGTCCAGATCGAGAACGTGATGCCCCAGAAGATGAAGGACGAGTTCAGCGCCATGCCGGTGATGATCCCGGGCAGGCGCGATCGGCAGCAACGAGCAGGAACGAGACCGCCTCGCGCCCGAAGAAGCGTGAACCGGTAGATCGCCGAACGCCGCCACCGAGCCGAGCACGGAGCGCGATCCGCGGTGGCGCGACGCAGGCCGACCTTGCAGCGACAGCCAGAGCGCGTCGCGCGCCTCCGGGTCGTGCCACGCCGCGCGAGAACCAGTGCAGCGTGAAGCCCGGCGATCGGCCAGCTCTGGATCGTTCGACGCAGTTGAAGGCGTAAGCCACGATCAGCAGCAACGGCAGCCAGAGGAACGCGAGCACGAGCGCCGTCGCGACTCGCCGAGCGCCGATCGCGTGCGCCTGCGCGTCTCCATCAGAGCGCCTCGAACGCGCCGAGGCGCCGCGCGATCGCGAGGTAGATGCCCATCATCGACGAGCGGCACGGTCGCGAACGCGGCTGCGAACGGGGTTGTTGGCGCTGGCCGACCGTTGTCGTAGACGACGTTGCCGATGAAGCTCGAGCCTGGCGCCGCCGACGAGCACGCGGCGTGATGTAGTCGCCGAGCGTCAGCGAGAAGGTGAAGATCGAGCCGGCGACGAGGCCCGGCAGCGCCAGCGGCAGGATCACGCGACCGCAACGTCCGCGAGCCGCTGCGCGCCGAGGTCGCGCGAGGCCTCGAGGTAGCGATCGCGGAATCCGCTCGAGCGCCGCGTAGACCGGCAGCACCATGAACGGGAGCCAGACGTAGGAGAAGACGATCCACATGGCCGTGTTCGTGTAGGCGAGGTCGGTGTCGGGCAGCCCGATGCCGCGTTCAGCGAACCAGTTGAGCGGCGCCGTCGTTGCGCGAGGATCAGTCCGCCAGGCGTAGATGCGAACGAGGTAGCTCGACCAGAGCGGCAGCAGGACCAGCGACGAAGAGGCACTGCGCGCAACCGAGGTGTCGCCAGGCGCGCGCCATGAAGTACGCCAGCGGGAAGGCGAGCAGCGCGTCGGTGAGCGTGACCGCCGCGGCGATGCCGATCGTTCGCCCCGCGATCCGCGGCAGATACGTCTGGTCGTTCCAGAGAGATCTGCGAAGTTGTCGAGCGTCCAGGTGCGGATGACGGCGCGCGGTGAAAGCGTCGATCGTCCAGAACGCAGAGATGAAGAGCGACCGGCGAGCGCGCCGAGGTAGAACGACCGCGAAGCGCGAGCACCGGCGCAGCGAGCAGCCAGCCCAGCTTCAGCCAGGGCCGCCGCCAGAGCGCGGCCGACAGATGCAGACGGGCGCTTCGCGAGCGGCGCCCGTCTCGATAGCTCAGCCACGGGCGACTACCCGGTGATCTCCGTCCAAGCCGGTCTGCCAGGCGTTGTAGTCCATGCAATCGTTCTTGCCGTTGCCGCAGTCGGGGACCGGCGTCTTCCAGAACTTGATCGTGTTGTAGTAAAGGAGCGGCTTGTTCAGGTGGTACTTCGCGCACGAGCCGGGCTCCATCTTGTCCATGATCGGACAGGCCTGCAGGTTGACCGGCGTCTCGCGCGAAGACCAGCGCCTGCTGCGCCTCCGGCTTCGGCGTGGTGACGTACTTCATCCACAGGTAGGCGCAGTTCGGATGCGGCGCCTTCGTCGGCGAGCATCCACGTGTCAGCCCAGCCGGTCGCGCCGACCGTGGGGATGACGTCCTTGACGGGCACTCCTTTCTGCTGGAGCGCGGCTGTCGTCTGCACGGCCAGATCGGCGCCGAGCGACGACGTCGCCGTTCGCGAACAGCGCGGCTCGTCGGTGTCGTAGTTCCAGTAGAGCTTGACAGAGGCTTGCTGCTGCTTCAGCAACGCGACCGCTGCGTCGAACTGCTTCTTGTTCAGCTCGTAGGGGTCGTTGATCCCGAGGTCCGGCTGAGAATGCTGCAAGTAGAGCGCCGCGTCGGCGATCTGGATCGGGTTGTTCGGGATCGTGATCTGGCCCTTGTACTTCGGAGCTCGGAGCGCTCCACGCTCGTCGGGCCGCGGCGATCTTCGTCTTGTTGTAAAGCAGGACGTTGGGGCCCCACTGCAGGGAGACGCCGTAGTGGACGCCGTCGACCGTGTTGTGCGCCGGGGACTTGAAGATCGGGATGAAGTCGTTCCAGCTCCGGGATCAGGCTCGATGTTGACCGGCTGGACGTCGCCGCCCGTGATCGAGGCGCAGGCTCGCGTCGCCGGAGGCCGAGACGAGATCCCACTGGCCGCCACCGCCGCCGCCGCCGGCCGCATCAGCGCGACCATTTCGTTCGAGGAGCCGGCGTCCTTGCGGTGGATCTTGCAGCCGGTCTGCTGCTCGAACGTGTTAGCGAAGCTCGGGTCAGTAGTACCAGGCCACTCGATCAGGTTGAGCGCTCCCTCGCCCTTACCGATCGAGGCCGTCCCGACCGTCGTCGGGGTACTGTTCGAGCGACTTGCTGCCGCTGCCGCTGCCACGGCAACCGGCCGCGGCGACGGCAGCGCCCCGGTCAGCAGCCCGAAGGCCGCCCACGGCCAGGTAGCGCCTCTTAATCCGACTCATGCTTCCTCCTCCCGTTGGGATTTTCGCTCTCGATCGTCGTGCTCGGGCGCCGTTCCAGGGCACCCGGCGTCCCGCGTGCGACTCGCAGCGGCCTCGGTCGACGATGTCTCGAGGTTCTGGCGGACGACGACGAGCTCGCCGCCGTCGTCCAGGTCGACGACGTAGCGGGTGAACATGCCTGCGTAGACGACGTCGCGGATCCCGTCCGGTGGCGGCGTTCTCGTCGTCGCGCGGCGCGCCGCCGTCGCAGCTCATCCGGATCTTCTCGGGCCTGACCGTGAACGTGCGGCCGGAACGCTGGATGAGCGTTCGACGCCGCCGACGAAGCCGGCGACGAACGCGTTCTCCGGCCGTTCGTAGACGGCCGCCGGCGTTCCGATCTGCTCGATCTGTCCGTCGTTGAAGACGGCGAGGCGGTCGCTCATCGTCAGCGCCTCCTCCTGGTCGTGCGTGACGTAGATGAAGGTGATCCCGACCTGCGACGGCGCGCTGGATCCGCTTCAGCTCGATCTGCATCTCCTGGCGGAGCTTGAGATCGAGCGCGCCCAGCGGCTCGTCGAGCAGGAGCACCTGCGGGTGGTTGACGAGCGCCCGCGCAAGCGCAACCCGCTGGCGCTGGCCACCGGAGAGCTGGATCGGCTTGCGCGTCGCCGAGCTCAGGCAGCTGGACGATGTCGAGCGATCTCGTCGACCCGCAGCCTTCGGTCGCGGCGTCCGACCCCACGCACGCGGAGGCCGTAGCCGACGTTCTCGGCCACGGTCATGTGCGGAAAGAGCGCGTAGTCCTGGAACACCGTGTTGACGTCGCGCAGGTACGGCGGCCGACGCGGTGACATCGCGCGCCGTCAGCTCGATCCGGCCCTCGGTCCGGCCGCTCGAAGCCGGCGATCAGCCGCAGGGTCGTCGTCTTGCCCGAGCCCGACGGCCCGAGCAGGGTGAAGAACTCGCCGCTCGCGATCTCGAGGTCGACGCCGTCGACCGCGACGACATCGCCGTAAGCCTTGCGGACGCCGACTAATCGACACGTCGCGGCACGTCCACGCCGGCCGAGGGGACAGCGGCAGCGTGTTCCTGAATAGCCACTACTTAGCGGCGATTATCAGCATGCGCACGCGCCCGCGACACAATCACGTGCCGGTTGTGGCTAGCGCGGGTGGCGGTCGTCACCTTCGCATAAGCCGACTCTACGGCGCGACGACGACGTTCTAGAATCGACGGACGATGACGATGGTGACGTTCCGTGGCCGGCCGTCGGCGACCTGCAAGAGGATCGCCCGGCCAGCACTTCCTTCAGTAAGCAGCTCGCCGGCGGCATCGTCGCTGAAGCCGACCTCGAGCGAGGCGATCTCGTCCTCGAGATCGGGAGAGCACCGGCGTCCTCACCCGAGCGCACTTTGCTCAGGCGGGCTCGCGTTCTCGTGCTCGAGCGGGATCCGGCCCTCGCGGCGCGGTTGCGCGAACGCTTCGGACACCGCGCCGCCGTCAGCGTCGTAGAGACCGACGCCGTCGACTACATATGGCCGGGCGAGCCTTTCGCCGTCGTGGCCAACCTGCCGTTCGCACGGTCCGGGGCCATCCTCACCCGCCTACTCCGCGACCCAGCCATCCCCCTGCGAAGGGCCGACGTGATCGTGCAGTGGGAGTTCGCCGCGAAACACACCTGCGGTCTGCCCGGCAACACTTCGGACGACCTACTGGCGGGCTTGGTTCGACGTCTCGATCGCCCGGCGCCTCGACCGCAGCGCCTTCGCCCCGCCACCGAGTGTCGACGCCGCCGTCGTTCGTCTCGAGCGGCGAGTCAGGCCTCGGATTCCGCTCGGATCGCGCGAGGCCTACTGGAGCTTCTTGCGAGCCGCCTTCGGAACACAAAGAGCCGATCCGCCGCAGTCTCAGACACTCGCTCTCCGGCTGGAGATCAAGCGTCTGGCGCCGGCGCTCGGCTTTGCCAGGGAGGCTCGCGCCTGGCAGCTCGATGCCGAGCAGTGGGCGAGGGTCTTCGCCTTCGCCCGTCGACTCGAGGTCAGTTGACGGCTTTACTCGGCCTTCGCCGGCGCTTCCTCGCCCGGAACGTGCAGGAGGTTCTCGACGGCGCGAACGCCCTGGACTTTGCGCGCCTGGGCGCCGAGATCCTCGATCAGATCGGGCTGCTCGAGCTCGCCGCGCAGGTGGACCACACCGTCTTCGACATTGACGTTGATCTGTCCCTTCGGCACGTCGGCGCCGCGGAAGATCTCGCTCTCGACCTTGCGCGCCAGCGTGACGTCGTCGGGCTGCGGCTTCTCCTGCTCGGAGAGGTGGGTCGCCTTCGCTTTCAGGCCCTGGGCCTGGGCAGTGACGGCCTGCGCCTTCCGGCCGGCTTGACGAAACGGCTTGGCGGCTCTTTTGATTGCTTCCTTGCGGCGCTTGCGGCCGTTGTCGGGATCGAAGAAGTAAGCGAGTGCTGCTCCAAGTGCTCCTGCAAAGGCAAATCGCGGCATCAGTCAGACTCCTTACATCGAGGACGGGTCGGCATGGCGCTACCCGTAGGCGGGCACGCCAAACTCTCTACCGAGCGAAGCGAAGGTACAAGCTGGATCCGCGGAAAATCCGGAGGATTCTGCGCGGCTTCAGTCGCCCCAATCGAAGTCGCGCGAGCGAGTCCAGAGGCCGTCGTGGGCTTCCACGGCAGCGGGCTCCTCGTCATCTTCTTCGCCGGGCCACTTGAGGGCGATCGTCGGCTCCGCCGGGATGGCCGGCTCGGTGCCGTCCATCGTGTCCTCGATGCGGGCCTGCTCCTCGGTCTTGAACAGCGGATGGTTGTCGAACGGATCCTCGTTCTTGTAGCGGTCGAGCGGCAGCTCGTGGTTGAGCTCCGAGTTCCGCTCCTTCAGCGCGAGATGATCCTGGATGACCTGCGAGAAAAGCGTAGGCGTATCTACGGACATTGTCCTCCTTCAGGCGATTTGGGGCTGTTCCCCTGAACGACGGCCGATTGTAGCGGGATCGCCTGACGAATCAACCCAATAGGGTTTCCTAATCACTTCGCGCGCCCCCGCGGCCTGTACGATCCCGCGTGGCAGGAGTGGGTCGCAGATTGACGGGGCGGACGGGCGCGATCGGTCTTGCCTTGACCGCGTGGGACATCTGGCGCCGCATCCCGCCGCGGCACCGCAAGACCATTCTCATGGAGGCGCGGAAGCATGGGCCGACGATTGCCAAGCGTGCGGTCGAGTACCAGCGCAAGCGCCGCCGCTGGCCCTCCCTAAGCCAATGCTTCGCGGACGATCCGGTCCCTGCTCGCGCAGGTGTGCGGTCGGGTAGCCCCTCGCTCGGGCTCGCGCGCCAGGGGCGGCCGACGTAGCGGAGCGTGACGCCCCGGGCAGGTTCTCCTCCAGGCGGTGACGGATCGCGCGCCACGGCCCCATGTTCTGGGGCTCCTCCTGCGCCCAGACGACCTCGACCAGCCTCGGGTACGAGGCGACGAGCGCGGCCTTCTGCTCGACCGGGAACGGATAGAGCTGCTCGATCGCGCGCGATCGCGACGTGCCCGGCGCGGTCGCGGAGCTCGTGCCCCGCGAGGTCGTAGTAGATCTTTCCGGAGCAGAGGACGAGCCTTCGCACCTGCTCCTTGTCGGTGCGCGAGTCGTCCAGCACCGGCTGGAACGAGCCTTCGGCCAGGTCCGCCAGCGTCGAGGACGCCTGCTTCAGCCGCAGCAGGCCCTTGGGCGTCATCACGACGAGCGGCCGCGCCGCTGGTCGAGCGCCTGCCGGCGGACGAGGTGGAAGTACTGCGCCGCGGTCGTCGGGTTCGTCACCCGGATGTTCTCCTGCGCCGCGAGCTGGAGGAAACCGTTCCAGCCGGGCGCTCGAGTGCTCGGGGCCGTTGCCTTCGTAGCCGTGCGGGAGCAGCAGCGTCAGCCGTGAGGTCTGCCCCCACTTGGACAGCCCGGCGACGATGAACTGGTCGACCATCCCCTGTGCGTTGTTGACGAAGTCGCCGAACTGCGCCTCCCAGAGAACGAGTGCCTCGGGCGCGGCAACGGAGTAGCCGTACTCGAACCCGCATCGCAGCCGCACTCGGAAAGCGGCGAGTTGAAGAGCTCGAACGAGGCCTGTGCCTCCGCGAGATGCTGGATCGGCGTGTAGATCTCGCCGGTCTCGACATCGTGGAGGACGTCGTGGCGGTGTGAGAACGTGCCGCGTTCGGTGTCCTGACCGGTGAGACGGATCGGGATGCCCTCGACGAGCAGGCTCGCGAACGCGAGCGATTCGGCCTGGCCCCAGTCGATGCCGCCTTGCTCGAGCGCCTCCGCACGGCGGTCGAGCTGCTTCTTCAGCTTTGGATGGATCGTGAACTTTTCGGGCACGGTGACGAGAGCACGGTCGAGCTCGCGGAGCCGCGCTCGGCGGCGACGGCAGTGACGACCTCGGCGCCGGTGCCGTATGGGATCCGGCCCTCGCTCGCGACCGCAGCCTGGGTCAACGACTCCCTTCAGCCGCTGGTGGGCCTCTTTCAGCATCGTCTCGACGTCGCGTGCGAGCGCTCTGCGTCGGCCTCGGAGAGCACACCCTCCTCGACCAGCTTCGCGGCGTACTGCTCGCGCACGGTCGGCTGCTGCGCGATCCGCGCCGCCATCAGGGGCTGCGTGTAGGCGGCCTCGTCCTGCTCGTTGTGACCGTGTCGCCGGTAGCCGACGAGATCGATGACGACGTCGTTCTCGGAAGCGGCGGCGATAGGCCATCCCCAGACGCACCGCAGCGATGCAGGCCTCGGCGTCGTCGGCGTTGACGTGGATGATCGGAAAGTCGAAGCCCTTGGCGAGATCGCTCGAGTAGCGCGTCGAACGGCCGTCGACGGGATCCGTCGTGAAACCGATCTGGTTGTTCGCGATCACGTGCAGCGTGCCGCCGGTGGCGTAGCCCTCGAGCTCGGCGAGGTTGAGCGTCTCGGCGACGATTCCCTGCGCCGGGAACGCAGCGTCGCCGTGGATCAGCACCGGCAGCGCGACGCGGGGGTCATGGCGGCCGTCACGCGTCGAGCGGTCGGTCTGCTCGGCGCGCGTCCTGCCCTCAACCACGGGGTCGACGGCTTCGAGGTGGCTCGGGTTGGCGGCCAGGGTGACCGTGAGGTCGCCGGCGGGCGTCGAGCGGATGCCCTCGGCGCCCAGGTGGTACTTGACGTCGCCGGTGCCGCCCTCGGGATCGGCGGCGACCGCTTCGATCGTCCGCTCGCCCTCGAACTCGCGCAAGATCGTCTCGTAGGGCCGCCCGATCATATGCGCGAGCACGTTCAGGCGCCCGCGGTGCGCCATTCCGATCACGACCTCGTGAGCGCCCGCCCTCGGCGGCGAGGTCGATCGCCTCGTCGAGCATCGGGATCATCGTGTCGAGGCCCTCGACGGAGAACTGCTTCTGGCCGAGGAAGACGCGGCGAAGGTAGTGCTCGAGGCCCTCGACCTCGGACAGGCGCGCGAGCAGGCGCTTCTCTCTCGGCGCTGAGCTCGCGGCGGTAGCGCCTGGACTCGATCGCCTCGCGCAGCCAGATTCGCTGCTCGTGGTCGGAGATGTGCTCGATCTCGAAGGCGCTCGTGCTCGAGTAGGTCTCCTGAAGCTCGGCAGCACCTCGGCAAGCGTCTCGCCCGGCGATGTGAACGCGTAGCAGGGATGCGGGGATGCGGGCCTGCAGCTCCGGCGTCAGCCTCGGCTGCAGCCGCTCGGGCTCCAGCGCCGGGTCGCCGACCGGCTCGCTCCCGAGCGGATCGAGGCGCGCGGCGAGGTGGCCGTGCGTGCGCAGGCGCCTTGACGAGCGACATCGCGGCCGCGACGCCGCCGAGCAGCTCATCGTCCGGAGCTTCGACCTGTGATCTAGATCACTTGGTACGGCGGGTGCAGGGGCAGCAACGGGAGGAGGCGCTACATGGCCGTTCTCTTCGCGCAGGGTCTCCAGCAGGCGCGCGCAAGGCCCGGCAGCGACTCGATCGAGGCCGCCGTCGCCGCTCTCGAAGAGCCCCGCCACTCGGAAGGGACCGCTTCGGGTTCTCGAGGTACTGCTCGAGCAGCACTCTTGCGTAGCCGGAGTTGACTGCATCTACGTCAGGCATAGACACCCTTGTTTGTTGTAGCAGCGCTCGCTCCTCTTGGAGCGCCCGCTGAAAATCGGGGTGATTCGTGATGATCGCGAAGAAGGTGCCGAGGACGAAACAGGCGCCCGAGACTCCAAGCGCGATCGCGGAGAGACGCTGATTGCGGCCGCTGAGCCCGGCGGCGATCAGCGCGAGCAGGATCGCGAACGGCGTGATCCGAATAGGCCGGTAGTCGAGGGCGACGAGACTGGCGACGATCGCGAGCGCCGCCAGGATGCCGGCGACCGCGTCGGCCGGGCGGTCTGCCGTCCGGGCGGGTGTGCTCATGAGATCGCTCGTGCCGGCCTCGTGCGCCTCGTCCCGCCGCGAGGCGTGTGCGGCTCGCCGCGGGAGGGCCGGCGAGGCGGCCGCCGCCGTGCCACCAAAGGTCGCGGCCACGCGCGGGGGCTGCTCTGGCGGGACGGGCAAGAGGGCCGGCTCGGGCGGCTTCGGCTCGGCCTTCACGGCCCATGTAGACGACGAGGGCAGAGGTAGACGATCGGGATCTTCAGGATCAGCATCATGAAGATCAGCTCACATCACGTGGCGAGGTGTAGCTTGGTCGACTGGCAAATTCAGTCCGCGGCAGCTCCCTTTGCGGAAGCGTGACTTCGAGGTGGAGCTCGCAATCGTGGGCGCCCTGGGGATGAGCTGCCCGACGAAGGTCTGCCGCGTTACGACGCCCGGCAAGCCGGGCGATCCGTAGCCCCCGCCGCCCGGGGTCTCGATCCGAACGACATCGCCTGGCCGGACGTCGCGCGTCACCTTGGCCGGCAGCTCTTCGCCGTTCAGCAGGTTGCGGCCGGGCGCACCCGGCGCGCCGCCCTTTCGGCCCTGCGGTGCATGGCGCCGCCGCTCGCCTGACGATCGAGAGGCGGCAGGGCTCGAGACGCGCAGCTCGCGGACGACGCCGTCGCCGCCACTATGCCGGCCCGGCCCGCCGGAGCCGAGCCGCAGAGCGTTTCGCTCGACGCGGATCGGGTAGGCGAGCTCGAGCGCCTCGGTCGGGGTCGAAGCGTGTTCGACATCGCGACGTGCACCGCCGACGGGCCGTCGGCGTCCGGCAGGCGCCCTGACCGCCGCCGATCGTCTCGTAGTACGTGAAGTCGTCGCTTGCCGAGGGTGACGTTGTTCATCGTGCCCTGACCCTGCGCGGGAACGTCGATCGCCTCGCCCAGCGCCAGGAAGACGACGTCGGCGATCCGGCTCGACGTCTCGACGTTGCCGGCGGCGACCGCGGCCGGCGGTCGCGCGATGACGAGCGAGCCCTCCGGCGCGCGTGACGGTGACCGGAGCGAAGGCACCACCGGACGCGGGCGCATCAGGGATCGGTCGAGACAGCGGACGACGAAGTAGCTGGCCGACCGGGTCACCGCCAGCGGGCAGTTGAGATTCCCTCGTGCTGCGGCGCAGTGCCGGCGAAGTCGATCTCAGCTCGTCGCCCGTCGATCGTCACGGCCGCCCGCACCTCGAGGTCTCCCTCCTCCGCCTCGAGAGCGTCGCTCGCCTCGAACGCGGCCGTCCGGGAGCGCGGCGATCGCCGGCTCACGACGCGACGCTCGGCGTAGTCGTGCAGCTCGTCCATCGCCGCGACGACGACGCTCGCGCCCGCGCCGCGCGCAGAGCTCTTCGAGGCGGCGCGGAGGCGAGCCGGTTCGCTGCGAGCTGGGCGCGCAGGTCGCCCCGCCGCTCACCTGGGTTCCGCATCTCGCGCCAGCGAGCTCGTCGAGCGTGGCCTCGTCGAGCCGTGTCGGTGGGATCACGACGCCTTCTTCGTCCAGCCGCCGAGAGCGGGCGGGCAGGCTTCCGGGCTCCGCGGCGCCGACGTCGGCGTGGTGCGCGCGTGTGGCCGCGAACCCGACCGCCGTCCGCGAGACCGACCGTGATGTCCGGCAGATGCGTGCCTCCGCATACGGGGTCGTTGAGGATGAAGACGTCCTCAGGGGCCGGATCGTGTACGCGCTGACGGCGGCGATCGCGTCGAGGCAGCGCGCCGAGGTGAACCGGGATGTGCTCGGCCTGGGCGATCATGCGCCCGCGCTCGTCGAAGAGCGCCGTCGAGCAGTCGCGCCGCTCCTTGATGTTGGCCGAGAAGGCTGAGCGGATGAGCACCGCGCCCATCTCCTCGGCGATCGAGCGCAGCGGCTGCCGAGAACCTGAGCTCGATATTCACGCTGTTGTCACGTTTCCGTCACGGTTTCGTCGGCACCAGCGTGCTATCTCCATCCCTATCCCCACCCACCCAGGGGCTACAAGCACGTTGCGCCCTCGAGCTCGAGCGTGGCCGGACTCCACGACGTGGAGCGGCTCTCGCTGTGCGGAGGTCGAACTCCGGGCCCGGCGTGGTCTCCGCCGTTCGGACGGCGACGAGCTCGAGCTCTCGTCCTCGATCTGCGTAGCCGTATCGGTCTTCGTGCGCGCGGTGGAATGCTTCCGCGAGGTCGTCCTGGATCGGCACCGTCAGCTCGAAGGATTGACCCGCGTAGCGCAGATCGGCTTCGCCCTCGGCGGGCAGGTCTGCCTCCTGGGCGAGCGGCCGCACGTACGGCACGACCTGGTCGCGCCGCTCGTCGCTCGCGACGAGCCCCAGCGCCGAGAGCACGCCTGCGGCAGCGGGCATGACACCGTCGATCTCGAGCTCGTCGGCGAGCGGCGCAGGCATGCAGCGGGCCCGCACCGCCGAACGCTACGAGCGCGAACTCCGCGGGTCGTGTCCGCGCTCGACCGAGACCACCCTGACCGCGCGCAGCATCTCGGCGTTCACGACCTCGAGTGCCGAGCCGGGATCGATGCCGTCGAAGGCCCGGGCGGCCGCCTCTCCATCGAGCTCGATGCCGCCTGCGAGCACGGCCGGCAGCCGGCCGAGTAAAGGTTCGCATCGGTGACCGTCGGCCTCGTCCCGCCCCGCCCGTAACAGGCCGGGCCGGGATCGGCGCCGGCGCTCTCGGGGCCGACGCGAATCGCCCGCCGCTGTCGAGCCAGACGATCGAGCCGCCACCCGCCCCCACCGTGTGCAGGTCGACGGCCGGAAGCCTCAGCGGCAAGCCGCCGATCTCCCGCTCTGCGGCGAGGCTCGCGCGGCCGCCGACGATCAGCGCGACGTCGGTCGAGGTCCCGCCCATGTCGAACGAGATCGCGTTCTCGAAGCCGGCCCGGCGGGCAAGCAGGCTGCGCCCACCGTTCCCGCAGCCGGACCCGAGAGGAGTGCCACCGCGGGATGGGCCGCTGCCTCCTCGAGCGACGCAACGCCGCCGGACGATCGCATCACGAGCGGCTCCGGCAGGCCGGCGGCCACGGCCCCTTCGCCGAGACCCTCGAGATACCCGCGACGACCGGCCGCCAGATACGCGTCGACGGCGGTCGTCGATGCCCGCTCGTACTCGCGAAACTCGGGCGAGACCTCGTGCGAGGCGACCACCCGTGCGCCCGGCAACCGGCGCCGCAGCTCGGCCGCGACCGCCCGCTCGTGCATCCAGATCACGAAACGAGAACAGCAGGCAGACCGCCACCGCCTCGGCATCGAGTTCCGGTAGCGAGTCGAGCTCCAGCGGCGCGATCACACCCGTCCGGGCCGATGCGCTCGCGCACGCCGAAACAGCGCTCGATCGGCACGAGCGGCGCGGGATGGTCGGCGCAGAGCCGGTAGAGCTCGGCCCGGTTCTGCCGCCGCAGATGGAGCAGGTGCTCGAAGCCCTCGGTACCGACGAATGCCGTGCGCGCGCCTCTGCGCTCGAGGAGCGCGTTCGTGGCGACGGTCGTCCCATGCGCGAACCGCTCGACCTCATCAGCGCCGACCGCAGCCGCTGCCGCAAGCACGGATTCTTCCTGCCGGCGTGCTGTTGGAATCTTGGCCGTCCGGAGCTCGTTCTCGTCCAGTGAGCAGGACCGCATCCGTGAACGTGCCGCCGACGTCGACGCCGAGGATGGCCACGCGATGAAACTACAGCTGTGAGCGTGTGGAGCACCGAGATCCCGCTCGTCGGTGCCGGCGGAGAGCCGGTTGACTTGCAGAGGACGCTCTTGTCCCACGGCTTCGTCGAGCTGCCGCCGATGCGGCTCGACGAGGACGTTCCCTCGCCTCGAGCTGACGTTGGCGTTGAACGGCAAAGCGCGGACGATCGAGATCGGTCCCGGCAAGCGGGGCCGCGCGCGTCACCGTCCTCGGCCGCGCGCCCTCGGGACGACACCGCCGACGAGCTCGTCGCGCGAGCCCGGCACGTGCTCGGCCCTCGACGAGGATCTCTCGGACTTCTACGAGCTCGTCGCCGGCGATCCAGACCTGGCCTGGGCGTCGACGGGGGCCGGCCGGATGCTGCGGGCTCCGAGCGTCTACGAGGACGTGATCAAGACGATCTGCACCACCAACACCGCTTGGTCGGCGACGCGCCGAATGGTGACGGCGCTCGTCACGAACCTGGGCGACGTGGCGCCGGGCGGACGGCACGCCTTCCCGACCGCGGAGGCGATGGCCGGTGCCGACGAGCGTTTCTACAAGGAGGTCGTCCGCTCCGGCTACCGGTGGTCCCTACTTCCGAGCGATCGCGGCCGATGTTGCGGCAGGACGGCTCGATCTCGAGGCGCTGCTCGACCCCGAGGTCCCCGACGACGAGGTCGAGGCCCGCCTCCTGGCGCTACCCGGCGTCGGGCCGTACGCGACGGCGCAGATCCTGACGCTGCTCGGACGTTACTCGCGGCTGATCCTCGACTCGTGGTCGCGCCCGAAGTACGCGCAGTTGAACGGGCGCAAGGCGAGCGACAAGACGATCGAGCGCCGGTTTCGCCGCTACAAGCGCTACGCCGGTCTCGCCTTCTGGCTCTACGTCACGCGCGACTGGGTCGTCGAGCCCGCGGGGATTAAGTAGGGCGGCGGCGCCGGTGCCGGCGCCGCCTTCGGGAGGACTCGCATCCGCGACCGCAGCCGAGCTCCAACGCTCACTTAGCGGTCAACCGGGGTGAGACGGCCGCACCGGCGGAGCCGCCACGGCCTTTAACCGGCATCGCAAGCGATGCCGAGGCGAAGCGGAAGCCGAAGAACATCAGGCTGATCCCGATCAGCTCGCCTGCGTAGACGAACGAGTACGTGCCCGCGCGGGACATCCCGGTCGCCAGCCCGACGACGAGCGCCCCGGTGCCGATCCAGAGGTTCGTCCTGATCCGCTGGCGGCGGAGAATCGCGAGCAGGGAACCCCCGATCAGGAACAGCGTCCCGAATGAGTTCAGCGCGATCGCCCACAGGAACGCGTGCCCTCCAGGGCCGAGTTCGAGGGTGGTCGCGCGCCCGAGGCGGCCGCAAGCGTTCCGGTGGTCGACCGGGGCGATCGCCACCGCGACGACCGCAGCGGCCATCGCCACGAGTAGGGCACCGAGCATCAGGTCGCGGGCGCGCCGTTTCAGCAGCAGCCAGGCCGAGCCGGCGCCGAGCAACGCCACCGTGAGCACACCGCCTGCGGCGTAGTACGCCTTGAACAGGCCGTCCGACCAACCCGCCCGCTGGGCCGCCGCCTCGCACGCCGCGGCGGCGGCGAAGCATGCGAAGCCCGCCGCCCAGAACGCCTTTTGACCGGCGGGGCGGCGCAGGAACGAGCTCGCGAGCAGGCCGGCAAAGAGGAGGGCGACGAGCGTTGCTCCGAGCGGGAGCAGGGAGTCGGCGACCGCCGGCGCAGTCTTGCTCGAGGCCACGCCGAGCGGGGTGACGGGCGCTCCGGGCTTCACCGCCTGCAGGTAGTCGTAGTTGCGCCCGCCGAACATTCCCTCCTTCGCCGCCACGAGCTCATAGCGCCCCGGGCGGAGCACCCGCTGCGGCGCCAGCGTCATCTGCGTCGGCCCGCGCCCGCGGACGACCAGCGGCACGCTCCCGCCGCGATCCAGGTCATAGAGCTGGTACGCGGCCGGGCTGTCAACCGCTGACGCGCGGATGACGAAGCCGCGGACATCCCGCGCCGCCACCTTCAGCGCATCGTGCGGATAGGACTCCTGGGGATCGCTCCAGGCGAAGAGCGCGACATGCCCTTTCGGCGTCTGGAGGAACTGGCCCGTGATCTCCTTGGTGAAGCTCTGGTAGCTGTAGCGAACTGTTCCGCCGCCGACGCCGGCGACAGCCGGCACGAAGGGCAGCGAGACGAGGAGGAGGGCGATGACGCCGGTCGCAACGCCGATCCTCGCCTTGTAGCGGGCGCGGATCTCGGCGCGTGTACGCGGCTTCCGGACGCGCTGCCTGTGACCGCCGGGCGGCGGGCCGTCGAGCAGGCGCCGGCGGCGGGCGTGCGCGCGATAGAGGGCCGCGCTGGAGAGCAGTGCCGAGACCGGCAGCCACGCGAGCAACACCTTCCAGCCCTCCGCCCGCAGCGGACCTTCGCCGTAGGGTGAGAAGGCAACCGGGATGATCGCCCAGGCAACCGCCGGTCCTGCCATCAGCAGGATCGAGGCTGTAAACGGAAAGCCGGCGAAGAGCCAGCCAACGCCGGGGAAACCCATCAAGCCGAGCGGGAGCTCGTAGCCGGCGAGCGCAGCTGGGCTGCGCCTCCGGACACGCCTCGGAATCGTCCCCGTGTAGCTGCCTGGCAGCGCCAGCGATCGCCTGCCGTCCCTCGTCGCGCTGCCGCGCGGTCATCGAGACGGCAAGCCGCGAGTACGACCAGAAGCCGGCCAGCACGACGAGCGCGGCGGGAACCGTGACCAAGGCCTCCCAGGGCTCGAGCCCGCTGACTGCGGACGCGTACGAAGCGCCGGCCGCCACCCGATCGGCCTCGAGGGCCGAGAAAGCGACGCCGAAGACGTAGTAAGCGCCGACACCTGCGCCGACCGCGACGACGACGAACCGCGCGCGGCGCAGCGGCAGCTCGGCCCCGGCGCTGCGAAGGGCGGCGAAGACGACCCCGATCAACAGCACCATCAGCCCGCCGAGCATGTTCAGCTGAGCGTGCAGGTTGACGATCACGTCGCCGGCCTGGCCGCCTCGGTCGAGCAGCTCGTTGACGGCCGGGAACGCCTGCACCGGTCCCTGCAGCGTCCCGACCGCAAGCGCCGCGCACCCGGCGAGCACGAACGGCCTCAGGGGGCCGCTCGAGCGCCAGACCGAACGGACGATCACGGCGAGCAGCAGCCAGAAAGCCGCGAACATCGCGATCCCGGCGCCCATGATCAGGAACGGGTGCAGCGGTGTCGCTTCCTCCGCCTGCTCCGGGGTCAGGCCCCGGTGGACGACCAGTCCACCCTCGTGGAAGCCCAGGTAGAGCGTCACCGCATAGAAAGCGAGCGAGCCGCCGAGCAGTGCGTAGAAGCAGCGGTTGACGAGCCGGCGAGAGGGCTCGACGCCGCCGGCCGAACCGACGAGCGCGGAACAGCGAGCCCGCGACGAGCATCGTCAGGCCTGTGACGAGATTGATGTGGGCGTGGCTGATCGGATCGATCCACTCGCCCGCGTGGCCGGCCTTGTAGAGCCAGTCCGCATGGGCAGGCTGCACCTGGATCACGCCCTGGACCGTCCCGACCGTCAACGCCGCCGCGCCCGTGGCGAAGTACTTCCAGAGGTGCCATTGCGGCTTCGGCACCTTGACGAGCCGCGAGTTGAAGATCGTCAGCGCGACGTTCGTGGCGAAGCACCAGTAACCGAGCCCCATCACCCCGGCGCCGATCCCGGTCGGGCACCTTGTACCACTTGCCCATGTGGTCGCTTCGCCAGCTGGTAGTCCCAGCCGTGCTCGACCAGCCGGCCGATCGCAATCCCGTTCCCGATCAGCGAGACGTAGAAAATGAAGAGACCTGCGACCGTGAACCAGAACGCGCACTGGGCGAGACCTTCGCTCGAGAGCGGCCTGCCGACGATCCTCGGCAGGACGAGCCAGCAGAGGCCGGTCGAGAGCAGCGTCCCGCCGCCGACGATCATCACGTGCGTGTCCGAGAGGTCGCGCACGAGATGCCCGGCATAGCCGGTTCGGGCCAGGTACTCGGCGGCCCACGGCAGGTTCTTGACGACCATGTGCAGCGAGCCGAGGACCAGGAAGAAGCCTCCCGCGACGAAGTACTTCGCCGTCTTGCGGTCGTGAGCGCCGAGCTCGTCCTCCGGATAGGGCTCGGTACGGACGGGCGGCGCCTTGCCGGGGACGAACTTGAACATCGCCGCGAGCACGACCGCGAAGAAGCGCGACGTAGGTCAGGAACTGAAGCGAGGTGAGGTGCTTGATGTACAAGGGCCCTGCCGCCGGCCTAGCGGAGACCGGGCTCGAGGAAGAAGATGACCAGCGTCCAGCCCAGGTAGAAGGCCATCAGCACCGCGAGGATCACCCAGGCTCGGATCAGCGTGCTGCGCGAGTGCCTGACATCCTCGCCGACGTCGCGGTAGCCGACGAGCGGGCGTGCCGGTGCTGGGCGGCGCTCTTGATCGGGCTCTTGCGCGGCCATCAGAAGACCTTCTCCATCACGAGCGTCGGTTGAGCGGTGATCCCGGCGACGTCGACGAGCATCCGCTCGAACGTAGCCGCGCTCGAGGAAGGCCTCGAGCTGCTCGGGCGTATCCCAGGTGGTGTAGCAGTGGACCCGCACCGCACCTTCGGCCTCGGCGTGGACGAACGCCTCGAGCTTCTGGCAACCGGGGTATTCCTGCACGTGGCCCTTGAGCGCCTGCATCGAGCCGAAGACAAGCGGCCACGCGTCCGCGGGAATCGCCGCGATCGTGAGCGACGACCAACTGACGTACGGCAGGACCGACTGGATCGGAGTCTCGGTCGCGGCCATCAGAACTTCTGGCCCCAGACCAGGTGGCCGACGATCAGCACGACGGCCCACCCGGTGACGATCACCGTGAACAGCAGGAAGAACCGCGTCGCCGGGCCGGCGGCCTCGGTCGTGTAGCCGCCGAACTGGTCGGCTTGGGTAGATGCCCCCTTGGCGGGTCGAGCGGTACTGCCCGAGCCACCAGAGGATGATCACAGCGAGGGCGATCAGGAAGCCCCAGAGCCAGGCGAGATCGAGCCAGTGGACGTGCCAGGTCGCCGGGACCTGCATCGTCTGCTGGTGCGACTGCAGATACTCGTAGTACTGGTGCGCCTTCGCCGGCGAGTCACCGCTAGGCATCCCCATCGGCCCACTCCTCCTCGTCATAGGCCCATTCGGGCGTGTAGTAGTCCTCCTCTTCCACGAGCAGCGGGATCCCGCCGACCCGGTCGAGCTCCTGGAAGTGTCCGGCCTTCCACGCGGCGACGAACGCGATCAGGGCGAGGCCGGAGAAGATGAAGAACGTGTCCATCATCCAGTCCGCCATCACCCAGCGCGACTGCTTCGTCTCGGGTTGGTCGTGGGCGAGCGCGCCGCCGCGGGAGAGCCAGCGCGACAAACGCGATCAGCGCCAGGCTGACGAGCGCTCTCTGATCGCCGCGAACGAAGCGAGTCGACCAAACCAGCCCCGCGGAAAATGCGCAGCATTTTTCGCGGTGGCTCACTGCTGCCCCGGCACGGTCGGCGGGATCGCCTTCTGCGACTCGGGCGGCAGCTTCTCGCCACGCGCCTCGGCGTCGCTCCAGGCCCGGTTGAGCATGTCGTCATAGAGCGCCTTGATCCCGTTCGCCGCGTCCTGCAGCGAGAGCGGGGTGTGCGCCTCGTTGTTGAGCGTCAGGTGGTCAGAGGGTGCGAGCCCTGGGAAGACGCGCATCGCCTCCTGCATGTACGGATCCTTGCTCGCCTTCTTCTCGAAGGCGACGTTGCCGACGAGCGTCTGATGCGACTTCGTCCAGGCGATCAGCTCCTTCGACGGCGACCAGACGATGTAGTCCTTCGGCTCCGGGTTGCGGAACGGCGTGAGCGTCCCGTTCGGGATCGTCTTGACGAACAGGACGACGCGCCAGATGTCGTTGACCGAGAGCCGGTCGCCGAAGTTCTCCATCGCCGTTCCCGGCCAGCCGCGGAGGATCCGGTAGTAGAAGTCGCCGGGCCCTGTGTCGCCCCCGCAGCAAGCGTCGTCGGCGTCCGTGAAGTCGGCCGGCGGCGGCGAGAGGAACGTGCGCACCCGGACCTTTGCCGTCGCCCTTCAAGCCGTGGCAGCCGACGCAACGGTCGAGGAAGACCTCTTTGCCGCGCAGCAGATTCGCCTCGGTCACCGGCAACGGGTCGCCGGAGAGCCAGTAGCTGCGGTCGATCTGGGAGAGGTTGGGCGCCTCCGCGAGCTGACCGTCCTTCGGAGTCAGCTTCGCTGTCGGGTAGCGCGGAGACGATCGGCTTGTGCGCGCCCTGGAACCCCGTGTACGGCTCCGGGAAGCCCTGGTTCGCAAGCACGACGTGCTTCGCGTAGAGCTGGCCCGCGTAGCGGAGGAGTCCCGACTTCCCGCTTCGCTGCTCGACGTAGCCGATCAGCTGATCGACCTGCTTGTCCGAGAAGAGCGACTTCATGTCCGGCATCAGCGAGCGCGGATCCATGTAGCGCGGGTCGTAGAAGTGCGCGGACTGCCAGTCGTCCGGATGCCAGCCCGACTCCTGTGAGAGATCGGGGCCGGTGCGCTCGGTTCCGAGCAGGTTGGGCGACTGGTCGGAGCCCCAGAAGTCACCCGGCGCAGAGATCTTGGGATAGAGGAAGTAGAGGCCTTCGCGCACGTCCTGCGGTCGCGAGTAGCCGGAATGGCACACGTAACAGCCGTTCGAGCGCGAACAGGTTGCGGCCGGCGTGGGCTTCCGAAGACAGCGGCGCCCAGTCGCTCGACGGCGGCGGATCGAACGTGTGGATCGGCAGCCAGACGACGATCGCCACCACGGTGAAGAAGGCCAGCAGGCCTCCGATGCCCGCGACCAGCGGCGTGATCAGCATTCGCTCGCGCGGATGACGAACCCAGCCGCGCGGGACTTGCGGCGGCGGCGTGCGCTCGCCCTGCTCGCTCATCAGCTCGTCACCGGCGGCGGCGCGATCGCCTCAGCAACCCTGAGCGTCTCGAGCCGGCGGCGCTCGGCCGTGTTCGTGAAGATCGTCATCCCGATGTTGACGATCTGAACGATCCCCGAGAGCACGATCATCGCCCCGAAGATCCCGCGCGCGATGTAGTACGCGTGCAGCTGCGGCAGCACGTTGACCTCGGGAATCCCCTCCTGCCAGCTGAAGCCCTGCTGGAACCCGGCCAGCGTCAGAACGCTGAAGAAGCCGGTGAAGCCGACGGTGACGAGCCAGTACTGCCATTCGCTCAGGCTGCGGCTGTAGAGCGGCTTCGCATAGATCTGGGCGACGATGTAGTCGATCACGCCCATGCCGAGGATCGTGAAGGCGCCGAGCAGCGCGAGATGGGCGTGCGCGACGACGAAGTTCGTGAAGTGCGTCAGCTTGTTGAACGGCTGGATCGCCTCGAACGCTCCCTGGATGTTGACCAGGAAGTAGAAGAAGAAGGCGGTCATCGTGAACCGTAAGGGCAGGTTCGTGAAGAACCGGTCCCAGTTCCCCTTCATCGTTCCGAGGATGTTGATCGTGAACGCGAAGACCGGAACGAGCAGCATCCACGATGAGACCTCGGCGATCGTCTTCAGCCACGCCGGCGTCGGCGACTGGAGGATGTGGTGGTCGCCGACGCCCGTGTAGAAGAACGCCATGCCCCAGAAGCTGATGAGGGAGAGGGTGTAGCTGTAGAGGGGCGTGTTGGTGACGCGAGGGACGATGTAGTACGTCAGCGCCAGGAGCATCGGCGTCAGCCAGAGGCCGAAGAGGTTGTGGGCGTACCACCAGTTGAGCATCGCGTCGGAGAGGCTGCCGCCAAGGGCTCCCCGAGGGCGCTCCCCAGATGTGACCCGGGCGCCAGATGACGTTGCCGATCGCGTAGTCGACAGCGAGCCAGAGCGGGCTCGCGATGAAGAACCAGACCGGAGACGTAGATCGGCCGGATCGTCCGGATCGCGACCGTCGCCAGGATGTTGACGATGTTCGCGCACCAGATCACGAGCAGGAAGATGTCGATCGGCCAGATGAACTCGCCGTATTCGCGACCCTGGCTGTGGCCGGTCAGCAGGCCGATGATCCCGAGCAGGTACATCAGGTTCCACGCCCAGGCGCAGATGACGCCGAGGCGCTCGCTCCACATCCCGCGCGTACCGATGAGGCGCGGGAGCATGTAGAAGAGCGCGCCGAAGTACATCATCGTCAACCAGGCGAGGATCACGCCGCTGACGTGCGAGGGCCGCACGCGGCTGAACGAAAGCCATGAGTAGTGGCTGAACGCCTCGGGCGTGACGAACTCGGTCGCCAGCACGAGCCCGAAGAGATCGACGACGGTCAGCCAGATGATCGAGGAGAGGATCCAGTGCTTGGCCGCCGAGTCGGGGAACGGCGAGCGCCCCATCGCCCTCGCCGCGCCTGTGAAGGCGCCGGCGCCTCCCAGGCGTCGTCGGCTCGAGGATGCGATCGCGCCCGACGGTCTCCCCCATGCGCTCCGGAAGTTACGAAGTCGTTCCGCTTCCGCGCCAGCCGGATGACGAAACTTGTCATTCGCAAGTCATCACATGGTCAGGAACCGGTGCGTTAAGGTCGCGACGGCAGGGAGCAGGTGCGGATTCTCGTCATCGAAGATGAGCCGAGAATCCTGGACTTCGTCTCACGCGGCCTCGAGGCGGAAGGCTTCGCAGTCCTCGGGGCCCGGGACGGCCAGGAGGGCTACGCGCGGCCGAAGCCGTGCAATGCGACCTCGTCATCCTCGACCTGCTGCTGCCGAGGCTGGACGGCTTGAGCGTTCTCCGAGCGCTCGAGGCGAAGCATCCGAAGCTGCCCGTGGTCATCGTCTCCGCCCGTGCCGACTTGACGACGAAGCTGAACGGCTTCGGGCTCGGCGCGCGCGACTATCTGACGAAGCCGTTCTCGTTCGACGAGCTGCTGGCCCGGATTCGCGTCCACCTGCGCCGTCCGGAGGAGCCGGCCAACGGTCACGTCCTACGCGCCGGCGGTCTCGCGCTCGACCTCGCGCGCCGCCAGGCGCAGCTCGGGCGACCGGCTGGTCGATCTCTCCGACCGCGAGTTCAAGCTTCTGCACACCTGCTCGAATGCGCCGGGCGAGGTCGTCAGCCGCGAGCGGCTGCTCTCCGAGGTCTGGGGTTATCACTTCGATCCACACTCGAATGTCGTCGACGTCTGCATCCGCCGGCTGCGCAAGAAACTCGGGCCCGAGATCGCCGATCGAAACGGTTCGCCATGCCGGCTACCGACTGGCTCAGGCGTAGAGCCGTCGAGCTCGCGCTGGGTCGCGTTCGCGGTCGCGAACCTGCTCGCGATGGTGCGTTGGGAACGGTGGGAGACCGTCCCGTTCCATTTCATCTGGGTCAGCCTGACGCTCGTCTACGGGTTCCGGGTCTGGCGGCCGGAGGCGACAGCGCTGACGCTCGGCTTCGTGATCGTCTCGACCGGCACGCTGATCACGATCGACGTCTCCCGCGGCACACAGGAGTGGAGCGAGCTGACCGAGGTGCCGCTCATGTCCGCGATGTTCCTCGCGATGGTGTGGCACGCGCGTCGGAGGCAGGACGCGCTGCGGATCGCCGAGCAGCATGCCGAGCAGCTCGAGTCGACGGCTCGAGCGGGAGGAGCAATTCCTCCACGACGCCTCCCACGAGCTGCGGACGCCGGTGACGATCGCGCGCGGACATCTCGAGGTCGCTGGGCCGCTCGAACGGCCAGAACTCCGCGGAGATCGATGTCGCGCTCGACGAGCTCTCCGCGATGGAGCGCATCCTCGACCGGCTGCTTCTGCTCGCGCGCCGACCAGCCGGACTTCCTCGAGCTCGAGCAGGTCGAACTGGATCACTTCCTCGAAGACGTCTTCATGCGCTGGTCCGAGATCGCCCCACGCAACTGGCGGCTCGGAGCGCTCGCTCACGGGACGCTGCGCGCCGATCCGGAGCAGCTCCGGATCGCGCCTCGACGCGTTGCTCGAGAACGCCGTCAAAGTACAGCGAGCCTGAAGGCCGGATCGAGCTCTCGAAGCCGTGCGACCGGCAACAAGGTCGTGATCGAGATCGACGACGAAGGTATCGGCGTACCGGACGAGGCATTGACGCGGATCTTCGAGCGTTTCGCTCGCTCGGATCCGGCCCGCACACGCACGGCCGGAGGCGTCGGACTCAGGCTCGCGATCGTCGACACGATCGTCAAGGCCCACGGAGGACGACCCTTCGTCAGCCGCAAGCCACTGGGCTCGGTGTTCGGCATTCAACTGCCGGGCTTCACGCCTGCCTGGCCGGCGGTTCAGTCTGCGGTCGCCCGAGCTCCGGGAGCAGCTCTTAAGTGATTTTTACGGTGCTCTCAGATCGGGTTTAGGGCCACGCGATTGGGTGGTCTCGTGAGCGCAATCCGGCGCTCGACGACAAAGGAGCAGACCATGAACCAGCCCGCCACCAAGATCGAGACCGAATCGGCCGCGTTCCATCGCGGCATCCACGAGCAGATGGCGATGACGCGCCAGCGCCGTCGCAGCGGTGGAGGACAAGGACCTGAAGGACGCCGTCCATTTGACCACGCTGGGAGCGCCGCGGTTTCTTCGGCGGCTGCGGCAGCGCCAGGGTTTGAGCGGAAGCCGCCTGAAGGAGTTCAAGCTAGGCGAGTGGAGCCGACCTCAGCGGAGAGTGTTGCGCAGTGGATCCAGACCGCCCAACGCCAGCGCGACCCCTTCGAGCACGTTCGCCTCGCGTCTCACGAGCATCGCGAATCCCACGGAGCGGGCTGCAGCGTGTACCCCACGTCCAGCGGCCCGCTCCTCTCCGTGCTTGCGGCGGCTCCGTCGCGGCTGAGCGGATTCTCGAGGTCGGATCCGGCCTCGGCTATTCGGCGCTCTGCCTGGCTCATGGCTCCGGCGGAGTGGTCGAGACGATCGAACGCGACACCGAGCACGTGGCGCTCGCCGAGCGGACAATTCTGCGCGAGGGTTACGCGCAACCGATTCGATGTTCTTCACGGCCGGGGCGCCGACGTACTCCCGCGGCTCGACGGGCCCTGCGATCTGGATCTTTCCGACGGCGATCCAGAGGAACTGCCGCAGGACCTCGACCACTTCCTGCGGCTACTACGGCCCGGAGGATTGCTTCTCGAGTGCGAATCTCTTCCTCGCTCAGTTCGTACCCGACCCTGACGGGTATCGATCAGATGGCTGAGTACAGGCAGCGGCTTCTCGACAATGGCCGGCTGCTGTCTACGATCGTCCCGGACGGATTGGCCGTTAGCGTGTTGCGGCCAAACCCGGATGAGATCAAGTGAAGAAAGTGGAGCCGACGGGGCTCGAACCCGTGGCCTTCGGCATGCCATGCCGACGCTCTCCCAGCTGAGCTACGGCCCCTTGTTCGTCGCACAGTTTAGCGGCGAAATCAAAATCGTCGGCCCAATTTGACGCCGAACTTTTGGTTGTTGTTCGTGCCGCTCAAGCGAAGATGAACCTGTGTCCGACCCGCGAACTCCTCGGTAAGGCAGGAAGAAGCAGCGGTCGATCTCCTCGCAATAGGCGGCATATGCATCAATCTCGCCTCCGACGTAGATTCGTCGCAGCAGACCGTCCCGGTTTCGCCTTGTTGAGTAGCACCGAACGACAACGACCGTCGCCCTGGCGGGGCGCCCACTTGCATTGGACGCGATTCAAGCTCCCTCCAACGTCGAGAATAGGTCGTAACGGCCCCCCTCGCCGAGGGCCGATAGACGTCGATGCCGAGCTTCGTCGCCGCGAGGCGCAATCGCCACCTCGGCGATGTTGCCCTTCTGATCCGTCGTGAGCACACAGCCAAAGTAGTTGCCACCCCGGACGACGTCTGTTGCCGAAACAGACTACGCCGTAGCGGACGCGGCCTCGACAGACACCGAGGGCACGTCGCCCCAGAGATCCTCGAGCCGGTAGTAGTCCCGCGCCTCCGGTGTGAAGACGTGGAGCACCGTGTCGAGGTAGTCGCCGATGATCCAGCTCGCCCTCGCTCGCGCCTTCGACGACGTCGGGGAGGATGCGGCCTTCGTGCTTCAGCCGCTCGTGTACCTCGTCCCAGATCGCCTTCGTTTGACGCGCGTTGCGGCCCGTGCAGATGACGAAGAAGTCCGTGTAGCTGCACACGCGGCCGCATGTCGAGAATCACGACGTCCTCCTCGCCAGCTTCTCCTGGGCGAGAGCGGCGATGCGGCGGGCTTGTTCGATAGGCGTCAGGGTTAGATCCGGATCCGTTGTTCGGCGTTCTCAGTCTAGCCACGGTTTCGGTAGAGGCCACGTTCCTCGATTAGAAGGGCCACACCGGACGGCACGAGGTCGTCGACCGGCTTCCTTTGCGGATTCGCGCACGAACGGCGTTCGACGAGATCGGCGGCGAGGCGAGCTCGAAGGAGATCACCCGGTCGCCGTAGCGCTCGAGATCGGGCGGCGGGTAGCCGGACGCGAGTCCCGACCGCGAGCCTGACCCAGCGCAGGATCTCGTCCGGTTCCTTCCAGAGAGGAAAGGCCGCCCCCTCGTCCGCGCCGACGACGAAGACTCGCGTCGCCGAAGCGCCCTCTCTCTCACCGCGTCGACCGTGTACGGGTTCTCGTCACGCTCGACGCGAGCGCAGGCACACGGCGCGAACGCGGCCTCGACAAGCGCCAGCCGTGTCTCGGCATCCTCGACGCACGGACGGTGTCCGGGATTGGCAACGAGCAGGACGACGAGCTCGTCGAGGTCGAGCTCCACAAGGGCCGCCTCCGCGAGTGCGATATGGCCGTTGTGCGGCGGGTCGAACGTGCCGCCGAGGATGCCGATCACTGGAACTCCATGCACCTCGTCGCCGACCTGAACCTCGTCGCCGGTCTTCGCGCACCGGCGGCTCGGAGCGCTTCCTCGAGCTCCTCGCCCTCGGAACGCGGCCGGTGACGCGGAAGCCCCTGGTCGGTGCGGAGGATCTTGAAGGGACGCGCGCGCGGTACCGGCCGGTAGACGAGGAAATCGGCGAGCCCGTCGGCCTCGCTGGAAGCTCCTCCGGCTCCGGAACGAGCTCGAACAGCGCGCGCCTGAACTCCTCGATCCCGGCGCCAGTCGCACATGGAGACCAGGAAGACGCGCAGGATCCGCTCGTCCTCGACCTCGAAAGGCGGCGGCTCGGGCAGCAGGTCGATCTTGTTGCAGGACGACCACCTGCGGCCGCATCTCGAGGTCGGCGCCGTACTCGGCGAGCTCGCGGTCGATCGTCCGGAACTGCTCCGCCGGATCGCCTGCCGCGGCGTCGATCACGTGCACCAGCAGCCGGGCTCGCTCCAGGTGCGCGAGGAACTCGTGGCCGAGCCCGACGCCCTCGCTGGCGCCCTCGATCAATCCCGGGACGTCCGCGACGGTGAGCTGCCGCCCGTCCGGAGCGTCCACCGTGCCGAGCACCGGCTCGAGCGTCGTGAAGGGGTAATCGGCGACCTTCGGCTTCGCGTTCGAGATCCGGCGTCAGCAGCGACGACTTGCCCGCGTTCGGCAACCCGACGAGCGCCGCGTCGGCGAGCAGCTTCAGCCGCAGGTCAAAGTCGGCCTCCTCGCCCGGCATGCCGATCTCCGCGAAGCGCGGCGTCTGGCGCGTGGGAGTCGCGAACTGGCGGTTGCCGCGGCCGCCCGAGCCGCCGCGGCCCAGCACGGCCTGAGCGCCGGCGTGCGCAAGATCGACGACGAGGTTTCCGTCGGCGTCGAAGACCTGCGTGCCGACCGGGACTGGGAGCTCGACGCGCTCGCCGTCGGCGCCGTGCTTGCCGGAGCCGCCGCCATGGCCGCCGCGGCCGCCCTTGAACCGAGCGCTCGCGGCGAAAGCGCGAGAGGTCGCGCAGATCCGGGTCGGCGACGAGCACGACGTCGCCGCCGCGGCCGCCGTCACCGCCGTCCGGGCCGCCTTTCGGGACGTACTTCTCACGCCGGAAGCTCAGCGCGCCGTCGCCGCCGCGCCCCGCCTGCACGTGGATGCGGGCGCGGTCGCTGAACATTCGCCTTACTCGGTTACTGAGACGGTCCGGCGTTCCCGCTCTTGCGGAAAGCGAGCTTGCCGTCCCGCTTGGCGAAGATCGTGTCGTCCTCTGCCGATTCCGGTGCCGGGGCCCGGGCGGAAGCGCGTGCCGCGCTGGCGGACGATGATCATTCCTGCCTTCACGACCTGGCCGTCGAACAGCTTGACGCCGAGGCGCTGCGCGTTCGAGTCGCGGCCGTTCCGGGAGGAGCCAAGACCCTTCTTATGAGCCATTACTTCTTCTCCGTTGGCTTGGTTCTGGTGGCGGGTTTCCGGGCGGGGGCCTTGCGAGTAGCGGGTTTCTTCGCCGCGGCCGCTCTGGGCTTCGCCGCTGCCACTCGGCTTTGCGGCCGGCTTCGGCTTCGGCCTCGGCCTTGGGCTCTCTTCTTTGCCGCACTCGAGCGAGCGGCGCCGATCGACTGGATCTCGATCTCCGAGAGCTGGCGCGGAAGCCGGTGTGGCGGCGATAGCCCTTCTTGGCCTTGTACTTGCCGATCCGGATCTCTCGGTCCGAGCGGTGAGCCACGACCTTCGCCGTCACCTGGATGCGCGGCGAGAGGTTCGGCTTCCGTTTCCGCCCGTGAACAGGACGTCCGGATGAAACGTCTTGCCCTCGTCGGTCGGCAGCCGGTTGACGAGCAGCCGGTCCCCTTCGCGGACGCGGTACTGCTTGCCGCCCAGTGAGATGATCGCGTAGTCAGCCATAGAAACGCGGGCCTTTCGCCCGCGAGCAGCGCGGTTTAGCTAGCGGCCGTCGACCTCGTCGATCCAGTTCCGACATCGGCACGTACTCGTCTGAGGCGGGCGCAGGCGCAACCTCAGGCTCCTCGGTGCGGGCGCCTCTGCTTCGCCACCGTTGGCGCTGGCCGCGACGGGCTTCTTGCGCCGGTTGCGCGCCGCCCTCGGCTGCCGCGCCTGGTCTTCTTGCGTGGCTTCGGCGCCTCGCCGTCTTCGGCTTGCGCGTCGCCGGTTCACCGAGACCGGCTCGGTCTCGACCGGCTCTGCGGTTTCTTCGCCGAGGCTCGGCTCGGGGACGTGGATCTTCGGGGCGGAGTACGACGCCGTCGTCCTCCGGCGCAGCAGCGGCCTCGGTCGCCGGCTTCTTCTTGCGGCCGCGACCGCCGCGTGAGCCGCGCCTCGTCTTCTTCTTCGGCTTGGGCTCCTCCTCAGCGGCGTCGGCCGTTGCCGTGACTTCCTCTTCGGCGACCGGCCCTCGGCGGGGCTTCAGTAGCCTCGGCCTCGGGCTTCTCGTCGGCCTGGGCTGGTTCAGTCGTCCGTTTGGCAGGCGGCTTCCGTGTCGGTTTTCCGCCTGGCCCTCGGCCGTGATCGGCTCGGCCTCGGGCTTGGCCCTCGAGACGAGCGTCGCGTAGGCGGTGCCGTCGACGAACCGCTCGATCCGGACCCGCACGGTCTTGCCGATCATTCCCGCCGCGTCGCCGACGCTGACGGTGTAGCCGTCGCGCGATCCCACCCCGGCGCGTAGATCGTGCTTGCCGACTTCGACGAGCTTGACCTGCACCTCGGACCCTTCGGCGACCGGGGTTTCACCCTGGAGCTTCTCAAGAGTGCCCTGGTCGAGAACTTCGAAGAAGTCGTGCGGAACGCCTTCCTGCGGCTCGAGGACGAAGCGGCGCTTCGCGTGCGCCTCGATCTCGGTCAGACGGGTCGCACCCGGAGCCGATCAGCAGGCCGGCGACGTGGTCGTTGACCGCGACCTTGAACGCCTTGTGGCGCGAGGCCGAGGCCAGCGCGCGCAGCTTCCGCTCGATGTCGATCGCCATCGATGCGTCCGGAAACGACGATCCCGTCGCCCTCGCAGACCGGGCACTTCCGGGTCAGAATCTCGCGCGGGCCGTCCGTGACGTTCTGCCGCGTCATCTCGACGAGACCGAGCGGTGAGATCTCGACGACGTAGGTCTTCGTCCGGTCGCGCTCGAGCTCGTTCTTCAGCGCCTCCTCGACGGTGGCGCGGTTCTTCGGGTTGGCCATGTCGATGAAGTCGATGACGATGATTCCGCCGATGTCGCGCAGCCGAAGCTGGCGGACGACCTCCTTGACGGCCTCGAGGTTGTTCTTCGTGATCGTGTCCTCGAGCCGGGCGCCGGAGCCCTTTCCACGCGAGCCGACGAAACGGCCCGTGTTGACGTCGATGACCGTGAAGGCCTCGGCGTAGTCGAAGACGAGGTAGCCACCGGAGGGCAGATCGACCCGGCGGGAGAGCGTCGAGCGGATCTCCCGCGTCGACGCCGTAGGCGTCCATCAGCGGCGTCTTCTCGCGGTGGCGGAAGACGCGCTCGGCCATATGCGGCGAGGTCTTCTTCAGGTAGCCGACGATCCGCTTCTGGGTGCGCTCGTCGTCGACGACCAGCTTCTCGAAGTCGCCGGTGAACAGATCGCGGACGACGCGGAGCGGCAGCTCGGCCTCCTGGTAGAGGAGCGCCGGCGCCTTCGCGCCCTTCGCCCGGGTCTCGATTTCCTTCCAGAGCCGCTGCAGGAAGACGAGGTCGCGCTCGATGTCCTCGGCGGACGCGCCCTCGGCGGCCGTACGGACGATGACGCCGCCCTTCTTGACGTCGAGCGCCTTGACGATGTCGCGGAGCCGAATCCGCTCGTCGTCATCGAGCCGGCGTGACACGCCCAGGCCCTCGCCGCTGGGGACGTAGACGACGAAGCGGCCGGGGAGCGAGATCTCCGTTGTCAGGCGCGCCCCCTTCGACTTCATCGGGTCCTGACCGCCTGGACCAGGACGTCCTGGCCGCGGCTGATCAGATCCTGGATCTTCTTGCCGTGCCGCCGCCCTCGAGCTCGGGGACGACGATCTCGTCGACGTAGAGGAAGCCGTTCTTCTCGAGCCCGATCTCGACGAACGCGGCCTCCATGCCCGGGAGGACGTTGTCGACGAGGCCCTTATAGATGTTGCCCGCGATCGAGCGGCGCTCTGGCCGCTCGAGGTAGACCTCGGCGACCTTGTCGTCCTCGAGCACGGCGACCCGCTGCTCGCCGACGTCGACGGAGACGAGGAGCTGCGCTTCGCGGCCGGCAGCGGCGCCCGGCGTGGCGGGGTTCGCCGCCGTTGTGTGCTGCTACGGCCGGAGCGCTGGGCAGGCTTACGCTCGGGACGGCTCTGCTGCTTGTTGGCCGGGTCGGCCTTGGTCTCGGCCGTCGCAGCCGGTTCGGTCTTCTTCTTGCGGCCGCGGCCGCCGCGGTTACCGCGTCGGCGCTTCGGCTTGATTTGTTCGCCCGCCGCTGGCGGATCGGGCGTTGGTGTGGTTACTGGTTCAGGCTGGGGAGCGCCCTGTGCGGGCGCATCTTTCTGGCGCTTCTTGCGCCGGAAGAACTGCAGCAAAAGAAATCTCCTTCTCGTGCGCGCGCGCTGGCGTCGCTCGGGATCGAGCGGAGCGCGCGCTGCGGATGTGTTTGGAAGAAGCCGTGCCATGGGCGTAACTGCAGGGTAGCAGCGGTATCCGATGCTGCAGTCCCGCGCGCCTACGCTGCGGCCGCGGGCCGCAAACGTGCCATTCGCGCCCTGACGGCGCGCAGCCGCTGCGACAAGCGGGCCCACGCCCAGGGCTCGACTTCCTGGTAGCGCACCTCCGATTGCGAGCGGGTGGCTTCCAGGTACTCGAACCAGGCGTCCGCCTCCTCGATCAACAGCAGTTCTTCGGCTTCGTTCGTGGCGGCCATTCGTCCACCTCCGGGTCGATTTCGCAAGCGTAGGACCCTGGCCGGACGGAGGCGCGCGCTCAATCAGCCTTTGCCCTGCAACTCGCGATACCGGCGACCCGAACCGGATTTGACCGGCCGCGCCGGCGAAGCCGCCACGGCCTCCAGGCGGGCGTCGCAAGCGACGCCCTCAGAGGCGCCTGCGGTGGGCGTTCCCACGAACGTAGATGGCTTCGAGAACGCCGATCGCAAGCAGGTTCGCGATCATCGCCGAGCCGCCGACACTGACGAATGGAAGGGGATGCCGGTGATCGGCGCGATCCCGATCGTCATGCCGACGTTGATGAAAACCTGGAACAGCAGGGCGACCACGATTCCTCCCGCCGCGATCGCAGAAAAGGCGTCGCGGGCGCCGGCCATCACCTTCAAACCGCGCCAGATCACGAGCAGGTAGAGCAGCAGCAGTACGGAGACTCCGACGAAGCCGCGCTGCTCGGCGACCGAGGCGAGACGAAGTCGGTTGCGTGCTCGGGCAGGAAGTTGAGGTTCGTCTGCGTCGCACCCTTGACGCCCCGGCCGGTGACACCGCCCGCGCCGACCGAGTTGATCGACTGGGTGACGTTGTAGGTAGCGCCGCGCGGATCGTCGTTGCGGTGCATGAAGCCGACGATGCGCTGCTGTTGGTAGTCCTTCAGCACCGGGTGACCGGCCGCAGGCAGGATCCAGAGCACGAGCAGGGCCCCAACGAGCGTCGCGCCGCCGAGGATGGCCAGATGCGTCCACCGCGTCCCTGCAAGGAAGAGCACGCCGGCGAGGGCGGCCGCATAGACCATGGCGGTTCCCAGGTCAGGCTGGATGAAGACCAGAAAGATCGGACCAGGCGGCAAAGCCGATCGCCGAGAGCACGGTCTTGCTGTCGCCGATCCGCTTCGCCCGATCGGCCAGCAGGCCGGCGAGGAAGAGGACGAGCAACAACTTCCCGAACTCCGAGGGCTGGAACTTGAAGAAACCGAGGTCGAGCCAGCGCTTCGAGCCGCGCGTGACCGCGCCGGCGAGGAGAACGACCACCATCAGCCCGAGCGTTGCGACGTAGATCTGCTTGCGGTACCGCCGGTAGTACTCGGGATCGACGAAGACCGCGACGACGAGGGCCAACAGCCCGAGAGACGCGTAGACGCCCTGACGGACGACGTAGTAGTTCGCGTTGCCGCTGACGTCGTGGCGGGTGATCCCAGCGATCGCCCACAGCCCGTATGCCACGAGCGCGCCCGTGGCGGCGAGCAGGATCCAGTCGAGGCGCCAGGACGACCGACGCGGCTGCGATTGCCTCTTCGCGCCGGCTTCGGAGGCCGCGCGCCCTGGTGTCGACGGCCTCAATCACTCTTCGTCGGCACCCCGACCTGGGTTGGATGCATCTTGAAGTACGCCTCGAAGACCTTGAGTGCTGCAGGCGCCGCGGCCGTGCCGCCGTGACCGCCGTTCTCGATCAGGGCGCAGATGGTGATCGTCGGCGCGTCTGCCGGCGCGTACCCGCACCACCACGACTGATCGAGCTTTCCGGTGAAGCCGGGGATGCTCGCGCTCTTCTCGGCCGTCCCGGTCTTGCCGGCGATCGGAACCGGGAAGGTGCCGAAGACGGCCGTCGAGGTCCCGCTGGGGCCGTGCGTCGCTTGCAGCAGGCCCTGGCGGACGACGTCGAGGTAGAGCGGGTCGAGCTTGACGATCGGCGCGCGGCGGCGGGGCGAAGCTATGCAGGACGCGGCCCGGCGCCTGCCTGTTGCTGACCTCCTCGACATCGGCTGCGATGTGCGGCTCCACCAAACGGCCGCCGTTTGCGATCAGCGCGTAGAAGCGCGCCATCTGCAGGGGCGTCACCAGCAGGTCAGCTTCTGACCGATCGCAAGCTGGATCGAATCTCCAGGCTTCCAGAGGCGGTCGACCTGCCATTGCTTCGGGTCGGTCTTCGGCGTGTACGTCGCTCTGCGCCACTCCGGCGTCGGCAGCAGCCCGGGTAGCTCGCCCGGAAGGTCGACTCCCGTCGCGCGACCGAAGCCGAAGCGCGCGGCCCACTCCTGGAACGGATGCCGGCGCGCGGCCGGCAGCCTGTAAAGCGGTTGCCGAGCTCGTAGAAGTACGTGTCGCAGGACGCTTCGAGCGCGGTCGACATCGTCATCTGCTGGTTCACGAACGGGTCCCAGTTCTTGAAGGTGCCGCCCGGGATCACGTTGCCCCTGCTTGTCGTAGACGTGGTAGACGCCGGTGCACGGGAGCGGCTCCGTCGGCGTCACGAGCCGCTCCTCGAGCGCCGCGAGCGCGGTGACGGGCTTGAACGTCGAGCCGGCTGGATAGAGGCCGGCGATCGCACGATCGACGCCGGGATAGTTGTCGTTGCGGGCGACGGTGGGGTTCAGGAGCGGCGCCAGCTTCTTCGGGTTGTGCGAGCTGAAGACGCTCGGCTGGAACGTCGGGTTCGAGGCCATGGCGAGGATCGAGCCGTCGCGAGGATCGAGCGCGACGATCGCGCCTCCGTCGGCCGCCCAGCAGCCGACGCAGTTCGAGGCGTGTGCCGCCGCGATCCCGGTGCGGATGCCCTGCTCGGCCGCCCGCTGGAGGTTCATGTCGAGGGTCAGGCGAACCGCCTCACCCGGCTGCGCGCTCTGCTCCGTGATCAGCCCGCTTCGAGGGCGCCCGAGGGCGTCGACACGCAGCTGGGCGAGCCCGTCCTTGCCGCGGAGGTAGGCGTCGTAGCGCGCCTCGATGCCACCCTGGCCGATCTTGTCGCTCAGCAGGTAGCCCTGCCGCGCAGCTGCGAATACTGCGACGGCGAGATCAGGCCGACGGTGCCGAGCGCTTGTGCGGCGAGCGACTGGTACGGATAGTTGCGCAGGTAGGTGGGCGCGAGATCGACGCCCGGGAAGCTGACGGCGCGCTCCCGCAGGTAGTCGGCCTGCTCTCGGTGTATGGACTCTTGGACGATTACCGGAGTCGCCGGATCGCCGCCGCGCTTCTTGAGCTCCGCGACCATCTCGCTGACCGGCACGTTGATGATCTTCGAGAGGCGCCGCAACTCGTTCAGCCGCGCGGACCATTTCTGCGGCAGATCGGCCGTCCAGAGCTGGACGGCGGTGGCCGCGCGGTTGTCCACGATCGTCCGGCCCTCCCGGTCGAGCACCGGCCCTCGCGGAGCCTCGAGCGGGATCGAGCGGAGCTGATTGTTGACGGCCGCGTGCAGGTATTGCGGCCCGGAAAGAACCTCCAGCGCCCAGAGCCTGAAGAAGAGCACGCCGAAGACGGCGAGCGTGATGCCGCCCAGAATCGCGATCCGCAGCGCGATCTGAGGTGTCAGCCGGAACGGCTCGGCGACACCGGGCGTCGGCGTCATGAACGTCCGCGGGACCCGGGAGCCGTTCGTGGGAGGTCGCCGCCGTCTCCGCCTGGGTCGGACCTCGGTGCTAGCCAAGCAGTTGCACCTCCCCGAGCCCGGTCGGCGGCGGGCGGAAGAGCCGGCGGCAGAGCGCGTAGACCGGCAGCGTCAGGATCAAGTTGAAGATCAGCTCGAAGGGAGCGCGTCCAGCAGTACCCTGGAGGCGGAGGCCGGTTCCCCGAGCATGTAGTGGAGGATCAGGGCGCCGATCGAGTGAGAGCAGCGTCACCACCGCGACTGAGACGAACGGCGCGTGCGTGCGGTCTCGGCCGGTCGCTCTCGCCGTAGCGCCCGATCCAGTAGCCGGCGATCGTCAGCAGGAGCGAGGTGACGCCGAGCGTCTGCAGCGTCGCCGTGTCGACGACGAGGCCTGGCGCCGAAGCTGAGCCGCCGCGCCGTAGATCGTTCCCCGGAGCAGCGCGACACAGACGAGGGTCACGAGCACGAGGTCGGGCGCACCGTGGAAGACGTCGATCTGCGACAGCAGCGTCACCTGGAGAATCGCGGCAACGAAGAGAACCGCCGGCGCCTTTCGCGATGTCGGCGATCATCGGGTGTTCAGGGGAACAACACGAGCAGCGAGCTCAGCGTCTTGAAGCTGACGAACGGCTCCAGCTGGACGTGCTTGTAGAGATCCACCTCGTTCTGGCCGACCGACGTCACCCGTCCGATCGGGATTCCGCGCGGGTAGATCGAGCTGAGCCCGGCCGGCCTTCGTCTTCCAGCCTGCCGTGACGAGAATGTCGCCGCTTTTCACTTTCGGTCCTTGCCGACCTGATCGAAGCTGGCGCCGGCCTTGACGACCCCTGGGCGCCGGTCTCCACGTCGACCGCCGAGACGGAGGTCGTGTCGTCGGTGAGGAGCGCGACGAGGGATTGGTTGTGCGCGACCCGCACGACCGTGCCGACGAGGCCCTCACCGGTGACGACCGGGTCGAAGACGTGGATGCCGGAAGAAGAGCCGGCGTCGATCAGCACCTGCTGTTCGAAAGCAGACGGAACCTGCCCAGGATCAGAGGCGGTGACGTGGCCGAAGCCGCGCGGGTACTGGGGGCTGTTGATGAAACCGAGCTTCTTGCGCAGGTCGGCGTTCTCGCTGGCGGCGAAGGCGTTCTGCGACGCCTGCTGGCGGAGCTGCTCATTCTCAACGCGGAGCCTGTTGTTCTCGGACTTCGCGTGAACGAGCCCGGCGAAGTACCCGTACGCGTCCCGGAACGGCCGTGAGACGCGGTCGGCCGCAACCTCGAAGGGGCGCAGCAACGGTCGCACCCGCGCTCTGAACCTGGTGCAGCCCGCCGCTCGCCGATTCGCGGAAGTAGATCGTGATCAAGGCGATCGAGAGCAGGACAAGCACACCTGCCACGATCCGGCGCCTGACGGCGCTGGCCTTTGCGTGACGAGTATGAAACCGGCCTCGAGCGCGGAACCCCGCCCCCAAGACCGCCAGCCGTGCTGAGCGGTTGCGAGGCACGAAGCGTTTTAGTTTAGGGAAGGTTTCGGAGAGCCGTTAGCGAAAGTGTCTTGTTGGGCTCAGTACGGTCGGTGGTTGTTGCGCGCGGGCCTTCGAGGCGCTGCGGTGGATCGCCTCGAACTCCTCGAGGCTGCGGCCGGAACCGACCGCGACGCAGGTGAGCGGGCTTTCGGCGAGATGCACGGGCATTTGCGTCTCGTAGCGCAGCCGCTCGTCGAGCCCGTGGAGGAGCGCGCCGCCGCCGGCGAGGACAATGCCGCGGTCCATGATGTCGGCCGCGAGCTCGGGCGGGGTCTTGTCGAGCGTCGACTTGATCGCGTCGACGATCTGGGTGACGGGCCGTCGAGAGCTCGTCGGACTTCCTCTGAGCTGAGGATCACGGTCTTCGGCAGACCGGTCAGCATGTCGCGCCCTCGCACCTCGGCCTGAACCTCGTCTCGCAGGTCGAAGCGCCGAGCCGACCTCGGAGCTTGATCTCCTCTGCGGTCTGCTGGCCGACGAGCAGCTTGTACTCGGTCTTGATGTGCTGGATGATCGCCTCGTCCATCTCGTCGCCGCCGACGCGCATGCTCTGGCTGACGACGATGCCGCCCAGCGAGATGATCGCCACCTCGGTGGTGCCGCCGCCGATGTCGACGATCATGTTCCCGGTCGGCTCGGAGACGGGCAGGCCGGCCCCGATCGCCGCGGCCATCGGCTCCTCGATCAGGTAGGCCTGTCTCGCGCCGGCGGAGAGCGTCGCCTCCTCGACGGCGCGCTTCTCGACGCCGGTGACGCCGCTCGGGACGCAGACGACGACCCGCGGGTGCGCGAACCGGTGCTGGTGCACCTTCTCGATGAAGTGGCGGAGCATCTGCTCGGTGACGTCGAAGTCGGCGATGACGCCGTCCTTCAGCGGCCGGATCGCGGAGATCGTGCCCGGCGTGCGGCCGAGCATCCGCTTGGCCTCGACGCCGACGGCGTGCACCTCGCCGGAGCGCTGGTCGATCGCGACGACAGAGGGCTCGCTCAGCACGATGCCGCGGCCTCTCACGTAGACCAACGTATTTGCGGTGCCGAGATCGACGGCCATGTCGCGGCCTCCGAACCCGGTCATGGAGGTAAAGATCCCCATTGCCCCGCGTCGAGTCTAGCTACCTGCTGGGGAAAGTCGCTGCACGTCCCGTTGGGCCGCCTCGACCTCTTTGCGGACAGAAGCAGCCCGCTAGGTGGTCGTTGACGACGCCGACGGCCTGCATGGTCGAGTAGACCGTCGTCGGGCCGACGAAGGCGAAACCCTGCCGCTTCAGCTCCTTGGCGAGCTGCTTCGACTCGTCGGTGACCGAAGGCATCTCCGGGTAGCCGCGCGGTGCCCGGCGCCGGGGCGGGCGAAAGCTCCAGACCAGCTCGGCAAGTGGCTTCTGGTCACGCATCGCGACGGTTGCCTTGGCGTTTTGGATGATCGCTTCGAGCTTGCGCCGGTTGCGGATCACTCGCGGGTCGCTTCAGCAGGCCCTCGAGCTCTTTACGCCCGAACGCTGCGACCGCGTCCGGCGAGAAGTCGGCGAACGCGTCTCTGATTCCGTCGCGCTTGCGCAGGATCAGCGCCCATGAGAGCCCGCTCTGCAGGCACTCGAGGCAGAGCTTCTCGTAGAGGCGGCGTTCGTCGGTGACGGGCCAGCCCCACTCCCCGTCGTGGTAGTCGCGGAAACAGCTCGTCGGTCGACCCCAGCGGCAGCGGGCCTTGCCGTCTTCGCCGGTGACCAGGTCAGTCACCGCCGCGTCTCCCCTGGGCGTGTGTCCTCGGGTCTGGCACCGGGAGACGCCCGTAAACGCGCGCCGAAATCGCGCCGAAACACGCCGCCCTGCCGTCGGCCCCTTTTTCCGCGATTACGGTCGAAAGATGCCTCGACCAGTACGGCCTCAGTTTCCGCGGCGCCATGTACCACGTGACCTCACGCGGCGTCCGCAAGGCCGACGTTTTCACCGACGTCCGCGATCGGCTCCGGTTCCAGCAGATCTTCCAGAACGTCGTCGAGCGGCACGCATGGCGATGTCACACCTATTGCCTGATGACGAATCACTTTCACTTTCTCATCGAGACACCGCGCGGGGACATTTCGGCCGGGATGCAGAGGCTTAACGGTATCTACGCTCAGTGGTTCAACTGGCGACATGGATACGAGGGTCATCTCTTCGATCGTCGATTCGGCAGCGTTCTCGTCGAGGGCCACGCGCACCTCGCTCGAGCTCACGCGGTACATCGTGCTCAACCCGGTTCGCGCCGGGCTTTGTCGTCATCCGGGAGAGTGGCGATGGTCCAGCTACTCCGCAATGCTCGGAGAAAAGGATCGGCCGGCGTTCTGCAGACCGCCTGGGCACTCTCACTCTTTAGTAAGGAGCCAAAGCGAGCGCGTGAGCTGTATCGCGAGTTCGTCGCTTCGGCGCCACCGCGCTACTTCGAACGTGTCCTCGGGTCTGGCACGAGGACACGCCCCGATCAGCCATACCCGTACGCGCCCGCTTGAACAGGTCGCTCATCGGCCGCACGCGAGCGTTCTGGTCACCTCGGCATGACTGCTGATGCCGGTCGCGAGACGGGGAACGATGAAGTCGAACGGCTTTCCGTCACTCGGGACCGTGTACGCGTTCACGAAGCCGAGGTCGTTCGTCAACGGCACGACCGGCTGCAGGTAGCTCGAGGCGCCGCACGAGACCGACGCCGTGTACACGACCCGCTCGCGGACGAGGAGAGCCTTCGGGAGCCGGAAGCTCAGTTCGACTCGATGGTTGTCGTAGGCGGACCCCAGGCCTGCGCGGCCACTCGACGACGACGAGCTGCTTGCCCGGCGCCGGCCGCAGGCGGCGACCGGGCGCCAGCCGAGACCGAGGAGGCACGCGTGCGTACGCTCAACGTGCGGAGCCGCCCGCCCGACAAGTCGTGCGCCGCCGCCTCGACCTTCGACGCCCCGGCCGGGAGCTCTGCGAGCAGGGACCGAGGCACTCGAGCTCGTACGCCGTTCCTTTCGTGGGTACTCCCAGGCGCAGGTGCACGACCTGAGTCTGCGTCATAGAAAAGCGGTCCCTGTCGCCTCACGGACCTGTAGACGGCCGAGATCGTGCAGTCGTTCCGCACGATCTGCCCGGCGCTGCTCGACGTGCCGGCGATCCGATGGGGAGCCTGGACTGCCTCAAAGCGTTCCCGGACGACCATCGAGTCTCGGGCGGAGCCGCAGCCGGCGGCCAGTGCGGCAAAGCCGCCGAGCAGGATCACGGCTCTAGCCAAAGCCATAGACGCCGGGAAAACGCTCCGCAAGCAGGCGGACGAGAAGCGCCGTCGGCAGGCCGACGACGTTCAGGTAGTCGCCGTCGATCCGCTCGACGAGCGCCGCGCCGAGGCCCTGGATCGCATAGCCGCCCGCACGCTCCCGCCACTCTTCGCTAACGACGTAGAGGCCGAGCTCGCGCGGCGTCAGCGCCCGAAACGAGACGCGCGTCACGGCGTGACCCAGCTCCTCCCACGCCGGCGTCAGCAGGCAGAGCCCGAGACGACCTCGTGCGTCTGGCCGGAAAGCTCCTCCAGCATCGCTTCGGCCTCCGCTTCGTCACCCGGCTTGCCGTAGACGCGCGCCGTCGAGCACGACCTCGGTGTCGACCCCGAGCACCGGCCGATCGCCGGCGATCCCAGCCACCGCAGCGCGCCTTGCCCTGCGCATGGCGCTCGACCTCCGCAATCGGATCAGCACCCGACAGCTTCTCGTCGTACTGCGGGACAACCGCCTCGAATGGAATCGCCAGCTGCTCCAGGATCGCGCGCCGCTGCGGCGATCGTGACGCGAGCAGGAGCGGCGGGGCGGGCGGCGCGCTCACCCGCGTTTACGGGCGTGCCAGAGTTCCTCGTCCGGCCAGCGCTTGGCCCAGAGCGGCCGGAACCGTGTCGTAGTAATCGTGGTCGACCGCGTCCTCGGGAGCGAACAACTCCTCGGAAGTCGAGCAGCTCAGAGCCCATTCTCCCGTAGCAGGGACGAACATCTCGCTCGTGCTCGGCGTGGAACTCGACACCCGGGTCGTCGTCGAACCACTCCAGCCGATACAGCCCCTCTGCGGACGTACGAGCCGTTCGGCCACCGGTCGCTCGTCTGGCGACACACAGCATCTGCAGCGTCGAGCCGCGGAGGAAGATCAGCTCCCCGCCTGGCCGGAGCAGCCGGGCGGCCTCTGCGAGCCACAGCTTGGGATCACACCAGATCGATGCGCCGTACTCGGAGAAGACGATGTCGAATGACGAGCCCGGCAGGCTTGTCCGCTCCGCATTCTCCAGCAAGAACTCCGAGACCGAGCCCGAACTCCTCGTTCATCCGCTGCGCCGTCTCGAGCTGGGCGGGCGTAACGTCGACGCCGACGACGCGGCTCGCTCGAGGCGCTTCAGCCAGGCGCCGAAGTAGCCGGTGCCGCAACCGAGCTCGACGATCTCCTTGCCGGTTACCTCAGGCAGCCCCGGACCTCGCTCTCGGGAAGGCTCCACTTGCCCCAGGTGATCTCGTCCTGAGCCCACGCCTCGCGAGCGCGCGGGCGTCCGTGTACTCCTTGTTGGCGCGCGTCCAGCCCTCGCGGTTGACCGCGACGTAATCCGGCTCAGTCACCGAACCAGAGCGCGATCTCGCGCCGAGCCGACTCAGGCGAGTCCGAGCCGTGCACGAGGTTGTCCGGCATCGCAAGCGCGAGATCGCCGCGGATCGTCCCGGGGGCCGCATCCGTGGGATTCGTCGCGCCCATCGTCGTTCGGACGACCGAGATCGCCGACTCGCCCTCGAGGACGAGCGCGAGCGTCGGTGCCGAGGTGATGAACTCGACGAGCTCGCCGAAGAACGGCTTCTCCTTGTGCTCGGCGTAGTGCTCCTCGGCGAGCTCGCGATCGACTGTCAAGAGCTTTCCCGCGCGCAGCTCGAGGCCCACGCTGCTCGAAGCGCGCCAGAATCTCGCCGGCGAGCTTCCGTTCGACGGCATCCGGCTTGATCAGAACGAGTGTCGACTCCGCGGCCAAAGCCGCAAGAGTCTACTCAGCGCGTCGTCGTTCTCTGCGCGGACGCGAGGGCTCGAGCCACTTTGTCTTGCCGAGCTGCTGCGGCGCCAGTCTCGACCGCGGTCTCGCAGAAAGGACAGACCTGCCAGAGCGCCTCCAGCGGCGCCTTGCAGTTCGCGCAGGCCTGCTTCAGCTTCGTCGTGCACACGGGGCAGACGAGGAACGTGGACTCCACCTGCGCCCGGCACACGGGACAGTGGAGGTTGCGGTTCGCGAGCCGGTCCTCCATCGCCCGGATCTCGAGCTCCCGCTCCCGCACCTCTTCGAGATATTCGGGCGGCCGCAGCAGGAGGTAGACGAGCGCGCCGATGAACGGCGGCACCAGCCCGATCAAGGTCGCCATCGCAACGAGCCACGGATCCTCGATCCGCCGCCGCGCATCCTTGCAGACCCACACCGCCACGGCCAGCCAGAAGACCGCGACGAAGAGGATGGCGAGGTTGCGGACGATCGTCCAGGTGCCGGTGCTGAAGAAATCGAAGGCGCCGCTGGCGGTGAGCTGGTTGTGGATCACGTTCACGCCCCGATCAGAGAAGGAGCTTGCCGACGAGATAGCCGGCGCCGAACGCGAGCCCCACGACCATCACGATCACGATCAGGGCGACCGCGAACACGCTCAGCCTCTCGCCGAACCCGGTCATCGTACGGTTTCCAGCCGACCGAAGAGGTCTCGGAGGAGATAGAGCGATCCGGTGACGAGCACGCCGCCGCCGGGTCGAGCGCACTCCAAGGCGCGGTCGAGTGCAGTTGTGGCATCTGGAACCGATTCGACGTCGGCGAAAAACTCCCTCGCGAGCTGCGCCAGCTCATCTGCCGCAAGTGTCCGCTCGGTTTCCGTCTGGGTGGCGACGAAAATGCTTCCAACGCGGGCGAGCGTTTCGACCATCGAGCGTGCGTTCTTGTCCGGCGAGGATCGCGGCGCAGATCACGTAATCGTCGCGCGGCAGGCGGGCGACGAGCCACTCGACGCCCGCCGGGTTGTGCGCGCCCGCGAACACGTTGTCGCCCGAGAACTCCAGCCGGCCGGGGAGGCCGGCCTCGACCTCGCCCCGAGCTCGGCCGAGGAGCGCCTCGACCGCGGCACGGCCGACATCGCCCGCGTGGACGATCTGGGCGGCACCGAATTCTCGTGCGAGCTCCTCCCATTCGGGCTCGCCGAGGACGACGGTCGCTCCGGCTGTGACCACCGCCAGCTCTCTTCGCGATCTGCTCGCGGGTATCGCCGAGCACGTCGGTGTGGTCGAGCGAGACATTCGTGAGCGCCACGATGCGGGCGTCGAGCACATTGGTGGCGTCGAGCCGGCCGCCGAGGCCCGCCTCGACGACGGCGACGTCGACCCGGGCAGCCGCGAACTCGGCGAGCGCCGCGGCGGTCAGTGTCTCGAACTGCGTGGCGCCGATCTGCTCCGCGGCCGCGCGCACGCGGCCGATCGTCGTCTCGAAGTCGACATCTTCCTCGTCGACCTGGATCCGCTCGCTCCAACCCGAGACATGCGGCGAGGTGTAGGCGCCGACTGCGAGACCTTCTCGCGCCAGGAAGGCCGCGGCCGCTTCGCGTCGCCGTCGACTTCCCGTTCGTGCCGACGACGTGGATCGCCGGGTAGGCGCGCTGCGGCTCGCCGAGCTCGGTCAGCAGCGCGCGCATCCGTCCCAGGCCGAACTCTTCCGGCCAGGGCGAAAGCGATGCGATCCAATCAGTTTGAGAGGGCATCGAGCTCGCGCTGATACTTGGCGAGCTTCTCGCGCTCGGCCTCCACGACGTCGGGCGCGGCGTTCTCGACGAAGCGTTCATTCGCAAGCATCTTCTCCGCCCGGTCGACCTCCTCTGCGCAGTCGATCGATCTCGGCCGAGGCGGTCCACCGTTCGACCTTCGCCCGCTCCGGCTTGACGACGGCGGCGAAGATCCGTTCTCCTTCTCGCCGGCAAGGGCGTTAGCACCCCGCTCCGGCGGAACCGTTCGGCGGCTCCTGAACGTCCTGCAGCGCTCCCAGCTTCCGCGTCGTCGCCCGCCTCCGGCCGAGGAGCGACGTATCAGGCGCGTCTCTCGACCTGGCAGGTTCGACCAGATCTCCTCGGTCACGTGCGGCATCGCCGGATGCAGCAGCTTCAGGAGCCGCTCGAGCGCCGCGCCCGCGGTCGCCAGCGCATCAGTGTCGCCCTCGTAGAGCCGCGGCTTGATCGCCTCGAGGTACCAGTCGCAGAAGTCGTCGAAGGTGAGGTGGTAGAGCTCCCGCACCAGTGTGAGAAGTCGAACGCGTGCGAGGTTCGCCTCGACTGCGCGCTGGGTCTGCGGAGAGGCGGGCGAGAATCCACCGCTCCTCGAGCGACGACGGGCGCTGCTCGATCTCGCGTCACGCCCGCCTGGAGCAGGAGCCGGCTCGCGTTCCAGAGCTTGTTCGCGAGCTTCCGGCCCTCCAGGATCGCGCCCTCGGAGAACGCGCACGTCCTGGGAGGACGCCATCTTCATCAGGCCGTAGCGCGTCGCATCGGCGCCGTAGCGCCTCGATGTTCGCCATCGGGTTCATCCCGGTGCCGAGGCTCTTCGACATCCGCCCGCCGGTGGGCGCATGGAGCAGCGAATGGATGACGACGTCCCTGAACGGCACCTCGCCCATCAGCTCGAGACCGGAGAAGATCATCCGGTTCTCCCAGAGGCGGATGATGTCGCGCGCCGTCGTGTTCAGGTCGCCCGGATAGAAGGTGCGCAGATCGGGCGTGTCGTCCGGCCAGCCCAAAGTCGCGAACGGCCAGAGCGCCGACGAGAACCAGGTGTCGAGGACGTCCTCGCTCCGAGTCAGCTCGCGCGAGCCGCACTCGGCGCACGCTTCGGGCTCGGTCCTCCTGCACGGTCAAGTGGCCGTCCGGGCACTCCCACAGCGGCAGCTGATGCCCCCACCAGATCTGCCGCGAGATGTTCCAGTCGGGCGCCTCCTCGAGCGAGGCTGATCGCGAACCGGTGTTGGGACTCGGGGTGGAATCGCACCCGTCCCTCGCGCAGCGCCTCGAGCGCCGGCTGCTTCAGATCCCCCATCGCGCACCACCACTGCATCGAGATGCGCGGCTCGATTCGAGACTTGCAGCGGTCGCAGAGCGCGACCGTGTGCCGGTACGACTCGCGCTTCTCGAGCTGTTCGTGCTCGCGAAGCCACTCGAGGATCCGCTCCTCCGCATCCTCCTGGCGTCAGTCCGGCCAGCTCCCCGCCTCGTCGTTCATCCGCCCGCCGGGACCGATCACGGTCAGCTCCGGAAGGCCGTGGTCGCGACCGATCTCGTAGTCCTTCGCGTCGTGCCCGGGGTGATCTTCAGCGCGCCTGTCCCGAAGTCCATCTCCACCCGCTCGTCGGCGATCACCGGGACGCGCCGTTCGACGAACGGGACGATCGACCTCTTTGCCGACGAGGTCGCGGTAGCGCTCGTCGTCAGGGTGCACCGCGACGGCCACGTCGGCGAGGATCGTCGCCGGACGCACCGTGGCGATCGTGATGTGGCCGTCACCGTCAACCAGCGGGTAGCGCACGTAGGTGAGCGCGTCGTCGACCTCGACGTGGGCAAGCTCGAGATCCGAGAGCGAGGTCAGGTGAAACGGGCACCAGTTGACGATCCGGTTCGCGCGGTAGATCCAGCCCTTGTTCCAGAGGTGGACGAAGAACCGCATCACGGCGCGGACGTAGGCGTCGTCCATGGTGAAGCGCTCGCGCCGGTAGTCGAGTGAGGCGCCGATCCGCCGGAACTGGACCATGATCTTGCCGCCGTACTCGCGGAGCCACTCCCAGACGAGCGCCACGAACGCCTCGCGTCCGAGATCCTGCGCGCGTCTTGCCCTGCTCGCGCGAGGTGCTTCTCGACCGCGTTCTGCGTCGAGATGCCCGCATGGTCGTAACCGGGCTGGAAGAGGACGTTGTAGCCCTGCATCCGCCGCGTTCGCACGATCGTGTCCGCGAGTGAGAGCTGCAGCGCGTGGCCGAGATGCAAGTCGCCTGTCACGTTCGGAGGCGGTGCGCGATCGCGAAGCTCTCACGCGGATCGTCGGCGTCGGCGTTGTAGAGGCCCTCCGCCTCCCACGTCCGCTGCCACCGCTCCTCGACCCCATCCGGGTTGTACAGCGGTTCCATCAGGGCATCGTAGTGCTGCCGACGTCTCCCGTCCGCGGGCGTAGATCCGGTGCGATCAGGCAGCGACTATGCGCTCAGTATGGCTGTTTCCGCGCCGTCTCTCGCAAGGCCGAAGGTGTCACGATCTCGACGCAGATTCGTCGCCATTTGCAAAGTGATGTAGGTGTACACCTACATCGGATGAGCCGGAGAACGCAGGTCACGTTGAGCGATCGCCAGCACGCGTATCTGTGTCGGCGAGTCGGCCCGTACGGGCCTTTCGCTCGCCGAGCTCGTCCGCCGGGCTGTCGACAGGACGTACCGTCCGCACTTCCGCCAGCGAGGTGAGCGGCTTCGAGCTCAGCCTTGGGCTGTGGAACCGGCCGGACGCGGCCGTCGTCGGCCGCCGCCGCCCCAGACGGCTTCTCTAGACCGGGTCGACCGAGCCGCGCTTAGGCCGACTCTTCGGCGAGCTCTTCGGGCTCGTCGTCGGCGTCGGCGCCGCTCGTCACGAGCGTCGGGCTTCAACTCTGCGCGCGATCGTCTCCTTCGTGATCGCGCACTTGGACGACGTCGTTGCGGGACGGCAGCTCGAACATCACGTCGAGCAGCGCGGCCTCGATGATCGATCGCAGCCCGCGCGCGCCGGTCTCTCGCGCGAGCGCCTTGTCCGAGATCTCCCAGAGCGCGTCCTCGGTGAAAACGAGCTCGATGTTGTCGTAGCCGAAGAAGCGCTGGTACTGCTTGGTCAGCGCGTTCTTCGGCTCGGTCAAGATCTGGACGAGGTCTTCGCGCTGGAGCTGGTGCACGGCGGAGACGACCGGCAGGCGGCCGATGAACTCGGGGATCAGACCGTACGAGAGCAGGTCCTCCGGCATCACTTCCGGGAGCAGCTCGGCTGCCTCGAGTCGAGTTCTTCGAGCGGATGTCGGCGCCGAAGCCGACGGCGTTCTTGCCGATCCGCTTGGCGATGATCTTGTCGAGATCGGCGAACGCGCCGCCGCAGATGAAGAGGATGTTCGTCGTGTCGATCGAGAGGAACTCCTGGTGCGGATGCTTGCGGCCGCCCTGGGGCGGCACGGAGGCGACGGTTCCCTCGAGGATCTTCAGCAGCGCCTGCTGGACGCCCTCGCCCGAGACGTCGCGCGTGATCGACGGGTTGTCCGCCTTGCGCGCGATCTTGTCGACCTCGTCGATGTAGATGATCCCGGTCTCGGCCTTCTTGATGTCGAAGTCCGCGGCCTGGATCAGCTTCAAGAGGATGTTCTCGACGTCCTCGCCGACGTAGCCGGCCTCGGTCAGCGCCGTCGCGTCGGCGATCGCGAACGGGACGTTGAGGATCCGCGCCAGCGTCTGCGCGAGCAGCGTCTTCCCGCAGCCGGTCGGGCCGAGCAGCAGGATGTTCGACTTCTGCAGCTCGACCTCGCCGTCCTCGGTCACCATCTGGACGCGCTTGTAGTGGTTGTAGACCGCGACCGCGAGCGTCCGCTTGGCTTCTTCCTGCGAGACGACGTAGTCGTTGAGGACGTCGTAGATGTCCTTCGGCTTCGGCAGATTCGTCGAGATCGAGCTGGGCCGGAGCCGTCAGCTCCTCGTCGATGATCTCGTTGCAGAGATCGATGCACTCGTCGCAGATGTAGACGCCGGGACCGGCGATCAGCTTCTTGACCTGCCGCTGCGATCTTGCCGCAGAAGCTGCAGAGAAGCTGCTCGTTGCCGTCGGTTGCTCGGGCCATGCGTTCTCCGTTGTACTCCGGAATCGCCCTGCGAGCATAGGCGTGCCCGTCGCGGTGGACGATCACGTTGTCGATGATGCCGTACTCCTGGGCTTCTTGCGGCGTCATGAAGTAGTCGCGTTCCATGTCCTTGGACACCCGATCGAGGGGCTGCCCGGTGTGCTCCGACATGATCTCCTCGAGCGTGCGCTTCAGTGCGATCGTCTCGCGCGCGTGGATCTCGATGTCGGTCGCCTGCCCCTGGAAGCCGCCCCACACCTGGTGGATGAGGATCTTGGAGTTCGGGAGCGCCATCCGCTTTCCTTCGTCGCCGCCGGCGAAGCAGTAGCGCGCCCATCGACATCGCGATGCCGACGCAGATCGTCTGGCACGTCGGGCTTGATGAACTGCATCGTGTCGTAGATCGCGAGCCCGTGAGTACACCGAGCCGCCCGGCGAGTTGACGTAGATGGAGATGTCCTTGTCCGGGTCCTCGGACTCGAGGTGCAGCAGCTGGGCGATGATCAGGTTCGCGATCTGATCGTCGACCGGGGTGCCGAGAAAGACGATTCGCTCGTTCAGCAGGCGCGAGTAGATGTCGAACGCGCGCTCGCCTCTCGAGGTCTGCTCGACGACCATGGGAATCAACGGGCTCATGCGCAGGCTCCTTACTAGCAGGGGTCCAGAGTTTCGTTTCGGTTGAGGCGGTTTCCTTGTCGGGAGTCCAAAGCTTGTCGCGCGCCTCGGGCGAGGTCGGGCGAGATCCGCTTCACCTCGGAGACGATCCGATCGAGGGTCTCCTTCAGCCGCAGGTCGGCGCGCAGCGTTTCGGAAGCGGCCGGCCTCGCGGAGCTGAGAGACGACATCCTCCGGGTCCTCGCCGGCGGCCTCTGCCTGCTCGCGGATCAACTCCTCGACCTCGTCGTCGGAGACCTCGATCCCGAGCTTGTCGGCGGCGGCCTCGAGCACCAACTCGCGGGCGACCGACTGCGCCGCCTCGGCGCGAACGCCCTCGGCGAGCTGCTCCGGCGTCTGGCCGGTCAGCTGCAGGTAGAGGTCGGCGCTGATCCCGCGGCGGTCGAGCGAGCGGCCGAGCTGATTGAGCAGCTCACGCGAACGTGCCTCGACGAGCGGGCCTGACGCGGTCGCCTTCGAAGCCACGACGAGGCGGTCGATCGTCTCGGCTCGGAAGGCCGCATCGAGCTCGTCCTCGAGCTGCTCGCGCAGGCGCGACTCGATCTCGTTCCGCAGCTCGGCGTACGTGTCGAACTCGCTCGCGGCGCGGGCGAGTCGTCGTCTGCCGGCGGCAGCACCTTCCTCCTTGATCTCCTTGACCGTCACCTGGGCCGTTCTCGACGAGCCGTCCGGAAGCGAGTACTCGAACCGCCCAGAGTGTCGCCCGGCGACGCGCCGATCAGCGCGCGCTCGACGTCCTCGAGCAACCGGCCGGCTCCAAGCTCGAGCACGAGGTCACGCTGCGCCTCGCCCCCTCTTCGACCGCGTCGACGACGACCACGTCGCCGGTCTGAGCGGGACGACCTTCGACCGGCGCGAGGTCGGCGACGCTCTCACGCAAGGACCTCGATCTCCTGATCGACGAGCTCGGGCGGGATCTCGGCCTCGGCGTACGGGACCTCGAGGGTCGTCCAGTCCGCGAGCTCGGGCTTTCGGCTGCACGTCGACGGTCGCGGTGAAGCTCCACGCGTCGTCGTCGGAGGCGGGGAGGTCGTACTCGTACTGGGGCTGCGCGATCGGCTGGATGCGCGAGCTCGCTGCGGCGTTCCAGAACCAGCCGCCGATATGGCTCTCGACGCGCCTCGGTCAGCAGCCGCTCTTCGCCAAGGCGCGCCCGCAATACCTGCATCGGCACCTTGCCCGGGCGGAAGCCGGGAATCTTGACGCTGCCTGCAAGATCCGACGTCGCGTGCTCGACCGCGTGCTGCATGTCCTCGCGGGGCACGTCGACTTTGAGCCGGACCTTTGTTGTCAGCGAGCTCTTCGACCTGGACGGCCACCCGTCCATTCAAGCAAAGAGGTTTCGCCTGCCGTCAGAGCGCTAGGGTCGCCGCGTGCGACTTTTCGTGCTAAGCCGCCACGCCGAGTCGGTGCTGAACGCCGAAGACCGCGTCAACGGAGACCCTGCCGTGCCAGCGCCTCTCACCGACCACGGCCGTGATGAGGCGGCACGGCTCGGGCTCGAGCTCCGTGGCCTACCGCTCGACGCCTGCCTCCATACGCGTTTCGGCCGCACACTCGAGACGGCGCAGATCGCACTCGAGGGCCGTGAGATACCGCTGGTCGAGGAAGAGCTCTTGGACGACGTCCGCGTCGGCGAGCTCGAGGGCTGGACGGTCGGCGAGTACCGCGCCTGGAAGCGCGAGCACACCCGCGCGGACCGCTTCCCCGGCGGCGAGAGCCTGGACGAGGCCGCCCGCCGCTACGCCAAGGCCTACCGTCGGCCTCCTCGAGCGGCCGTACGAATGTGTGCTCGTCGTCTGCCACGAGATCCCGATCCGCTACGCGCTCAACACCGTCGGCGACTCCGATGACCTCGACCGCCCGGTGCATGTGATTCCGAACGCGACGCCTTTCCTCTTCGACGAAGCGCGCGCTCGCGAGCGCCGCCGCCGAGATCGAGCGTCTCGCTAGCGGAGAGTCAGAAACTCGTTCGCCGCGCTGACGTGCAACCCGGCTGCGGCCCGCCGGCGATCGCGTAGATGCGGGCTGCCGAACGCGGCCACCGCGAGTCCGTGCCGCGGCGTCCGCATGTCGGGTAGGCGCGCCCAGCGCCTGGCCACGATGCCGTAGGCGTACACCGATGGGATCGTGCCGGCCGACTCCTCCCCTCCGACCGAGATGATTCGACCGCCTCACGACCGCTGCTCCTGTTCCCCGCGGGGATACGGAACCGGCGGCAGCGGCCGCCAGTCGCGCCGCGCCGGCGAGTAAGCCTCGAAGGTCGTGAAGTTCGTCCCGCCCGAACGACCCGCCAGGGCGTAGACCGAGCCGCCGGCGGCGGTCACGGCAAGGTGCTCCGCGGGGCTCGACCTCGGCGCGAACGACCAGCGGCCGGTACGAAGGTCGAGCGACAAGCATTTGGCGCGCGAGCCTCCCCGGCGCCACCACCCCGCCGACGACGTAGAGCCGATGTCCGACCACCGCCGCACCGGCTGCGGCGCGTGGGGCCGGCAAGCGTCGCAGGCCGTGCCAGCGCCCGCGGAAGAAAACGAAGGCGCTGCGCTCGGCGCCGTATCCGCCGACGACATGGAGGCGTCCGCCTGCCGAAGCGGCCATCGCGTGATTCACCTTCGCCGGCAGGTCGGGGAGCCGTCTCCATCGACCGGTACGCGGCGAGTACGCGTCGGCGCGCCCGGTGCTCGTCCCGTCGGCGAGGAAGCCGCCGATCACGGCGATCTCGTTGCCCAGTCGCGCCGCAGCCACCTCCGTTCGCGCCAGGGGCACCGGCGTCGCGGTCTCCCACCGAGAGCTGGCGCGGCTCGATGCCGAGGGCGCCGAGTACGAAAACGGCGAGCGCAAGTGCGGGCGAGAGGACTCGAACCTCCAAGGGCTTTCGCCCAACGTGGTCCTAAACCCGTCGCGTTTGCCAATTCCGCCACGCCCGCATAAAGCGGTTACAGAGTAGAGCGCGTGGAACGAGAAGACTGGCAGGCCGCCGAGCTCCTGGCGAGCGACCCGTCGTCGACGAGCTTCCCGCAGACGAAAGCCAGCCCCGCGACGCTTTCCAGCGCGGCTTCCGCTTCAGCGAGCGCTCGCTCCGCGCTCGTCGGAGCGTTCGCGCGCAGCCTTTGGCCGTCCGGCGGGCCTGCCCCGCCGCCGTCTCGGCGCGCTCCGCCTCTCCGTCTGGCCTCAACGGCCTCGCGTTCGCGCGCGCGAACATCGCGTTGCGCCTCCTGACCCGCCGCGCGCGCTTCGGCTAACCCGCCGCGCTTCGGCTTCGCGGCTCCCGCGCGCTTCGACGGCGACCGCGCCGATGCGTCATTCCGGCGAGGCGCCTCAAAGCCGGGCGGCTCGAGTCCTCAGTGAGGCGGCCGGCGCGGAGCTGGAAGCGCGCGCCTCTCGTCGAGCGCCGCCGCGTCGAGCGTCTTCGCAATTCGCTCCACGATCGCGTCGCTCGCCGAGCGTCCCCTCGTCGGCGAGAATGTCGCGCCCGAGCCGCGCCAGTGCTCGCACCGCCCGCCGCTGCTCGGCGAGGCGATCTTGCAGATCGGAAACGCCCTTTCCCCGAGAGCGCTCCTGAGCCTTGCGCAGCTCTTCGGCGAGGCGGAGCAGCGCGCGCAACTCACCGGGCTCCCGCCGTGCGAGCTGGTTCGCCGTCCAGACCGGAACGCTCGGCTTGGCGAGCTTCTTGACCTCACCGGCCGCGTCGGCCCCGTCCAGCCTTGGTGAGCCGGCGAGCGAGGTCGTTCCGCGCCGCCGTGAACTCTTCGAGCGGGAGAGCGTAGAGACGGTCGAGCTCTTGCTCGACATCCGGAACGACGCTGAGATGCTTCTGCTCAGGCAGCCGAGCGCCTCAACGCCTCGATCAGCTCGTCTTTCGACATCTTCGAGCGGCCGGAAACCTTCGCCTTGCGCGCACGCTCGTCGAGCTCCGCCTTCGAAAGATTCGACAGATCGGACCTCGCGCCGCGGCCACGGCCGGCCAGCCTCGATGCTCGCGCGGAGCGCCTCGAGCAGGTCGGGAGGCGCCTCCTCCTCGGTCTCCGGGGCACGACTGACCTCTTTGCCGGCTCGCTTCGCCCGGATGATCTCGCACAGGGCGTCCCGGTACGTGTCCTTGTACTTCTCGGGCTTGAAGTCACCGGCGAAGTTGTCGATCAGCCGCTCGGCCATCGCGAGCTCTTCCTTCGTGACCTTCGTCTTCGGCGGCTTGATCTCGTCGACCGGCCTGATTTCGTCGTGGAAGTACAGCTGCTCGAGCGTGATCACGCCGTCGCGGACGCGGAGCGCACCAAGATACTGGCGGTCGCGCATCACGAACTTCGAGATTCCGGCCAGGCCGGAATCTTCCGAGCGCACGCAGCAGCAGGCTGTAGACCTTCCCGCCGCCCTGCTCGGGCCCGAGGTAGTACGTGCGCGCGAAGTAGATCGGGTCGACTCTGCTCGTAGGGAACGAAGTCGGTGATCTCGATCGTCCGATATCCCCTCGGCGCGCGCTGCCTCGAAGTCCTCGTCCTCCATCAAGACGTACTCGCCGGGCTCGAACTCGAAGGCCTTGACCACCTCGTCGTCGGGGACGGGCTTGTCCTCGAGCTTGCAAACCTTCTGGTAGCCGATCGGGCTCTGGTCGGGCTCGTGGACGAGGTGGAAGTGCAGCTTGTGCTCGGAGATCGCGCTGTACAGTCGAACCGGGACGTTGACGAGGCCGAAGCTGATCGAGCCCGTCCAGATCGCCCTTTGGCATCCCTTTGTCTTTGCCCTCTGGCGGGGCGGAAAACGCCGCGAGGTTTAACGCACGCTCCGTCGTCAGAAACCCGTTGTTAGCGAAACGACGCCCGAAGGGAGGTGACTGCCCTGAGCATTCTCTGGATCATCCTGATCATCGTTCTCGTGCTCGCGCTGCTCGGCTTCTTCTCGCGCGGCAGGTGGTAGGCCCGGTCATTTCCGTGATCTAGGCCGCCCGGCCCATTGCCGGGCGGCCTCAGGCCAGGCAAGCTGGGGTAGGTGGAGTCCGTGCTTGCCAGCTTCGACGGCGTGCAGGCCCTCCCCGCCTGGGAGGCATGGCGAGGCCCGACGGCGTCGCGATCGTCAGCGAGCGTTTCTGGGCCTTCGCCGGCGTCGATGGGACGCTGCGCGAGGGAGCGATGCCCGCGCGCCGCGAACGCGCGGGAAAGATCCCCCTGGTGCGGGGCTCGTCCGCCTCGGCCTCGTCGGTGTCACTCGCTCTTTCGCCGCGGCGGGGTCGCCAAGCCTCGCGAGCGGTTGCTGCCTCGCGTTCGCGGTCGCGGCCCCGTTCTGTTCGCGTTCCTGCCGCATCGCCTCTCGCTGATCGCCGGGTTGGCGGTCACCCTCGGCCTCATCGTCTGGCTTCTGCGTGGCCGGACGCTCGCGCTCCACGGCGCCGAGCACCGCGCGATCGCGGCCGCCGAGGAGCGCCAGCTCGCCGAGACCTGGCGCGGTGCCGTGCGACCGACGCGCTTCGCGGCGAGGTGTGGCACGAACTTCGCAGCCCTTGTCTTCCTGATCGCGCTCGCGCTCCAGCGCGTCTGGCCCTTCGCGCCGACCGTCTACGCGTCGGCCGCCGTCGTCATTCTCTCGCTCGCGCTGACGATGGAGCTCTGGCTCGCCGTCGAAGCCTCGACCAAGCGCTTCGCAAGGGCCTTGCTCCTCCCAGGTCTCGGCCTGCAAAGAATCACGACGAGGGAACCCCGCCTCGAGGAAACGCGGGTCGCCCTCCGGGCCGTCGAGTCCGCGTTCTCACGAGAGAGCTCTCATCGAACGCCGCTGCGGCCGACATGCGCGGCCGCGGCTCGCAACGGTCTGCTGAAAAGTTGAACCGATGCGAAGTCGTCACGGCCCTCGGCGAGGGCCGGACTCGCGTCGGCGATGGCCCCGGGAGGAATCGAACCTCCGCACGCGGATTCGAAGTCCGCCGCTCTATCCACTGAGCTACGGGGCCTCGCGGCCCAGTATGCCGCGCCTGGCACACGGCCTCTTTGTCCTGTCAAGGCCGAACGATGCGGCCTCTTCGGCTTTCGACCGGGTTGGGCGGGCGCTCGCCGCGCTCGACCGGCGAGTAGGTTGTCGACGAGGACGCGCGTCATCGCCTCGCGCGTTTCCGCGGTCGCGCTGCCGACGTGGGGAGTCAGGACGACGTTTGGCAGCCCGAGCAGCTCGCGCGGCACCTCCGGCTCGTACGCGAAGACGTCGAGGCCCGCCTCGATCCGGCCGGAGACGAGCTCGCGCACGAGCGCGTCCTCGTCGACGATCTGGCCGCGCGCCGTGTTGACGAGGCACGCACCGTCCCGCAGAAGGGCCAGCCGCGAGGCGATGGAGCAACCCGCGCGTCTCGGGCGTGAGCGGTACGTGCACGCTGACGGCGTCAGCCTCGGCGAGCAACTCGTCGAGCTCACGCCAACCCTCGCCGCCTGGCTGGCGGGAGTTGTGAAGCACGCGCATACCGAAGGCCTCGGCCCGGTGCGCGACCGCCGCGCCGATCCGGCCGAAGCCAACGATTCCGAGCGTCGAGCCGCTCACGTCGCGGCCGAGGAAGTCGGGATCGGCCCAGCCCCCACGCCAGCGGCCGTCGCGCACGGCGCGGATCGCCGACGACGATGCGTCGTCTCACCGCCAGCAGCAATGCGAACGCCAGATCGGCCGTCGCGTCCGTGAGCACACCGGGAGTGTTCGTTGACGACCACGCCGCGCGCTGCGCAGGCGCCGACGTCGATCGAGTCGTAGCCGACGCCGTAGTTCGCGACGATCTTTCAGGTTCGGGAACAGGTCGAGCGTCTCGTCGTCGACCCGTTCCCTACGACGGCGAGCGCCTCGATGTCGTCTCGGCGTCGGCCCGGGCTTTCCGGAAGAGGACCTGACAAATACTCGAGATCGCGCAGCTCGGACCAGGCTTGTCCGGGAAAGCGGCGAGAGGCGAGGATCTTCAAGGCGCGGCTATTCTGTCCCCGCTGCGAGGTGGCGGTAGCTCAGTTGGTAGAGCCCCGGGTTGGTGGTCCCGGTGGTCGCGGGTTCGAGTCCCGCTCCGCCACCCCTCCCGTCGAAGTCCGGCGCCGCTCCGCGGCCATGACGACTTCCGCCGGTTTCGCTGTCGTTGCAACCGTCTACCGGCTGCGCAGCCGCGCTCGCGCAGGTCGGCCGCGGCTACGAAAGGCACCAGGGCCGCGCGATTACCGCACTGAGTCGATCAGCTCGTCTGCCGGCTTCCAGGGATCTTTGCCTTGGCGCGCCGGGGCTCGTCTTCATCGACGGAGAAGTGGTCGGCTTTGAACGACGGCGTCGACTTGACACCAACCAATTTGATCTGCGAGGCCGGAAAGCCGGCCAACTCCAGGCGTGCGAGGATCAATCTGGCGCCGCGGCCGTCGACGCTCGTGTCTTTGTCGCCGAGCATGATCTCGAGCTTCAGCTTCGAGTCGAGCTTCTTGAGCGGTCCGAGCGTCTCGTACTGAGAGTGCTCGCCCGGGAAGACCGCCAGCACTGCGCTTGGCTCCTTGCCTCGCGCTGCTCGGACTGCTGCGTAATCGACCGCGACCCGTCCGCCGCGCGAATAGCCGACGAGGATAACCGGCACGTGCGGCTTTCCAAGGCGCGTCGTCGCTTCGTCCACCGCGGCGTCGATGTTCGGGCATGGATCCGAGTCTCCACCGACCTCGTAGCGCGGGTAGATGACGTCGCTGCCCTCGGCGGCGAGGATGCGTTCAGCCAAGGGATGTGGTTTTTCGGCGTCTCCTCGACCGGGCCGCCGTAGCCGTGCAGGAAGATCACCAGCGAGCGCGGCTTGCCCTTGGCGGCATAGAACCACACTTCCTTGTCGCCGCTGCCGACCGGCCCTTGCTGCTGGAGCGCCGTCAGGTGGGGCGCGCCGGAGCCGCCGCAGCCCGCCGTCGCGGCGACCGCCGCCAGCAGGGAGAACGCGTCGCACGCAGAGTTAGACGAACTGCGGCGCTTCTAGATTGCGGCCGAGGAAACGCCAGGTGTCGGCGGTACCCTTTGTGCGCGCGCCTGTAGCTCAGTGGAAGAGCGACGGCCTTCTAAGCCGTGGGTCGGAGGTTCGAATCCTCCCAGGCGCACTCCCCGCAAAAGTCCGAGCCGTGCATTCGCGGCCACTGGACGACCTTGTTCACGCGGCCTTCGAGTCAGCACGCGGTGCCACGGCCGCAGTCACGAATGGCTTGGCGGACTGCGGCCGCAGCGACATGCGCGGCTGCGGCAGTCGCCGACTGGGCGAGGGGTCGCCGATGACAGTCGTCATGGCTGGCTCCAGCGGTCACGCTGAACGCCGAAGTCTGCGGTGACGATTGTGACCTCGTCACCGTCGTAGCACGCCTGGGGCGCTCGAGGAGGCACGGCTCCGAGGCCGATCTCGCGCCAGCTGCGGTTGCAGCAGGTTCGCCCGATGCTCGAGGCTGTTCAGCCAGAGTCTGAGCGCACCTGCCGGGTCGATGTCAGGCGTCGAGTAGAGCAGGTTCTCGCCGGCCGACCAGTTGCTGTAGCCGCGATAGGTGTAGAAGCTCGCGATCCTCTTGAAGAACGAGCCGCCGTTGGCCGAGTCGTGGCTGAAGTAGCCCTTCTGCGCCATCGACTGGGAGTGCTGGTCCGCAGCCGCCGTCAGTGGGCCGAGAGACGAAGCGCGCGCGAGGCCGTGCCGCCCGCGCGCGTCAGGTTGGATCTGACTGAGCAACTGCGACTCGAGCGCGGAGAGATGCACGCGTGCCGCCGAGACGCTCGCAGTCTGCTTCGAGCCTGAGTGGACGCTGCGCGGTCTGGTTTGCAGGGACGAAACCGATCGCGGCTGCCGTGAGGCTTGCAAGCGACCGGGTGCACGGTTCAGACATCGGCCGTACCCCCAAGTCAAGTCTCCCCGTTTGAGTGGATAGCTGGCGCAGCGGGCGTGTTGCGGTCACGCCGGTGTCTGAGCCAGTCGACGATCAGAACCTGGATCGCGCCGGCGACCGGAATCGCCCCGAGCGCGCCGAGAATGCCGGCGAGCTCGGCGCCGATCAGCGACCGAGATCAGGACGACCAGCGGCGAGAGCTGAACCGTGCGCCCGTAGACGACCGGCTGCAGGAAGTGGTTCTCGATCTGCTGGTAGACGATGAAGAAGACGACCACGACGATCCCGGCGACGATCGAGTGGATGAACGCGACCGTGCCGATCAGGATCGCGGCGATCGTCGCCCCGGCGAGCGGAATCAGGTCGAGGATCGCGACGATCAGGCCGAGCGCGACGGCGAACGGGACGCCCATGATGATCAGCACGATCGTCGTCGAGCCACCCGCGATCAGGCTGATCAGCAGGTTCCCGGTCACGTAGCCGCCGACCGTGCGGTAGATCTGCGTTGCCGACGTTCTCGCCAGCGCGGCGCGACTCTGCGCGGCAGCAGCCCGTAGAAGCGCTCCATCCAGTTCGGGCCCTCGAGCAGCATGAAGAAGGTCAGGAAGGCGATCGTGATCGTCCCGAGCACGATCGAGATCACGCTCTTGGTGATCGAGAGCGCCGCGCCCGAGAGGCCGAGCACCTTCGTCGCCCCGCCCTTGTTGATCGCGTCTCTGATCCGCTCGGGCAGGTGATACTTCGTCTCCAGGAACCCGAGCCGGCCCTTGCCCTGGCTGATGTCGTGCGACGTAGTCGGGGATCTTGTTGACCAATTCGGTCACCTGGCTGCACGAGCGGTCGGCACGAAGAGCGCTCCGATCGCCGCGAACGACGGCCAGCACGAGCAAGAAGGTCAGACCGCGAGGCCAGCCGCGCCGTCTGGAGTCCGTGCCGCTGGAAGCAGTCGACCGCCGGGTTCATCGCCAGCGCGAGGAAGAGCGAGATCAGGATCCAGATGAGCACGTGCCGGGCGATCCATGATCACCTCGAGCACGACGGCAACGGCGATGATCGTGCCGAGCACGGTCAGGATCGTGCGCACGGGAAAGCGGACGAGCCGCTCGGGCACCACGCGACAAGGATTGCGGGCACGTCGGACGGTCAGGTGGCGCGTTACGCAAGAATGCGCACCGAGTGAGCCCGCGAGGAGAACCGATCGAGATGACGGCAGCCCTGCCCGACGGCCAGGTCGGTGCGGGTTTGGATCGGTGTGCCGGAGGATTCCTACATCGCGCAGCGAGATCTCGACACGGTCGACATCGAGCTCACGCTGATCGGCGGGAACCACCTCGCGGCCGTCAACACGGTGCTCGAGGCCGACCAGGTGAGCGAGGCCCGCACGCTCGCGCGCGAGATCGTCGCCGGCCTCGAGTCAGGCGAGCCTCGAGCCGACCGCGGCGGCGCTGGAGCCGTTGGCGGATCAGCCGCGCTAGGGACGCATGTCTAGACCACTCGGGCCGGTCGAAGCCGGCCAACTCCTGGATCGAGCCGTAGATCGTCTGGGCGATCTCGGTGCTGTGGACGACGATCCGACACGTGCCGTAAGGAAGCCTGTTCCTTCGCTTCTTCTGGCTGTAGCGCGAATACGTGGTTAACGGTCGACTTGCAAAGGCAACTTCGCGGCAGTCCGGCCGTGTTGAGCCAGAAGTCCTCGATCTCCTTCTGGCGCGCTGCGGTCGGCAAAGAGATTGCAAGTCAGCCTGAACTCGTTCGCGCTCGATGTCAAAAACTCGCGGACGAAGTCGACAAAGAACCGAGCCATCGCCGGTCCGAGTTCGTGAACACGATCTTGTTCCGACTTCGCGACCCTTCCGCCCAGCAACATGCAGCACGCCGCCGACGTATCGGTCGCCGAGAATCCGCGCCCGGCGCCGACCGTCTTGTTGCGCCGCGATCCGACGGGCTCGGGCTTTAGCAGCCATTGCCGCGTGGGCAAGGCGCTGCCGCTCGTGGAGCCCATTCCGCGCCTGAAGCGCCGCATGCTGCGCGTCAGTCAGCTCGATGTCGCGAACCCAATGGCTCACGGAAGACGTCGAAACGCCTCAACAGCCGTGCAATCTCTTTGATTGATCGCCCTTCGTCGCGGCGCATCCGGCGGGCCTGATTTCGCTCGACTGTTTTCATTTCTGAAAACATACCGAGGCCTCGGACAGAGCGGGCGGCGGAATCGAACCCGCGTCGCCGGGATGGAAACCCGGTGCTGCGCCACTCAGCTACGCCCGCGTTCTCGTAGCGTATCGACGGTGCAGCCGTACAGCTGGAGCCTCCATGCAGAAGCGGTCGTGCTCGTTCCGCTGCTGGCGTTGGCCTACGCGTTCGTGCTCCGCCGCTACCCCGCGCCGGGCTGGCGGATCGCCTGCTTCCTCGGCGGGCTCGGACTCGATCCTCGCCGTCTTCGTGACCCCGCTCGAGAGCCTGGCGCTCCACTACCTGCTGACGGCCGCACCTGCTCCAGAACGTCGCGCTCGCGGAATGGAGCCCGGCGCTCGTCGTGCTCGGGCTCCCGCCGGCCGCCGCGGCTGCGGCGCGAAAGTACGCGCGCCGTCCGCACGCTCACGCACCCGCTCGTCGCGCTGCCGCTCTGGCTGGCGACCTACTACGCCCTGGCACATTCCGGCCGCCTATGACACAGCCCTGAGGAACCCCTCGACGCTGCTCCACCTCGAGCACCTCTGCTACTTCGTCACCGGCCTCGTGGTCTGGTGGCCTGTGCTGACGGGACGGGCTCGACGCCGGCAGCTCGGCCGCGTACCTCTTCGCCGCGTTCGCGCTCGCGAGCCCGCTCGGGCTGCTGCTCGCGCTGATCCCACGCGCCGTCTACGACTTCTATGTCCATGCACCTCGCGTCTGGGGTTGGAGCCCGCTCACCGACCAGCAGGTTGCGGGGGTGACGATGGCGGCCGAGGAGGCGGTCGTCTTCTTCGGCGCATTCGCGTTCTACGTCGCTCGCTTCATGCGCCGCGACGCCACGGCGCGTCGACCTGAAGCACGCCAGATGGACGAGGTGATCCCCGCCCGCCACGGCGAGAGCGAGCTCAGCGTTGTTCGGAACCGTCAACGGCGATCCCGCCGTCGCCTGCGCCCTGACCGCCGCCGGCCGGGAGCAGGCGCGGCGGCTCGGAGAGCTGCTCGCCGACACCGAGCCTCGACCTCTGCGTGACGAGCGAGTTCCAGCGCGCCCGGGAGACGGCCGACCTCGGCGCTCGCCGGCCGCGACGTCCCGCGGCTGGTTCTCGCTGAGCTGAACGACGTCCGCTTCGGCCGCTTCGAAGGCGGCACGCTCGCGGCCTACCGCGAGTGGGCCGCGGCGAACGAGCCGACCGTCGAAGCGCCGGGCGGCGGCGAAAGCCGGAGCGGCACGGTCGCTCGGTACGTCCGTGCCTACCGGACGATCCTGGCGCGACCCGAGCGCACGATCCTGGTCGTCGCCCACGGCCTGCCGATCCGCTACGTCCTCAATGCGCTCGCGCGGACAGATCCGGCCCCGCTCGTCGAGCAGGTGGCGTATGCAGAGCCGTACCGTCTGCCACGTGAGGAGCTCGAGCGGCGCGGTCGAGGTCCTCGACCGTTGGGCCACGCAGCCGGCCTGGCGCCCGGCGTAGAAAGAGCCGACGACCTGAAGGAATTTGGCGACGGACCGGGCTTCTAGTCGGGGCGGCCGGATTTGAACCGGCGACCTTCCGCTCCCAAAGCGGATGCGCTACCAGGCTGCGCCACGCTCCCGTGCGGTTTCGAGTCTAGCTCCGGCCCGTCGATAAAACCTAGCTCGCGACGATTTCCTCGCACAAAGCGCACGATTCATCGGTTTTTCGTGACATTTCGAGCTAGTCACCGACCGATCGGCCTGGTAGAACACCGCGCTTCGGATGCGTTGTCGGGGGGCACTATCCGTTTTCGCCAGTGGTCCTTTCGTCGCCGTGGCGGCGCCGGAGGTGTCGGCACGTCCGCTGACCGCGAAGGGCACGGCGTCTGCCACGCGGAACACCGCTCCCATCGCGGCCGTCAACACGGTTCGCACCGGACACCTGCTGCCACAGCTGCAAGTCGACGCGAACCTGTCCTGCGCAGCGCGATCCCATTCTCGCGACATGCTGGTCCATGACTACTTCGCTCACGGCAATCTTCGCCGTTCGGATGTCGCGGTTCGGCGTCCGAGGGCGTGTCTTTGCCGAGAACCTCGCCTGGGAAGCGGCGTCATGTCGGCAAACGCCACGGTCGCCCGTTGGCTGGCGAGTCCGCCTCACCGCACGGTTCTGCTCTCGACCCGAGCCTGCGCCGAATCGGCGTCGCGACTCCCAGCGGCGCCTTCGGCGGCTTCGCACGGGCGACTCTGGTCACCGCCGACTTCGCGGGCTAAGGCTTATTCGCGCTCTGAGCAGCTCGCGCACCTCGGCGAACTTCTCGCGCCGCAGGTCGTCGCGCTCGCCGCGCTCGACCCGGCGTACGAGGTCCTGCGACGAGCGGCGCCAGCTCGACCGGGTTGAACGGCTTCGTCACGTAGTCGACGCCGCCGAGGTCGAGTCCGCGCGCCCGGTCGCGTGAACTCGGCGCGCGCGGTCAGGAAGATGATCGGGATGCTGCTCGTCGACCTCGTCGCCGAGCAGCTCCTCGGCGACCCGCCAGCCGCTCGCGCCCCGGCATCATCACGTCGAGCAGAATCGACGTCTGGCTGCTCGGCGCGCGCGAGCTCGAGCCCTTGGTCGCCGTCGGCGGCCTCGAGCACGTCCATGCCCTCGGCCTCGAGGTTGACGCGGCAAAGCAGCCGGATCGGGGCTTCGTCGTCGATGACGAGGACGCCGTCGCTCATCCGTCCGTCTCCCTGGCCGCTCACGCGCTGCGTGACGGCGCGAGCGGCAGCTCGAAAGCGAAGCTCGACCCCGCGCCCTCGCGTGAGTCGACCCACATCCGTCCGCCCATCGCCGAGACGAGGCCGTGGGCGATGAAGAGGCCCAGCCCGGTCCCGGTCGTCGAAGGATCGCGTGTCATGGATTCTCCACGGTAGAACTTCGTGAAGATCCGCTCGCTGCTCCTCTGCCGGGATGCCGATCCCCTCGTCGACGACTCTCACTTCGACGACCTCGTCGTTGATGCGGGCGGCCGACCGTCACCCGTGCCGCCGTCGGGCGAGAACTTGATCGCGTTGTCGACGAGGTTCGAGAGGATCTGCCGCAGCTTGTCGCGGTCGGCCTCGGCGGCTACCGGATGCTCGCGGAAGGTCGACGACGAAGTCGTGGCCGTTTGCGGCCGGCGCCTGCTCAGCGGTCTGAACGACCGTCCGACACGACGGCCCTGACATCGGTCGGTGCGAGATTGACCTGGAGGTCGCCGGTGTCGAGCCGCGCCACGTTGAGCGAGCTGGTCGACGATCGTGGTCAGCCGGTCGGACTCGGAGGCGATGTAGCCGAGGAACGTCGCGGCGCTCCTCCTCGCCGAAGAGCACGTCCTGGCGGAGCAGCGTCTCGGCGAAGCCGTAGATCGAGGTCAGCGGCGTTCGCAGCTCGTGCGAGACGGCCGAGACGAAGTCGGACTTCATCTGCTCGACGACCCGCTCGGCCGAGATGTCCCGGAAGGCGAAGATGCGCCCGGCGACGGCGCCGGCGGGGTCGCGCATGACCGCCTCGGTCAGCGAGAGCCAGACATCCTCGCCGTCCGCGCGGCGGATCGCGACGAGGCGGTCTCCGCGTTCTGTGTCGTCGCCGGACGCCAGAGTCGCGCTGGAGGACCTGCTCGGTCGAGCGGCCGATCGCGTCCGAGGCGCGAACGCCGGTGATCCGCTCCGCCGCGCTCGTTCCAGAGCACGACGTTGACCCTCGCGGTCGACGGCCACGATCCCGTCGGCGATGTTGGCGAGGATCGCGACGCTTCGCTCCTTCTCGAGCGCGACGCGCTGGTAGAGCTCCGCGCTCGCGAGCGCGGCGGACGCGTTGCGCGGCGAGCGCCGCGAGCGCCTCGACCTCCTCGTCGCTGCCAGGTGCGCGGCCGCGCGCGCGTAAACGGACAGAGCGCCCTGCAGTGCCTCCCTCGGAGCCGACGAGCGGCACGGCGAGGCAAGCGCGATAGCCGGCGGCGAGCGCCGGGTCCGCAGCGCCGGGCCCTCGCCGCTCGACATCCCGGATCGCGACCGGCGCGCGCGTCTGGATCGCGTCGGCCGGCGGCCCAGCCGGAGGCCGGCAGACGCGATTCGAGCAGGCCCTCGGCAGCTCCCTCGCCGACCGCGCTGACAACGGCTCGTCGCCCTCGAGGAGACGGACAACGGCAGCGTCCGCGCCGAGCAATGCAGGCGCCTGAGCAGACGATCTCGTCGAGCGACCGCGGCCGGGTCGAGCTCGGTCGCGAGCAGGGTGCCGGTGCGCGCAAGCTGCTGCGCGAGCCTCGCGCGCGGCCGCTCGCTCTCGTAGCAGCTCGCTCCGCTCCAGGGCGCGCGCGTGCGGTTCCGGCGAGGTTGCGGGCCAGCTCGAGGTCGTAGTCGCTGAAGCGGCGCGACTCCTCGAAGAAGACCACGACCAGCCCGTCTCGGCCCTCCGGCGCCTCCACCGGCACTGCAAGCAGCGGAGCCGTACCCGGCTGACGCCGCGACCTCGCGCCAGTTGGGCTCGAACCGGTCGTCCTCGGCCAGCGCCGAGGCCGCGATCACCGTCCGCGTTGCGCGCGCACGTCGCCAGCGGCTCCGGCGCTTCCGGCCGCAGCCTCCCGAACCAGAGCGGCCAGCCTCGTTCGGCAGCCCGTGTCCGGCAGCGAGCTCCGAAGGCTTCCTCGCTCGGCATCAGCACGCGCCGCAGAACTGCCGCCGAGCGCTTCTGCCGCGGCCCGGGCGACTGCGCGGAGCGTCTCGGCCTGGGAAATCGGCAGCGCCAACAGAGAGGCGATGTCGGTAGAACGCGCGTTGGGTTCTCGCCTGCGCGCGAACGCTCTTCGAAGCTCTCGGCATTGCGGAGGCGAGCGCCGCGAGCGCTCGCGAACGCCTCGAGCAACTCGGCATCGGGCTCGTGAGGGCTGCGATCCGGATCATGCGTGCCGACGCCGAGGACGCCGCGAATCTGGTCCGACCACATCATCGGGGCGACGATCGCGCTTGCGGTAGCCGCGATATGCCGGGTGTGGAACCGAGTCCGGCAGCTGGGCGTAATCGTCCGAGAGAGCACGGGCGCGCTGCGCGCGATCGCCCGGCCGGCGAGGCCCTGGTCCGACGAGAACTCGAAGCCGACGAGCTCTCGGCTCCAGCCCGTGGACGGCGGCGCAGCGGAGCAGTCCGCGCTCGCGGTCGAGCAGGTAGCAGTCGGCCGCCTCACACCCGAGCAGGCGGGCAACCTCGTCGACGAGCCGCTGGAGGACCGCCTCCAGCTCGAGCTCGCTGGTGACAACCTGCGCCGCGCGCAGCAGCGCGGTCTGCTCGCAGCAGACGCTGCCGGTTCTCGTCGAGCAAGCGCGCCGAGTTGATCGCCAGCGCGAGCTCGCGAGCGACGGACTCGATCAGGGCGACCTCGCCCTCCGACCACGGACCGGCCGTCGCTCGGTGAAGTCCGAGCACGCCCGATCGACGCGATCGAAGGCGATCATCGGCGTCGCCACGAGCGACTTCGTTCCGAGCCGGCGCATCGTCTCTGCCGTTCCCAGCTCGGGATCCTCCAGCTCCGGAGCGTCGTCGATGTCCGAGACGACGACCGTCCTCCGCTTCAGCGCCGCAAGGTTCGAGGCCGGGAGATTCTGCGTCTGCGTGGCCGATCGGCTGCAGGCCCGGCGGCGAACCACTCCTGCGGCGAGCTGCTGCAGTCCGCCGGGCTGGCCGAGGCGGATGAAGCAGCGGGAGGCGCGAGCGCCCGTCCGATCTCCGTGACCGCGATTCGCGTTCCGTCTGCGAGCCCGTCGACCGATCTCACCCGGCGCGAGATGTCCCCGACGAGCCGCTCCCGCGCGCGAGCGCTTCGTCGAGTTGCCCGGCCGATCGCGTTCGTTCGAGAGCGAGCGCGGCTTCGGCGGCCAGCGACTGCATCAGCGTCACCTCTTCACTCGAGAACGCGCGCTTCGCCGACGTCGGCGCGGCGACGAGCACGCCGGATGATCCGCTCCTCGGCGATCAGCGGCACGAAAGCGCCGCTCTTGGCGCCGACCGCTCTCGACAAGGCGCGGACTCACGAGGGGCGAGGCGGTGCAGTCGAAGACGACCACCGGCGCGGCCTGGAAGTACGCGCTCGCGATTCCCGAAGGCTCGTTGCGAAGATCGATGCGGATGTCCCGCCACCAGGTGACGTCGGCGCCGGCGTCTCGCGCGAGCAGGCCCTCGCCTCTTCGGCTTCGCTGTCGATCAGCGCCAGCGCCGTGAACTCGATTCCCAGCACGGATCCGACCTGCGTCGAGCACGACCCGGGCCGCGGTCTCCGGATCAGTCGTCCTGGCCAGTGCGTCCGGAGATTGCGGCGACCGCCTCGAGCTCTCGCCCACCGGACCGAGACGAGCTGTCTCGGCCTCGCGTGCGCGTGGGCCGCCCGACAGCAATTCGCCGCGCTCACCCCAGCGAGCCAGGAAGACGAGGGCCGGCAGGAGCGCGATCAGGCTCGCTGCGAACGAGAACCAGAGGTGGCCGCCGATCGCGTTCCGGCTGTCGAGCACGGCCGCGCCGAGAATCGCAGCCGGGATCCCGATACACGGGAACATCAGACCTACCGCGAGGTCGTTCGCCGTCAGCCCGGCGCGCTCACGCCAGAGCCTCGGTGCGACGCCACGGCGATGGCAAGGTAAGCGGCAGCCACCGCAAACAGCGGCACTGCGTTGAACACGACCGCCTTCGTCTCAGCACTCACTGGGCCCTGGGGATGATAGGAGGCGCAAAGTGGCCCGTCGAGAGACCCTGAATCGCCCTTGGCGCGCCCGCGTCCTCGTTTCAAAAGATAGGCCGGTCGGCCTATTGGCAAGGGCATCGACGCGCGCTAGCGTCTCTGCCACTGGGCGATGCGCACCGTTGGGCGGCTTTCGCAATGCCTGCGGTGAGCAACTGAGAGGTCCGCCGCCACGACCCCCGAGCGGCGGGCCCTCTCTGTTTCTGTTGGTCCCGGTATCGTGCCTTGGCGACTGCGGGCGGGTTGAGCGGCCGCGCCGCGCCAGGTCGGCGCGGCCTCTGACGCGTCCGGCGTCGCGAGCGACGCCTCCGGGGTTGAGGGCCGTGTTTCGGGTATTTCGGTTTCCGTTGAGGGGAGAGACTCCCGGTGGGGCGCCGCTACATTGGCACCGTGGTCAAGCGGGTCTTGCTCGCAGCGCCGCGCCGGATACTGCGCAGGCGTCGAGCGAGCGGTGGAGACCGTCGAGCGCGCGCTCGCGCAAAACGGGCCTCCCGTCTACGTCAGAAAGCAGATCGTGCACAACTCGCACGTCGTCGACGAGCTTTCGTCAGCGCGGCGCGGTCTTCGTCGCCGGCGTCGAGGACGTGCCGGAGGGCGGCCTCGTCGTCTTCTCGGCGCACGGGATCGCTCCCGTCGTTCGCGCCGGCGCCGCGGCGCGCTCCCTGCGGACGATCGACGCGACCTGCCCACTCGTGACGAAGGTGCATGCGGAGGCGAAGAGGTACGCCGCCGAGGGCTACACGGTCGTCCTCATCGGGCATGCGGGCCACGAGGAGGTCGAGGGAACGATGGGCGAGGCGCCGGACTCGATCGTGCCTCGTCGAATCCGTCGCCGACGCGGAACAACTCGAAATCGCGAATCCGCAGCGGGTCGCCTACGTCACCCAGACGACGCTGTCCGTCGACGAGACGCGCGAGATCATCGCCGTCCTCCACCGCCGCTTCCCGAGCCTGCACGGACCGGAGAAGGAAGACATCTGCTACGCGACCACCAACCGGCAGCAGGCGGTCAAGGAGCCCTCTCGCACGTGCAGCTCCTGCTCGTGCTCCGGCTCGGCGAACAGCTTCGAACTCCCAGCGCCTCGTCGAGGTCGCAAGGTCGGCCGGCGTGCCCGCCCACCTGATCGAGAGCACGCGCGCGCTCGACGAACGCTGGCTCGAAGGCGTCGAGACCGTCGGTGTCACGTCAGGCGCTTCGGCGCCCGAGGTGCTCGTCGAGACCTCTGCGAGTGGTTCCGCGGCCGCGGCGTCACCGAGATCCGCGAGCTCGCGCCGGCCAGAGAACGTCGTCTTCAAGCTGCCGGCCGAGCTGCGCCGGCGCACTGCGCGCCTGACTACGCCGCAGCCTGAGCGGCGGCTGCCGCCTCGGTCGCGTCCGCGATCTCGCGGACGACCTCGACGATGTCGCGGTTGGCGTTGAACGATCCGCCGCTGACGGTCGGCGCCGTTGCCACGGGCGAGGATCTCGCGGACTCCCTCCAGCTCGCGCTCGGAGCCGAGTCTCGCGCGCGTGCGGCTCGATGTCGCGGAGCGTGCGCCGGACGAGCTGCGCGACCGGAACCCGGTTGCGCGCCGGCCCGTCGCGAGATCCATCACCGGCGCCTCGAGCCCGTAGCGCGCGGCAAGCCACTTGTTCTCGGTCGTCAGGATCCGGTGGTAGGAGGGGATCTCGTCGCCGCCGTCGTACCGCTCGCAGTAGATGCTTGACGAGCGCCTGGCAGAACGCCGCCAGCGCGACTGCGTCCTCGACCCGCGTGACCGCGTCGCAGACCCGAATCTCGACCGTGCCGAGGCGCGGGTGCAGCCGGATGTCCCACCAGATGTGCGTGTAGTCGGCGATGCAGCCCGTCTTCTCGAGCTGGCCGACGACCTCGGCGTAGTCGGCGTAGTCGCTGAAGCGTGGCGGCGGCCCGGAGCGCGGGAAGGCGGCGAAGACCATCTGCCTGCTCGACGAGAGGCCGGTCGCGCTCGCCGCGCCAGAACGGGCGAGCTGCAGCCGAGAGCGCGAGCAGCGAGGAGATGTGCGCGAGCAGGCCGTTGACGACCTGGATCGCCTTCGGGATCGTCGACGCGCGACGTGGATGTGCAGGCCGAAGATCAGCTCGCTGCCGGCGCGACGTACTGCAGCTGGTCGATCGAGGTGCCGGTAGCGGTCGCGCGCCGTGATCCGCTGCCGCTCGAAGAGGCTGAAAGGGTGCGTCCCCGCCGAGCCGACGCGCAGCCTGTCCTCCGCTCGCGATTCCGGCCACGTACGCGCGCAGCGCGCGCAGCTCGCGGTCGACATCGCCGGCGGTCCGGCACGACCGGCGTCGCGATCTCGAGCACCGACTGCATCAGCTCCGCGTTGATGCGTGGTCTCGAGCTCGTGCCCCGAGATCGCGGCGAGCACGGTGTCGACGTGCTGGACGAGATCGAGAGTCTCGCCGTCGAGCAGCATGTACTCCTCCTCGACGCCGAGGGTGTACGGCTCGCTCCGCGCCGAAGGCGTGGTCGAGCACGCTGCCGCCCGGCGCGAAGCTCTTGCCGGTGATCGTCGCCGGATAGATCTGCTTCATCGCCGCAAGTATCCCTCTTTGCTGCGGTTTTCAGTCCGCTGCGATCGCATCCGCTTCGATCTCGACGAGGAAGCGCGGGTCGAGCAGGCCCGTGATCACGAGCATCGCGCTCGCGGGTCGAATCTCGCCGAAGACCTCGCCGTGCGCGCGGCCGATCTCCTCCCAGTCGTCGGCCGAGGTGACGTAGACGCGTGTGCGAACCACGTCCTCGGGGCGGGCGCCGAGTTGCGCGAGCGCGTCGAGGATGATTTCGAGGCACCGCCGCGCCTGGGCGTATGCCCCGGTCGGGAGAGCGCGCCGTCGGGCATGACCGCGGCCGTTCCGGAAACATGAATCTGGTCCCCGACCCGAACGGCTCGCGAGTAACCGACGATCGGTGCGTACGGCGAGTCGGCGGGGACGAGGCGTCGCTCCACTGGGGCTAGTATCGCCGCGCGTGGAGGCGCTGCGGCAGGTCGAGGAGTGGCCCGTCCGGTGCTGCGGCCGTTGGGGTCACCGATGCGACCGCTGAAGCGGGCACGACCGGCGAAAGGGCTACAACGTTTCCTTGGGCCTCGGTCACGAAGCTCCTGACCGCCCTCGCGCGCTTGTGGCGGCCGAGGAAGGCGTGCTGTCGAGCTCGGACGAGCACCGCCGGGCCGCCTGGCTCGACCGTCCGCCATCTCCTGGCGCATGCATCCGGGCTGCCGCCCGAGGGGAGGCGCCGATCGCGCAGCCGGGCACGAGGCGGATCTACTCGAACGCCGGCTTCGAGGTGCTCGCCAAGGTGATCGAAGACCGGGCGGAGATCCCTTTCCCCGACTACTTGCGCGCTGCCGTGCTGGAGCCGCTCGGCCTGGCTGCTTCGCTCGATGGTTCGCCGGCCTCCGGCGCCTACGGCACGCTCGACGACCTGCTCGCGCTCGGCCGCGAGCTGCTGGCCCCAAGGCTGATCTCGCCGGAGACGCTGGGGAAGCGACAGAGGTCGCGTTCCCCGGACTCACGGGCGTGTTGCCCGGCTTCGGCCGCATGGAGCCAAACGACTGGGGGCTCGGCTTCGAGCTCCGCGATGAGAAACGCCCGCACTGGACGGGTGCCCGAACTCGCCGCGCACGTTCGGGCACTTCGGGCAGAGCGGCAGCTTCCTGTGGGTCGATCCCGAGGCGCGGCTCGCGTGCGCGTGTCTGTGACACGGCCTCGGGGACTGGGCGAAAGAAGCCTGGCCGCGGCTCTCGGACGCGATTCTCGCCGAGCTCGGCCCAACCGGCGCAGGGGTCTAACGACTCGGGCATCCTGACGTAGGTGGCGGATGCGCCCTCCACGCGTGCCCGGCGGCGGGCGAGCGCAAAGCGCTGGCGCCGGATTGGCCTCGCGGCTCTCGTGGTCGCCGCCGTTGCCGGCGCGACCGGGGTCTGGGCCGCTTTGGGTGATGACGATCAGGCGGCGTCTCCGCGACCTGCTCCTCGGCAACCCGCGGCTCCGTCCCCCGCCCGATCGACACGGCCCTTGCGCATCGGCTCGCGCGCCGCGGGCTCAGCTCGCGGCCCCGATCCAGGACGCAGCGATCGTGACCTTTCGGCGCCGAGTTCTTCTGCTCGGCGGCCTTGACGCCGCGGACACCTCGACCGCGGACGTCCGCACGATCGCCGGGGGCGTGTGCGGACGATCGGTCGACTGCCCAACGTCTTCCACGACGGCGCCGCGGTCCGGATCGGGTCGAACGTCTTCGAGTTCGGCGGCGGAGACGGCATTCGCCAGCTCGACCAGATCCTCCGAGTCGACCCCAAAACCGGCACGGCGATCCGGGTCGGATCGTTACCAGCGCCCGAGCAGCGACCACGCCGCCGCACGTGGTCGCCGGGCAGAGCATACATCGTCGGCGGCTACACGGGCCAAAACTGGTTGAACACGATCGTATCCTGGCGGCCGGGCGGTAGCGCTCGCGTCGTCGCCCGGCTGCCGACCCCGCTCCGCTACTCAGCGGTGACTGCAGCCCAAGGCAAGATCATCGTCGCGGGCGGCTCGCTCCCCAACGGCGATGCCAGCCGTGCGGTGTACAGCTTCGATCCCGGCAGCCGTCAGCTGCGTCGCCTCGGCAGCCTTCCGGCGCCGACGACACATGCGGCGCAGCAGTGCTGGACAACCGCGCACTCGTGATCGGCGGCCGCTCAGCTCGAGCGGACACTCCGACCTCGAGGATCGTTGCCATCGACCCCAGAGCGGTCGGATCCGAGTCGCCGGACACCTGCCGCGCCCGGTCTCCGATGCGGCAGTCACCACGTTGGGTCGCACCGTCCTGGTTGCCGGTGGCCGCGGGCGCGCGACTGTCGCCGGGCTGACGAGCCTGGGAGCGATCGGCTCATCCGCGCCGAGAGTGAACCACCGGCGGGCTCGACGAGCGACGAAGGCTTGCCGCCAACGTCTACGCATACGACGGTGCGAACGACCTCAGCCCGAAGGTTCGCGGCGTCCCACCACGCGTGTACGTCCCGAACAGCGCCAGCAACACCGTCGACGTGATCGACCAGCGAACGTTCAAGATCGTCGCGCACTACACAGTCGGGCGGCTGCCCCAGCACGTGACGCCGTCCTATGACCTCAAGACCCTCTGGGTCGACAACGACGCCGGCAACAGCTTGACGCCCGTCAGCCGATCACGGGACGGCCGAACGGGCAAGCCTGTGCCCGTCAGCGATCCGTACAACCTCTACTTCACGCCTGGGGGCCGCTACGCGATCGTCGTCGCCGAGCGCGAGCATCGGCTCGATTTCCGTTTCGCGCACACCATGAAGCTGCACCGCGCATTGACTGTCCCCTGCAGCGGCGTCGACCACATGGACTTCTCGGCCAACGGCCGGTTCCTGCTCGCAAGCTGCGAGTTCTCCGCAGAGATGGTGAAGGTCGACGTGCGGCGCGAGCGGGTGGTCAGCGTCCTCCGGCTACCGCGTGCCGCCGCGATGCCGCAGGACGTGAAGCTCTCGCCCGACGGCAAGGTTTTCTACGTCGCGGACATGGCGTCGAACGGCGTCTGGGAGATCGACCGGACGGGTCGACATGTAATCGGCTTCCATTCACACGGGCGCAGGCGCGCACGGTCTCTACCCCAGCCGCAACGCGAAGCTGCTCTACATCACGAACCGAACCGAGGGCACGATTTCTGTGCTCAACTTCGCCACCCGCCGACTTGTCGCCAAGTGGGACATAGGCGGCAGTCCAGACATGGGAGGCGTCTCCGCGGACGGCAAGGTGCTCTGGTTGTCGGGGCGCTACAACGCGCAGGTCTATGCGATCAGCACGAAGAACGGCCGCGTGCTCGCCCGGATTTCGGTCGGCTACGGGCCCCATGGAGTCGTGCGTCTGGCCACAGCCGGGCCGCTTCTTTCGCTGAGGCCATACCGGGATCCTCCGCTAGACGTCCGAGACGCAGCAATACGTAACTGAACGCGAAGCATA
>ERZ1370068.3430-contig-2544_pt1 | contig 83331 bp, 125 predicted proteins | sample MGYA00561227_ERZ1370068 | MGnify/ENA primary metagenome ERZ1370068 (study PRJEB38410, sample SAMEA6850437) | metagenome | study: Metagenomic assessment of the ecological functions of the soil: analysis of the soil microbiota associated with the...
GGTATACTTCGTTCAGTTACGTATTGCTTCTTCATTTTTACCTTTCAAAATGGACGTGGCCGGGCAACGGGCCACGCCGGTTCAAGTTTTTCGGGGAAGTTTAGACTTCCGGCTCCCCGAAATCCAGAGATGACAAGGAAGTAAAGGGTGAATGGGCTAAGGTTTCCAAGCCTGCGGAGCCAAAAAAGGGCATTCATATCACAGATTGACCCCGAGAGTGCGCTGAGCGGGCGCCAGCAACTGGTACGCACGCCTCCGGCGTGCTTCGGATGGCCACGCGATAAAGCACGCCAGAGGCGATGCGTACCGCGTTCCTTCCGGCGTCGCTTCTGCTTATCATCCGCGCCTGAATTTTTGTTCCAGTCTCGGCGCAGTAAGTGCCCATTCTTCAATGAAGGCTCGCCAGGGATGTCTCTAGATCCGGCCCAGAATCTTCCAGACAGAATCCAGGTCCTCGGCTGACGAGCAGAATCACGCCTACGAATTCGACGAATTTCCGGATCGACGTGATGAAACGCCAGTTGACGCGTGCCGGCGAAGTCGTGCCGCTCTACTCCAAAGCTTTTTGACCTGCTGCTGGCGCTGGTCAGAAACAGTGGGCGCGATTTGAGCAAGCAGAATTGTTAGAGTCGGTTTGGCCCGGTCAGATACTGGAAGAGGCAAACCTTACCGTCAGCATGTCGGTCGTGCGGAAAGCCCTCGGTGAAAAGGCCACGCGGACCACGCTATATCGTCACGATTCCAGGACACGGCTACAGATTTGTCGCAGATCTTAACAGGGCCGACGATCTGATTATCGAGACGGAAAGCATCGCCCAGATTACGATCGATCAAGATGTTGAAGACCAGGCGATGGCAGTTGCTAGTGGCAGTGCCGCGATGGTTTCACCTGCAAACCCTCAAAAGCTCGCTGTTGCTGGTTCCACCTCAAGGCTTCAATCGCGGCGACTGCTCTTCGGTTTCGCTTATTCTGGGTCTGGGCGTCATTGCATTCCTGGCCGCGATCTATGCGGTGGTGAGATTTGAAAAGAGGCCGACTTTCATCATCGCGATTCTCGCAGGTAAGGATAATTCCGATTACCAACATCGGCCGGATTAGTAATGTCGCGTTGTCGCCCGATGGCAAGCTCTTCGCTTTTTCACGCATCGAAGAGGATCGCGAGAACATGAGCCTGCGTCTGGGACAGGTGAACGGCGATCGCGATATCGAGGTTAGTGCCCGGCCGGTGACCTGATAATTCGCGGAATCGAGTTTTCGAGAGATGGCTCAAGCATCTACTACGCGGCGCAGGACGTAGGTCAACCGGAGCACAAGTTGTACAGGATTTCTGCCCTTGGCGGGGCGCCCATCAGGTTGCGCGAGAGAATCGATCAGAGATTCACTCTGTCCCCGGATGAAAGCCAGGTCGCCTTTGAGCGCAACGGGGAAAATAAAAGTCACAATCTGATGATCTCAAGCGTGGATGGCGCGAATGAGCACGCCCTGCTGACAATGCCTTCGAGCGTCTGTTGCAGGCCAGTGTTTCCTGGTCTCCCGATGGGTCGCAGGTGGCAGTGGCGGCCACCAGTGCTCCAGGGAACAGAACCTGACAATTCTGTTGACGCCGGTGCCGGGAGGTAGTCCAAAGCCCATGACCAAAGCAACCTGGCGGGAAATAACGCGTCTGACCCTGGCTCAAAGATGGCAGCGGTCTTTTGCTAATCGGGCCGGTCCCGATTTGCAGGAAGGCCGTCAGGTCTGGTTTGTCAGCTATCCCGGCGGCGAGGCCCATCGCATTACCAACGAGCCCACCATCTATGACGTAGGCTTGAGCGTGGGCACAGATCCTAATCGTTTTCTGTTGGTCCAGCAGAAACAGAGTACACAACTTGTGGTTGGGGCCGGCAGGCGATCCGGGCCAGGCAAAGCCGCTGACCTTCACCGGCACGAACACGTTGAACGGTGCCTTTGCCTTTGATTGGCTTCCCGACAAGCGGATCGTTTATGCCGCGCCCAGGGACGTGGGTTCTCGATTTCGGTAATGAACTCAGATGGCAAGGAAGTAAAAGAGCTCACCCCGGCGGGAACCGGAGATTCTGTCCCCGCGGCCACCGCTGATGGCCGCTTCATCGTCTTCCAATCGAGTCGCACTGGTAGCGATCAGGTGTGGCGAATCGATGGCAACGGAGTAATGCTAAGCAGCTGACCAGCTGCGGCGAGAACAACGGATTGCCGGACGTTTCCCCTGACGGCAAATGGGTGGTGTATGTTTCGAATTGCGGGGCATCAACGCTTTGTGGCGCATCTCGATTGACGGAGAGCAACCCCAGCGCCTCACTGACCGCGCGGTTGAATGGCCCTGGATCTCTCCGGACAGCAAATGGATCGCCGCGGGCTATACGGAGTCAGGCAAACCTAAGTTGGCAATGTTCTCAATTGATGGCGGTGCTCCGGTGAAAGTATTCGATGCGGCGCCAAAGACGATATTCCACTTTGGCATTCGCTGGACCGCCGATGGAAAGGCGATTGCCTATCGAGACTTTTGGCATGGTCTTTGGATCCAGTCCGTCGATGGTGGGCCTCCGCAACGCATGCCCGGCTTGCCCGAAGGAAAGATTTTCAGTTTTGGCTGGTCACGTGATGGCAAGCTCTTCGCATTTACCCGGGCCAGCGAGTTTCGGGATCTGGTGCTTATCAATAACTCAAATTAGAAAAGTCGCATGAGTCCGCGGAACGGACGTCAGCATAAAGCCTGGGGCGTAAGCCCCAGGATCGCGTCGGAAGATTGAACCAAGCCCGCGGAGCCGCGGCAACCGACGCATCTGGATTGACGTCAAGCGCGAGAGCTATCGCCCGCTCCGCGGACTGAAACCGATGAACGTTGCCCAATCTCACGGTCCAAAGCGTTGACGGTACTCAAACGAGGTGATGAAGGCCTTGATCATCTCGGCATCGAGATAATTTCCCCCGAACTGGTTCAGCTTGCTGAGCCAGAAGTTATAGCCGCTGAAGTCCACATCAGGTGACGCGTTCGGGTCACGCCTCAGGTAACCGAAGTATTCCATGAGGACGAAGGCCGAATTCATCTCGCTGCTGCCGGAACGTTACATTAGCCGCCACTCCGAGCAATACCGACGCCCGGTTCATGCTGGCGGTGTTTAGCGCGGCCACCAGTTGGTCTTCTCTGCTTGTGGCGGCGTGATGCCGGCATTTTTGTAGAGCGCGTTAACAAAGGCATCGTTAGACAAAGCGTCGTAAGCGGCTTTGAACTCGGGCCGGCTTACCCAATTCTCGGCGAACTGCTGTTGATTGTTGGCTGAGCTGTTGCTGCCATCCGGGTGAGTTCACAATCACGCCGCGACTGACCTCCTGCAAGTCGCGCATGAAGGACGTGTATTTGGGCATCGTCGCGTAAGACTCTTTCTGCATCAGGTAGAGCAGGTAAGCGGTCTCCTGAAATTCAATCGAAAGAAAGAAAGAAGCTGAGACATTAATGCGCCTGGCCTCAACGCACTGCGCATTATTGCCGCACGAAGTGATCTGTTGGGTCCAAAAGGCGAGGCCCGCCGGATCAGGTTCGCGATTGAGAAAGTCGTGATAATGCATGTAGACAAACATGCCGGCATCGTCGATCGAGTTAGTTGACGGCTCGGTAACGTCATCCGTGATCACCACGCGGCGGTGTTGGTTGGGCCAAGAATTGCGCCACTCGGATTTCCGAGCGAAAGAGTTAACATCTCAGGACCCTCGGAATAGATGTCTTCGTTGATTAGTAATTGAAAGACTTTGGCGGTTTCGCCGGGGCCGAATTTCAAAGTGCCCGCGGCGAATTCGAAATCGGCAGCTTGTTTCGCTACGCCGTCATTCGTCCAGTAGTCAACCGTGGCTGAGCTGCTGGCATCGCCGGCGCGGGATGACCGTGATCGCCAGCGCGCCCAGATCCTCCTGCACGGAATAGCTGACAGCACTGAACTGAAAAGACGTCGTGCCACCTTGTTGCTGTGGCTGGGCCAGCGTCGTGGGCCAGAAGCCACTGGTATGCGAAATCGCCGCGCCGGTTTGTGGGCCGCCGGCCGCCGCTTGTCCGGCGGTGCCTTCGATCACCTTGTTGCCGCCGCCGGTGCTGGAGCCACCGCCACTCGCCTGAACCGACGAAGTGATCTTGTAGTTGCCGCCGCTCATGCTTTGGGCCGCCCCGCCGACCGTATTAAAGAAGAGGGCGAGCAAGACTGCCAACGTCACGAATACTGAATGTTCGATATTTCGCATTTTTCTTCCCCTACTCTCTATTTCCGAATGTGCAGTTCATCCTTCGCGGTGCTGTACCTGCTTACTTGCAAACTGCCGCGCGACGACTCCGCCTGCACACGAGTGATTTCAGACTGGCAATCTCTTTCTGTTGTTGCTTGATCTGTTCCTGCTGTTCTTTCACCGCATTGACGAGGACAGCGGTGATGCGATCGTACTTGACGCCTTCGACTTCGCCTTTGTCGTTGCGCGTGACGAGCAGTGGTTCGACCGACGCGATGTCTTCGGCGCCGAAACCCAGATCGCGCATCCCGCCCTGCTTCCAATCGAAAGTGATCGGCCGCAGGCGATTAAGGACGGTGAGTCCGCCGATGAATGGTTGAATATTGGTTTTGTAACGAAGACTGGAGGAACAGGTAGAGATTTGATTCGAGGCGTTACGACATAACGATGTGTTACCGGCGGCGCCGAGTGTATTGATGCGCACAATGCCGCTGGTCTCGATGGTCAAACTCGCCGGGCCGTCATTCACAAAGAAGTGCAGCGAGTGATTTGACCTTGTGCCGATGTAACCGCCATTCCCGACACCGCCGACATAGGAACCAACCGTAATTGTGCCGTCCGTATGGACCCATCCATAGTTACTGGTCGGCGTTTTGATTGTCAGCCGGAAGTTCGGCGTGGTGGTCCCGATGCCTACATTGGTGTCGCCGATCGCATTGTTGATCCCGCTGATACCGCCTAGTACCAGAGAATTACTTTTGTCTACGCGGGCGCGCGCACCGATAGCAGTGGCATTCTCGAGATCCTCACTGAACTCAGTGCCGGTGCCCAGGGCGGTGTTGTAGCTTCCACCCAGAGTTTGGCGGCCTGAGAAAAGACCAATGAACGTATTCTCGGTTCCCTGGACATGAAGCTTACCGGCTTCCGCGCCGAAGTAAGAGTTCCCGAAGCCGGTGTTGTCTCGTCCGCTTAAATAGCCAAAGAAAGAGTTCAGGCCCAGACCGTTATTGGCTGATCCGGCCCCTGAGCCAAAGAACGAGTTCTTCGCGTTCACAGTATTCTTGCCAGCGCCGGCGCCGAAATATGCGTTGTCCTCACCCAACGTATTGCTCTCGCCGGCGAGGTAGCCAAAGAACGCGTTATTCGAAACCGGTGGTGTTCGACGTGCCAGCCTGCATGCCAAAGAAAGAGTTGTTGACGCCGGTCGTGTTCACGATACCGGTCAGCGAGCCGAAGAAAGAGTTGGAACTCGCCAGGTTTGCGGTGCCCGCTTTATAGCCAAAAATGAATTGTTGCCGGTCGTTTGGTTGGCCGCCCCGGCCTCTTTGCCAAAGAAAGAGTTTTGGTTACCTGTGGTGTTATTCGACCCGGCGCCTGAGCCCATAAATGAATTGGAAAAGCCCGTCGTGTTACTGTCGCCGGCGAGAGCTCCGACGAAGGAATTGTCGATGCCGGTGGTGTTAAGCAGACCGGCGTTCGAGCCGAAAAATGAGTTGCGAAGTCCGGAAGAGTTACTCAGACCGGCATCCTGGCCCACAAAGACATTATTGGTGCCCAGGATATTGAAGACGCGCACGCCGCCAATGTTGTACTGGGAGGTGGCGTTAACGATGCCCCCGGACAAGTTACCTAACACGGTGCCGCTGCCGTTGATATTGAAGTTCGCAACTTGCTGAAGATTCGTGTTTTGAATGTATGAAGATGAGCCGGGATTCGGGGACCGAGCATCGGACAGCCGCGTGTCGTTAGTCTGCACGTACTGATCGGCTGCCACGCCGCCGAGTTGCGTCGCGTTCGTGGCCGTGTCGGAGATCGTCGCGGTTCCGGCGCGAATCGCATAAGGCGTCGCAGTCAGCGGCTGTCTGGGCGAGAGCACCGTGTAGGAATCGCCGCTCGCGGCTCGGCGTACGCCGATCTCCAGGAAGCGATCGACACCGGGAAAGGCCGCCGCCCCATAGTCGAGCTGGACTGTGAACACGCCGCTGGTAACTGACACCAGCGCCGTTGGTAATGGTCGAGCCAATCTGATTACCGGAGTCATCGAATAATTTGAATTGCATGTCATAGGTGCCGTTGGCCGCCGTGCCGCTGTCGGTAAAGCGTCCCTGGTAAGTAAAGCTGGTGGTCTGGGCCACGCTGACTGTGGCGCTGAGCGCCAGCACTAGAATTGCGAAAATCGAATGTGACCTGTTCATGATCTTGCTCCTTATTGCTATTTCCGAATCCGACCTCAGGTAAACGTCTTGCTATTTGCCGCGTAGGCTGGTTCGCCTCGGCTGTTTCCGCAACAGTCTCTTCAAGCCTTCGATCTCGCGTTGCTGTTGGCTGAGCTGAGACTGTTGCCTGAGGAACTGCTGCTGTTGGTCTTTAAGTTCCTGCGCCTGTATTTGAATCTGTTGTTGCTGCTCCTTCACGGCATTCACCAGCACGGCTGTGATGCGGTCGTACTTGACGCCTTCGACTTCGCCCTTGTCGTTGCGGGTTACCAGCAGTGGCTCAACTGCAGCGATCTCTTCAGCGCCAAAACCGAGGTCATGCATCCCGCCTTCTTTCCAATCGAAGGTAATCGGGCGCAAACGATTGACGACGTTCAATCCGCTTTTGAAGTCCTTGATTGCGGTCTTGTAACGCAAGCTGGACGAACAGAAAGAGATGCGATTTGTGGGGCCGAGGCAAAGCTGCAACTGGCCGCCGGCGTCGACGTTGTTGAGCCTGAGAAAACCGGAAGTCTCCAGGGTCATGGCCGCCCCGCCGTCGTTAGTGAAAAAGCTGAGCGAATGATTCGACCTGGTCCCGAACCATCCGCCGCCAGTGCTGCCGCCGACAAACGTGCCGACGGTGATTGTGCCGTCGGTGTGCACCAGGCCATAGCTGCTGGTTGGTGTCTTTACGGTCAGGCGAAAGGCGGGCGTTGTGGTGCCGATGCCAACATTGGTGTCAGCGGTCCCGAAGCCTACGCCCTTGATGCTACCGAGCACCAGGCTATTGTCTTGTGACACCTGAGCCGTATATCCGATGGCCGTGGCATTGTGGAGATTGGCCGTCGCGGTATCGCTGTAAGCACCGATGGTTGTGTTGGTGGATCCCGTTTTGTTCGTATCGCCGGCGGACGCCCCTATGAACACGTTATTGGAGCCGGTGGTATTAGAACCTCCGACTTGCGTTCCTACGAAGGTATTTTGAAAGCCGTCCGTAGTTACGAGCCCGGCTCGGTAACCGAAGAAGGAGTTTTGCTTACCCTGTCCGCTCGGTCCACCGGCCACCATTCCGGTTTGAAAGCCGAAGAGTGTGTTCGCGCTGCCGCCTGATCCGCGTGTCGCGGCCACCGAGCGTATTTCCGAAGCCATCGGCGAGCAGCACGCGTTTACCGGCGATGTAGTAATCGGTTGCGGAATTGACAACGTTACCTGAGAGTGTCCCGCCGGCCGTGCCATTGCCGTTGATATTGAAATTCGCCGTTTGCTGACTGTTGGTGTTCTGAATGTAGTTCGTCGATCCCGCAGTCGGGGACGAGCGTCAAGCAATCGCGGATCGTTCGTCAGCACATACTGGTTGGCGGCCACGCCACCAAGTTGGGTGGCGTTAGTTGCTGTCGCTGCGCTGTTGGCGGTGTCAGCCGATGTAGTCGACCCTGCGCGAATTGCATAAACGGCTGAAGTGAGTTGCTGGCGCGGTGAGAGAACCGTGTAAGCTTCGCCACTTCCTGCTGCTCTCACGCCGATCTCAATGAATCGATCAGCGCCGGAAAACGCCGCCGCACCGAAGTCGAGCTGCACGGCAAAGACGCCATTCGCGACGGTCACCGCGCCGTTCGTGATCGTCGGATCCCACCTGATTGCTCGAGGCCGTCGAACAGCTTGAACTGCATATCGTAAGTTCCGTTGGCTGGCGTGCCGCTGTCGGTGAATCGACCCTGGTAAGTAAACGTACTCGTTTGGCCCATGATTACTGTCGCCGCCGACATAACCAGGATTGCGACTACCACCCAGTTAGCTCTTCATAACCTCACTCCTTCGTGCGTGAATCGTCGTTTCCGTTCCCTCGGTTGGGCCATCGCCCAGTGTGAACAGAGTTATAAAGTCAAAGGGCAATGTTGTCGCCACCCCGGTGGATAGTTGCTTAATCGTTTGAGTGAGAATTAGCGGGTGATTTTCACGCCAGCTTTAAATGCGGGCAGTTCAGCCCACCCATTTGGATAGATTGCGGCTTCGCCCCACCGGGTCAGTACCATCCGCGTCAGCGGATGGGACCAGGAATTGACGTCGGACAATAGAGCGCGCCCTTAACCCATCTCGCTTACGCGGATGGTACTGACCTCCATTTAGGCGGATTTCGCCGCTTCGACCGTCACCCGTGTTCCGTTGAAGGTTGCGGTCAATTGCCACTGCCGGACCGCCCAAAATACGAACAGGCGCGGACGAAGTGATTCAGCAGCGCCTGTTCGATCCGAAACCAGCCGGTCGGGCTCCGACAGGGCTCGTTTCAGCAAACGCGCCCGCGCCGGGCAATGGCGTTAATGCTTGCCACTACCCGGCGCGCCAGCTGGGCATCGCCCATGTCGGGAAGGACGACTTGCCCAATCATTGACCAAAACGTTGCCGATACTCGATCGAAGTGATGAAAGCCTTAACCATCTCGGCATCGATATAGTTCCCGCCAAATTGATTCAGCTTGTTGAGCCAGAAGTTATAGCCGCTCAAGTCTCGTATCAGGCAGCGCGTTCGGATCGCGCCGCAGGTAACCGAAGTACTGCATCAGCACGAAGGCCGGGTTCTGCTCCCGGTGACGGAACGAAGCGTCCGATGCTACCTCTAGCAGGATCGCAGAACGATTCATGCTGGCACTGTTCAAGACGGCTACCAGCTTGTCCTTTTCAGCTTGCCGACGGAACGATGCCCGCATTCTGGTAAAGGGCGTTGACGTATGCGTCGTTGGACAACGCATCGTAGGCAGCCTTGAACTCGGGTCGGTTGATCCAGGTGTCGGCAAACTGACGCTGATTGTCAGCCAGTTTTTGTTGCCAGCCGGGGAATTCACAATCACGCCGCGACTGACTTCCTGCAAGTCATGCATGAAGGTCGCGTACTTCGGCATGGTCGCAAAAGATTCCTTCTGCATCAGGTAGAGCAGATAAGCAGTTTCCTGGAACTCAATCGAGAGAAAGAATGACGCGGAAACGTCGCTGCGCCTGGCTTCAATGCACTGTGCATCGCTGCCGCAGGAAGTGATCTGGTTGGTCCAGAAAGCCAGACCCTCCGCATCAGGTTCACGATTGAGAAAATCGCGATAGTGGAGGTAGACAAACGACTGCGCATCATCGATTACATTGCCAGGTGATTCCAACCCATCATCGATAATATTCAACACGGCCGTGTGCGGTTCCCTTTGATTGCACCATTCTGGTCTCGACAAATAGAGGGTTACTTTTTCGGGGCCTTCGACGTAAGAGTCTTCATTAATCACAACACCACGAAGGTCTTGCTCGTTTCGTCAGGAAGAAAAGTCAGCGTGCCCGACGCGATTTCATAATCGCTCCTCTGGGTCGCGGTATCGTCTTCGGTGAAATAATTCACGGTCGTGGTACCAGAGGTGTCGCCGGTGCGCGTAACCGTAATGATCGCCGCGGCCAAATCTTCCTGAACGTCAAAAACTGGTCTGGCTGAATTGCACCGTGGTGCCACCCTCTGTGTCGTCGTTGACGATGAGGCCGTTGCCCTGACCTTTATCGATTCCGGCGTTCGTGGAATTGGTGAGCTTTACCAGGAACTCTTCGTCTTCCTCAAGCAAGGTGTCGCCATTCACCTTAACGACGATCGTCTTTTGGTTTCTCCAGCCGCGAATGTCAAGGTACCGCTGATATTCTGATAATCATTATCGTTTTCCGAGTCAGCATCGGTGAAGAAATCAACGGTGGTGTCGAAGGAACTCGCCGCTGACAGCGTAACGTTGAACGTAAAATCTTTCGTGCCGGAGTTCCCTTCCGTGGTTTGGAGGTCGCTGATAGAGAACTTCGGCAGCGGGTCATCATCCTTAATTGTAACGGTCGTTGTCGATGGAGTACCCAACGTAACATCAGGTGGCAGATCGGTAAGGACGACCGTGAAGGCTTCGTCATTTTCGTGCAAGGTGTCATTGAAGATTGGAATATCAATGGTCTTGGAAAACTCACCGACATTGAACGTCACCAATCCGCTCTTGGCCGTGTAATCGACTCCGGCCTTGGCAGTCCCATCCTGAGTGCTGTAGCTGACTGAAAAGCTATCAGCGGCGGGCCCGCGAATCACCTTAACCGATACGTTACTCGATTCGGTGATCGAGTAATTTGCCGCTGAAAACTTAACGCTGCCGGGATCAGGAGTGACCAGTACACACTGCGAAGACTCGGAAGTGCCGCTGCCGGCCCGCGTCGCCGTAGCCGTAACGAACCCGGCAGGCGCCGATGATGGGGCAAAGTTGAGGTTCGCGTTTCCGTTCTGATCGGTCACGACCTGGGTATCGCTGCCCAGCGGGTTCCGGCCTTCACCGTTACCCGACGCGTTACAGGAGGAAACGGAATAGTAATCAATGACAAATTCGGAATTAGGAGTGCTATTAAACGATCCAATAATCTGCCCGGGATGAGCTCTGGCAATCACGGGATAGTTTTGCAGATCGTTGGCGCCGCTATCCGCGTCACCGGCATCGTTTGAGGCGACCCCATTCGGGCCCAGATTGATGCCCAGTCCGGTATTCGAAAAGAGCGAGTTTCCGCGTACGCTGTTGTTGCTTCCCGCCGCCACCGAAACTCCGTTGCCCCCGTTAAAGCTAATCTTATTTGAGCCGCTGGCCAGGCCATTTCCGATCTTATTGCCCGACGCCCCGTTGTCGATCAGGATGCCGTCAGCCTGATTGCCCTGATTCGAATCGTTTGGGTTCGTGCCGATGAAGTTCCGATAGATCTCGTTGGCGGTCGCGCTGGGTCCGGTAAGCAGAATGCCATTCTGGGTATTGCGCCCAATGAAGTTGGGGGCAGTGCCGTTGCCGGCCTCTCCCACCTTATTCTGGGTCGAGAGAATCCTGATGCCACCCAGATTAGGAACGTTGGTGGCCAGATTGCCGCTAAGCCCAATCCGGTTTCCGTAAATTTGAACGCTCCCAACTTTCTCGTCGATGGAGATTCCGTAGTTCGCGTTGCCCGGAGATTACATTGAAGTCGAATGGACTGTCCTTCGAGCCGATCAAGATGTTCGCGGTGGCAAAGGAGCTGGGGTCCTTGATCTCGACACCATATCCGGCATTGGCCAGAGCGCCCGATTGGCCAGCGTTGATTCCGATCAGGTTCCGTTTGATGGTGACAGTTGCATTGTGGTTGATGATATTCACACCGTCGCCGCCATTCCCTGAGATCACATTTCCGCCGTCAAAGGCGGGGCCATTTCCATTAAGAGTGCCGCCAATGGTGGCATCGACATTGCCGTCAAGCCTGATTCCATCCAGCGAATTGCCCAGACCGTTGTTGCCGACAAGAGCCCGGGCCTATGTAGTTGCCATACAGCAGCAGTTTGTTCGAGGCTGTGTAGATTCCGTTCTGGCCGTTTCCGGAAATAAGATTGCGCGAAGTAGATGGCGGACCACCGATGGTGAGCTGATATCCGGTACTCGCCCCGGTAAAGCTGATGCCATTGCCTCGCGTTGCCCAACTTCGCCGAGCCGATATCGTTGGTGCCGATATTATTGTTGATTATGGAAATCTGTGTGTTGGCGTTGCTGATATTTGACGCGGTTACGATGGCGATCCCATCGCTGTTGTTGCCGGAAATAACGTTCTTATCGGCAGGGGTTGTACTACCAACATTGAAGGTACTGTTGGCGTAGGCAAAAATCCTGAGGCCGTTCTGGCCGTTGCCCTGATCGACCGTTCCGACGGCATCGGTCGCCGAGGGCACAATTAAGCAGTGTAAAGTTGACTCCGGAAAAGCTGTTCACGAATATTCCATGGCGACCGAAACGGTAGATGGCCAGGTTCTTGATAATCACGGTGATCTTGGCAACGACGACAGGACTCGACACCACCAGCCCGTCAGCGTTGGCGCCGGCGAGGGTGCCGCTGATTTCATGATCGGGGTAGCCGTTTACTGTGCCACCGTCAATTGTCAGAGAATCTGTAATCGGGGGTAATGGAGTAGTCGGTGTAAAAACGGTGCCCGTGTTGAAAGTGATGACATCGGCGCCGGGCGTATTGTTGGCCGCCACGATGGCTTCGCGCAAACTGCAGTCCGCGTTGCAAAAGCCGTCGTTCGTGTCGGCGGTTTTGTTGACCGTGAAGGTCGTTGCCTGAGCGATACATCCAGCGCCAACCACCACCGCGACCAGGAGGAAGAATCGGCAGATGAATCTCGTACCGGGGATCTGGGGAATCGAGTCTTGCAAACATCTTTTTAAGTCTCCTTCAACTTCATTGGATAATCCGGGCGCCCTGGCCCAGCGTGAAGAGATTTATAGATTTTGCGCGAAGCAATGTCGCCATCCTTTTGGATAGTTGGATCCGAACAAAATTCGAGAGTAGGCAGCCACTCTGGTTGCAGCCGGGCAACAAAAATGGTCATGCAAAAACGGTAGGTTAGTTCGAGAAAGTTGCGCGGGCGCCTGCCCGTGAAGTCTCCACGCGATGGATGTGCAGGCCAGCTCAACCTGACCAATGCCCAAAGAGAATCGCCACCCTTTTGGGTGGCGATGCCTGGGTCTCAAAGCCTCGGGAAAGGTGATGGGGACTGACCTAACCTGGCCGGTGATCGAGTGAGCCGGTAACCGCTTCACTTCGTTGAAGTGAACTCGAGCAAATAAGAAGCCTGCCCCGCAGATCCAAACAATGGAGTCGTTCTTTGAGTATCCACAGGAGGAGTGTCGGCGGATTAGTCTCAGCCACGCTCGCAGCTTCGGCAACGGTAAGCAGATCGACGATCTCATTGCAGCCTTTGCACCATGCTGTGCGAGCTATGCGATGCAACATCGCTTCTACCGAGTTACGCATGTCAAGTTCCCGATTTCCGGCGATCATAGTTTTTCCTTTCATCACGCGGTTCAGCTTTCAAATTCAAAGGTATCTGGGTCCGGCCCCAGCGTTACGGTGTTATAAGGTTGATGGCCTGCCACTGTCACTACCTGTTTGTGTAGCTAAAGGAACCTGTCCGGGGAGCGAACGATTCCGTCATCTTTCACCCATTGAGTGGTTCCGCGGGAAAAACGGCGACACGCGTCGCCGGTTTCAGCTGCAGTTTGAATGATTCTCAGACCAGCCGGTCGCGCATCGCTTTAAGCACAGCTTCGGATTTGGAATGGACCTGGAGCTTGTCGAATATGTGGCGCACGTGAAACTTGATGGTGTTGTAGCTCACCCCTAGTTTTTCGGCGGCAGTCTGGTAGTTATAACCTTCGGTGAGAAGTTTTAGCAGCCGTGTTTCGTGCGGCGTGAGGGCGTAATCTTCGCGATCGGGGTTGTGAAATTCTCTGAAAAACTTTATTACGCGGGTGGCTACTTCCGGAGAAACGGGTGAGCCGCCAGACATTGCTTCGCGAATGTTCTCCAGCAATTTAGCCGGTGGCGTACGTTTCAAAAGGTATCCGCTGGCCCCGGCGCAAAGCGCGTCAAAAATGCGATCGTCGTCGTCATAGACTGTCAGCATGAGGATTTGCATTTGTGGATAACGCTCTTTGAGGATGCGAATTCCGTCGATGCCGTTCATTCCAGGCAAACCGATATCGCTCAGCAAGACGTCGGGAATATTGCCGGGCAAGCGGGCCAGTGCATCTTCCATCGAAGGATAGCTGCCCGTGCAGCGAAAGCCGTCGGTAAAGTTAATCAACGTTGTGAGTCCGTCGCGGATGTCCCGCATGTCCTCGACAACGGCCGTTTTGATCACATCTGTTTGCAGTTCCATTGCTCTTAACCAGGCACAACTCTAAGCTCCGGGCGTCCGATTGTCGCCACCCATCTGGGTAGTCGCCACCCGCGCGTGACGGGCCGCCGCGTCGAGGGGCAGCTGAACGGCGATGGTAGTGCCCTCGCCGACTGCTGATTTGATGTCGAGCCTGCCGTTCAATTCTGCCGCCCGCTTTTCTCATGCTGAAAATGCCGTGACCACCTTTCTCCCGGGCGGCCAGGGCCGGACCGCTGCGCTCCAGATCGAAACCGTGGCCGTTGTCGGTAATCGAGAGCCTGAGATCATCCTGCGAAATATCAAAATCGATTTTTACCAGGGGTGGCGTCCGCGTGTTTGGCGATGTTGGTCAAGACTCTCCTTGAAGATCAGAAAGACTTCCCGCCGCGCGTTGGCGCCCAGAGGGAGCTCGAGGACGTGGCTGGGTGCGTTGAAATCGAAGTGGACTCCCTGGCGCTCAACAAATCGCTGGCAAAACGACGCATGCGCTGAATCAAATCCTGCAAACGATCCTTCTCAGGATTTATCGCCCAGACAATATCGCTCATCGTCTCAACCAGTTCGTTCGAGACGTTTACGATTGAGTTCAGGGGATCGAGACTCGCGCCGTTGCCCTGCATGTTTTGTTGGCGGGCAACCTCGCTGAGGATGGCAATCTGCGTTAACGATGCTCCGATGTCGTCATGCAAGTCGGTAGCGATACGGGTGCGAACACGTGCCAGTTCAATAAGCCGCTCAGCCCGCGTGCGGCTCAAGTCTTCTTCCGCGCGCTTCGCCTCGGCCAGTGCCGCGTTTACTTCACGCAGGCGCGCCGTACGATAACGATAAAAAAGATAGAACAGCGCAATGGTCACAAGAGTGGCCAGAGTCAGAAACCACCACCGCAACCAAAGCGGCGGCAGAATCTTGAAAGATAAGACCGCGGGTCGCTCGCTTTGAGTGCCGTCGGTGTTTACTGCCCGCACCAGGAAACGATACGAGCCGGGTCGCAGATTCGCGTAAGTAACCGTGCGTTGTTCGGTCGGCGCACTCCATTTCGAGTCTGCGCCTTCCAGCATGAACTGGTACCGCAACGTTTCGCCGGCGTGAAAATCAAGTCCGAAAAATCGATTTGAAAATTGTTTTGCGTGTACTTTAATTCGCCCTTTGACAGCTCAGCCTGGCCCACTGCAGACACGGCTTGTTTTTCACCCGCGATCCGCAGCCCGCCGAGCCAGATTGACGGCGGCGCCCTTCTTTCTTCCGTGCCGGGCGAAAACCGAGACAAGCCGTTGGTGGTTGCAAACCACAAAGTGCCGCTCCGATCGCAATGCGAATCTACGACGAAGTCTCCCGCCAGCCCGTCGCTGACCGAATAATGTTTTATTCGCGTGGTGTCCGGGGAAATCTGATCCACCCCTCGAACTGTTCCGACATAGATATTTCCCAAACGATCTTCGGTGATGGTGCGCGCATTATTGCTCGACAATCCTTGTTCGGTCGTGAGGGAAACGAAGACCGGCTTCGCCGCCGCAGGGTCATCGATGCGGCTGACTCCGCCGTTGGTCGAAGTCATCCATAAACGTCCGTGGCGATCCAACAAGAGGTCTGTAATCAGGCCGAACGGCAGTCCATCTTTGGTGGTAAATTCCGTGAAGCGGTCATTCGCAAAACGGACCAGACCACCTTCGTAGAATCCGAACCAGAGGTTACCGGCGCGATCTTCGGCAAACGATTCTGCCGACTTACCGTTTGGGAAACCTTCGTTTTCAGAGAAACGATAAAAATTGCTGTCTGCCCTTTTTCAGCCGGTAAAGACCCATATTTTCGTTGCGCGATGGCTGTTGACTTAACCAGATGTCTCCGTGCGAGTCCTCAAACATCTGATACATATCATCGGACTTAAATCCGTCACGACTGTCGTAGGTGGCCAGTGGCCGGTTAAAATTTCCCGCCGCGAAACGATACAGCCTGGTGGTCGTCAGAAACCACCATTCGTTTGCACTGGAAAGAAATCCGGCCCGCGAGGTCCACAATGCCCGCGCGTCCGGCGCCAGTGAAGCCCGCGAGGTTTGAAAGCGCTGGCCGTCATATCGACTAAGAGAAAACCGCCGTTGACCACGTATAGCGCTCCGTCGTTGCCTTCGATAATCGCTTCAACGTTCTGCGAGTCCAACCCATCAGCCTCTGTATAAGTAGTCAGGCCCTGACGGTCAATCGCGCCAGGGCCGTCCGGCCGCCAATCCACAAGTTGCCGGCCGCAGTCTTCGGCCATTTCGCCCATGCCTGCCGGCAGACCTTGTGAAGCTCCATGAGAAGAAATTTCCGCCCATCAAATTCGAAAAGATTTGCGTCTGCAATCAGCCAGATATGTCCGTCCCGGCTTTGATAAAGCCGCCCCGTGATTGAGTTCGCACTGGTTTCTTCCAGCTGGAGTATTTCATCCGGTTTGGTCGGCAAGCTGATCTCAAGACCGGGTCGGGTTGAGACAACGGCGGTCGGATTGAGAGGGTTGATTACCAACTGCTGATTAGTGGGAACAGATTCAAGCGGCGCAGGATTGATGACAAAGAAATCGTTACGCCAAATTACCCATACGCGACCATCCGGTTCAATCACAATCGATGCCAGACCCGTTCGCACCGGAGTTTCGTGGTGATACAGAACGCGCCGCCCGTCGGGAAAGCGTCGCACCACGCCCTGATTGGTGTTGAGCCAAAGACATCCGTCGGGTGCTTCGCGAAGCTGGAAGATGTTGAACGGATGGTTGGGACTCGAAGGGATATTCAGATGGGCCGGTGCAAACGTAAACTTGCCGTTTAGCTCACTGACTTTATAAAGATCGTCGCTACCATACCAGAGGGTCCCATTCCGGTCTTCGAGTAAAGGACCGCGACCGGTCGCGACAAATTCGGCATTCAGAAAGGGCCGGTCACCGATCGCGTCGTTCAGCTTGAGAAACGGCGTCGGGTCTAAAGCGATAAAGACCGCCGGTGGTTGTAATCCAATATGCGCCATCGCGTGTTTGATAAAGCGATTCGATTCCGGGCGGTGCGTTCTTGTCGCCGACGCGATAGGTCACAAAGCGCGAACCGTCAAAACGGCTCAATCCGTCGCGCGTGCAAAACCACATAAAGCCGCGCGAGTCGCGCATCAGAAAATCGATAAAGCTGCTGCCCAACCCGTCGGCCGAGGTGCATAGATTTGTACCGGCAGCCGTTCGGCTTCCGCGAGCTGTTCGCCAATGCGAGCAACACAGAAGTGAGAATCAGGGCGCGAATGACACTCCGGTGGTTCCTGGCCGGGGGAATCATGGACGAACCTTTATCACAAAGGCCGCTCCTGGCGACCACTGAAATCTCAAATATGAAATCAGATTTTCATTCGTTCGGGATAAAATCGGAGGAACGTAATGCGCGGCACATCCGTACCGACGCCACTGGCGAACGATATCAAGCTATTGCTCGATATAGGTAAGAACACGGTCGTCTTGCTAATACCGATGTTGTCGACGACTTCGAATTCACGGCTGGCCGAAGCGCGAGCGGTATTCGCCGAAATGATGAACGCCCTAACCATCTCAGCCTTAACGAAATCACCACTAAAGCGTCGAACTTCGCCAGCCAAAACTGATAGCCAGTATCGTTCCATCAGGTGCATCGGTCGGGTTGCGGCGCAGGTAACCGAAGTATTGCATCAGGACGAAACGCCGGTCGGAACTCCGCCGCGCGCAACGTCTGCCGAGTCGGCCGCCTGTCCGCAGTGCGCACGCTGCCCAGCAGCCAGTGCCGCCAGCCCCGAAGGCGTTGTTCGCGTCCTGTCGCTCTGGTAGCTGGTCGGCACTACACCGGCCGACGCGAAGAGCTGCGTCGACGTACGGTGTCTGCGGTTTGCGTGAGCGCGATACTTCGGGCCACGAACTGGCTGCACTGGCGACGAGCTGTGCGGCGTAAGCCTGTTTGTTTGTCCTGTTCAGAGTTTCTGTTGCACAGCCGGGCTCGTAAGACGATCTGCTCCGTCGCCCCGAGTTGCCGCGCGTCGCGGAGGAATTGCAGTCGTAGGTGAGCCGCGATGCGGCAGATGTCTGACCTGCTTGCCAAAGCCGCGCGCTGCGCGCGAATCGCACAGCGCCGCCGCCCGTCTCCTGAAATTCGAATCGAAGAGTGTTAGAAGCGCCGCCGAGACGCTCACGCGCTTTGCCGGCGACACTGCTACGGTCGGGGCCCTCCGCACGACTCGATCTGGTTGGTCCAGAAGTTAAGGCCTGCTTCACGTCGTGCTGCACGGTTGAGAAAGTCGCTGGTAGTGCTGGCAGACGAACTCCCTCGGCGACGATCCGCCGGAGTATTACCGTTGGCTCCCGGCGGGTCGTCCAGTAATCTTGCAGCGTCGCCGTCGGCGGGGCCGCCGAGTCCCGCGCCCGACCGCGTTGCTGAGGGTGTGATTGTCGCTGTCTCGAGTGCCTTCGGTGGAAGCGAGTCTTCGGCTGATCAGCACTGTAGATGGCTCACTCGCCGGTCTCGCCCGGGGCGAAGCCGATATGCGCACCGCGCGTGGCGGTGAAATCCACACGTGCGGTCCACGACGCCGTGCACTCGATGGCGTGGCGTAATCGACGCTGGCCGCGGTGGCGCTGTGTCGCCGACGCGCGAGAGCAGTTGAAGACGACTGTTTGGTCGCAATCCTCGACCGCGCTGGTACGGTCGGCAGTGCCGAACTGGAAGGTGCTGGCGAACGGGGCCTGCTTCTGCACGGCGAGAACTCAGGGGTTGTTGCCGGCGGGGTCCGTCGCCGTCGCGGTGATGAATCTGTCCGCCGACGGATGCATTCTCAGCGTTGATTGTAAAGGTCCACGCATTGCCTGCCACTAAAGTCAGGTCGTGACCGATGTCGTGCCGAGCTGACCCGCGCGCCCTCGCCGTTGCCGGAAGGGTCGCATGAAGAGTTGGAGATAAAGCTGGACGGTGAACCTGCGTGTTAGGGAGTCGAGTTCAGCGTGCCTTTGACGCTGACAACACTGCCGTTGGCGGTGGCCGACGTTGAGGAGCGGGGAGTTTTGCAGATTGTTCGCGCCTGAATCGCTGTCGCACGGCGTCGTTGGGTGTCACGCCGCTGGGAGCAAGCCCGAGTACCCAGTGCCGGAATATTACCGTCATTTGACGGAATGGAGTTGCCGAGAATTCTGATTGCCCGTTCCGCTGCCGACGAAGACGCCGCGAGGCTGCTGTATAAAGGCGATGAGTGTTAGGCATCGCCGAGAGTGCAGTCCGCCGACGGTAGTTGTTGACTCGAATCCATCTGCACGCCGGCGGCGGCTATTGCCGAGAGCGCGTCGACGCCGTTGGCCTTTGTGCCGATGAAATTGCCCTCGCACGTTGTTATTTCCCCTGGGGAGCCGCCGGCGATTTGTACGCCACTGCCGTTGTTGCCGGAAATCACATTGCGCGCTCCTGCGGCCGCGCCGCCGATGGAGATTGAAATCGCTGCCGGACCCTCCGGAGATGCAAGACACCGTCAAGCGAGTCACTCAGTCTGACGTTGCCTGAAGCATTCGGTGCCGATGTAGTTGCCCAGCGCTCCGTTGTTGTTAGACGATGAAGGCAATGCTGACGCCGTCGGTCAAGATTGCCTGAGACGTACATTGCGCGCGCTGGCTGACCGTTCCGCCTATGAGATCGTCACTGTGCGCCAGCCGTTACGGCGAGCCACCAGCTGACTGTTTGTTGCTGACGGCTGCGGTGCCGGCGGACGTTGGTGCCGATGAAGTTGCCGGCGATGACGTTGTCGCCGTTCGCATCGATCTTGATCCCGTTGAGTTGAAATCCATTGATTACCAACCCGCTCACGACAGCTGCTCCCGCCGCTTCAAGACCAATCCCGTCGGCGCTGCCTGCGCTGCGCGCCGCTCAGCTCGATCGAGGCAAGGACTGCGCTATCGCCTTCGGCCAGATCGTAAGTTGGCGCTTGCGCCCAGCTGTTGATATAACCGTCTATGACGACGGGTCCTGTGATGTTCGGCAGTGCCGACCCAGCGGCGGTGATGGTGCGAACTCCTCGAGCCGGGAATGCCGAGGCTTATGGCGTTCGCCTCCGGGCTCGCGTTCGCGGCGTTGATGGCTTCGCGCAGCGTACAGCCGCCCACAGCTGCAAAGGTGCATGAATCCGTCGGTCGGTGTTCGTGCGGTCGAGTTCACCGATGCAGCTCAGGCTCAGCGCCGTCACGCAGCTCGAGAACTCCGACGTGCTGTCCGCAGGGTCGGTCGTGCGGTCGCTGTGAGATACAGGACCGTCGAAGGAGGCTACTGGCGATAGTTCTCGCTGAAGGGGCGCGTTGCCGCCGGCGTCGGTCGTCACGGTCGTAAAGCCGACGAGCTGCTTGCCCTCGCCGTTTCCGGAATCGTCGCCTGAGGGACTTGAGTAAAACTTCTACCCGGAACTGAGTGTTGGCGGTCGAACCGAGCGTCGCCCGGGACGGTGGTGACGCCGGCCGCATCCGTGAGCCTTAGTCAGACACGGGGAAGTTTTGCGGTTTGTTCGGCCCAGCGTCGGCGTCGCCGGGATCGTTCGGCGTCACGCGTCGCCGTCGCTGCCGAAGATCAATTCCCAATCCATCGTTTGGAGTGAATGGAGTTTCCAGAATCGCGTTGCCAATGGCGGATAAACCTAAATTAACCCGAGGCCTTCGCTAAAAGCGATTAAGTTACTTGGGTGGAGAGTTCCGCCGACTGTATTGCCTGCCGCACCCAGGATGAGGACTCCGGAGGTATTACCTACTGGGCCGGTGCCTGAAGCGTTAGTGCCGATAGCACTGTTCTGAACTTGATTACCCGACTGCACAGCAAATTTGCACGCCGAATGTGTTACCCTGACAGAACGTTGCGCACGGCGGGAGTTGTCCCGCCAACGGTGTTATTGTTCGAGCTAATCGATACGCCACTATTAAAGCCGAGGGCCGTGGCGCCGGTCGGACGGTGCTGATGAAGGTTTCGATTATATTGTTGCCACCCCCGCTCAAGACGATGCCGCCGCCGTTGAAGCGGTTGATAACTAATCCTTTCACTGTGCTATTGCCGCCAAAGATTTCAAACCGCTGGCGATGCAGCATCCCGCACTGGAGACCGCAGACAATATCTAATTCAATCAGCAAGAGAGCATTGTCGCCCACCGCGAGCGTGTTAGCAGCCACGCCTTGTGTAGCCGTCAATCGTCACTGGGCTGTTAATGAAGGGTAGGTTCGATGCCAGGTGAATCGTCTTGACTCGAACCACAGGTATGTTGAAGTTGATGGTGTCTGACCGGAGTTGGCGTTCGCGGCATTGATTGCTTCGCGCAAAGTGCAGCCGCTTGCCGCTGTCGAGCACAAGCCATCATCCGCGCTCGGCGGCGGTGTTGACTGACGAAAGTCATCGGCGCGGCGAGAGCCGCCGGCTCAGACCGCAATGCCGAAACATCTGGCGGCGCTGCAAACCAACCTGCCATCACCATGAGCAACGTTGCCACGCGAACCAGATGGCGTGAGCGCTTCTCGTTCTGTTTCAGAGCCATCGCACCTACCCCCCAAAATCTTCAAGTTCCTAAAGCGGCTTATATACGGCACCAGCGTCGATGCCAACCGAGGGGATACGCGTCGGGCTGGTTTTGGGCCCGGGAGATTGCGAGAGGTGGAACGCGCGGCGTCATCACCCGAATGGGCGATAACGTTCGTGACTCCGGAGAGCGATTTTAATGAACGATGCGATTGCGCAGCGGCTTTCGCGACTGCTTCGGATTTGGAATGGACCTGAAGCTTCGTAGACGTGCCGCATGTGCGTCTTGATCGTATTGAGGCTTACGTTGAGTTTCGCTGCTGCGGTCGTGTAGTTATGACCTCGGACGAGCAGTGTCAGCAGGCGCTCTTCATGTGGCGTCAGCTGATAGTCGGTATCGATCCGGTGGCCATATCTGGCGGAACAGCCCGGACTACGCGGCGCGCGATCTCGGGGTGAAACCGGCGCGCCTTCCGTCCACGGCCTCCTTCAAGTATTCGAGCAAGCGGGCCGGCGGAGTTCGGGCTTCTGGCGAGATACCCGCAGGCGCCGGCGCAGAGAGCGTCAAAGATGCGCCTCGCCGTCGTCATAAACTGTCAGCATCAGCAGTGGCAGTGCCGGGTAACGCTCTTTCAGGATGCGTATTCCCTCAATGCCGCTCATTCCCGGCAAGCCTATGTCGACCAAAGTCACGTCCGGCAAGTCTCGGTGCTTTCAATCTTAGCGAGGGCTTCCTCCATCGAGCCGAAAAACCGCCGGTGCAGCGGTAACTGTCGGTTCCGTCGATGAGTACATCTTAAGCCCTTCGCGAATCTCGCGCCGATCTTCGATCACAGCTACTTTAATCATCGCTGATTGCAAAGATGGTTGAACTGTGGCCATCGTTCAAAATGTTTCCGGAGAGATCAAGGCGCAGCGAGCTTTACAAGAACGGACCTGCCTCGGTCATCGCCCGTTCGGGCCAGATCCGCGAAGTCTCGAGCGGCCGCCGATTGGCATTTCGTAAAGCTACCGAAGTGCCTTCGCCCGGTCGTGAACTCTACCCCAATCGTAACAGGCCGCCCATCTCTTTTGCTCGCCTTTGCATTGCTCTCAAGCACCGGTGCTGCCCATCGCTTTCATGGGCAGGATCAAACCCGCGGCCATCGTCCTTTATCAGCAGAATCAGCAGGTCGCGCTCCACGCGACAACTTGATATCGACGTGAGAACAAGCAGAGCGGCGCACGATGTTGTTAATACTCTCTTTGAAAACCAAAAGACCTGACGCCGCACAATCGGCGCCGAGATTCAGTTTGCGGCCGATATCCGGCGCTTGAAACTCAAAGTCGATACCCCGCGCCGTCAACACATCGCTGGCAAAGCGTCGCATCGTTGCGTCAAGTCGGCCAGGCGATCTTTATGGGGATCGATGGCCCAAACGATATCACTCCATGGTGCCATCAGCTCAGAGGAACTCGTGGTGATGCGTGACAGCGGTTCGTTCACTGGCAAAGAGGCTGCTGACCGACATTCTGGCGGACGACTTCACTGAGGATGGCAATCTGCGAGAGACTCGATCCGATGTCATCGTGCAGATCCGTAGCGATTCGCGTCCGCACCTGGCACCAACTCCAGCAGCCGATTGACGCGATACCGATGCACCAGATAAGCGACTCCAACCACGAAGAGCGCAGCCAGCGAAAAGAGACCACCAGCGTTGCCAGAGGGGCCGTAGAATTTTGAAAGAAACCGACGCCGGTTGCGCACTTGCGACGTCATCGACGTCGATGGCCCGGACGAGGAAACGATAGGTGCCCGGAGAGAGCCTGGCATACGTGATCGATCGCTGCGTGGTCGGCGCACTCCATTCGCGGTCCGCGCCTTCCAGTTTGTATTGGTAACGCAGGGAAGCGGCATTGCCGACGCTGACGCTGGAAAATCAATTTGCAGGTCGTTTTGGTTAGCACTTAATTCCGGTCCATTAATCTCTTTTGCCCCAGATGCGAAACGGCGTAAGGCTCAGCCCGCAATTCGCAAACCGTTTATGAAGATCAATGGAGGAGGCATCGCATCTGTTCGGTTGTCAGGCACCAGCCGGGATAGTCCCTGCAGGGTTCCGAGACCAGAGCGCCTCACGTCGATCGCGATAAGCGACACGTTGACGAAGTTAGGACCGGAATACCATCGGCGGTCGTGTAGTGCTTGACGTGGCCGTGGCCTGATCCTAACCGATCAATTCCATTGGCGTGCTGGATACATACGGCCTTGCTGATCTTCGGTCACGCATGTCGCCTGATTGCTTGCCAGGCCCTGAGCAGTTGTAAAGCTTGCGAAGCGCGGATGATTTGATGACGTGTCATCACACGCGCACAACCCTGCCGCGGTTGGTCGCCACCCATAGGCTGCCTGTGTGATCCAGTAAAGAGATCCCGAATTATTCCTTCTGGCAAACCGCGTCGGTCACGCCAGAAAGAACTAAAGTGGCCGTCGTCATAACGCGAGAGTGCCATCGTAAAAGCCAATCCAGAGCTTGCCATTCCGGTCCTCACAAAAGCAGTAGGCGCCATAAACTGCGGCACGCCATCGGCGGGTGAATAGACCTGAATTTGCCGGTACGGCGTTCCCATCTGCCCAAAGCACCCCGCTTCGGGTTAATCGAGCCAATCCAAATGTCACCACGCTTGTCTTCATAGAGACGGAACAGTGAGTCACCCGGCAAACCATCCTGGTTGTGTAGATATTCTTAGGGGCGGACGCGACTGAGTTGGTCTATGCTTTCACAGCCGAGGAAGCGGTACAGACCCTGGCCGCGGCAGCCACCATCTTCGCCGGTTGAATCCTGACGACAAGCTGATTCCAGCCCCAACTATAGTTCACTCGTTCAGACAGGTCCGGCTTGGTCACGAAAATCTTGCCGTCCAAGCGATGAATATAGAGTTCGCCGGAATGGCTGCTGAGGCACCACACAGCTCTCCCGCCGCGTCTTCGAAGATGGATGCAATGCGAGTATTGATGAGCCCATCAATCTTTGCGTAACTTACAAATCTGCTGCGCCAACCCCATCGCGCCGCCGCTTTCAGTCCCAATCCAGAGTTCACCGTCGCTGTCTTCTGCCAGTGATTGAATCTCGTCTGTGGTTAGACCTTCGCCGTTCGTAGCTCTGAAACGCGCCTCCATTAGGACCTGGCGCGAACTCGTTCAGTCCGCGATTTGTTCCGACCCATAATCGCCCGTCACTGGTTTGTAGCAGTGAAGTGACCATTCGCGAGTCATACCGTTCTTGCTGGTATAGGTTTGCTCAACCACAAGTTGAGATGAATTTGATTTCGATTGAGCGGAGCAGGCCCTGTGGTTCCGACTCACAAAGTTGCCTTCGCGATCCTCCAGCAGGCTCGAACATCGTTGGACGGCAGGGACCGTCGTTATGTCGCGTAACGTCTGGCGCTGCCAGTGTAGCCAGACGATACAGCCCGCTGGCGGCACCAATCCATGTCGAACCGGCGCGGTCAAAAGCGTATCGCCAGCGACTGGGTCCGGTCATCAGCGTTTTCAGCAGGCCGATTTCGACTCTTGAGAGAAACCTGCTGGTCCAGTCGATAGCAGACCTTGGATCAGTCCCGAGCCGAAATCACCCCTGACGTGGTCCCCCTGGATCACGTTTACACTTCGTGCTGGTTTGATGGGCCAGATAAAAGGTGTGAACTTCGGCACGCGACGGCCTTCGGCCGGATTTGACGCGTCGCTTACGTCTCCGGATCGAACTCGATATAAACCGGACGCGGTGGCAATCCAATAGATTCCGTCATGAGCTTTCCAGCAGATCTCTAACTGATCCCTGCAAGCCGTCGGCGGCGCCGTAATTCAGAAAATCGTAACCATCAAAACGAGAAAGACCTCAGGGGTGCAAAACCAGAGGAATCCGGGCGCAGAGTCGAGGACGATGCGATTGATGTGGTCGCGGCAAGCCCGTCCGAGTGGTGGTGTAGGTTTTGAGCGGTAACCGCTGCGCCAACACAGCGGCGGGCAGAGTAATGGTTATTGCCGCCCACAAGCCCACCGGAGCGCTCGGTTTCGATGGTGACACACCGCGACTCGAGTAATAACTTCCATCGGCGAAATATTCGGGAATGAATTAGTGCGGCTGGTTTGGAATGCTATGGCGCAGAAAGTCGCAAGTCAAGAGAACAGATTCAACCTGACTGTTGCAGTGCGCGCACTCTGGGCCAGATCAAACAATGCTTATGCTCTCTGGCGGATGTTTTCAAACCCAGAGCGGAAGCTCAGGCTTGACGCCCTCGCTATCTTTCACGGTACAGTCTAATCAATGCAGAGAGTTCTAAGGTGCGCTTACCGGCGCTGAAAACAATCTTATGAAATAAGAATCGGCAGCGGAGTTGCTGACAGAGTTGGGCAGTCAAACTTACGAGCCTGCCTGGGAGCAGATGTTCGTCGCATTGCGCTAATCTCAAACAAGACTGTCTTCGATTTGTTCGGCAGGGTCACGGCGCGCAGCTTTAAAGAATCAAACTTCGAAGCGAGTCATTGGCTGATGAAAGACGGCGAGCAACATAAGTCTCTGCGCTCGCTGGAACAAGTGCTCAGCTTCGCCTGGCCGCTCGGGTTTGGAAAGATAATGATTGCGTAGTCGCCCTGGGTGGTGGCGTGGTGGGCGACCTTGCCGGATTCGCAGCGGCGACTTATCTGCGCGGGATTTGCGTTTATTCAGGTGCTCACGACGCTGCTGGCGCAAATCGACGCTTCAGATCGGAGGCGAGCACGGGAGTCAATTTGCAGGCCGGCAAGAACCTGGTGGGCGCATTTCATCAAGCCGCCGACTGGTTCTGATGATCACCACGCAACACGCTGGAACTCCTGCCGCCCGCGAGCTCACCTCCGGGCTGGTGCGAAGCCGTGAAACAAGGGGTGCGGTTGGAGATCGGAAGCTGTTCAACTAGAACGCTACGACTGCTGAGCGGTCAGTGGGAGTCCCGCCTTCGATGGTGGGCGATTAACAAGCGAGAAACTCGAACCGATGCCATCCTGAGGACGCCTCCAGACTGAACTCTGTGGCACCATTGCCGCGCATTGTCGCTTTCAAAGCCGCAATCGTGGCCGGAGACGAACGCGAGGCCTGGTCGCGAGGACGCGCGATCGCGCCGGATTCTCAATTTTGGCACACCACGGCCCATGCGTTTGAGGCTGTGACGGTGACTTCGGCGCTTCCGTCACTGGAGGCGGTTAGTCCGGGACGCTGGGTAAGCGGCGGCGAAATTCAAAAATCCAGGCATGCTCAGCGCTGACGAGTTAGAATCATTACGCGAGGCCGTCAGGGCCTGCGGGTCTTTGCCACGGGCGAATGACCTGGACGTTAACAAACTGCTACACGCAATGAAGGGCGACAAGAAATCGGTCGCCGGCCAACTTAAGTGGGTCCTGTTGGAAAAAGATTGGCAAAGCGCAAATCGTGAACGGACCCACGTCGACAGGCGAGCGTAACCAGCGCTTTACGCGCAGGCTTGCAGCCACTCAGGTAAGACTCAACACGCAACCTGCAATCAGCAAACTTCCATGCAAAATCAATTAGAAACCAGGGGACGAAATATGGAAAACGAACAAGGCGGGAGCCCGCCTCAAATTCATCATCTTCATGGCGGTCTTTGGGTTAATCCTCTACGTCGGCTACATGTACATCCCTGTGGCCATTGATGCTTATTATTTCGAAGGATGTCATGCAGAACAAGGTGGATTTGGCCGCGGCCCAGGGCTTTGACGGGAACTGGGTCAGGGAGCAGCTGGCGAAAGCGGTCTCGAATACCACGTCTCCCCTGGAAGCAGTTATCTCGCCGTCAACGAAAGAGAATCGCGTCGTCGTGCGAGTTCAGTTCCACGGCCCATCGCCTTTCCCGGCTACACCTGGAACTACGAGTTCGATCACACAGCAGCAGAGCGACGGCGTTCTTAACGGTCAGATAGGCGTTTCTGTTGTCAGGACGTAACAATGGCCGAGGTCGCAAACCTTCAGCTGCATAGGCGAATAAGCTAATTGATATTGCTGGGCCTGCCGCCCTCCTGCAAGATCGACTGAAAACGTTCGTTCCTCAAACGGCCAAAGTATCATCAGCAGGAGGGGATCAGAATGTTTCCAGCGGCCCAACTCTCTGGCTGCTTGCTCGCTTTCAGCACAAGCGACAGCACAGATGTCCTGAACCACACTCAGCAAGTCTCATCTGCCCAGGCTATCCCTCCGGATTTGCTCATCACGCTGGAGAGAACGGGTTGTGAAGGCGTCTGTCCGATGTAGTACGGCTGCGATCTCTGCCGACGGAGTCGTGGTTTATCAGGGTAAGCAATTTGCTTGGAAACAGGAGAAAGGCTGTGAGCAGGCTTACGCAGGAACAACCTCGAGCAATTGCTGGCTGAGTTCGAGCGGGTAGATTACTTTTTATTGAGAAATAGATACCAATATCCGGAAGACGGGTGTCCGAGTAGTGGCGCTCGATGTATCCTTCGGCCATTACCTCTTTCAGAATCAACGGGCGAGTGAAAACCATAACTCATGACTACGGGTGTCGAGAGAAGTCGCCGGACGGCGATTCCAGGACCGGTCTATCCCCGGGAGCTATTCGCATTAGAACAAAGGATTGATGAGATAGTCGGAACCAGTCGTTGGACGAGATAGCGGGAAGGCTCAGCTCGAGACTGCAGCGGGGGCGAACGCGCTCAACTGCACCAGTGCGGCAGGCGCTTCAGCCAGCCAGGTCGTGGGACAAACTCCGCAACGAGTGCATTGATTTACCGAAGGACAGGGAGCGGTCGAGCGCGCTTCGTGAGCGCGTTCATCTTCCTGTTGCATGAATTCGCGAGAGATTCCGGAATCGACGATATCCCAGGGAAGAATCTCGTCGTAAGCGCGACGGGCGGCTGGTGTGAAAATGCAGATCGATTCCTGCTTCGCGAATCGCCGCGTTCAGGTCACCGTGCAAGCGGGCCGTGGCTTCGATCACCCGGGCAATGCGTCGATCGCCTGACGAGAACAGAGGCCTGCTCGTGCGCGATGCGCGCCGACATAGCGCGAACTTCGACGTTGGGAATGCGCGCCAGTTTCTTGCTCACGAATTTCAAACGGCGCTTCAGTTCTTTTCCTCACAAATCGGTTCCCACTGAAACGGCGTGTTGGGTTTAGGCACAAATCCGTTCAATGAAGGGATGATCTTGCCGGCGCGACCGAAGCGTTTTCCTGCTTCCAGCATTCGATCCTTGATGCGTTCGACCAGCACAATCATCTCGTCCAGGTCTTCATCTGTCTCGGTCGGCAAGCCCACCATCATGTAAAGCTTAACCGTCAGCATGCCACGATCGAATACAGCGCCGCAGATGTCTACAATTTCATCGTTGGAAAGATTCTTGTTGATGACGCGGCGCAGGCGATCAGATCCGGTTTCGGGTGCGACCGCGATTTGCTGATCGCGTGATTCGACCAGCGCATCCAGCAGTTCATCCGAAATCTGATCGAGACGCAGTGACGAGACCGAGATGCGATAATCCATGGCGCGCAGACCCTGGAGGATTTCGCTGATCTCCGGATGATCACAGACGGCGGTCGAAACCAGACCAATCTTGTCCGTCTTTGTGCGCCACTCAGTCGCCTTCGGCCAGAATGTCGCGGGCGGGGACTACCCGCGGCGGCCAGTAGTTGTAGCCAGCCCAGCAGAAACGGCAGCCCTGCGAACAGCCGCGCGAAATTTCAATCAGAAAGCGATCGCCCATCTCGGCTTGCGGCGCGAAGATGGTTGTGGATGGAGCGAATACTTCATCACGACGGAGTTGCGCTGCGATATCGAGTTGTTGCTTTCGAATCGCCCGGCGCAGACTGCCTTCCTTCGGGTTTTCGGCAGAAATCGCGCGGCCCACCCGAGCCGGGACGCCTTCAACGATGGGAACATACGCCGCGACCGTCTCATCTTCGTGGTAGCTGACTTCGTAGAGCGACGGGACATAGAACCCGCGTCCTGTTCGCGCCAGCGCCAGCAGAACTTCTTCCTTAGTTTCGTGTTCCAGAATCGCGTCAACGATTTTCGGTCCGAGGATTTCGCCTTCGCCGACGCCGATGACGTCGGTGAAATCAGCAATCGGTTCCGGATTCAGAAACGATGACGCCCCGCCCATCACAATCAGCGGATCATGTTTCGTACGATCCTTTGACCAAACCGGCACGCCGCTCATCTGCAGCATTCGCGCCATGTTGATGTAATCAGTTTCGAAAGAGATCGAGAAAGCGACGACGTCGAAATCGCGAACCGGAGTCTGTGATTCGAGCGAAAGCAGAGGCGTGCGGGTGCGCTCGTATTCGGCGAGTTCGTCGATCGTGTCACTGAAGGCCGCGATGGCCACATCGTAGCCGGACCCGTTCGGACGCTTCGGGTTAGAGCCCCGACCGTGGAGGAGGGCTCGATTGCCAGCGGAGCCCTTGCTGACGCGCGGGCTTCTGACACGATCGCCGTGCGCGGCGCTGACACTGTCCGGCAGGAACACTCGCTCACAGGAAACTTCCGGAATGTTGTTGAAGAGTTCATACATCGCCTGAAAGCCCAGATTGGCCATCCCGATGGCGTAGGTGTTCGGATAGCAAAGCGCGATGCGCAGTTGCGCTCCGCGCTTCAACACCCAGCCGTCTTCGGTGGCGAGCTTACGTTTGTAGCTTTCGACGATCTTTTCATAGGTAGCAGTGGCACAGAGTTTAGTCTGTGGTTCTGCTCTTCCAAATCACAGACTGAAGTCTGTGCCACTTTCAATTAACCGTGCTGAACCGTTTCCAGGAACGCTTTGAGTTTGCGTGAGCGCGAGGGATGGCGCAACTTCCGCAGCGCCTTGGCTTCGATTTGACGAATACGTTCGCGGGTTACGGCAAAATGCTGGCCCACTTCTTCCAGCGTGTGTTCCGAGCCGGTGGTGCCGAGGCCGAATCGCATCTTGATCACTTTCTCTTCGCGAGGCGTCAGCGTTGCCAGAACTTCATCAGTGATTTCGCGCAGGTTCGAGGCGACGACCGCGATCCGAAGGATTCATGATCGACTTGTCCTCGATGAAATCGCCGAGGTGCGAATCTTCCTCTTCACCGATCGGCGTTTCCAGCGAGATTGGCTCCTGCGCAATCTTCAGAACTTTGCGCACCTTGGACACCGGGATGTCCATCTTCTTGGCGATCTCTTCGCTGGTTGGTTCGCGGCCCAGTTCCTGCACCAGCGCGCGTGAAGTCCGGATCAGCTTGTTGATCGTTTCGATCATGTGCACCGGAATTCTGATGGTCCGCGCCTGGTCGGCAATCGCGCGGGTGATCGCCTGGCGAATCCACCACGTCGCGTAGGTCGAGAACTTGTAGCCGCGCCGCCACTCGAATTTGTCCACGGCCTTCATCAATCCGATGTTGCCTTCCTGAATCAGATCCAGGAACTGCAAACCGCGGTTCGTATATTTCTTGGCAATGGAAACCACGAGGCGCAGGTTCGCTTCGACCAGTTCACGCTTGGCCTGACCGGTGTGATGCTCGCCGGTGACGATGGACTGCAGCGACCGCTTCACTTCGACGGGCGAGATATGGTGCTCTTCCTCGACCATTTGCAGGCGCTTCTTGGCCGTCGAAACGTGTTTCTTATAAAGCTTTATGTCATCGGCCTTCAGCCGCTTCTTGGTGAGTCGCTCGGTGTAAGTCGACAGCTCGCGCTCAGCTGAACGGACCTCTTTCTGCACATTGCGGATGGCGTTAATCAGACGCTGGCGCGAACGTTCGGTCAGATTTAGGCGGCCAATCTCGTCGGCAATCTCGAGTCGCAGGCGGGCGACTTTGCGGCGCAGGCGCAGGAGCTTCTTGGTTTTCTTGCCACGCGTGATCTTCGTTTCGGTGCGCAGCTTGACCCATTCCTTCAGCGCATTCTTGAACAGCTTGTTGATATTCTCGATGCCGTCGACGGTCCAAGCGCGATACTCGTCGGCTTTGTCTTCTTCTCCGGCGAGTTCGGCCTGCTCAGAGAAGGTGACAACTTCGCGAATGTTCAAATTCAAGGCCTTGAGTTCTTCGCCGATTCTTATCAGCTCACCTACTGCGATTGGCGAACGCGCGATGGCTTTCTGAGTCTTGATTTGACCGCGCTCGATCCTTTTGGCGATGGCCACTTCGCCTTCGCGCGTCAGCAGAGGACGACGCCCATCTCGCGCAAATAGAGACGCACCGGGTCGTTGGTTTTCTCCAGCGCGCCGGCTGACAGATCCAGCTCGAGATCTTCGTCACTCTCGTCGTCATCGGTGGCGATCGCCGCGGCTTGTTCGATCAGGCGCTCGTCTGAGTCGGCCACATGAATGTTCGACGCGTCCAGTTTCTGCAGAACGTCTTCAATGTCGTCCGGGGACACTACGTTCTCAGGGAGTTCGCGATTCAAATCGTCGTAAGAGAGGAACTTCTTGTCGCCGCCGAGTTGCAGCAAACGATCCATTACGTCGTCTCGATCTTTTTCTTCAATAGCCACGTTAATGTTTCCTAATCTGGTTTGCGCCGCCGGCTTAGTTTCCCATTTTGCCATGCGGCAAAAAGTGCTGCGCTGTTTTGACAGCTCCAATTTCTTCATCGCCAGCCGGTCGCGCTCGTCGTTTTCACCCGCCCGATCAGCATCGGCAATCTGCGCGCTTAACTCATCAATATCCCGGTCAAGTTTCATCAGCCGCAGCGCATTCAAACAACTGTTGGCATCGGCCAACGATTCATCGAACGACTCGGCCGGCTCATTCATCAGTAAACGCGGGAGGAATTCCGCCGCCATCGAATTGTCCGCCGTCGCTTCGCTCAACGAGTCGAAACTGATTTCCTTGTCCTCTTTTCCCAGCGCGGCGATGGCGCGAAAGATCGCTGACGTTGCCAGCGCTTCGTAATCCGTGGGCTCCAGCCGCGGCAGCATGATGTTTCTCAGTTCATCACTGGCCACCAGCAGACCGAGAAGTTTTTCTTCTGCGACCGTAGGCTGGATCCGCGCCGCGTGATCACTTTCTGAACGGCCAGCGCGTCCGGTGCTTGCGCCGCCGCGCACCTGTTGCCACAGTTCGCGCCGTTGATCTTTCTGGACGCGCAGGCTGTCCATCGCGATGTCAAAGTATTCGCGCTTCTGAATCCGGCCACTGACAGCGCGAACAAACGGGAGCGTCTCCTCGACCGCCGCAGCTTTGTCAGCCGGGTTCTGAAGGTTACGATCCCGTACCGCTTGATCGATCACAAATTGTATATGGGGCTGTGCCTCTCCGCGGCGTCGGTTGTATCTCGGAAACGCCGTGTTTTCGGATGAAATCGTCAGGATCTGCGTTGTCCGGGAGAACCAGAACCTTGACTTCGATGTCTTCTGCCAGAATCGTTTCGATTGCTCGTTTCGCCGCCTGCACGCCCGCGCGATCACCATCATAGTTCACCACCACTTTACGCGCAAACCTGCCGATTAGTTTTACTTGCTCGGGCGTTAGCGCCGTGCCCAGACTGGCAACCACATTGCGTATGCCGAACTGATAAGGAACGATCAAATCCAAATAACCCTCGACCAGAATTGCAAATCCCTGACGGCGAATGTCATCACGCGTCAGGTTGTAGACCATACAAATGACGGCCCTTCGTGTAGGCCGGAGTCTCGGGGGAATTCAAATACTTCGGCTCGCCGTCGGGATCGAGAGTTCGTCCGCCGAATGCTATCGGTTTTCCCTGGGCGTCAAACACCGGGAAAATCAGCCGGCCGCGAAAACGATCGTACGAGCCGCCTTCATCTTTCCTGACCACCAGCCCGCTTTTTTCCAGTTGCTCCTGCGTCGCGCCCTTCTGTCGCAGATGCGTGGAAAGCGCCTCCCAACTGTCAGGAGCGAAGCCGAGCTTGAAGGTCTGGCTGGTCTCTTCAGTGATGCCGCGTTGGGTTAGATATTCGCGAACGGCGCCTGCTGCTTTCCCTTGTAGCTGATCCTGCCACCAGGCCAGCGCCCATTGATTCAGCTCAATTACCTGATCACTCTCGCGCTTGTGAGCTTCAAAGCGGCCGTCGTCGACCATTTTCGGCAGCGCGACGCCGGACTTTTCGGCGACGATTTTGATCGCTTCCGGAAAAGTCACCCGCTCGATCTCCATCACGAAAGTGAAAACTGATCCGCCCTTCTGGCAGCCAAAGCAGTAGAAGATTTCTTTGGACGGATTAACTGAAAACGAAGGCTTGGTCTCTTTGTGAAAGGGACAGCGGCCGACCCAGTTAGCGCCGGCTTTTTTCAGCGTCACAAAGTCCTGCACGATGCGCACAATGTCCGCCTGGCGTTTGAGGTCTTCGATGAATGTTTGTGGGAAACGCACGAGTAATTTTATGAACCAGCGAGCCAATAAGATCAAATCACCAACACTTGAGAAGCCGGTACGCTTAGGTTCAAGCGACCGTCGTCTGACCAGCGCAGTGGTCCTTCTTTATTGGAATCCGTGTACAAAAACTGTCTTGTAAATCGCGCAGGCTTAATGCATTATACGCCCGCAAATCGTTAGTCCTGCGATCACCGTTCCGGTTACTCGGCTTTCCACTTACTAACCTGGGAGTCCCAGATCTTGATCGGCACCAACTCATTTCCCACTATCGCGTTGTCGGCAAACTCGGCGAAGGTGGAATGGGTATTGTCTACCTGGCCGAAGATATCGTGCTGGGCCGGCGCGTCGCCATCAAAACGCTGGGCACAAGAACAGGCGGAGAAGATCAGCACTTTCGCACTCGTTTCCTGCGCGAAGCGCGCTCTGTGTCGGCCCTCTCACATCCTCATATTGCGACCATTCACGATTATGGCGAGTCCGAAACCGGCATGCCCTACATCGTGATGGAGTTGATCGAGGCCCGACGCTGGCCGATCTGATTCGCCAGGAGTCGCTGACTTTACCCCGCATCATCACGATTATCAGGCAGGTGGCTGAAGCGCTCGGCGAAGCTCCACCGCCAGGGCATCATTCATCGAGACATCAAACCTTCGAATGTGGCCACCACTAAGCGTGGTGATGTGAAGGTGCTGGACTTTGGTCTGGCCAAGCAGCTGGATCTCAGCTCCGCCAGCGACCCCGAAGGACAAACCCTGCTGCACACACAGACACGTGAAGGCGTGATTAGTGGGGACGCCGATGTACCTTTCACCAGAGCAGGCGCTCGGCGTGGACATCGATGCCCGCAGCGATCTGTTTCTCTCGGGGCGCTGCTTTATGAGTGCATTGCCGGCAAGCCGCCGTTTTTTGGTAACAGCCCGGTCGAGATTTGTGCGCGAGTGCTGCGCGACGATCCGCCGCCGCCATCGAAATTCAACGCCCAGGTGCCGCGGCTGCTTGATCAGGTCACCTTGAAAGCCCTGGCGAAAAAGCCCGAGGCGCGATATCAAACTGCCGAAGAGATGATCGCCGCGCTGGACGAAGTCGAGGAGAGTCTGCAGGCCAGCACGCACGATCGCACCGTGACGCGTTTGATGGCCTCTGAATCTGGCACCCAACCCGACCGGCGCCCTGGCGACGCTGTCGGACATTTTCAAGCGGCCGCGGTTGTCGATTGGGTATGTTGCCGGGGCGGTTGTGATTATTAGCCTCTTGAGCTTTGGCGTCTGGCGTTTCACTCGCGCGCCAAACCCCGCCCGCCTCAATCCGGAAGCGCAAAAGATTTTTGAGAAGGGAGTAGCATCGCTACAAGAGGGTTCCTATTTCAAAGCCAGCAAACAACCTCGGAAAGAGCTCTCAGCATCGACGAAAACTTTGCTTTGGGACATGCGCGCGATTGGCCGAAGCCTATGCCGAACTCTGATTACGCCGGACAAAGCAAAGATGAGATGTTGATTGCTTCGCGATTGATAAGTGATCGATCGATACTTGATCGACCCAATGCTCTTTACTTCGACGCTGTTTCGGCAAGTGTGGCTCGCGACTTACCGGCGGCCACCAACAGCTACCTGGAGATTGCGAAGCTCAAGCCAAACGACGCGGTTTCGTACCTTGATCTGGGTCACGCCTATGAAAATCATGATGAACTCGACAAAGCCATCGAGCAGTATGCGAAAGCTGCGGCGCTCGACGCCACTAATCCGGCGCCGCCCTTAAGGCTGGCGGTTCTGCAAGGGCGACGGCAGGATCTTTCCAGGGCCGGTGAGGGCTTGACGAGTCAGAGAGCATCTACAAAGAAAACCAGAATTTTGAAGGCAGCGCCGAAGTTTCTTACCAGCGAGGTTACCTGCTTCGCAAATGAGCAAGATACCAGAGGCCCAAAAGAGCTGCCGACCAGTCGCTTAACCTCGCAACCGCCGCCGATAACAAATACCAGCAGGTCCGAGCCCTGCTTTTGCTGGGTACGATCGCCTATTCATCGGGCAAGACCGACGAGGCGCAAGCTTCGTCACTCGCGGACTGGATCTGGCCCGTTCGAGCGGGCATGGAAAATTTGGTTACGCAGGGGTTGCTTGATCTTGGCAATTCTGTTGTTACTCAAGCGGTCATTCGCAGAAGCGGAGAGTTACGTCAGCTCAGGCCCTCACTCTGGCGCAGACCTATCGGGAAAAACGCAGCGAAGCTCGCGCGAACCTATTGCTGGGATCAATCTACATGCAGCAGGAACAAGTCGATAAAGCGTCGCCGCTGATTGATCGGGCGTTAACGTTCTATCGAGCGGGAGGCTATCGTCGGGAAGTTTCACGCTGCATGGTGATGGTCGGACGCAGTCAATTATTAAAGGGTGACTTCGACGGCGCGGTGAAGACGCTCGATGAGCAAATCGGACCTGGCCAGGCAGGTTGAGTGATCCGGGCCAACTCAGCTCGTTCACAGGCCGAGGTAGCGGCGGCCTTGTCGAAGCAGGATATGTATCCTCAGGCTTTGGTTCGCTACACGGAAAGTTATGCCCTCAACAAGCAATTGACCAATCCTCTAAACGCGGCGTTCGCGCTTGGTTGAATCAGGGAGACGTGGCTGGCGCGGCTGGGGACTTTGCGATGAAGCCGACGCGGCTCTGGTTCAGAGATTGTCGTCGCTTCGAACCAGCTGAGGTAGCCGGTACGAATCTGTAGTGGATGTCTGGCTCGCACCTCATCCGAGTGCCAAATGTGGCTCAATACATGCCGCCATTTCCGTGAAGCGAAACTCACGCCAGCGATGATCGCGTTGGCCAAAATTACTCCGAAATAACAAAGTCATTAGGAACGCCAGAGGCCGAAGTCAAAGGGATGTTGGGTATTAGCATGAGACCACCAGGGAATCCGCAAAAGGGAGAAAGCTGTGCGAAGAAGCGCATTACCGCAAATAATGTCGTCCTCTGGAGAGCGTTCCAGCGGAGATTGGCGATTCGGATTTGCTCCCTGGCGGAAGCGGACTGTTGCAACTTACGGCGGATGCCAAAGGCGGCGCAAGCGTCAGTCGGAAGCACAAAGGATCTCCGGTTCGATCATCATCTCGATCTGAGTGGCGCGTGTGGCTGCTGCTGCCTGGGCGAGTCCACGCCTGAATGACCTCGATTCGATGCGTGATGGCCGCCGCTCACGCTTCGCGAAAGAATCGCCCCTTTTACAAGAGCATGGTGGGAGTTGACGGAATTAGAAGTTATGAAGCGCGAGCAGACATCAACATTTATCCTGAGATAGCTTAAACGAACAACGTTTAGATGTTGCGCAAGGTGTGGCCCTAATCCGCTGGAAACAAACCGAGAGCTTGCGCAATGTGCGTGCGCTATTTCGACGGAGGACGGTCGCCTTCATTCCATATCGCATTACCGTCCTTTGTGTCCTCCGGGAGGGTTTTGCGGTGATGACCTGAAGCAAAAATGCCGAGTAGCGTCAGATATCGTGATCTTCTGAATCCAAAATTACCTGCATTTCCGGGATGGTCAAACTTGTAGGGCGTCTCTCCGGCGTTGCTGTCGGGAATGCGGCAGTTTGTCGCTGCTCGTTCGACATGCTTTCCCATCACTATCGATGGTTATGCCACCGGCCATGTAGATCACCGCGGACCCGATCAACGTAATCGCAACAGTAAGTCCGTCCGCTTCTAAATTTCGATAAATTAAATCGCCGCTACCGTGCAACACTTTGATGTGCGCCATGTTTGGGTAGTGCGGGATCGTCGTGGTACCAGCGATTCTTTTTGCCGATCGTGCTTCTCCGGTGTGATCGTTGCGTGCGATTCGATCCACTCAATGATCCGTCGATTACCTCCAATGGGGTGGCGCATCATGCGTACCGAATGTCGAATGGACTGGACCTTGGTGTCGCTTGCTTTTCTTGGTGGCGGCAGTTTTCGAAACTAAGAAGTTGGAGTCGCAGCCAAAGCGGTTGCTATCGATTTGGCAAAATTCCGTCGTGAAGTTTTCTTCATTGTGAGTCTCCTTTTCAGTCAGGCAGGTATTAGAGCATGTTTGCGATTGAAGCAGATACGACTCACGTCTTTATTACACAAAAAGTACTCATCTTCACGTTGCTGCAGATCTCAATCCCTTACGGTCTCGGGGTTCCTGCGGTTGTGATTCGAGTGCTTGAGTACTTGGAAAAACCGCGCCAGCCTATTCAAAATCTCTTTGCTTGTAAAGATGAAGATTCGAGCAAAATTGTTCTCTACGCAGCACGACGCCCGCACCCGCGAGGGGACTTCAATGCGGGGCTGGGCTCGATGCGCAGTGGGGCAGAGGCCGATGGCATGTACTCCCCATCTCAAAACCAACTTTCGGTTTCGGTAACCGTGCCGCCGCTCAGAGATCGCGGCGGCGAGGCGACCTTCCCAGACTCGTTAGGCTTTTTAACTACTACGACCGTCGCTCCGGATGCCGCCTCTGATCCTGCGGCGCAGACGCGAATCGCTCGACGTGCGGATGATCGGCAAGTACTTCGACGACGGCTCTGCGCAGTGCGCCGGTGCCATGGCCGTGAATTATGCGCACTTCGCTGACGCCGCTCAAGAAAGCTTCGTCGAGGAATTTATCCACCAGATCGACGGCTTCGTCAGTCTTCTTGCCGATTAGATTCAGTTCGCTGCTCGTTTGGAATTTGGAATCTGAATCTTTTGAACGGAGATGAACCTCGGTGGTGGCGGTCTTGTTGCGAAGTTCTTCCAGCGAATGCCTGACCCTCCCGCTACCGCGGGAGGTACTGACCTCAACGCCAATGGCTTCAAGATTGCGAAGCTTCTCTCGCATGTGCAGCGAACCGACTCGCACCTCGGCCTCATCGCCTTTGATTCGATCGATGATCCCGGTCGATCCGAGGGTCAGCAGTTTGACTCGGTCGCCTGCCCTCAGTTCTCGCGGGGCTTCAAGTTCAGGAGGCGCGATACTTTCACTTGATTCTGTTTGCCGGTGCGTCTGCGGTGATATCCGTTGGTGAGATTCGCCCATCACTCACAACTTTGCCGTCGCGCACGACGCGAACGTTTCGTAAAGGCTCAGGCAAAGACTTCTTTCGGCGCGCTTCTAACCTGCTTCGTCTTTCTGGCGTTCTCACTCATTTCCTGGGCCGCGCGTTGTGCGTCGCGCTTCAATTCTGCTGCCCGCCGTTCGGCTTCGCGTTCCACCTTTACCTTTCGCGGCGCGGTCCTCGATCTTCGCCAGCATTTCACGGCTGAGCTTTTCGAACTCGGAAACGGTGTGCTTTAACGCCTTTTCGAATTCTGAGTTGCGCTGCGATTCGCGCTGCTGAAAGTCCCTGTCGAGCGAAGCAAACTTTTCGGCCGTGGCCGCGCGTTCTTCTTCCAGCGCCTGGCGCATCGCTCCAGCCTCTTCGGCTTCGACTTTTGATCCGGCGCAGGTATTCAATTGCATCCAGTGACGATTGCCTGACGTGGTTGGCGGCGCTTTGGATGACGCCGCCGGGGATGCCAAAGCGACGAGCAATCTCTAAACCTGAGGACGAGCCGGCGAGACCAACCAGCAAACGATAAGTCGGCCGTAGAGTCTTTTCGTCGAACTCGACACTGGCATTCAGCACGTCCGGCTCGTTCGCGGCATACATCTTCAAGCCCGAGTAGTGCGTCGTCGCCAGAACCTGAGCGCCTCGCTGTTTGAAGTGATCAACGACAGCGACGCCGAGACCTGAACCTTCTTCCGGATCGGTGCCGGTGCCGACTTCGTCGAGTAAAACCAGCGCCGGGGTCTCGCACGACTCAATCATTGAAGCGATGTTCGCGACGTGCGAAGTGAACGTTGATAGATTTGCCGCCAGCGATTGATGATCGCCGATGTCGGCGAGGACCGATCGATAGAAGGGCACTCGCGCGGATTTGGCCGGCACCGGCAAACCGGACAGCGCCATCAGTGCCAGCAAGCCGGCAGTTTTCAGCACCACGGTCTTGCCGCCCGCATTGGCGCCAGAGATGACCATCACTGGATGATCGGCGTCGAGCGTGAACGAGACGGGAACCACTGAGCCACCGGTCGCGCGAAGATTTTCTTCAAGAAGAGGATGCCGGGCCTCGACAAATTCAAGGATGCCATCAGTGTCAGAACCGGGAGCGGTAGCGACCGGATCGATCGATTAAAGCCTTCTGATCCGGTCGCTACCGCTCGCGGTTCTGACACACTCGGGAACGACACAGTCAAAACTCTCACCAAACGCAGCCTTGGCGTTAATGAAATCAAGTTCGGCAATCGCCGCCGCCGCCAGTCTCGATCGCCGGCAGTTGCAGTCTCAATTCTTCTGATAAGCGAAACAGGATTTCGGCAATCTCGCGTTGCTCCGCTTCGCGCAGCGTCTGTAATTCGTTATTGGCTTCAATAGTCTCCAACGGTTCGACAAACACGGTCGCCCCGGATGAGGAAGATCCGTGCGCCACTCCTTTGATGCGACCCTGGTGATCGGCTCGCACCGGAATCACGAAGCGATCGTTGCGCACCGTCACCAATTCTTCCTGAATCGCCTCGCTGGCGCGGCGCATCAGGTTTTCCAGCGACCGGGTGATGCGCGAACGCGCCGTCGCGAGATCGCGACGAATCGCAGCCAGTTGCGGACTGGCGCGATCATCCAGTTCGCCGCTGGGCAGAATTTTCTTGCTTAACGAGGCCGTCAGCTTTCCTAAATCGGCTGACAGCGGGGCGACGATCTCGAAGAGGCTGGGACAGTCCGCGCGCTCGCTGAGAAGCGTTGTGCGGGCGGCCAGGGCCCGATCGCAGCATCCGGCCGAGATCGAGAATTGCCAATGGGTCGAGCGCCGTTCCCTGGATCTTCAAACGAGCGATCGCTTCGTCCGGATTGGCGATGCCGTCAAACGTAAAACCGCGCGCCGCGCTGCCGCGACTTCAATCATTTCCGAAAGACATAGAAGCAGTGCGCGCCTGAGTTCTGCCAGCGTGCCGACTGGGCGCCAGTTGATCGATTTGCACCTTTCCCATGTCAGTCGTCGCTTTGCGGCGCACCGAGCGCGCGCAGCGAATCGAACTCGAGAATTTTGAAGGCCTGCGTAATTCATTGAAGGGATCGATATTAACACCGACATGAACGGCTCGCTTTGCTCACCCGCAGCTTTTGGCTTATATTCGTCAACTTCTCAAACAAAGAAAGGCAAATATTCAAATGCCCACTATTCCTATTACGGTCGCTTACGGCGACGGCATCGGTCCGGAAATTATGGAAGCCACGCTTCATATTTTGAAAGAAGCGGGCGCGAAACTGGCGATCGAAAAAATCGAGATTGGCGAGAAGGTCTATCTTGTCGGGAAACACCTCGGGAATCGATCCGAGCGCCTGGGATTCACTGCGAAACACCAAGGTTTTTCTCAAAGCTCCGATCACCACGCCACAGGGCGGCGGCTACAAGAGCTTGAATGTGACCGTGCGCAAGACGCTCGGTTTGTATGCCAACGTGCGGCCCTGTGTCTCGTATCATCCCTTTATCGAAACGAAACATCCCGGTATGGACGTCGTGATCGTGCGCGAGAACGAAGAAGATCTCTACGCTGGGATCGAGTATCGCCAGACGGATCAGGTGATGCAGTGTCTAAAAATCATCTCCCGGCCCGGGCTCGGAAAAGATCGTCCGGTACGCTTTCGAGTACGCGCGCCGGCATAATCGAAAGAAAGTCACCTGCTTCACCAAAGACAACATCATGAAACTGACCGACGGTTTGTTTCATAAGGTCTTCACTGAAATTGCGGCCGAGTATCCGGACATCGAAAACGAGCACTGGATCGTGGACATTGGCGCCGCCAAGATGGCCGATACCCCGAACGCCTTTGACGTGATCGTGATGCCGAATCTTTACGGCGACATTCTGTCGGACGTGGCCGCGCAGATTGCCGGCTCGGTTGGCTTGGCGGGCTCAGCCAATATCGGCGAGAACATCGCCATGTTCGAAGCGATTCACGGCTCGGCGCCGCGGCGCGCGGGTCAGAACCTGGCGAACCCGTCGGGATTGTTGCTCGGGGCGATCATGATGCTGGTCCACATCGGCCAAACCGGCACGGCCGAGAGAGTTCACAACGCCTGGCTGCGCACGATCGAAGATGGCGTACACACCTACGACATCTTTGATGAAGCAGTCAGCAAGCAAAAAGTCGGCACCAAGGAATTCGCGCAGGCCGTGGTCGATCGCCTGGGCAAGAAACCGAATACGCTGAAGGCGGTCACTTACAAGCAGGCAGATATGGAAGAAGTCTTCAGCGAGACGATTGTTAAGGAACGTTCCGATACCAAGAAGGAATTGGTTGGTGTCGATGTGTTTCTCGATTGGCTCAAGGGATCGCCCGATAACCTCGGCGAAGCGCTCATCGAAGATCGCGCCGAGCGGTTTGCAACTGGTGATGATCAGTAATCGCGGCGTTAAGGTTTGGCCCGGTGGCAGATCTGAAACGTTCTGCTCAGATCAGTGGCGCTGTCGTTTCATGTCGACGCGACAAGGGCGCGCCGATTACGCATAAGCAGATTATTGAGCTGCTGGGTAGCGTCGAGAGCGCCGGCTTTGATTTCATCAAGACTGAAAACCTTTGTAACTTTGACGGCGAGCGCGGGTACTCGCTGGACCAGGGTGAATAAGGACAGCTGAGGTCAGTACCGCGAGCGGTAGCGACCGGTCGTTGTTCCGGCAATCTCGCGACTAATGACTAACCGGTCGCTACCGCTCCCAGTACTGACGTCCATCAACACCGAATCCAAAACCAAATGGCTAAGAACGCTAACTCCAAAAATCCAAAATCTCTGGTTGCCGTGCTGATGGGCAGCAAATCGGACTGGGACACCATGCGCGCTTCGTCTGAAACACTGGAAAAGTTCGGCGTGGCCCACGAATGTCACGTGATGTCCGCGCACCGCTCGCCGTCCATGGCCAGCGATTTCGCCGCCAACGGCTGACGTCACGCGGCATTCAGGTGATCATTGCCGCAGCCGGCGGCGCTGCGCATCTGGCCGGAGTGATCGCTGCGCACACGACGCTTGCCGGTGCTGGGCGTGCCGATGACCAGCGCCCTGAACGGTCTGGATTCGCTCTTGTCTACGGTGCAAATGCCGGGAGGTATTCCCGTTGGCACGCTGGCGATTGGAAAGGCTGGGCGCTACGAATGCGGCGCTTGTTGGCGATCGCCATCCTGGCGAATGGCCGGCCGGACCTGAAAAAGAAATTGCGCGCCTTTCGGGCTGAGCAGGAAAAGAAAAATCCGCGAAACTACACTGGACTAGAATCGACTCGAGCTGATTTCAGTTTGATGTCCGACAAGCTTCAGCTGGTCGAAGGTTCGGCGACAAACTGAAGTTTGTCGGACACTTAAGGCCTGAAGTTTTCGTTTCGCGTCCTCGTCCCGCTCAGCTCTTCGATTTCAAATCCTCCTGGCGCTTCTCGACTGATTTTGTGGCCGACCAAGATCTTCGACGGAAAGCCGCGCCCCAATTCGAGTGTCGCTGGCATCGGCGGCAATACTTCCCGGTAATCACAAACCCATCGCATCGCAATTCCCGTCCCAGGTCACTGCGCATCGGAATCAGGGGTCAGGCTCCATTCGGCGGACAAGTTCAGCGCTTTGGCGACGGTCGCGACGAATTCGTCAATCGCTGTCCCATTTGATCGAATCGTCGTAGGCAACCTCAGATAAAAGTAAGCCGCCCGTCCAGAAATCCGAGCCGAATTCTTCTGGTGCCTTTTAATGCCGTAAATCTCGCGCTGTCGATGATGAACGCGCTTTCATTTCCCACCGCGCTGGTCATATCCGGCTCGACGACTTTGTTGCGACTTGGCAAGCCTGCCGATATTGCTGAGGAGTCAATCGACAGTCAGGCGCAGTTGAGTGCGGCCGAACTTGTCCGGTTTTCCCAGCGACGTGCCGGGAAAGCGTCGCGAGCACGCCGGCCTGCGGAGACGCCGAGGCGTAGCCCGCGCAGCTCAGGCGCGCGCTCGAGCGGCAGAGTACACCTCGGCTTGCTTCGTATCGTTCTTATTTTGCGCCAGCAGCGGCCAGGCGCATGACGAGAGTTATTAACAGAATCAGAACAGTGCGTTTCATTTTGGTTTAGATAAAGGAGAATTGTTAGAGGTTCGAGCTGTCTTAATTATTCTGTGTCGCGCGCCAATAACGCGGCTCCGATGGCAACGCCGTCAACTCCCAACTGGGCCGGCACGATTTTCGTGGCCTCGAAACAGGGCTGGAAGGAACGCTTTCGAGCTTCGGCAACGATTGGGTTGGCAGAATCAAATCTCCGGCCTCCATGATTGTGCCACCCAGGATTATTCGTCTCAATGCTCAACAGATTAATCATGCTGGCAACCGCGATGCCGATCGAGCTGGCCGGTTCGTTCGAGCATCATGGCCGCAAAATCATCTCCATTCCTGGCCTCGAGCGCGACATCTCCGGCGGTAAAGTCTTCCTGCATCGCCAGCCGCGACAGCGAAGAAGTCGAATCTCGATTCAGCCGTTCGCGCGCGCGCGCGCACGATGGTTTGGACCCGACGCGACGGTTTCTAAACAACCTACATTGCCGCAGACGCACTCGGCGCCGTCGGTATTGATGGTGATGTGGCCAATCTCTCCGGCGCAGCCCGAGGCCCCGGTCCATAGGTTTCCGTCGAGGATGATGGCCCCGCCGATCGCGTCGCCAATCCCAAGATAAAAAATGTCGCGCGCGTCGCGTCCGGCGCCGGCTTTGTATTCGCCATAAGCTGCGGCGTTGGCGTCGTTCTCCAAATCGAAGCGCAATCCGGTCGCCTGCACCAACTCAGCGTGAATATGATCCTGGGCCGTAAAGGAAGTCCCGGTCGAAAACAGGACGCGATCCGTTTCGCGATTGACCAGACCCGGAATCGCCAGGCCGACCGGATCTGATATCGCCGGCTTCGCGCAATCCGGCGGTGAGATCCGTAATCGCGCGGATCAGGTTCTCAGGCTCATAAGTCGCAACCCGGCTGGCGATGGTTTCGCCGGCCTCAGAGATGACAACGCCCCGCATGGTTGTCATCGCCACCTCGATTCCTGCAAAGTTGTTATTGGAAGCTACCGGACATGCCGGAAACCTTTCACACGAGGCTGTTAGAGCTGGGCAGGGATTTCGTGGTCAATCTTATTCGAGGGTAGACGGGCTGTCAAACTACGTACTTATGCGTGTAAAATGCCCTCGCATTGAGCATGAAAAGCGAAACTCCGGAAACCGCCGCCCCGCCATTGCAGCTTCGCACGATTCTGCTGCCGACGGATTTTAGCGGGTGCGCGAACTATGCAGTGGCTTACGCCGCCGCCATTGCGCGGGCCGCCAAGGCGAAAATAATTTGCATTTACGTCCTCGAGCCAATGGTCCCAGCCGTTGGTTACACGGGATTGGCCGATCCATGCCGATTGCCGACATCAGTGAGCAACTTGAAGATTCTGCCGAGCGTGAATTGCCTCAGGTCGTTCATTGCGAAGAACTGCACGGCCTCGAAGTGGAAGAGGTGATCACCCACGGCGATGCGTCGGCTGAGATCGTGCGGGTGGCTACCGAACGCGAAGTGGATCTGATTGTAATTGCTTCCCATGGACGCACCGGACTTGGCCGCATGATCTTTGGTTCGACAGCCGAAGCGGTGGTGCGTCACGCTCGCTGTCCCGTCCTTGTCGTCAAACCTCCAGCGGATGAGGAGGAGAATAGTGAGCAGTAAGCAGTAGGCAGCAAGCCTGCTGCCAAGCGCTTTCCGGCTGCCCAAAACGAGACTGCTCACTGTCCGCCGGCCATTCTGACTCGCTATTTATGACCAGCCTCCAGTTTCTGTCTCATTTGATTGAGTCGTATGGCCTGTACGGCGTGTTCGCGCTGACTCATGATCGAAGGCGACCTCACGCTGTTGCTCGCCGGCGTCCTCGCGCACAACGACTTTTTCGGCAGTTACAGCTTCGCGCGGCTGCTGGTCTGGGGAACGTTGGGCGGCTTTGCCAGTGACAATTTGGCGTACGGAGCCGGCCGTCTTTTCAGCGGCACGGTCCGCAATTTTCGCTTTTATCGCAGCGCCAGCAACCGCATCGAGCGGATGACCAATCGCTTTGGGACGCTTTCGATTTTCCTTTCGAAATATGTCTACGGTTTGCGTTGGGCGTCGTGTACCTTCTACGGCGTGGCGCGGATGCGTTACCTGAGAGTTTGTGCCGCTGTCGCTGGTCGAGTTGTTTTGTTTGGGTTTTCATCCTGGGTGGAGTCGGTTATTTTTTCAGCAGCGCCGTGATGGGATTGATCGGTGACTTTCGTCATGTCGGCAAGATACTCTTAGGGATTTTGGTAGGCGGCGTGGTTTCGTTCTATTTGATCAAGCGGCGTTGGCTTTCGAAGAAAGTCGAAGAGGTCCATCCAGAGCGGCTGCAAAAATTGAACATGCCAGCGATCGAAGGGCTGAAGGAGTTCAAGGAAGACATTCAGGAAAAAATTCATATAAAAAAGCCGCGTCGCCGGGACGACTCGTTTTCGTCGCGCCGTGACGGGGAGTAAGTTCCTTCAGAGTTTCGAGCAATCAAAGAATCAGAGCAGCATAAATCGTAAATGATCATCGAATCTTCGGCTCCGACACGGGTGGACCTGGCAGGAGGCACAATTGATATCTGGCCGCTGTATCTGTTTCATCCGGGCGCCACCACCGTGAACTTTGCGCTCTCGTTGCGCGCGCGCGTCCGCATTGAAACTCTGGACGACGAGCGCATTGTGATCGAGTCGCGCGATCGCCACATCAAACTGGAAACCAGCGTCGATCGCATTGACGAACTGGCCGAGGACAAACAGCTCGAGCTGGTCTCCAAGATGGTTCATTTCTTTCGTCCGCAGATCGGGTTTTCATCTGGTCGCGCACAGCGAAGCTCCGGCGGGAGCGGGAATCTCAGGATCTTCGGCGCTGGCGATTGCCCTGATTGGCGCGCTGAACCGGCTGTCAGGCAATCGGTACGATGAGACGGAGTTCATTGCGATTGCCGCGAATATTGAAACGACGGTCATCAAGGTTCCGGCGGGCATTCAGGATTATTACCCGGCGTTCTATGGCTCGGCCTCGTGCATTCACTTGCGAGCCGACGGCGTCGAGCGCGAGCATCTGGCGATTGATGAGGACGAACTCGGTCGCCGGTTTGTCATCTGCTATACGGGCGAGCCGCGTCTTTCGGGAATCAACAACTGGGAAATTTTCAAGCGGCATATTGATGGTGACGCGGACGCTCTTTGAAATTTTCGAGCACATTCGGGATGCGGCTGAGCAGATGCGCGACGCGCTTCTGGCAGGCGACTGGATCGCGGTGGGAGAGATCATGCGGCGCGCCTATCCGAATCGAAAGCGGCTGGCGCCGAACATCACGACGCCGCAAATGGATGCTCTGGTCGAGACGGCTTTTGCCAACGGTGCCGAAGCGGCCAAAGTTTGCGGCGCCGGCGGTGGCGGCTGCATCGCCTTCCTGTGCGCCGAAGGAAGAAAGCAGGACGTCGAAAAGGCCCTGGCCGCAGAACCTGGAGCGGAGGTCTGAATTGGAAAGTTTCGGCGAGGGTTTGCGGTGGGCGAAGGCGCAAAGCAGGCGGCACGCTGAATTACTAGTCGGTACCTTCATTTATCCTCAGCCGGTTGGGGCTTTGAGCGGCCGCCGATTATCTACCCGAAAGCGGTCCCGTAAACCCAAAGTAGCCACGTCAACAATTTCATCTACCGCGAAGCGGTTCGCACCTCCAGCCCAACGTTGCCGCAGCAGCGGCTACGTTGGGTAGATGAGATCATTCCACCGCAACCCTGAAAGGGTTGCGACATTCAAGAAGGTTGCTAATGACATCAATTCATCAGGGTGCTAGTCGTTTCGGGTGAATCACCCGATTGACTTGCAATGTGGCTTATGATTTTCCAATGCCGCAATCACTATCCGCCGTCTACATCCATCTCGTTTTCTCTACCAAAGAGCGTCGTCCATTCTTGAAAGATGAGATCTGTTCGCGAATCCCTCCATCCGTATCTCGGCCAAATCTCAAAACGATTGGAATGTGCGCCGATCATTACCGGTGGAATAGAGGATCACGTGCATCTGCTGGCGCGATTTGGGCGCACGATTACGCAGGCGGAATGGGTCAAAGAATTAAAGCGCGTTTCGAGCTTGTGGCTGAAAAAGGAGCATCGGATTAGAGACTTTGAATGGCAGGGAGGTTATGCAGATTTCTCGGTTAGCCGATCAAACCTGGCGCAAGTAACGAACTACATTGCCAACCAAGCTGAGCATCATAAGAAAATGGATTTTCAGGCTGAACTGCGCTTGCTGATGAAACAACATGACATCGAATGGAATGAGCGTTACGTCTGGGAATGACGCAACCGCTTTCAGCGGTTGGATACCTGTATGTTTGCTTACCCAACGTAGCCGCTGCGGCAACGTTGGGCTGGAGAGGCGCAACCGCTTCGCGGTTGATCGTTTCAAATAGTCTCGGGCAGCGTCTATCCGCCTTCCGCCTTTTGCTTCGCGCCCTCAACCACTTTCGTCAAGCGTTCAATCTTCTGTTCGTGAGTCTCGCCCGCAATCGGTCCGGTGTCGACCACGCCGGCGTAGGTCGATCGCTTCATCAATGTGCGGTCAGGCGCGCCAACTGCATGCGAGGTAGTCGCCGTCGGTGTGGTTGCCGCCGCAACTTCGTCGGGCGCAAGATCAGCAGCAGTTTCCGCGCCGGTTACCGGCGAAGCGCCGGCTGCGGTTGCGCTCAACCGAGCGGCCGAAGCGGCGCCTGTTTCAGCCTGAGCTTCCGCCGCCGGACGATGCGCATCTGCACTTGCCGACGAGATCGACGACCGTAACGTGTCCACCGCCGCCTTCCTCCGCGTGCTGCTTCGCGCCCGCAACTACTTTTGCAAGCGAGCGATCTTTTGTTCCTTCGTCTCACCCGAAACCGGCCCGGTGTCAACGACGCCGGCATAAGTAGAACGGCGATTCAAACTTCGGTTTGGTTGAGCTGCAGCCTTTGGTGCGGGCGGAGCCAACGCTTTTTCGGCCACGCCGCTCGCTTGGGCAGCTGGTGCTGATGGTTTGCGTGGCAACGGCCGCCGGCCTGGCTGCCGGCGGCGTGCCCATGAGCCTCGCCACCCTGCTCAACGATGACATAGACGCCCTTGTCGTTTTTCTTGATAACGGGAAGAGTGCCGCCCGCTTCCTGCAGCAACGCGGACAGTTCAGCTTCGACGAACCTTTTCTGCTTGTCAGGATCGCGCACATGACCCAGCGGCGGGCCCATGTAAAGCGTGCCGCAGATTTGGCACTTGGACAAAACATCGTCGCCGCGCAGGTGAACCTCGGAAGCTTCGCCGGCGGTCTTCAGTTGTTTTAGGTGACCGTTGCAGAGCTTGTTCTTTTCGTTGCGCTCGTTGCAGACAGTTTGAGCGTTGACGATCCGCTTAGGGCGCCGCGGAGGCGTCTGGGCGCTGGCGGTTAAGCTCTGCAGGGTTGGCTGACATCTACGAGATGAACTCCTGATTGTGTCTGGCGCGTGTTCTTAGAACTGGAGCGGAATCTTAATGAACAGAAGCGAGGGCGTCAATCGGTGGTGCCCCATTCGAATGGCTTTTCCGTAGCCCAGGCGTTTACGCCTGCGAATAGAAAGAGCGGTTAACTTCAAAAGCCCCATTAATGGGGCTTTGGCAGCACCTCCTGTTTCTCACCCAGGCGTATACGCCTGGGCCAGAGAAAATCCCACGATGCAATCAGGTCACTAACCGTCAATCTCGGGCAAAGAAATCCTGAGTCAAAGATCGCCGTTCGGGACACGATTTTGAGTCTCATACGCTATTGCCGCATTCGAGAGTTGCTGGCCAACGGCCGTGTTATGCTTCCGGTCCTCATGCTCAAACAATTCCTCGGCGCAGTGTGGCGTCAACTGCCCCCGCGGGTGCGATACCGTTTGACTCGCATCGGCCAGAAGCGCTTCACCGTGACCACGGCGGCCGCCATTTTTAACGACGAGGGGAAGGTTCTTTTGTTGGACCACGTGTTTCGTCCTGACAGCGGCTGGGGCTTGCCCGGCGGATTTATGAGCAACGGAGAACAGCCCGAAGAAGGCTTGCGCCGCGAACTTCGCGAAGAAATTGGGATCGAGCTGGAAGAGGTCGAGATGCTTTTCGCGCGCAGCCTGGGGCGTTTGCGACAGGTCGAAATTTACTTTCGAGCAAAGGCTGTGGGCGTCCCTCAGCCGCGTAGTATTGAAATCAAGAGTGCCGGATGGTTCGCGATCGACGCCCTGCCGCCGGAACTTTCCGAGGATCAGATCCGGTTGATCGATCAGCGCCGTGAGCCTCTGTGAAAAGTCTTAACAATGATGTTATGCTACGCGCGAAATTTCGTACGTAATAATCGTAAACGAAGCGTTGGCGTCTCTTTGCGGTTTACGATTCACGGTCCAATACTTATCAACCGACGAAGGAGACTCTATGCCAGCACTAGGCGTGCAACTGATTCCGTCATCCGAAGAGATAATGAGTATCTTGAAGCGCACCGGAGCTTTTCGCGAAGGTCATTTCGTTTACCCAACCGGCAAACACACCTCGCATTATTTTCAGATGCCGCTGGCGTTCCGGTATTACGATACCGCGCGAGTGCTGGCCGTGGCGCTCAGCCGCAAGTTTCGCGTCGAACGTGACATTGCCAGTCAGTTGCCCAAAATTGCCATCATCAGTCCGAGCTCTGGCGGCATTCCCGTAGCTTTCGGGGTGCGCGATGCGCTTAACGCGGAACAGATCTACTGGGCTGAGCAGGAAAACGGCAAACGCATGTTTCGCCAATACGTGAACCAGGGAGAGATCAATCCCTGCATCATCGTCGATGACATCATTCGCAGCGGTCACGCGCTCGAGGAGACTGTCGAGTTGGTGCGCAGCCTGGGCGCGCCGGTAATCGGCTGTGGCGCGATCGTCCGCTTTAGCTCGGCCCCAAATCAGATAGGTGACGTGACGGTTAAGTCGCTGGTTGAGTTTGACGAACGGTTTTCTGACTCGGCCGCAGACTGTGTCGAATGCAAACAAGGCGTACCAGAGGAGCACGTGCGATTCTAGTTCTCGCTAACGGTACCGCGACTCGATTTCCCGTCTAAGAAGAATGAGCTGGACTGCGTCGATCAGATGGTTGGGGCTGTGCCTGTTGCTGCTCGTGGCGTGCGCTGCCGCTTCCGCGCAATCAAAATCAACCGCAAACTCGTGGATCAAAGGAACCTGGGAAGGCACCGGATACCAGACCGACGATCAGAGCGACGTGGGCGATGGTGCTGAAAGTGAGCGGAAAAAGGTTCACGATCGACTATCCGTCGTTAGCCTGCGGAGGACGCTGGCAATTGATTTCACTAAACGCGTCGCGCGCACGTTTTCGCGAAAGACTCGATCGTGGCCAGGACAAATGCGCTAACAGTGGAAGTGTCCTGATTCAGCGGCTTAATCGGAAGCAGATCATGTTCCTCTATTCCTACCAGCGAGAACGAGCAGTGACCGCGTCAGCGATCACTTAACCGAGACCCTAGCGGGGTGAGGGTCCAAAGCGCTTCCATAGCCTGAAGCTTCTCCTGATTGTCATCTGATCAATCGCCAACAGAGTAGCCATAAGATTATTTTAGCGACTCTCTGCACGCATCGGCAACGCGCGGCCTGACATCAATTTCCCGTCTGCCCCACAAATATCGTCTTATCAATCGCCGCCGGATTACCCAGCACGACAAAACGAATGTTATGCATGTACTTCTGCGAGACACGCTGCACATCTGCCGGCGTTACCGCCTGAAGCTTTTCCAGGAATTGCAGCGAGTTGCGCCAGCCACCACCGATTAATCTCGTATTGCGCCAGACCGGCGGCCTGGGCTGCATTCGTTTCCTGACCGATGTAATACGTCGTCAGGAATTGGGCGACCACGGCCACGATGTCGTCTTTACTGATGGGCTCGCGCTGGAGGCGGGCCATTTCGTTGAGCATCACGCGCACCGCCTGGTTGGCATCGACTGCGGTTACATAGATGCCGCCGATGTTGGCCGCCTGCGTGCGCAGGAAGGCGTCCGGCGCATACGACAGGTTGCGCTTCACGCGCACTTCTTCAAAGACCCGGTCGCGCAGCAGCGATGACGCCACGTACATGGGATAAATGTCCGGCGAGGTAATCGACGGCGCGGTGAACAAACCCTGAACGTAGTTGGTGGGCAGTTCGCGGCTGGTGACGTCCACGGTCGAAGCATTGAAGGCCAGCGACGGCGTGGGCTGCGGCTTATAAGTCCCGCGCGGTAGTTTGCCAAAGGTGGCGGCGATGCGTGTCTTGAGTTGCGCCGCATCGAGATCGCCGACGATCACCAGCAGCAGCTGTGATGTCTGCATCGTGCGTTGGTGATACGCGCGCAAATCATCTGCCGTCAGACGCCCAATCGATTCAGCCGTTCCTTCCGGGCGATTCAGGTAAGGATGACCGGCGTAAGCCACTTTCTCTTGCAGGCGCTGCAAGTACGTATCAGGCTCGTCCGTGTCATCGCTCAAACCGGCGACCAGCCGTGACTTCACCAGGTCCACATCTTCTTTAGTGAACGCCGGGTGCAGCGCGACGTCCGTGAAGACGTCCCACGAGCGATCGAAAGTTTGTGCGGGTGGCAGTCATCGATAGCGCGGAATAGTCATAGCTCACGGTTTCGCCGATCACCGTCCCCATGCGGGCCAGTTCCTTGCGCATGCGATCGCGGGGAAAAGCCGGTGCTCGCTTCGCTGGCCACGTTGAGCATGAAAGCTTCAACGCCGGCGTTGGCTGTGGTCAGGTTGCCTGCGCCGCCCCGGATGTAAAGTTGGATCGCGACGGTCTGGCTGCCTTCGCGGCGCTTCACCAGCACCTTCAATCCATTCACATCGAACTCAGTAACCTGTGACGCCTGGCGCGCAATGACGCTTTGATAATCAGGCTGGCGCCGGTGCCGGACGGCGTCTGCGCGCTCGCAACGGAAAGACTAAGCAGCAGGCATAAAGCGGCAAGCATCAGCAAACGCCACTTACCATTTCCCTTGGACAAGTTTCATTTTTCATTTTTCAATTCTCGTTTACCTGATCAATGTTTCAGGAAGCCCGACTTTGGCGAGGTGCGCGCCGCTGGACGCTCACTGTCCGATCAAATCTTCCGGCGTCAACTTCGCCTGTTGTTGCGCCTGCTCTGAAATCAACGCCAGGCTGACGTGGGGCTTGCCCTGAATGTAGGTCGAGATATACCGGCTGATGTCTCGCGCGAGAAGTTCGTCGCAGGTTACCAAGGTAGCCCCGGAAGTAATCGATTCCGGTTGACGACCACCAGAATCCGAGGGTCTTCGCATACTCGTCAAATTTTTCACGCGAATAAAGATCGTCCGCCTCCAGCAGGGCCTTGGCGCTCTCAAGCTGTTCGTCGGTGTAGTAATCCTTATCGTTGAAATGCGCGATTTCGTTGTAGACGGCTTTGAGGGCGGCCTTGGCTTTGTCCGGAGTGGTCTGGAAGATGACGTTGATCGGGCCCAACGTTGCGCTGCGTGTAATAGCCGATCCCGACGCCGTTTACCAGGCCGGTATCAACCAGATTTCGCTGAAAGCGCGAATCGGCTTGCTGCATGATGAAAGAAAAAGTATCGGCCGCATAAGTTGCGGCGTCGTCTTTTCCGATCGATGGACCTTGCCACCCGATTTCGATCAGAACATTTGTCACCGGCTGCTTGATAATACTGCCCGCGCTGTTTTGCAGCGGTGGATGCTCGACCATGGGAAATTCGACGAACGGATCCTTTTCCCTGCGTGGCCAATCGCCAAAGAACTCCTGAGCCATCTTATAAATGCTCTTCGGCCTGCACGTCGCCGGTGACCACCAGCGCGGAATTATTCGGCACATAGTAGCGGCCCTGAATCAGACGCATCATTGCGCGTCGTGGCCGTCGAAACGGTCTGCCGGTTGCCGAGCGGTTGTTTACGGCTGGGAAACTTGTAGTAGAGACGATCGTTCATCTCTTTATTCAAATAGTATCCCGGCTCAGACTCGTTGCGATCGATTTCGCCGATTACTACCTGCCGCTCACGCTCGAATTCTCTTTCGTCAAACAGCGGATAGCGCACCGCGTCACGCATGAAGTTCATCGCCGAGCGCAGGTTCGGACTGGTGGTGGTGAAATAATATTCGACGACTTCTTCGCGGGTTTCACCGTTATAGGCAATGCCGAGCTGGCCAATTTTTTGTAGGTACGCTTCGGCGTTGGCGACGGCCCGATTGGCTTTGAAGAACATGTGCTCGTAGAGGTGCGAAAGACCGTTCAGCTCGGGCGGTTCCGTAAACGAACCGTTGCGCACGGCCAGCTCAATCGTCACGATCGGGACGGAATGGTCCTCGAACACGACGATTTCCAGCCCGTTCGGCAAGATCTTTCCGGCAATGTCGGAAGCCGGTTTCGCTGCTGGTCATTTTGGCCGGCGCCGCGCTCTGCGATTGTCGCAGCCGCGAATTCAATTCAATCGCTCTGGGCCGCGCGAATATCGGCGATACCAAAGAGAATGTAAGCGCAAGAATTAAGAATGTCCGTTTCACGTTGACTCCCGGTTTTCGTTTAGCGATCCGATAATCTGAATCACCAATAAATCGATTCAGATGACAAATCTACCATAAAGAGTTCGCAGTCGCAGTTCATGGCGTCTGCAAAGTTGTATTACGGGTGCATGCCGCCTTGAAATTCCGGCTTGCAGCGGACTCTTTGATGTTAGATGAGCGCAAACGGATGCGCTTTTCAGTCGTTTTTCAGGGTCTGGATGCCGGCGAGTAGGGAAGGTCGTAATCGGCGATTCGCTCACACGGTTTTAAGGAGATTTCTTTTTCGCGGCAGTGGCTTCGTGCAGTATTGTGGTGCGGAGAGTTCCATCATGGCGAATCGAAGGCGCGACCCCGCCTCAGTCTTCTCAGATGCGCGAGCCGCGATGAAGTATTTGCCGGGACTGACGTTGTCGATGATGAAGCTTTGGTCAGCCGCTGTTCGCCCTTCATAGAATCTCAAGACATCATCGATTGCTTCTCGTTCCGCGGGAACCAGATAAACAGACATGCGTGGCGGCAAGGTTTGACCTTCAGGGCCGGAGATGCGTCCACGAATACGGGCAGCACCGTCGGTGATCGTGACCAGCACGCCAGTAATACGTTCGCCGCTTTTCACCGGGATTCCGTCTCGGGCCGTATTAACGTTAGCTGCTTTGGCTGCGGCCGGCCGTATCGTCCCAATCGCGATCGATCTTATATACCAGCCGCTGGCGGGCGGGCGTGGATCAATTCGGTAGCGACCCGTGATTAGACTTCTCAACACGAAAGCTCCTTTTGCGTCACCAGCGCTGAGAGCTGAATAGGTACTCGAAGAAAATGCAGCCGGAGCTTCAGATTTGGCGTTGGCGCCGGTTTTCTCGGGTTCGAATCGGCGGGCGTAAACCAGCGCTTCCGCAGCGGCCGTTTCCTTACGCTTTGCGCATCCGGCCTTGGGATCGTCCTCAAAAACGAAGCGGCCTTCAATCGTGCCCATCAATGTCAGAGTGAAACTCAATCCGGTTACGTCGGCGCCACGCAGGGTTACGCGCTGGGGCGGCGAACTCAACCCATCGCGGGTTGGTAAATACTCTGAAGCGGACAGTTCATACTCGCCGTCGGGAAGTCCGTAGATCGCAAAGCTATGGCCATCGGCGGCGGTTGTTCCGACGCCCGCGATCGGCGTGCCGCTTCGTACATCGGTGAGACTGATCGATGCAAACGACAATGTATTAGGAGACTCGATCACGCCCAAAACCTTGCCGCTGATGCCGTGTCCCGGTTCGGCCCGGTACTGAATGTCAGCCGTAGTTTCGTCTCCGTCTCGAACGGTGATCTCGGAAGCGGTATCACGCGTCGCTGAGGGAAAGTAGGTGGGCGAGTCATAGTCGTATGCGCTCGGGGCGACCATTCCGATTCGCGGTTTGGCCGCCGAAATAAGATAGGCCCCGGTGGTAATCCGTAGAGGCGAAAAATGCCCCGGTCATCAGTCGAGCGCTCCCGCACTAAGAGCGCGCGCGGCAACTCTCGCCTGTTTCATCGCGCACTCGCGTGGCGAATACGCCCACACTAATAAGAGGTCCGTTTGGGCCGGTGACTGTGCCGGTGATCACTGCTCCCTTAACTAAAGTAATCGTCACCGAATCGCCGATATGATAGTAAGCGGGGGATCATTAGAACTTAGCTGGAAGGCGGAAACGTAACCCGGCATCGTGGTAGAGAGGCGATAGAGTCCCGGCTCAAGGCCATTAATTTTGAAGTCGCCGCTACTATTGACCGTCACGTTTTGGGCCCGTGTGCCGATCAGCGACACCGCAGTAACGGTAGCGCCCGGAAGCGACTCGCCCGCGGAATTGATGACGCGTCCGGTGATGGCGCCAGTTGCCGTTTCGCCTGACCGGCCGGCGCCGGATTGCTGCGCCCGGCCGGTCAATTGAAACACGAAGATGACCGCAACCAATGCAAAACATCTCTGCGACTTGTTTCGTGCCATCACGGACCTCCTGGGGTTGGACGAACGTCAACTACGAACGTGACTTCAGATTCAGCACCGTTGGAAACCTCAACGACTTGCGGTGGGATCCGCGGTAAAGGCGTCGGAGTGCGAATTCTCGGCTGGACGGAGCATTCATGCTTGCCTGGCGACAGGTTCCGGATCAGGAAATGTCCGCGCGCATCTGCCATTGCAACGGCGGGTTCGCGCGCACCTTCACGAACGCAACTGACGTAGATCATCGTATCGCCGAGCGACACATCGCCTTCGAATTTCACCGTCCCGCGAATTACGCCGGTGCCGAAATTGACGACCACGCGCAAGCCGAAAACTGACTGCTGAATATCAAATCCCTGATTAAGGCCAATGCCGTCGTGATCGATGCGCGCGAGCGTTGGCCTCACAGTGGCCCCGGCCTGAGGTGGATACATAGAGTGAAACACGGCCCGGCCTCAGTCCGTCGATCTGAAAGCTCCCGTCCGGGGCTATGGCTGAATTTCCGCCGCTGGTAAATTCATTGCCTGATGAAGAGAGCCCGTTGGCTGCTACTTTGAGAGTCGGTACCAGTGTCAGCAGATCTTTCATTGACATGCCGTCAACGGCGACTACCCCGCTCAGGCTCAATCCGGGAGTGGTTTTGATTTCTATTCCGGTTACGTCCTTATCGACGACGTCGAACAAGACAGGATCTGAGTAGAAGTTACCGCCATAAACCTGAGACGTAGCCATTACTTCGTAACGCCCCGGCGAAAACCACTGAAGCTGAATTCTCCCCGGTCATCCGCCTGTATGCCAAAGCTTGCCGCCCCAGGCCCCACGACTTTTGTACCAGCTTGAATCTGACGCCGGCCTTAGCATTGGGCAAACCACTCGCGGCGTCGATGACCCGTCCCGAGGCGACGAAGCCCGGCGACGCAGCCTGGACCTTAATATCGATATTGTTAGCCTCGTCGCCTTCCTTTAGCTCGACGATCGTAGCCTTTGACTGGTCGTTGGCATCCGGATAAAAGGTCTTCTGATAACGAGGACCGCGACGGATACCCTCGTTAGCGTCAGAGCCGATGCTGACTTTGTAACGTCCCGGCGGCAGGCCGAAAATCCGGTAAACCCGCGGTCATCCGTCACGTACATTTGATCGTTAGTTAAACCCAGCGCGCCAATTCGGGGGCCCCGTTCGCGTCGAGCAACTGCAGAGCAACACGTTCGTCGACGATCGGCTTGTTTTCGGTGTTCGTAATGCGGCCGGTGATTACCCCGCCCCGAATGAGTTTTAGATCGATATCGGAAACGTCTTCGTTGGCAACCAGGATGACGCTCTTAACAGACCCATTGTAGGAATAGTAGTTCGGAGCTGTTCCCGGTTGAGCGATCATCCCCGGCGTAAGCGTCCATACTTGATATTGCCCTGGCGCCAATCCCGAGATGCGATAGTGGCCCTCGACATCGCTAACGGCTCTCGCGGAGGCGTCCCTCCGGTTAATGGACTCGCCGGCTACGGCGGCCACCGGAATTCCCGCGGCAGCTTTGTCGTCAATCGTCACGCGGCCGGAAATGGAACTATTTGGTTTAGGTTTGAGGTCTGCCGATTGGGCAGTCGCGACGGCGATCCATGCGAGCAGCAGAATGCCGGCGATGGAAATCCGGAAAAACGAAATCCTGTAACTGGCCACCGAGCAACCCCCAATCAACTATTGAACTTCGGCCGTTTGTGTCGCGCTATCATTGCGCCACCCTCGGCACAGAGCAAGGATTGAATCTCAATCCTTCGAAGTCCCGTCACTGAAGGGAACTTCGTAATCGACAGTTCGTACGCACGGCTTAAAAGCAATTTCTTGTTTCGCCTTCTCGGCATCGCGCAGCACGCGCGCGCGGAATGCGCTGTCGCTTTTCACTGATTTCATCGTCTTCGCGTCGATTGCTTCAGCGGGCTGCGCCACTATCCAATACTGCCCGGGGCCAGGTTGCCAATCGCAAACGTGCCATCGCCGGTGACTGCGCCTTCAAAAATCAGAGTGGGTTGTCGTTGTGCTCACGTTCCGCCGGCGCCAGATAAACGCGCAGACCTGAGGGCAGGCTTTGGCCTTCGCCGGGCTTTACTTGTCCACGCAAACCGGCGCCGCCTTCGCTGATCGTGATGGCAACGTCGGCAATCTTGTCGCCGGACTTCAGCTTGATTCCGTTCGAGGCGAGATTTATAGCGGGTCCCTGGTTGGCTGCCGCTCTTTGATTGGCAGGCCCGGCACTGAGCTCTCTGACATACCAGCCCGCGCCAGGCAGGCGAAACTCAAACCGATAAGTTGCCGCCACCAGATTGCGAAACCTGATTTCGCCCTTGTCATTGGGAATACTGTCCGTGAAATCCGGGAACGCCACCGAATCAGTCTGGTCCAATTTATCTTTTGTTTGGGGGTTGGCTTGTCCGCCAGGCGATCGCGTCGCACGACGATCATCGTTTCGCGCAGCGCAGTTTCGCGACGTCGTCCACAACTCAGCTTGTCATCCAATTCGAGATTGATGCGACCCGCAATTGATGCCAACGGCGTCACCCGCGAGTTCGACGCCAGTGACGTCAGCGCCCCTCACTGCTATCCGTCTGTTCGCAGAAGCAAGCATGTCCGAATTTGGCGCAACTGCGGCAAACGCCATGATTTCATACTCACCATCCGCGACATTATTTATTTGAAAGGCTTGATTGTCGCCAGTTGCCTGGCCGCTCGCGATCATCGCGTGGCTGTCCAGGTCGTTCAATCGGACTACCATGCTGGAAGAAGGCGCTTGGAGGACGCCGGCGACTCTGCCACTGATTATGTGTCCCGGTTCGCCGCGATAACGAATATCCGCGGTCGCTTCCTGGTCTGAATGCACCACTACTTCAGCCGCCGTATCGCGGGTTGAGGCCGGCGCATACGTGGGAGCATCGTTCGCATATGGATTCACGGAACCAAAGTACTGGTCCTTCCCTCCCGCAGCGACCACGTAGGTGCCCGGTTGCAATCCGTAAATGCGATAGTAGCCACGATCATCCGACAAGCGAGGCTGAGGGAACGCAGGCGAGCGAACTTTGTTGCCTTCGGCATCCCGAATGCGGTACACGCGAACGGTCACATTAACGACCGGCTGGCCCTCAATGTTGGTGACCATCCCGGCGATTACTCCGCCTTTAACTAACGTCAAAGAGACTGATTCTCCCGGTCGATAGAGGGCTTGGTTATTTACATCTGTTTGAGCGGGTTGAATTACGTAACCGGGAAGATTGGCCGAGATCCGGTAGAGTCCCGCGTCAAGCCCCTGAAGTTTAAAATTTCCTTCACTATCGGTTGACGTCCTTTGACCGGATGAGCCGGAAGGAGGGCCTGCGAATACGGACGCGCCCGCCAGTGGCTGGCCGGATTCGCTGACGACTCGTCCGGTGATCGCTCGGGACTCGGCGGGCCTGGTCTCAGGCGCGGGCTGTTGAGCGATCACAGTCGCGGCGCAGAAAATCATCAGAACGAGCGCAAACATGCGAGAAGTCCGCCGCATCAGGGCACATCCTTTCGGCTGAGGTCGAGCGTGAAGAAGACTTCCGTTTCCGTTCCGTCAGCCACCGTGACGGTTTGTTTCTGGAAGCGGGGAGGTACGCGAGGCGGACCCTGTTGGCCGAGCGAAATGACCTGCAAACTAATCTCGTAGGTGCCCGGTGGGATACCTCTGATTAGGAAACGTCCGCGCGAATCAACCTGACCGTTGATTTGGCTGGCGGCCTCGCCCTGGCGGTTTCCGAAAATGCGGATGAGAGCGTCCGTGGGGAGCGGTCCACCCTCGGCCTTGACTTGGCCTCGAATAACACCGGTTCCATAGGATACGTAGAGCTTTACCCCGGAAATATCCTGACCCTGCGTCAGATCGATTCCGCGATTCTGGGGCGAGCCGTTGTATTCAATCCGGCTCATGGTAAAACCGGGCCCGGCACCGCCGCCAATGCCGAGACTTACTTTTCCCGGGCTGAGGCCTTCTACGGAAAATGATCCATCCGGATTGACTTTGGCAGTTGAAGTGCTCGGGAGCACGCGAATCGGGTTCGGCGGGGAATTGACGTAAGCAGATACGACCAGTTTTGAAATGCGCGCCAGTACCGTCTTGTCAGTGATCCCCTCCGGCACCACGATGCCCAATATGCTTAGGCCGCGTCTGGCCTTAATCTCGAGGTTGGTGACATCTCCCTCGAGAATCTCGAATGGGACCGGGTCGCTGTAAACCTTCGGCGACGGCGTGGTATTCATGCCGAAATTTGCCGCGTTAAGCATGAAGGCATAGTGTCCTGGCGACAAACCCTCCAACCGAAACTCGCCCTGCGAATTAGAAGCACTTGACGGACCCGAGGTTCCGCTCACATAATTTTCGGCTTGATTTTGCTGCACTATCCCGACGGTGAAATTGACCCCGGCAACGGGCGCACCGGTGTCGGCGTCGACGATTCGTCCACTGACGGAATAAGTCGAAGAGCGTCGGCCCAGTTTGATATCAATGTTTTTGGTTTCACCGCCCTCGCTGACATCGACAATCGCGGCTTTGCCGATCTCGGAAGCGTCTGGATAGAAGACCCTTGGATAAGATCCGAGCGCGCGTATGCCGCCGATTCGGGCCGCGTCGTCGCCCGCACTTACTTTGTAATGCCCAGCGGGCAATCCATAAATGCGATAAACACCGCGGTCGTCCGTCTGATACATCATAAAGTTCGTCGGTCGCGAAATTGGGCCTCGAACCGGGGCGCCGTTCTCATCAACTGAAGCCACGTTAATTCTTTCTTCAATGATGGCCCGCCCGTCCCCATCAGTCAGACGACCGGTTATCACGCCGCCGCGCGTCGGTTTGAAATCGATTCCCTCGACTGCTTCGTTCGCCGCTAGATTGACGACCCGTCCCTGGCCGAACATCGCGTTGGCCGGTACGACATAAACAGGAGCGACCGGACTCACGTTGACCTGGCCGGCCGCCAGTCCGCCGATGCGATAATTTCCCTCCGCGTCAGATGTCGCTTGCGCCACCGGTGTGGACGAACCCTGACCACCGACGACGACCAGGATTCCGGGCGCAGGTTTTTCGCCGACCGTCACGCGGCCCGAAATGGATCCGTTCGGTTTGGCTTTCGCTTCCGGAGTTTGGGCGCTGAGACAAGTTCCCGAAAGAACAAGAATCGGAGCGATAAGAATTAAGCAGAAGCAAAGCCGACGTTTGATGCTGGCCATAGGAGTTCCCTCCGTACTCAATCGAGGTTTTAGCCGGTTCGCGGGCGACATCATCGCACCGTCGCGGAAACGTGGCAAGAGTTTTGGCGCGCCGTTATTTCGAGTTCAGGCCGCAGGCCTTCGGCTGATTTTGTTGAGTGCTACCGATTTGAACTCTGACCTGACCCATGCCGCGTGATGATGCTATGCTGAAACGCCGTTACCTTGTAGAATCTGCTCGCAAGACTATTACCTTGGAACCTTACTGCTTATGGCTCGATTGAAAGTTACTGACGCCAGCGGGCGCCAGTCGCAACATGAACTCAATGCCCGTGCACTCTGCATGATTGGCCGCGCCCCCGACAATCAGGTGGTGCTGGACGATCCGCGTGCTTCCCGCCATCACGCCCACATCAAGCCCAACGAAGACGGTTCGTTTGCGATCTTCGACGGCATCGTGGTCAACGGCCAGATCAAACGCAGCGCCAACAAGGTATTTGTCAACGGCGAGCAAAAATTCGAGCACCCTCTTAAAGATGGCGATCGCGTGACGATCGGCGCCAGCACGCTGCGTTTTGAACAGGCTAAAGAAGAACGCACTGCCGATTTAAGTTTCGACGACAAACCGCTCGGACACACCCAGCTGCTCATGTCCGCTAAGGACGTCCTCACCACGGTGTTGCGCCAATCCGATCCGGGCACCAGCGGCACGGTTGTGCCGAAGGGCGATAAGGTTCTGGAGACGCTCCAACGCAAGGCGAATATCCTCAGTGAAATCTACGAGATGAGCAAAGCGCTCGGCGCCGGATTTGATCTCGATAAAATTTTCAAGATGGCGACCGACATCATCTTTCGATCGACGCCGGCCGATCGCGTGATCGCACTTCTGGCTGACGGCATCGTCACTGAACAAAACGCCGATGACGCCAAGTTGTTCCCGATTGCGACGCGGGCGCGCGATGAAAAATTAGAAGCCCACGCCCGCAAGATGACGATTGGCCGCACTATCACCCGCAAGGTGATGAAGGACCGTGTCGCGCTCCTGAGTCAGGACGCAGCCGCCGACGAGCAGTTTGCCGGGGTCGATTCGATCGTCTCTCAGGGCGTCCGTTCGACAATTTGCGCACCGCTGTTTACCGAATCAGGAGTCCACGGCGCGCTCTATGCCGATCGCCTGGATCCCTTCTCGGCGTTCAAGCCCGACGACCTTGAATTGATCAGCGCGGTCGCGGCGCAGACGGCCATCGCCGTCGAAAATGTGCGCGCCCACGAACGCCTGGCGAAGGAAGAAGTGGCTCGTGCTAACTACGGCCGCTTTTTGCCCGGAATACGTCGTCAAGCAAATCCTCGAGAATCCGAACTCTTTCAAGCTGGGCGGCGTGACGCAAACCATTACCGTGCTCTTCGCCGACATTCGCGGGTTTACGCGCATCTCTGAACACGCGCCGCCGGAAAAGATCGTGGGGCTGCTCAATCGTTATTTCTCAGCGATGACTGACATCATTTTCGCGCACGGTGGAACGCTGGATAAATATCTGGGCGATGGGTTGATGGCTTTGTTTGGCGCACCCACAGAGACTCCGAAGGACGCCGCGCAATGCCGTGTCCGCCGCAGTCGCCATGCAGCGCCGGATGCTGAGTATTAACGATGAGTTGAAGGCCGAGGGTTATCCGGAAATTGGCATCGGCATCGGCTTGCACACCGGAGAGGCGATCGTTGGCTACATTGGTTCCGAGCGCCGTTCAGAATACACGGCCATCAGGGACACCGTGAACACCGCCTCGCGCCTCGAATCAAACGCTCAGGGCGGCCAAAATCTACTCGAGCGAGACGGCCGCCAAGGCGTCGCACACCCGATATCAACTGATTCCTCGCGATCCCATCAGCGTCAAGAATCGCGAGCAGCCGGTCCCTCTCTTCGAAGTTGATTGGCAGCACTCGATTAGTAGCGCGTAGAAAGCAAAGGGCGAAGAGCAAGGGTCAGGATCTGAAAGGTGAAATGCCCGCGTCCTTAATCGAGCGGCGGAACTTCTGGAGATAATACGGGTCTAACTCTTTGCCCTTAGCCCTTAGCGCGCTCATGAAGCTACCGGGATTCTTCAAACGACAAATTCTTGTCGCGCGCGTTTACGGCATCCCCGTGCGCATTGATTATCGCTGGTTTATCGTATTTGCGGCGAGCGTCGTTCTCATCGCGGCGAACGTCAGAAAATATCCATTACATCTCAGCAAGTTAATCATACCCCCAACCGGCGACATTGAAGCTTGGACGCTGGGAGTTGTGACTACGCTGGCACTCTTTCTTTCGGTGTTTGGTCACGAACTGTCGCATGCGTTGATGGGACGCGCCGAAGGATTGAAATCGAAGAAATTGTCCTGCATCCCTTTGGTGGGCTCGCCAGATTGAAGACTCAACCGCAAAACCCGAAGGCGAATTCCGCATCGCCGTCGCCGGCCCGGCAGCCAGTTTCGTCTTCTCGATGATTGCCTTTGCCGCCATGATTCTGACGGCGACTTTGCAGTTCAATTTTGGTACGGCATTTTCTTTTTTATCGGCGCCGGAAACCTGTTGCTGGCAGTCTTTAATTTATTTCCCGGTTATCCTCTGGATGGCGGGCGGGTGCTACGCGCGATCATCTGGAAGCGCAGCGGCAACATTCGCGAGGCCACGCGGATTGCCGGCTTTTGTGGGCAACTCATCTCACTGGTGCTGATCGCATTCGGCATTTACATGGTGGTGGCGCCAACATTTCGAGCTTACTTCATGGGTCTCTGGTCAGTGCTGGTCGGCGTGTTTCTGTTGGGGCGGCCAACAGTGTGGTTCGCAGCGTTCGGCCAATTGCGACAGTGCGTGACGCCATGGCGCCGCCAGTCTCGCTTGACCCCGATCTACCGATCAACCGGTTTGTCGATGAGATCCTTCCGATGCATCGCTTTGCCAGCTTTCCCGTCGCCCATGAGCGCCGCCTGTTGGGAATTCTCTCGCTTGAAGACTTGAAAAAATTCCGCGCGAACGTTGGCGCGGCCTGCGCGCCCGCGAAGTGATGCGGGCGGTGAACTCCTCGCTATTCGTCCCTGAGAATGCCACGATCGAAAGCGCGAGTGAATTGATCGAACAGAATGGCATCGGCGCGGTCGCCGTCGTGACGGGTTCAGGTGAGGATTGGTTGGCTTCTTCCGAAGGGGCCGGCTGCGAAAGAAATAGACGGAAACATCGTTGCCTCACGCGCATTTTTCGCGATAATCCAAGCGGAGCGTCTGTGAACTGCGGGTTCGGGCGCCACCATCTGCGGGGACCCTTTCCGGCAATCGACTTGATTTCACGGCTGGTGTGAAGTCGACATCAGAGGGTATCCGACTATTCGTGAAATCGACCTGGCGCAACCCATGCTCTTCTTGTTAATACCAGTAAAGGACTATTTCGTGAGGCTGGCCGAGCCACGTTCCCCTGGTCGATATCGTGCTGGTGTTCCTGGTCGTTTATGGCGTCCTGAAACTCTTGCGCGGAACCCGGGCGGCAGCCATGGCCGCGAGGCCTCGGGTTTTCGGGTTTCTCTACTGGCTGGCAGTCAATCAGGGGTTTGACCACCCTCGAGTTCGTGTTGCGCGGCGCGTTGCTTTACATCGGAGTCGCGATCATCGTGCTGTTCCAAACCGAGATCCGACAGGCCTTGATCACTTTTGGGAATCGATTTCGGCTGCCGTTTGCGCGCCGGCCGCGCGGCCAGTTTGGCGAGAGCATCTATGATGAAATCGTCCTGGCGGCGACGACTCTGGCTTCGACAAAGACCGGCGCCTTGATCGTAATTGAGCGCAACGTTGGTTTGAAGGGAATAATTGATGCCGGCGTGCGGCTGGATGCCGAGCTCAGTTACGATTTGATCGTTTCGATCTTCAATCCGGCCTCGCCACTTCATGACGGCGCGGTCATTGTTAGGGATGATCGGATTGCGGCGGCGTCCTGCTTTCTGCCTTTGTCCCTGAATCCGCTCTTGTCGAAAGATCTGGGCACGCGGCATCGAGCAGCTTTGGGCATAACGGAGGACTCCGACGCGGTTGCCATCGTGGTCTCGGAAGAGACCGGTCTGGTATCGTTTGTGCGACGAGGAAGAATCAAACGCGCGCTGGATCCGACACGACTCCGCGCCGCAATTTACAAACAACTGGAGAGCCGCCCGCGGAGATCGGACCCGCACGGCACGGAATCAGCCGAAGCAGAAGAAGCGGTATCGGCTTAGATCGGGATATGGCTTACAGGGATCACAAACGATTTGCCGGGCCTTCAGGCGATTTTTGGCAAAGATTGCGCGGCATTTTGTCGAAGATTGGGGCTTGAAGCTACTGGCGCTGGCGATTACGCTGGTCCTTTGGTTCATGGTTTCAGGCCGGATTGGCGAACGTGAAATCGCTATCGAGGCTAAGCCCGAAGGGAAGCCGGCGCCCACGTTCGAAGTCAAAGAAATGGTGGCCATTCCGGCCCGGATCAAAATACAGGGCCCGTTGAACTATTTGAACGAAATCGAAAAGCTTACTGTGCCAGTTTCAGTTGAAGGGCGTCGTGAGAGCTTTGACGTCTCCGCTGTGCCCTTCCCGGTTCTTAATCGAGACATTCAACCGCTGGGCACGATCAATGTTCACGTGACTATCGTTGCCGCCGGCAATTCGCCCGCGAAATCACAAAGCACAAATTGAAGCCGAAAAACCAATGAGACTTTTCGGCACCGACGGCATCCGCGCCAAAGCGGGTGAATTCCCGCTCGACTCTGAGACGGTGCATATTATTGGTGCTTCCTGGCTCAGCATCTCACCGAAAACACACGTGGACGGGCACCGCGAATTATCGTGGGGCGCGACACGCGTGAGTCCGGCCCGCAGATTGAGCAAGACCTGATCGGAGGCGCCGGCGCGGTCGGCACGCAGAGATCGAGTCAGCCGGAGTCATTACTACGCCGGGTGTTGCCTTTCTCACGGCCGCGCTGGGAGCCGATGCCGGCGTGGTCATCAGCGCATCACACAATCCGTATCAGGACAATGGCATAAAGATCTTCGATCCATCCGGCCGCAAACTGGATAACGCTACCGAGCAAAAATCGAAGCTGACATTGCCGCAGGCAGATTTGCAGACGTGAACGGAGCGTTTCGGCGCCGCGTTGACAATGTACAAAGCCGGGCCAGCCTGCGTCGTCGTTACCTTGACTATCTTCACCAAGACGTTGCCGGCGATCTTTCGCTGACCGGACTAACGATAGTCGTTGACTGCGCGAACGGCGCAGCCTATGACCTGGCGCCGGAACTGTTCGCAAGCCTGGGCGCTAAGGTTTTGCCAATCAACAATAATCCTGACGGTCGCAACATTAATCTTAACTGTGGCTCGCTGCATATTGATGAATTGCGGAAGCATGTCGTGAGTGATGGAGCGGATTTGGGTATTGCCTTCGACGGAGACGCCGACCGGGCGCTGTTCGTCGATGATCAAGGGAAGTTCGTTGACGGCGATGCGGCGATGTGGGTTTTGGCGAACTATTTGAACTCACGCGGCGAACTTGACCATCAACTCGTGGTCTCGACCGTGATGTCTAATCTTGGTTTGGAAATAGCATTGCGTGAACGTGGCATCGAACTGGTGCGGACCGATGTGGGAGACAAGTATGTCCTGGACGAACTGCTGAAGACTAAAGCCGTATTGGGCGGGGAACAATCGGGGCACATTATCTTTCCCAGGATTAGCCTGGCCGGAGATGGAATGATCACGGCGATTAAGCTTTTGCGGGTGATGCAAGATCAGGGAGAGTCCCTTGACGCTCTCACTGAGGGCTTTTCGCACTACCCGCAAACTCTGGTAAACATTCGGGTTCGGGATAGGATTCCTTTCGAGAGCATCCCGGCGGTTCAACGCAAATCTCGGGAAATAGTAGAGGCGCTTAGCGACCGTGGCCGGCTGCTGCTGCGCTATTCCGGCACTGAGGCCCTGGCGCGGGTGATGATCGAAGGCGAGAACGAACAGCAGGTTCATGCTCTCGCGGATGAGATTGGCCACGGTAATAAGCAACGAGATCGGTGCGACGAACAACGCGCCTTGAGTTCCGTTGGTCAAAATGTTCACCATCGAGTAAATCTTACTAGCCACACCGTGAAAAATTTGCTCACAGGTCGTAATCGTGGTTAGCAAGCAGCAGTAAGATCATGTCTTTTTGGGGTGTTTCCCTTCTGAAAAATTTCGATTGCGCGGCATAACTGTTGCGATGTATATTGTGGGGCAAGAGAGACGGTTGGTGGATCCTCCGTCTCAAGTGGTTGCTGGGGTGAGGACAGTAACCACGAAAATGGATGAGCGCTGCGACGCCCACGTTGCAGCGCTCATTCGCACTTTGGCCCTCGCTTTCCCGTATTATCACCAGCCACAAGTTGACTCCGGCCCACAATTCGAGTAGATAAGTGCGGTTTCATGACGGCTCGACGTGCGATCATTTTAGGACTGTTCTTCTCTCCTTAACTCTTGTGTCTTTGGCGGCTTCGCCCGCCTGTCGCAAGAATAAGACTGTCAATTCAAACTCTAATGGCGGATCGAACGTGTCGAATGGGGGCGATCCCGAACTAGCGAGGCGTCAGGCCCAGTCACTCGTCGAAACGGGCAAGGAGCTTTACAAAAACGATCAGGACGAGCAGGCGGTCGAGACCTTCAAACAGGCAATTAATCAGGATCCAAATAACGCCGAAGCTCACCTGCGACTGGGAATGTCGTACGCCGCATTGGACAAAAAGACGGAAGCCGATGAGGAGTACAAGAAGGCAATCGACCTCTTCAAGAAGAGAATTCAGGCTGATTCAAAGACGGAGACGCGTTTTTATCTTGGCGAGGCGCATACCTTTCTTCATCGGGACGAAGAGGCGGTCCGATCATACCGACAGAGCAACCAGGCTGAAGCCCGAAGACGAGGAAGCGTTCTACCAGTTAGGAATGGCTGAAACGCGACTGGCTCACTATCCGGAAGCGTCCTCGGCCTTTCAAAAGGCACTGGAGTTGGATCCGAATGACTATCGAGCTACCGATGCCCTCGAAGCGCCAAAGAGGGCAGCCAGCGAATAAGAGAAGGCAAGAAACACGCTGAAGAAATGCTTAAGAAACAGCAGGAAAATGCCAATGCCAACGGCAACTTGAACTCGAATAGCCCATCGAGAAACACGAATAGCAACTCGAAATCCGCGCCCAGGCGCCCCTCACCAAAACCGTGATAAGGTAGGAATACCTCAGAGACGTCCATTATGGCCACCCAGACACCACCGCCCTATTTTCCTCAGAGCTCGCTGTCACCCCCGACGAAAAGCGCTATCGCAAGTTTAAATTGATCGTTGCGACAGTTATTGTTTCTCTTGCTGGTGGTAATCAGCGGAGCCGTCGTGGGAATCGTTTATTTGGTGAAGTTGCTTGCCCGGTGATAGAAATTCTTCGGCCGCGCTTGACACAGTTCGGGTTGGCCTTTATAGTTTCCCGTTTCGGACTACGGTCCTGGGTTCCTCTAGTGCAACGCTATTACTGGTTCTGTCGGTGCGGAGGCGTTGCCCGGTTCGATGCGAATGCATCAACCGTTGATTATTGTGGCGTAGAAGCTCGCGGTTAATGCGAGTTCGACAAGACGAGACCGCACTCGCTCGGGACGACGCCACAGAAAAGCTTCGGCTATATTTTCGGCTAATTGGGAAGCCAAATCCGCGCCCGCCCTTAAAGCGAAATCAGAACGTCCCTTTAACGAATAATTAGTAGCAGGGCAGTTTGCCTGCGCTGACTGCCGGACATGTTCCGGAAAGAGGCAGGCCACGGGCCCGTTTTTGCGCTTTAAGCGCTGTTAGTTGCGAGGGTGAGAAGAAAGAAGATGCCGACGATTAATCAGTTAGTTCGCAAAGGGCCGCCAGCAGGTCAAGTACAAGACCGCCAGTCCGGCGCTGCAAAGTTCGCCGCAGAAGCGTGGCGTTTGCACCCGCGTCTACACCCAGACGCCCAAGAAACCGAACTCGGCACTGAGGAAAGTCGGCGCGCGTGCGCCTGACTAACGGCATCGAGGTGACTACCTACATTCCCGGCGTCGGTCACAATTTGCAGGAGCACTCAATTGTCTTGATTCGCGGGGGGCGCGTCAAAGACTTGCCGGGTGTTCGTTATCACGTGATTCGCGGCACGCTGGATTCTGTGGGCGTGCAGCGATCGGAAGAAGAGCCGTTCGAAGTATGGCGCCAAGCGTCCGAAGGGAGGCGCGAAGTAATTTATGCCAAGACGTAGAGTTGCAGAGCGACGCGCCGTGCTTCCCGATCCGGTCTACAACAGCCCGCTGGTGACCAAGTTCATCAACGGAATCATGTGGGGCGGCAAGCGTTCAATCGCGGAGCGCACCTTTTATACCGCGCTGAATCAAGTCGGCGAGAAAGGCCGGCGAAGAGCCCTTGAAGGTTTTCAAGCGCGCGATCGAAAACGTGCGGCCCACGGTTGAAGTGAAGTCACGACGCGTCGGAGGGTCCACCTATCAGGTTCCGGTGGAAGTTCACCAGGAGCGTCGCGGCGCCCTGGCTATTCGCTGGATCGTGCAGTACGCGCGGGGACGCGGCGAAAAGACAATGACTGATCGTCTCGCGGCTGAATTACTGGACGCCGCTAACAATCGCGGTAACGCGGTCAAGAAGAAAGAAGATACGCATCGCATGGCGGATGCCAACAAGGCGTTTGCTCACTATAAGTGGTAATGGCTAAGCAAGATTTAAATCTGTTCCGGAATATCGGCATCATGGCTCACATTGATGCTGGTAAAACCACCACCACGGAACGTGTCCTTTATTATACGGGCATCACGCACAAGATCGGCGAGGTGCACGAGGGCACGGCGATCATGGACTGGATGGAGCAGGAGCAGGAGCGCGGAATCACCATTACCAGCGCGGCGACGACCTGTTTCTGGGAGCGAAACGGCGTCGATCACCGGATTAATATTATCGACACTCCGGGCCACGTGGATTTCACGATGGAAGTCGAACGCAGCTTGCGCGTCCTTGATGGCGCTGTTGCCGTATTCGACGGTGTGGCGGGGGTCGAGCCGCAATCGGAAACGGTCTGGCGTCAGGCCGACAAGTATCGCGTTCCGCGTATTTGTTTCATTAATAAGCTCGATCGCGCCGGCGCGTCTTTCCAGCGTTCATTTGATTCGATTATTGCTCGCCTGGGAGCAAATCCAGTCGCCATCCAGATTCCCATCGGCCTCGAAGATCAATTCAAGGGCGTCGTGGACATCATCACGATGAAGGGTTTGATCTGGAACGATGAGTCGAAGGGCGCTGAATACGAAACCGTTGAGATTCCAGAAGAGCTGAAAGCAGAAGCTGCCGCTGCGCGCGAGAAGCTGATCGAGGCTGTCGCGACCGTCGACGACGGCTTGATGCACAAATACATCGAAGGCGAAAAGATTACTGAAGACGAGATCCGTGCAGCTCTGCGGAAGGGCACGATCGAGTTGAGACTGGTGCCCGTAGTCACTGGCTCGGCCTTCAAGAATAAAGGCGTGCAGACTTTGTTGGATGCGGTGGTTGATTACCTGCCGTCACCCCTTGATATTCTGCCGGTTGAAGGCGTAAATCCCAAGAATGGCCAGAAAGAAACTCGGCCTCCGGATGCGAGCGTTCCGTTCAGCGGCCTGGTTTTCAAGATTATGGCCGACAAGCACCTCGGCCAGTTGTCATTTGTTCGCATCTACAGCGGCACCATCAAGTCAGGGTCTTATGCCTACAACACGGCGAAGGACTCGCGCGAGCGGGTAGGGCGCTTGATGCGCATGCACGCGAACAAACGCGAGGATATTGAAAGTGCCAGCGCGGGTGAAATCATCGCCATCGGCGGCATGAAGCAAGTCACCACCGGCGATACCGTATGTGACGAAAACAAGCCCATCATTCTTGAGGCGATCGAGTTTCCGGCTCCGGTGATTCGCGTTGCGGTTGAGCCTAAGACTCGCGCCGATCAGGACAAGCTTGGCGTCGCGCTCGGGCGTCTGGCGCAGGAAGATCCTTCGTTCAATGTTTCTACCGACCATGAAACCGGTCAGACGATTATTGCCGGCATGGGCGAGCTGCACCTGGAAATCATCGTCGACCGCATGAAGCGCGAGTTTGGCGTCGAAGCGAATGTCGGAAAGCCGCAGGTGGCCTATCGCGAAACCATTACGCAGGCTGCTCCCGGAAAAGAAATATTCAAGAAGCAGACCGGTGGTCGCGGACAGTACGCGCATGTCGAGCTCGAGATTGAGCCGGCGCCCGGTGAAGGCTTCGTTTTCGAGAATGAAATCAAGGGCGGTGCGATTCCGCGCGAGTTCATCAAGCCGACCGAGCAGGGCGTTCACGATGCGATGGAACGAGGCTTTCTCGCCGGTTATGACCTGGTCGATATCAAGGTGCGCCTGGTTGATGGCGGCTTTCACGAGGTTGATTCGGACGAGCGAGCTTTCATTATTGCCGGTTCGCTGGCTTTCCAGGACGCGGTCAGGAAGGCAAAGCCGGTTCTGCTGGAACCGATCATGCGGATCGAGGTGGTTACGCCCGATGATTATGTGGGCGCCGTTAATGGCGATCTGATGAAGCGTCGAGGTCAGTTCGCGGGTACGGAAATGAGGCCGGGGGCGCGCAGGTAATTACCGCGTACGTGCCGCTATCGGAGATGTTTGGTTATACGACCGACCTTGCGTTCGGCGACCCAGGGTCGCGCGACTTCGACGATGCATTTCGAGCGTTATGATCAGGCGCCCAAGAACGTCGCAGAAGAAGTGATCGCGAAGGTTCAGGGCGTGGCTTCGAAGTAGCAATGAGAGGGTTTCGATAGGATTTATGTGTCCTATGGGTTTTCTGATTGAGGAGATTCAAACAGAACCATGAGCAAAGAGAAATTTGATCGCAGTAAGCCGCACGTGAACATCGGGACGATCGGGCACGTGGACCACGGGAAGACGACTTTGACGGCGGCCATTACGAAGGTTTTGGCGAAGAACAATCCGAAAGTGCAGTTTGTGGCTTTCGATCAGATTGATAAGGCGCCGGAAGAGAAGGCCAGAGGCATCACGATCGCCACGGCGCACGTCGGAGTACGAGACCAAGAACCGGCACTATGCGCACGTGGACTGTCCCGGTCACGCCGATTACGTGAAGAACATGATCACGGGCGCGGCCCAGATGGACGGAGCGATCCTGGTGGTGGCGGCTACTGATGGTCCGATGCCGCAGACCAGAGAGCACATTCTGCTGGCCCGTCAGGTCGGAGTGCCGGCGATGGTAGTGGCGCTGAATAAGGTCGATGCGGTTGACGATCCGGAACTGCTCGAGCTGGTTGAATTGGAAGTTCGTGAGCTGCTGTCACAGTACGAGTTTCCCGGCGACGACATTCCGGTGGTCAAGGTTTCAGCTTTGAAAGCGCTGGAAGGCGACGAGAACTGGGAGAAGAACATCCTGGAGTTGATGGATGCGGTGGACAGTTACATTCCGACTCCGGCGCGCGATATTGAGAAGCCGTTTTTGATGCCGGTGGAAGATATCTTCACGATTCAGGGACGCGGCACGGTGGCCACGGGAAGAGTCGAGCGCGGCAAGGTGAAGGTGAACGAAGCGGTGGAAGTGGTGGGCATCCGGCCGACGTTGAAGACGGTAGTGACGGGCGTGGAGATGTTCAAGAAGCTGCTTGATGAAGGGGTGGCTGGCGACAACGTCGGGTTGTTGCTGAGAGGTGTGGAGCGTAAGGACATCGAGCGTGGACAGGTAATATCGAAGCCCGGCTCGATCACGCCGCACACGAAATTCAAGGCTGAAGCGTACGTATTGACGAAGGAAGAGGGCGGCCGGCACACGCCGTTCTTTACCGGCTATCGGCCGCAGTTCTACTTCCGGACGACGGACGTGACGGGAGTGGCGCACCTGCCGCAGGGAGTGGAGATGGTGATGCCCGGCGACAACGTGCAGATGGAGATCGAGTTGATTGCGCCGATTGCGATGGAGAAGGGTTTGCGATTCGCGATTCGTGAAGGCGGCCGCACGGTGGGCGCGGGAACTGTTAGTGACGTGGTTGAATAGGTCCCATACGACCTATAGGACTCATAAGACCTATGCTTAACGAAAAATCAGAATCAGGCTCAAGGCGTACGATCATCGCGTGCTCGATCAGTCCACGACTGAAATTGTCGAGACGGCCAAGCGAACCGGTGCGCGGGTGGCCGGCCCGATTCCGCTGCCAACCGTGAAGAATAAGTGGACCGTGCTGCGTTCGCCGCACGTCGATAAGAAATCGCGCGAGCAGTTTGAGATCAGAACGCACAAGCGTCTGATGGATATTCTCGATCCGACACCGCAGACGGTTGATGCTTTGATGAAGCTCGATTTGCCTGCGGGCGTGGACGTCGAGATTAAAGCGTTTGGAAAGCAATAACGATTGATCCATTGAATCAATGGTTCATTGAATCAATGAAGAAATGATCGAAATGATTAACGGAATCATCGGCAAGAAAGTTGGAATGACACAGCTGTTCGCGGCGGACGGCACGGTCACTCCGGTCACGGTCATCAAGGCTGGTCCCTGTGTGGTGGTGCAAAAGAAGTCTGCGGGTGGCAAGGATGGCTACGACGCGGTGCAGCTCGGCCTGGTTGAAGATCGGCCGATCAAGCTGAAAAACGTTAACAAGCCAATGCGCGGCCACTTCGAGAAGACCGGCGGCGGCCTGCCGCCAACGCGAATCTTGAAGGAGTTCCGCCTGGCGGCTTCAGACGAGGCCACCAACGTGGGCGACAAGATCCTGGTCGATCAGTTTGCCGATGGCGACATCGTCGACGTGGTCGGTAAGTCAAAAGGTCGCGGATTCGCGGGCACGATCAAGCGCCACAACTTCAATCGCGGACCTGAATCGCATGGTTCGATGAATGTGCGCGCGCCGGGTTCGATCGGCGCTTCGGCATATCCGTCGCGGGTCGTTAAGGGGATGCGCTCGTCGGGCCATATGGGCGACGTGCGGATCACCATAAAGCGATTAACGGTCGCTCGCGTCGATGCCGAGAACAATCTGTTGATGATCAGGGGTGCGGTCCCGGGTGCGAACGGCAGTGTCGTCGTCGTAAAAAAGCGGTGCGACAAGGGAAGTAGTCTGACGAACGCGAGTTCGTTTTTGAAACGGAGATTCTGTTATGCCATCAACCAAAGTTCTCGACCTGACCAACAAAGAGGTCGGAGAGATTGAACTATCCGACACGGTTTTCGGCGTACCACTCAACGAGCCGTTGGTCCATGAGGCGGTCCGTAGCTTCCTGGCGAATCGACGCGCGGGAACTTCGGCCACGAAGACGCGTGGCGACGTTTCCGGCTCCGGGCGCAAGCTTTGGAAGCAGAAGGGCACCGGCCGCGCGCGTATTGCCAGTCTGCGCTCGCCGCTATGGAAGGGCGGCGGCAATGCGCACGGTCCCCAGCCGCGTGACTGGTCGTACAACTTGCCGAAGAAGATGAGAAAGCGCGCGATGTGCGCCGCCATCTCGGAACGGTTGAGAGAAGGAAATCTGATCATAGTAGATGATTGGAAGCTGGATGCGCCGAAGACGAAAGACTTCATCAATACGCTCGGCACTTTGAAGTTGACCGGCAAGACTTTGATCGTGGATTCGCTGAAGAACACGAACCTGATGCTCGCTTCGCGAAATGTGCAGACGACTAAAGTCGTCAATAGCTATGGCGTGAATATTTACGACCTGGTCAATCATCAGAAACTTGTGCTGACGCCAAAGACGGTCGAAGAGTTGACGGATATTCTCAGGCCCCGCGCCAAGGACGACGGCGAGGATTACCGCGAGCGTTCGCATGATGGCGAAGGCCAGGCCCCGCGACGCCTGCCGAAGAATAGAGGAGCGGCTGTTTAAGCAATGCGAACTGTTTGGGACATTATCAAGTCACCGGTGATTACTGAGAAGGCCCTGGTCGCCAAAGAGGAGACGCAGGATCGCCGCCAGTTGCTGACGTTTCGCGTCGATCGTCGCGCGACCAAGCCTGAGATCAAGACGCGCCGTCGAAACGATCTTTCAGGTCAAAGTCGACGAGGTCCGGACGGCGCAGTACATGGGCAAGATGGCCCGCCGGGGGCGATTTGAGGGCCGCAAGCCTTCGTGGAAGAAGGCGTTCGTGACCCTGAAACAGGGCGAGAAGCCGGTGGATTACGGCGAAGCGATTTAGAGAATTTCAGATCTCACTGTCTCAAATTTGGGAGCTGAGATCAAGACGACTATGGGCATTAAGAAACTAACACCGACATCACCGGCGCGACGCTATCAGACTTACCTGACGCGCGACGAGTTGACTGTGGGCGCGATACCGGAAAAGTCTCTGCTCGAACCGAAGACGCGTATCTCGGGTCGCAACAACGACGGGCCGGATCACGGTGCGCGCGTCGCGGCGGCGGTCACAAGCGTTTCTATCGCATCATCGACTTCAAGCGCAACAAAGACGGCGTGCCCGGACGGGTGACGCAGATAGAATACGATCCAAATCGATCGTCGAACATCGCGCTGGTTACCTACATCGACGGCGAGAAGCGTTACATCATTGCGCCCGTAGGTCTGGAAGTCGGCAAGATGATTGCCAGTGGCGAGGACGCCGATATTCTTCCGGGTAATACCCTGCCGATCAGGAACATTCCGCTGGGCACGCAGATTCATAACATCGAGCTGCGTCCCGGCAAGGGCGGACAGATGGCGCGCGCGGCCGGATCGTTTGCGCAGTTGCTGGCCAAGGAAGGTGCTTACGCGCAGTTGCGTATGCCTTCGGGCGAAGTTCGGCGGGTTCCGGTTGAGTGCCGGGCGACCGTGGGCCAGGTAGGCAATGTCGAGCACGAAAACGTTTCGCTGGGTAAAGCCGGCCGCACGCGTTGGAAGGGAATTCGGCCGCACGTGCGCGGCGTGGCGATGAACCCGGTGGACCACCCGCACGGCGGTGGCGAAGGCAAGACTTCCGGCGGCCGCAATCCGGTGACGCCCTGGGGTCAGCCGACTCGCGGTTACAAGACGCGTCACAACAAGCGCACCAAGAAGATGATCGTGAGAGATCGGAGAGTTAAGTAATTGTCGATTTTTGATTGCCGATTGCCGATTGGTTTTCAAGGACCGGAGGCGTTTTCAAATCGGCGATTGGCAATTGGCAATCGAAAATAAATCATGCCACGTTCAGTTAAAAGGACCCTGGATCGATAAAGGGATTCGCAAGATGGTTGAGCGCGTGCGCGCCGGCGGTCAGCGGCCACAGGTGATTAAGACCTGGTCGCGGCGCTCGACGATTACGCCCGACATGGTGGGATTGACGTTCGGCGTTCACAACGGCAAGCGGCACATTCCTATCTACGTAACTGAGAACATGGTCGGGCACAAGCTGGGTGAGTTTGCTCCGACGCGAACTTTCAAGGGCCATTCCGGAACGAAGGCCGAGAAGACAGCTAAGGTGGCTCCCGCTGGAGGATCGTCTCCCGCGCCGGCAGCGTAAAATTGACAGCCCTGGCCCTGTGTTGGGGCTTAGTTAGAAACGAAAATGGAAGCAAGAGCGAGTGCAAAATTTCTTCGCGGGTCGCCGCAAAAAGCGCGGCTGGTTGTGGACATGATCCGCGGCAAGAACGTCAACCAGGCCCTGGCGATCCTGCGTTACTCAAACAAGCGCGCGGCGCTGGGGATCGAGAAATGCGTCAAGTCGGCGATTGCCAATGCCAACGAGGCGGCCGAGAAGGCGAATGTCTCCGGTTGACCCGGACGATCTCTGGCTGAAGGCCGCGTACGTCGATCAGGGGCCAACCAAGAACCGGCGCCGTATGCGTCCCGCTCCGCAGGGTCGTGCCTATCGCGAGCGGCCGGCACTTCTGTCACATAACGGTTTTGGTCTCAAGCGATAAGCCGGATGCGGAGGCAAAGGTTGACGGCAAGGCCGGCGAAGCAAAGCCGGCGGCGAGCAAGCGGGCCAGGCGTGGAGGCGCGGCGGCGGCTCCCAGGGCAAAGCGGGCAGCCTCTAAGGCTGAAGCGTCGGAAACGCCGGCGGCGGCAGACAAGCCGCAGAAGAAATCAAGCAAGGCAGCCGCAAAACCGGGTGAGGCTTTGCGGAGAAGAAAAAGACCGACGAGTAGGTTGATTTTTTGAGATTTTTCAAATTTGAGATAACGGATCTGAGATTGGAGTAAAGATTGGGCCAAAAAGTTCATCCATACGGCTTTCGCCTCGGCTACAACAAGGACTGGCATTCGCATTGGTTCGCGAAGAAGCAGTTCGGCGATTTTCTGATCGAAGATCTCAAGCTGAAGCGCGATCTGAAGCACCGTTTTGCCGGCGCCGGCGTCTCGCATGTTGACGTTGAGCGGGCCGCCAACCGTTTGAAGATCATCATCTACACCTCGCGTCCGGGCATCATCATCGGCCGCAAGGGATCGGAGATCGACAAGCTCAAAGGCGATATCTCGTCACGCACCGGCCGCGAAGTCCTGGTTTCGATCCAGGAGATTCATAAGCCTGAGCTGAACGCGCAGTTGCAGGCCGAGAAGATCGCTGCCCAGCTCGAGAAGCGAATTGCTTTTCGCCGCGCCATGCGCAAGGCCGTGGAAGAGTCGCTGCGGTTTGGCGCCCAGGGAATCAAGGTAAAGGTCAGCGGCCGTTTGAACGGCGCGGAAATCGCGCGCAGTGAATGGCACCTGCAGGGTCAGCTGCCTTTGCACACGCTGCGTTCGGACGTCGATTACGGATTTGCTGAAGCGCATACCACGTTTGGCGTGATTGGGGTGAAGGTTTGGATCTATCGCGGACAGATTCTGGATGCGAATGCGGCAATGGCCCGCGGCACCGGCACCGATCCGATTAACGATACCCGTGGGCCAGGTCAACGCGAGGGACGCCCGCGGCCGGCTCGCCCCCGAAGAGACAGGCCGGAAAGGCCGGACAGGTAGATTTTGGGATCTCAGATCTGAGATTTCAAAGATGAGAATTAGCCTATGTTGATGCCGAAAAAAGTTAAGCATCGTAAGCAGATGCGGGGCCGGATGAGGAGTTGCAAATCGCGGCAGCGCGATCAGCTTTGGCGAGTACGGCCTGAAGAGCATGGAAGCGGCCTGGATCACTGATCGGCAAATCGAGGCTGCGCGAATTGCGATGACCCGCCACATCAAGCGTGGCGGCAAGATTTGGATTCGTATGTTTCCCGACAAGCCGGTGACGAAGAAGCCGGCCGAAACGCGTATGGGCAAAGGCAAAGGAGCGCCGGAGTATTGGGTCGCGGTCGTCAAGCCCGGCAGAATTCTCTACGAGATTGAAGGCGTGGACGAAAAGACCGCGCGCGACGCGATGAAGCTGGCGTCACAGAAGCTCCCGATCCGGACGAAGTTTGTGACCCGCGCTGATCAGGAAGGGGGCGCGATATAGTTTCGAGTTCAGAGTTTCTGGTTTCGAGTTAAGAACTCGAAACTCTAAACGCGAAATCTCGAAACGGCTAGCGAAGCAAGCTATGAAGAGACGGGAAGAAGTAGACAAGTATCGCGATATGGCGGAAGAGGATCTGCAGGCCGAAGTGGATCGTTTGAAAGAGTCGCTGTTTCGCCTGAATTTTAAATTGGCACTGGGTGAAGTCGACACGATCAAGAAGATGCGCCTGGAGAGAAAGTCGCTCGCGCGCATTCGCACTGAGGTGCGCCAGCGGGAAATCCAGGCTGGTAAGGTCTAACAAATACGCGCTCCGCCGGAGTGCTGCCGATCATTGAGCGCGCCCGAGGCGTGCGTACTGAAGAAACAAATGTTTAGAAGAAAGAAAAAGGAAGAGCAGACGGACGCACCGCCGGCGATTGAGGCGGGCGAGAGCCCCGCGACTGAAGAGCCGGTGCCAGCGGCTGAGCTTAGCGGTGCGGAACCGTTGGCCGCAGCCCCGGAATCGCAGCCGGCTGCCGAAATTCAGCGAAGCCCCACCGGCCGACGCGGCGCCGCCTGAGAGCGCCACCAAAGGTCGCCGCGGAAATCGTGTGCAGAAGGTGGGCACTGTTTCGTCGGACAAGATGCAGAAGACTGTGGTGGTTCGCGTCGATCGGCTGGTCCGTCATCCGAAGTATCGCCGTTACGTGCGGCGGACATCAAGATTCATGGCGCATGACGAATTGGGAGCCGCGACCGGCGATCGAGTGCGCATCGTTGAGACCCGACCGCTTTCGACCAGGAAGCGCTGGCGAGTGGTTGAAATTGTACAGAAGGCAGCGAAGTAATCATGATTCAAATGCAGACCTCGCTTGAGGTCGCTGACAATTCGGGAGCGCGTCGGGTCGAGATGATTATGGGTATCGGCGGCTCGACCGGTGCGATCGCCAGTCTCGGCGATCGAATCAAAGTCACGGTCAAGGAAGCTTCGCCCGACGGCACGATCAAAAAGGGCACTGTGCAGGACGCCGTGATCGTGCGGACGCGCAAAGAAGTCCGCCGGCGCGACGGCACCTACATTCGTTTCGATCAAAATGCGGCAGTGCTGATTAAGGAAGACGGAACGCCGATTGGCACGCGCGTCTTCGGTCCGGTGGCCCGCGAGCTGCGCGACCGGAATTACATGAAGATTGTTTCGCTGGCGCCGGAAGTAATCTAGCAGGGCGATTCCGATGAGGGATTGCGGCGGAGTTGAAAAGTGACGGCAAGAAAAAGAGCAAAACTGAAGAAGAACGACCAGGTGGTTCTGATCGCCGGGCGCGATAAAGGAAAGCGTGGCCGGGTGCTGGCGGTGGCTCCGACGCGCGGCAAGGTCAAGATTGAAGGCGCCGCCATGATCAAGCGACATCAAAAGCCGGCGGGCAATCGCGGGGGCGGCATTATCGACAAGGAGTCCTGGGTTGATATTTCCAATGTCCAGATCGTCGATCCGCAGTCCGGCAAGCCTTCGCGCGTTGGTTACAAGATCGATGGCGACGGAACAAAATCCAGAGTGGCGACCGCGAGCGGACACTCAATCGAAAAATAAGTCCGCCAAACTTTAGTTTGTCGCCGACTTAACGTGACGAGAATCGACAAACTGAAGTTTGTCGGACAAATATTATGGCAAGACTGAAAGAGCGTTATCAGAAAGAGGTTGCCCCGGCAATCGCCCGCGAGTTCGGAATTAAGAACCCGATGGCCGTTCCGCGCCTGGACAAGATCGTTCTCAACATGGGCATGGGCGAGGCGATTGCGAACGCCAAGGTCCTGGATGCTGCGGTGGAAGAATTGAAATCGATTGCCGGCCAGAAGCCGGTGATCACTCGCGCCAAGAAATCAATTGCGAGTTTCAAGCTGCGCCAGGGAATGCCGATCGGGGTGATGGTGACTTTGCGTGGCGAGCAGATGTACGAGTTCTTTGATCGCCTGGTTTCGATTGCGTTGCCGCGCGTGCGAGATTTTCGCGGCGTCTCCCCAAAGGCATTTGATGGGCGCGGCAACTACACGATCGGGATTCGCGAGCAGTTGATCTTTCCGGAGATCGATTTCAATAAGGTCGACAAACTGCGCGGGATGAATATCTCGATTGTGACGACCGCGCGTGAGGACGATCAGGCGCGTTCACTTTTGAAGGCCCTGGGGATGCCGTTTAGGGCGTAAGAGATTTCAAATTTGAGATCTCAGATCTGAGATCAAGAGAGTTATGGCAAAAAAATCATTAATCGCGAAAGCTAATCGCAAGCCCAAGTTTTCGTCGCGCGGGTATACGCGTTGCCGCCGTTGCGGCCGTCCGCGCGCGTACCTGCGCAAGTTTCACTTGTGCCGAATTTGCTTTCGTGAACTGGCGCTGGCGGGTCAGATCCCCGGCGTCGTGAAGTCTAGTTGGTAGCGGCGTTGCCGATTTTCGATTGCCGATTTCCAATTGGCTTTCAATCGACAGTCGGCAATTGGCAATCGTAAATGGAGTTTAAGGAATGACTGATCCTATTGCCGACATGTTGACGCGAATTCGGAATGCGGTCTCGGCCAAGCATTCTCGTGTCGATATCCCGGCGTCAAAGTTAAAGTTGGAAATCGCCCGCATCCTGAAAGAGGAAGGCTACATCAATAACTTCGTCATCAAGGGCGAGGGCGCTAAGAAGTCGGTGCGCATCTTTCTGCGGTATGACGCGCGCGGCACTTCCTCGATTACGCATCTGGCCCGCGTCTCGCGGCCCGGGCGCAGGGTTTATGTCGGCTCGCATGAGATTCCGCGTGTGCTGGGCGGCTACGGCATCAATATCGTTTCGACTTCGCGCGGATTGATGAGCGGCAAGATGGCGCGCAAGGAAAACGTCGGCGGAGAGTTGCTGGCGGAAGTCTACTAAGAAATTGAATCATTGAATCATTTATTCAATGGCTCAATCGATCCATGAGTCAATAACGTTATGTCTCGCATTGGTAAAAAACCGATAACGATTCCGAAGGGCGTCACCGTCGACATCAAAGGCGCCGAGCTCGAAGTCAAGGGCGCCAAGGGCGTCCTTAAAACGCCGATTCCCGAAGGAATCACTTTCAAGGTTGAAGACGGAACCCTGATGGCCGAGCGCAGCTCGAAGGACCAGGCGGCGTTGCATGGATTGGCACGCGCTCTGGCCAACAACGCGATTACGGGCGTGACCGAAGGCTTCTCGCGCCAGATGGACGTCGTGGGGGTCGGGTACAAGGCTGATATTCAGGGCCGGAAAATAGTGTTTGCGTTGGGATATTCGCATCCGATCGAGTTCTCTTTGCCCGAAGGCATTGAGGCGAAGGCCGAACGTATGACGACCAAAGGCAGCATTCAGCAGTATCAGACGACTTTGACGGTTTCCGGCATCGACAAGCAGAAGCTGGGCCAGGTTTGCGCTGAGATGCACAAGCTGCGCAAGCCGGACGCCTACAAGGGCAAGGGCGTGCGCTATGCCGACGTGCAGCTGAAGTTGAAGCCCGGCAAGACGGGTAAATAATTCTTGAGATCTCAAAATTTGAGATCTGAGATCTGAAATCCAGGACATGGCTAACTTAAGAAGAGCAGAGATTCGCACCGCGATCCATACGCGGATTCGCCGCAAGGTGCGCGGCACCACTGAGCGCCCGCGGCTCGCGGTCTATCGCAGCTTGAATCACATCTACGCGCAACTTATCGATGACGATAAGGCCCAAACCATCGCTTCGGCTTCGACCACTGAAAAGAGCCTGGGGTTGAAGACGGGCGGAAACATTGAGGCCGCGAAAAAGATCGGCGAGGCAATCGCCGAGCGAGCGTTAGCGGCGGGCGTGAGCACCGTGGTCTTCGATCGCGGTGGATATCTTTACCATGGTCGCGTCAAAGCCCTGACTGACGCGGCGCGGGCGGCGGGCCTCAATAAGAACGAGGTCTCCGAAGTGGAAGCGGCCAGTGCTGAGCCGGCGGCCGTCGAAGAGGCTCCTGCTGAAGAAGCAAAGCCGAAGAAACCCAGGAAGCCTAAGAAAGAAGCCGGCGCGAAAGAAAATTAATGAGACAACCGAGACAAAGAATATTGGCGCAGGGACTCGATCTAAAAGATCAGGTCATTTCCATCAATC
>ERZ1370068.10664-contig-9343_pt1 | contig 83328 bp, 142 predicted proteins | sample MGYA00561227_ERZ1370068 | MGnify/ENA primary metagenome ERZ1370068 (study PRJEB38410, sample SAMEA6850437) | metagenome | study: Metagenomic assessment of the ecological functions of the soil: analysis of the soil microbiota associated with the...
ATTGTACTTCGTTCAGTTACGTATTGCTGGGCGAGCGCCTGCAGCTCCTGCAGCACGCGTTCGGCGACGGCGCTGTTGGTCCCGGCGCTCATGGTGAGCGGCGCGCGCACAGCTGATTGTAGCGGGCGCGCAATTCGGCCGTGTCATCGCCGCGGCGTGTCGATAGCTCGCTCTGTGCCATTGTGATCGCCGATCTAGTCCCGTCGGAGCGGCAGCTTTGTTCTTCGCTTGTCACCGCGCCGGCCACACTTCCGCATCGCGATGGTCGCTCAGAACGCGGCGAAACGCAAGCGGTCATCATGGTTTACGAGGGCAGCACGTTAACGCTCGTCCGCTCCGCGTGTCACCCCGTTTACGATTGAGGGCAGGGCGCGCATCTCACTCCAGGAACGCCGCAGTCCTCGCGCACCTCGATCAAGCGTAGGCCCGTCGGCCGCGAAGGCGGTCTGCGAGCGCGGCACTTGAAGCGGGCGAGGCTCGTCGGTTTCACGGTGCGGCAGCCGAAGGCCTTGCCGAGCTTGATGAAGTCCGGGATTGCGCTGGCGCACGCCGATCTCGGGAATGCCTTTCTCGACCATGCCCTCGGCGATCTGGCGCGAGGCATCGTTGTTCCAGAGCACGATGGCGATGCGGCAGCTTCGAGCTCGACCGCGGTGGCCAGCTCCTGCACCGGTGAAGAGCAAGCCGGCATCGCCCGCCAGCGCGACCGTGGCCCGCTCCGGCGCCGCCAGCTTGGCGCCGATGGCGGCCGGCAGCGCATAGCCGAGCGTGCCGTAGCCGAGCGGATGGAACCAGCAGCGCGGCCGCTCGCAGCGGAAGTAGTAGCAGCCGGTATAGGCGATCTGCGTCATGTCGCTGGCGACCATGCCGTCAGCCGGGCAGCGCCTGCGCGCAGGGCGTCGAGCACGCTTGGCATGCTTGCGCTGGAGCGGCGGCAACGAGGGCAGGATGCTCGTCGCGGATGCGCGCCAGTTCGGCGCGGTCGATCTGGCTGCGCGAGCCGTCCGCCGAGCGCCGCGAGCAGGGCGGTCGAGGGCGGTGGCCGCCATCGGCGAGGATGGCGACCTCCGGCGGATAGTCGCGGGTAAGCGTGGCCGGATCGATGTCGATGCGGATCAGCTTGCCCGTGATCGGCAGCCGGTCGATCCAGACGTCGGTCTCCGCCAGCTCGGTCCCGACGGCGATGCACCACGTCGGCGCTGCGCAGCAGTTCCTGAGGTCGGCGGCAGGGACAGGGTCGAGCCGAGCGCACAGCGGATGGCTGTCGGGCACGGCGCCCTTGGCGGCCACCGTCGGGATGACCGCGGCGCCGATCTTCTCCGCCAGCGCCTTAACCACGGCGCCATGGTCGACCATGCCGCCGCCGGCGAGGATGACCGGCCGGCGCGCGCCCGCGATCAAGCGTCGCCGCCTTCGCGATGAGATCGGGGCAGGGGCCGGCGGCGTGGCGATGGCGGCGCGCTCGCCCAGGCGCGGTCCCGGCGCCGCCAGCAGGTCGAGCGGCAGCTCGATATGGACCGGCCGCGGCCGCCCGGCCTCGAAGATGCGGTAGGCGTCGGCATAGGCGCCGGCACTGTTCTGGGCCTGGCGCACGGTGCGGCTGAAGGCGCGTGAGCGGCGCCATGGCCGCCTGTTGCGCGGTGATCTCATGCAGGCCGGCCGCGACCCTTGCCGAGGTCGTCGCGTCGCGTTGACGCTCGACAGCACCAGCATGGGCACCGGAATCCGAATAGGCCTGGCCGATCGGCGGTCGCCGGCGTTGGTCATGCCGGGACCGGTGATGAGCACGCAGACGCCGGGCTTGCCCGAGGCGCGCGCATAGCCGTCGGCCATGAAGCCGGCGCCCTGCTCATGGCGCGACGGCGACGTGGCGGATCTTGCTGTCGGCGAGGCCGCGATAGAGCTCGAGCGTGTGCACGCCGGGAATGCCGAAGACGGTGTCGACGCCATAGCGCTCGAGCAGCGCGATGGCCGCCGCCGCCGCCGGTTTGGTTCGTTGCCATGGAGATGATTTGCGCTTGTTCGATTGCCACGTTTCGCAAAGGCTTGGAGCGGGCGGATATATCAACGTTAACGAGCGCTTTGGCAACGCGGTCCTAGTGGTTGCGGGATCAGGATCTTATCTTCGTTATCCTCGCTATCCACAGGGCCTCGACCGCAAGAATCGGTGCTAGCCTCCGCGCGCGATCGAGGGGGAAGCCTGTGACGAACGACGTCAGTCCGTAGCTCTGCAGCGGTCCGGTGCGACGCTGGAGGAAGCGATATTGCAAGCCGAGCAGCAACGGCTGGAGCAAGCGCGCGAGTCCGCCAGCAACTGGTTCGCCGTTCGCTCGACAGCCCGAAGAGGCGTCGGCCGGGCCGCCGAGCAGTTCGCCGGCCGACATCGCGCAGGCGCCCTGAACCCGGCGTGGCTCGCCGTCGAAGAGCGCCGAGAAGACGCGGTCCTGGACCACAGGGCTTGCGTTGGCACAAAAGTTAATCGTTTTCTTAATCTTAGTTACCGTTTGTTAATATGTTTCACGTGAAACATCGCAAGGCGCGGTGTCCGGTCTCGGAGCGCCAGCGGGCCTGCCAGGGGCGAATGACCGGCGGCCGCGCGGCTCGCCTATAATGGGTGAGGCAGGCGCTGGGCGGCGCCGGTCGGAGGCGGAGGCCGCATGAACAGGATTGTCAGACAGCCGGACCCGGCCGCGGGCGTGATCAGCAAGACCCACATGGCGTTCCAGCTCGACGGCGGCATCGCCCACCGTGCCCGCATCGGGCTGATCGTGCTGGCGACCGACCACACGATCGAGCACGAGTTCCGGCAGATCTACCGGCTCGATGGCGTGGCGCTCTATGAGAGCCGCATCCCCAATTCCTCGGAGATCAATGCCGACCACCTTGGCGGAGATGGAGCGCGGCCTGGCGGCAGCGGCAGCCGTGATCCTGCCGGGCACGAAGCTCGATGTGAGTCGCCTATGGCTGCACCTCCGGTCGCAGTGGTCATCGGCGAGGAGAAGGTGGTCGCGCGCATCCGCGAGGCGCGGCCTGGCGTCGCCTGCACCACGCCGATCACCGGCGGGCATCGCCGGCCTGAAGAAGCTCGGCGCCAAGCGCATCGCGTTGCTGACGCCCTATGTCGACGAGGTCAACCAGATGTTCCGGCGCCACGTCGAAGGGCAGGGGATCGCGGTGCCCGTGATGGGCTCGTTCAACCACGGCAACGACAACGAGGTGGCGCGCATCTCCCAGGCCTCGATCAAGGATGCCGTGCGCGAGCTGGCGCGCGAGCCCGGCGTCGACGGCGTGTTCGTCTCCTGCACCATCGCTGCGCGTGGCCGACATCGCCGAAGAGCTGGAGGCGGAACTGGGCAAGCCCGTGACGTCAAGCAACCACGCGCTCGCCTGGCACTGCCTGCGGCTGGCAGGGTGTTAACGATTCCTTACCGGGATTGGGGCGTCTGTTCCGCGTGTAGGGGATCGGCAGATCACCCGCTCATCGTCGTTCGGCGACCTCGTGCCCCTACAATCTCGGCCGCTTCTGGCGCCAAGGCTGCGCCTGCTCCAGCTGAGCGGCGAGGCGAAAGCAGCACGGCTTCGTTGCCGAAGTCAGCGCCGAACTGGATGCCGACCGGAAGTCCGTCTGGCGTCCAATATAGAAAGGTATCGAGGCCGCCGGGCCGCCGCTGACATTGAACTGCGGCGTGAACGGGATCAGGCGGAACAGCCGCTCGTTGTAGCGCGTCGAGGTCGTCGCTCATCATGTCGGTGGCGCCCAGGGGCAGGGGCGGCTTCGGCCACCGTCGGCGACAGCAGCGATGTCGTACTTCTTGAAGAACTCGCCGAAGCGGCGGCCGACGCCGTGCACGACGATGAGCGCGCGGGCATAGTCGCGGGCGGTGTGGCGGCGGCCCTGCTCGGCCCAGAGCGCGGTGATGCGTTCGACGTCATCTTCCTTCTGCGTGCGCTTCAGGGCGTCGAGCCGGGCGTCGAGGCCGCTGCGCAGGTTGGCGGAGATGATGACGCCCATGGCCCAGCGCAGCCCGACGAAGTCGAACTCCGGCATCGCCTCTTCGACGCGATGGCCGAGCTCTTCGCACAACCTGGCGGCAGCCTCGACGCCCTTGACGCATTCAGGCATGCACGGGCGTGCCCGTGATGGGCTTCTTCATGAGCGCGATGCGCAGCTTGCCCGGTCTTGGCGCCGACCTCCTGCAGGAACGGCCGCGCCGGCGGCGGCGCCCAGTAGGGATCGCCGGGCGCCGGACCGCTGGTGGCGTCAAGAAGGGCGGCGCTGTCGCGCACGCTGCGCGTGAGGGCGTGGCCGCAGGCAAGCCCGCTCCAACCTTCGCCCACGTCCGGGCCGGCGGGATTGCGCCCGCGGTTGGGCTTGAGGCCGAACAGGCCGCAGTTGGCGGCGGGAATGCGGATGGAGCCGCCGCCATCGGTGCCATGGGCGGCCGGCACCATGCCGGCGGCGACCGCGGCGCAGCGCCGCCGCTCGAGTCCGCCGGAGCTGCGCTCGAGGTTCCAGGGATTGCGCGTCGGGCCGTTCACCACCGGCTCGGTGGCGGCATTGAGACCGAACTCCGGCGTGTTCGGTGCGTCGAGTATGACGAGCCCGGCGGCCTTGTAGCGCTCCACCAGGGTGAAGTCGTGGTCGGCGACGAAGCCGTCATAGAGCCGGCTGCCGTTGCCGATGCGCGCGCCCTTCTGCCAGGCGTAGAGATCCTTCAGCAGATAGGGCACGCCGGCAGAGCGGACCCGATGGCAGGCCGGCGCGGATGGCGGCGCGCGCCTCGTCATAGGCCTTCTGCACGACGGCATTGATGCGGGGATTGACGGCCTCGATGCGCTCGATCGCGGCGTCCAGGACTTCCTGCTGACGTCACCTGCTTCTTGGCGATCAACTCGCCGAGGCCGAGGGCGTCGTAGTCGGCATATTCCTTGAAGGCAGCCATGAGTGCGGACTCCTGACTTCTGATTGCGTGTTGCCGGATGGGCGGCGGGTGGGCCGCTATTGGATCGAGCCCGGCTCCTCGGCGATGCACCAGTACACATAGGTCTTGCCGGCCGACGTCTCGCGCGTGAGCGTTGAGGTGCCGAGGGTGTGGCTGAAGTGGAAGGTCAGCTTGTCGCCGGTCGTGGCGTCATCCCAGTGCACGGCGACCGTCGGGCTGCCCAGGCTCTTCTCGCAGCATTCCTCTTTGCAGTCGGCGGCGATGCAGCAGCCCCAGGGCTTGCTCTGATCGCTGACGCATTGATGGAGCGCCTGGCGGAAACGCGATCTCGACCGACTTCGGCGTCGCCAGCACGCGCGTGGCGGCAAAGCCGGAATCGATGACCACCAGCGGCAGGCCGTCGAAGCTCTGCTTCAGCGACTGCATCATGCCGTCATAGGACATGCTGCGGGCGAGCGCGCGGAACTCCTCTCCCGACAGGTCGAAAGCCGGGCAGATAGCCACGCTTCGGCTGTCCGGCGAAGAAGTAGCTCGCGCCCAGCCGCTTGCCGAACTGCACATCGGCCGTGCCGCAGAGCGTGACGCCACTGGCCATGCAGGTCGGGCAGTCGCTTGACGATCGCATCCTTCGCCGCGGCGCGCTTGCTTGGGAACACCAGGTTACCGGCCACGCTCGGTGACGCCATCGTGGTCGCGACGGCGAGGACGAGGATGAAGATCGTGCGGCGCCTGCCATGGCCGCTGTGCCCTCCGGTGATCCAGGAGCGAATGGATGGGCGATCTTGTCACGAAATGCGCGACCGGGCCAACGGGTGGCGGCATGGTTCCATGGTGCTGCGCGCTCACGCCTTGTCCGCCAGCGGCGGCATGACCTCGAAGGCGCGCACGATCCGCAGGTCGCGGCGGTCGGCCAGGCAGGCGACGTACTCCATCATCTCGATATCCATGCCGTCGATGGCGAGCGCACGCAGCCGCTCGTCGTGGCCGAACTCGAAGGCCAGAGACGATGCCGACGCCGAGTCCTGCCGCCACGGCTTCGCGCACGCCCTCGCGGCTGCCGATCTCGAGCACCTCGCCCATGGGAATCGCCGGCTGCGGCGATGGCGGACTCGGAAGGCGCGCCGCGTAGTCGAGCCGGTCTCGCGCAGGATCACGCGCTCGGCTCGCCAGCTCGGCGAGGCCGATGGCGCCGCGCGTGGCCCATGCGGTGCGTCCGCTCGACGAAGGCGATCAGATGGTCGCGCCGCAGCGGCCGCATGAACAGCCGCGGATCCTCCGGCAGGTCGGCGATGATCGCGACGTCGCTGCGATGGTCCAGCAGCTGATGCAGCACCTCGTCGGAATTGCCGATCGAGAGCGAGAGACGCACGCCCGGATATCGGCGATGGAATGCGGAGAGTGCCGCCATGACGTGCTGGGGCGCGTCGGCGGTCACGCGCAGATGCCCGCCGCTCAAGGCCCGGGTTGCCGCCAGCAGTTGCTCGGCCTCGGCCTCCAGGCCGAAGTAGCGGCGGGTGACCGCCAGCAGCTGGCGCCCCAGCTCGGTCGGCTCGGTGCGTCGTCCCCGGCGATCGAACAGCAGCGACGCCGTAGCTCTCCTCCAGCGACTTCACCTGCGCCGACAGCGTCGGCTGGGTCACATGCAGGGCCTCGGCGGCCCGGGTGAAGCTGGCCTCGCTGGCCACGGCATGAAAGGCGCGGAGCTGGGCGTGTGTGATAGCCATGATCTATATCAACATATAGAAACTAGTGATTTGACTTATGATAGGCTACGGCTCCCATATATCGGCAACAAGGTTTTCAGCCCGAGGATATGAGCCATGTCCAGCTACCTTTCCCGCCTCGCCGCCTTCGTCGACAGCATGCTCGGCGGGGCGCCGGCGCGCGGCCAACCCCTCTGGCGGCAACGGCGAAGTGCCCTTCAACTTCTTCTCCAGCACGATGATTTTCGGCTGCCGCCGGGTCGACCGGTAAGCAGTCGATGGCCGGGCAAGAGCGCGATCCCTGGCTGCTGACGCCGGGGCCGCTGACGACATCGGCGAGCGTCAAGGCGGCGATGACGCGCGACTGGGGTTCGCGCGACGCCGCCTTCATCGCCATCAACCGGCGCGTGCGCGAGCGGCTGGTGCAGCTGGCCGGCGGCGACGGGCACCTATATATGCGTGCCCCTGCAGGGCAGCGGCACCTTCTGCCGTCGAGGCCATGATCGGCACCTTCGCTGCCGAGGAACGGCAAGCTGCTGATCCTGATCAACGGCGCCTATGGCAAGCGCGCGGCAAGGATCTGCGACTATGCCGGCCGCGCCTACGCCGATCATCGAATGGGCCGGAAGACCAGGCCGGTCGATCCCGGCGCGGTCGAGGCCGGCGCTCAAGCAGGCGACCCCGCCATCACCCATGTCGTTCGTCGTCCATTGCGAGACCACCTCGGGCGTCCTCAACCCGATCGCCGAGATCGCCGCGGTGGTCGCGCGCCGCCGGCCGGCGATTGCTGATCGATCCCATGAGCGCCTTCGGCGCGCTGCCGCTCGATGCGCCGCGAGATCGCCGTCTGACGCCGTCGCGGCGTCCTCCAACAAATGCATCGAGGGCGTGCCCGGCGTCGGCTTCGTCATCTGCCGCCGCGACGCGCTGGAGGCGGCCAAGGGCAACGCCCACTCGCTGAGCCTCGACCTCCACGATCAGTGGCACGGCGATGGAGAAGACCGCCCAGTGGCGCTTCACGCCGCCGATCCAGGTGATCGTGGCCTTCGAGCCAGGCGCTGCGCGAGCATGAGGCCGAGGGCGGTGTCGCCGGCCGCGGCGCGCGCTATCGCAGCAACTGCCGGATCCTGGTCGACGGCATGCGCGCGCTGGGTTTCGAGACGCTGCTGCCCGACGCGCTGCAGGCGCCGATCATCGTCACCTTCCGCATGCCGGCCGATCCGCGCTTCGTGTTCGAGGCGTTCTACGACCAGCTGCGCGAGAACGGGCTACGTGATCTATCCGGGCAAGCTCACGGTCGCCGACTCGCTTCCGCATCGGCTGCATCGGCCGCCTCGGCGAGGCCGAGATGAAGGGCGCGCTTGCCGCGCGATCAAGACGACGATGCAGGAGATGGGCGTCAAGAGCGGCGCCGCCGGCACCGATGAACGCAATCCGCGTAGTTCACCCATCTTGTCACGCCGCCAGCATTCATCGTGGGACTGACGCCTGGAGGCCGATACCGCAAAGAGCGAGAGGAGGGGCAGAGAAAATGACATTCCGCTATCATCGCAGCTACCGTGGCAAGCTGCAGGCCGTGCTGCTGGACTGGGCCGGCACCACCATGGATTTCGGCTGCATCGCGCCGGCCGTCGTCTTCGTCGAGGTGTTCAGGCGCAAGGGCGTGCCGATCAGCCTGGAGGAGGCGCGCGCGCCCATGGGCGCCGCACAAGCGCGTCCATATCGAGCGCATCACCCAATGCTCGAGTCCGTGCGCCGGCGCTGGCAGGAGAAGCATAACCGCCTGCCCAACGACGGCGACGTCGAGTCCATGTTCAAGGAATTCGTTCCGCTGCAGTTGGCGTGCCTGTCCGACTATTCCCAGATGATCCCGGGCGCGCTCGACACCGTGAAGGCGCTGCGCGAGCGCGGCTACAAGGATCGGCTCCACCACCGGCTACAACTCGGAGATGATGAAGATCAACCTGGCCGACGCCAAGAAGCAGGGCTACGAGCCGGACTCCACCGTCTGCGCCTCCGACGTGCCGCACGGCCGGCCCTATCCCTTCATGTGCCTGCAGAACGCCATCAACCTGCAGGTCTCCCCGGTCGAGGCCTGCGTGAAGATCGACGACACCCGGCCGGGCGTGGAGGAGGGGCTCAACGCCGCCATGTGGACCATCGGCCTCGCCATCAGCGGCAACGAGATCGGCCTCTCGCTCGCCGATTGGGAGAAGCTGCCGAAGGCCGACCAGGCAGCGCCTGCGCCAGGGCGCTCACACCCGCATGTACCAGAGCCGGCGCCCACTACGTCGTCGACAGCATCACCGACATCATGCCCTGCATCGACGACATCGAAGCGCGCCTCGCGCGCGGCGAGGCGAGCCTAGAAGTCGCCGTCGCGCTCGCAGAGGCCCGCAGTCCGACTTGCTGGTTGACTCCGGCGACAGGCTTGGTATGAGCTTCTGTCATGCGGGCGAGCAACTCCTTCGCCGGCTGAGCGCTGGCGCTGCGCGCAACGAACAAGAGCTCCGCGCGAAGGGGCCGCCGGGCCGTTTCGAAGAGGATTTCCAAGGGAGGAATGACGTAGAGATCAAGCATTGCATTCTGCAGGCAGCACTCGGCCGGCGCCGTGGCGTTCGCGTTTGTCGGAACGGCTTCGGCGGGCGATATCGTCGGCCTGATCACCAAGACCGAAACCAACCCGTTCTTCGTCAAGATGCGCGAAGGCGCCGAGAGCCAAGGCGCAAGGAGCTCGGCATCGAGCTGCGAACCGTCGCCGGCAAGTACTGACGGCGACAATGACGGCCAGGTCGCCGCGCGATCGAGAACCTGATCTCGGCCGGCGCCAAAGGGCTTCTGCCATCGTGCCGAGCGACTCCAAGGCGATCGTGCCGACGATCAAGAAGGCGCGCGACGCCGGCCTGCTGGTGATCGTGCTCGACACGCCGCTCGACCCGATCGACGCCGCCGACGCCACCTTCGCCACCGACAACTTCAAGGCCGGCCAGCTGATCGGCGCAATGGGCGAAGGGCACGCTCGGCGACAAGGCGGCGAGACGCCAAGATCGCCATGCTCGACCTCGCCGCCAACCAGCCGACGGTCGACTATCTCCGCGACCAGGGCTTCATGCAGGGCTTCGGCATCGACATCAAGGATCCCAACCACTACGGCGACGAGGACGATGCGCGCATCTGCGGCCACGAGATGAGCGAGGGCGACGAGGATAGGCGGCCGCACGGCGATGGAGAACGCTGCTGCAGAAGTGCCCGGACGTGAACGTCGTCTACACGATCAACGAGCCGGCCGCGGCCGGCGCGCTGGGAAGCCCTGAAGGCCGCCGGCAAGGACGACGGCAGCGTGCTGATCGTCTCCATCGACGGCGGCTGCCCGGGCGTGAAGAACGTCGAGGCCGGCGTCATCGGCGCGACCTCGCAGCAATATCCGCACAAGATGGCCTCGATGGCGCTCGAGGCGATCGCTCGAGTTCGCCAAGTCCGGCAGAAGCCGGAGCAGACGCCAGGCCTCGACTTCCTCGACACCGGCGCCACGCTCATCACGGACAAGCCGGTCGACGGGCGTCGAGTCGATCGACACGAAGAAGGGCCTGAAGCTCTGCTGGGGATGATCGTCGCGGCAATCTGCACGACATGCTGATCTGAACGATCGGAGAGCAGCGGCCACGGCCGCTCTTCCTTCCCAGTCGCACGGCTTCGGACGGACTTGGCCGATGACCAGCACGCAGCGATGCACCCGGCCAGCGCGGCCCCGCCGACTTCGAGACGCGTCCTCGCGGGCCGGTGAGACGACCGTCGCCGTCTTCAGGAGGAAGAGCGCACGCCGCTGAAGGCGCTCCAGCACTTCCTCCACGAGCTACCCGACGGCGGTCCCCTTCATCGTCCTGGTCCTCGAGCGTCCTGGTCTTCAGCGCCTCGTCGGCGTGCGGCTTCTTCGCGCCGTTCAATCTCTCGCTCGTCCTGCAGCAGGTGACGATCATCGGCATCGTCGGCATCGCCCAGACGCTGGTCATCCTGACCGCCGGCATCGACCTCTCGGTCGGCGCCATCATGGTGCTCGCCTCCATCATCATGGCGCGGGGCGCCGTCGTCTAGGGGATCCCGGTCGAGATCGCCTTCCCGCTCGGGCATCGGTCACGGGCCTGCTGTGCGGCCTCATCAACGGCGCGCTCGTGACCTATGTGCGGTTGCCGCCGTTCATCGTCACGCTCGGCACCTGGAGCATCTTCGGCGCGCTGGTATCTCTACGTCTCGCGCAGCGAGACCATCCGGCAGCAGGACATCGCGGCCACGGCGTCCTTCCTGCAGTTCATGGGCAGCCGCATCCAGATCGCCGACGCCCTGGGGCAACGCGCCGCTCACCTACGGCTCGATCCTGATGATCCTGCTGGCGGTGCTCATCTGGTACGTGCTGAACCGCACCGCGTTCGGCCGCCATATCTACGCCACCGGCGACGATCCTGACGCGCGCGGCTGGCCGGCATCAACACTGGCCGGACGCTGCTCGCCGTCTACGCCATCGCCGGCCTCATCTGCGCCATCGGCGGCCTGGGTGCTGATCGGCCGCATCGGCGCCGCCAGCCCGCTCGCCGGGCAGACGGCCAACCTCGATTCCATCACCGCCGTGGTGATCGGCGGCACCAGCCTCTTCGGCGGCCGCGGCTCGATCGTCGGCACGCTGGTCGGCGCGCTGATCGTCGGCGTCTTCCGCAACGGCCTCGGCGCTCTACGGTCTCGACGTGCTCTGGCAGGAATTCGCCGTCGGCCTGCTGATCATCGTCGCGGTGACACTCGACCAATGGATCCGGAAGGTGTCGCCGCATGAGCGCCGCGGGCGAACAGCAGCCGATCCTGATGGCGCGCGGGCTCGTCAAGCGCTACGGCCGCGTCATCGCGCTCGACCATGCCGATTTCGACCTGATGCCGGGCGAGATCCTCGGCGTCATCGGCGACAACGGCGCCGGCAAGTCGACGCTCATCAAGGCGCTCTGCGGCGCCGTCATTCCCGACGCACGGCGAGGTGCTGCATCGACGGCAAGCCCGTGCACTTCCGCTCGCCGATCGAGGCGCGCGCCGCCGGCATCGAGACCGTCTACCAGAACCTCGCGCTGTCGCCGGCGCTGTCCATCGCCGACAACATGTTCCTCGGCCGCGAGCGGCGGAAGCCGGGCTTCGCTGGGCAAGTATTTCCGGCTGGCTCGATCGCGGCCGACATGCAGCGCGAGGCGCGCGAGCACCTGTCCTCGCTCGGCCTGCTGACCATCCAGAACATCAACCAGACGGTGGAGACGCTGTCCGGCGGCCAGCGGCAGAGGCGTCGCGGTCGCGCGCGCCGCCGCCTTCGGCAGCCGCGTCGTCATCATGGACGAGCCGACCGCGGCGCTCGGCGTCAAGGAATCGCGCAAGGTGCTGGAGCTGATGCTCGGCCTGAAGAAGCGCGGCCTGCCGATCATCCTCATCAGCCACAACATGCCGCACGTCTTCGAGGTCGCCGACCGCATCCACATCCATCGGCTCGGCCGCGCGCATCGCGGTGATCAAGCCGTCGGAGCATTCGATGTCCGACGCCGTCGCCATCATGACCGGCGCCATGAAGCCGCCGGGTCAGGAGGCCGCCTGAAGGCGGTGCCGATCGAGCTCCTGTTCTGATGGCAGAACGGAAAGGGACTTCGCGCCGCATCGCCCTCTCGCTCGACGGCACGACCGAGGCTCCGCACTTCGACCGCACCGCCTTCAAGGTGGCGCGCATCTACGCCACGCTCGCCGGCCGACGGCCTGAACCGCCAACCTCAAGCTCACGGCCGCGGACCAGGAGTTCAAATGCCTGCTGGCGCCTGCGGCCTTCAGCCCGGTCCCGGGCGGCTGGGGCAAGATGGGCTGGACCACGGCCACGCTCGCCGAGCTGAGCCCGCGCGAGCTGAAGGACCGCGCTTGAGCTTGCCTGGCAGCAGGCGCTGCCGAAGAGGGCACGGCGATGAGCTGGGACACTACCGTCATGGACCTCCGCGGCGAATTCGGACTCGGTGATCCCCTGTCGTGTTACACTGGCCGGGATGAATGCTGCGTGGCCGGCAGGATCTGCCGCGCCCCGGAGGTGGCAACCGAATGCCCAGGCATTTCAACGGATTCGTAAGCCGATTCTCCGCCGGCGGCCGCAGCGCCCTGTCGCGCGATGGCCAAGCCGGCGGCGGCTTTCCTGCAGCGATCGAGTCTCCGTCCTCGGCGCGAAGCAGTTTCTGGACGGGAGATATGTCGCCAACCCCGAGGACCGCCGGACGCTCGCCAGGCATCGTCGGCGGGCTTGCTGGACCTGAAGCAGGCGACAGCCGGTCGGTCAGGTTGCCTGCTGCTGCCGGCGGTGCAGGCGGCTCGGGAAGCCGCTCGCAGAGCGCAAAAGCTGCAAAGAGCTCGGCATTTCGGCGGCGGGAGCGCACCAGTTCGTCTCCGGCTTGGCGGTCGCGAACAGCGGGGATCGCCAGGTCCTCGGCCAGCTCGTCATCGCCGCATCGCGTGGCGCGTCGCCGGACATTCCGGCGGGATCAATGAAATGAGGCTCGACGATACCGCGGGGCACGGAAAGGAAATGAGGCCGTGAATATCCCGCGCTCGCCGACGACGGTGACTCGCATACGGCCTTCCGTCTGCAGGGTCGCCGTCGCCTGAGGCGCGAGAGCTTCACGCAATCGTCATCGCGCTCGCATACGAGTGCCACGCTTCGCCCGCAGTATGACGGCCTGCCAATTGATCAGCGGGGAAGAAGACATGTTCGACAAGCTCGTCCAACACGCGCATCAGTGTCCGGCTCGATTGCGATCGGCGCTCTCGCGCATGCTGCTCGGCGGTCCTGGCGAAACCCGCCGCCGCAGGGGACATCAAGCCGCTGTTGACTGATGGACGGCAAGCCGCCGCTGGTGCTGGGGCATCGCGGCCTGCCGGGCCTGATGCCTGAGGAGACGCTGCCGTCCTACGACATGGCGGCTGCCCTCGGGCACCGATGCCTCTCGAGGAAGACCTGCATCTCACCAAGGACTGCATCCTGGTCGCCCGCCACAATCCCTGGCTCAGCGACAACACCAACGTCGCCGAGTTCGCGGCGACGCAATCCCGCGGTCGCGGCGCGCAAGCGCACCGTGCCCGGCGTGCTCGTGAAGGTGTCGTGGGCGGCCACGCCCGACAGCGGCCCCGCGAATATCTGACCGACCTCACCGATCCCAGCGATCCGGAAATCGGTGCTGAAGTCGCTGGTCGTGGACTGGCGAAGACCACACCAACGACTGGTCGATCACCGATTTCACGCTGGCCGAACTGAAGGCCTGGTTCGGGGCACGACCTACGATGCCGCCAAGGAGCGGCCCGCGGAGTTCAACGGCAAGTTTCGATCCTGAGCTTCCAGGAGATCATCGATCTCGCGAAGGCCAAGAGCCAGGCGCTCGGCCGCCCGATCGCCGTCTATCCCGAGACCGAGAACCCGACCTGGAACAACGCGCAGGCCATCGCCAACGGCTGCGGCGCGCCGGGCAGCCGCCCGCTGGAAGACGCGCTCATCGCCATCGTCGAGAAGAACGGCCTCAACGCCAAGGACGCGCCGATCTTCGTGCAGAGCTTCGAGCCGGGCAGCCTGAAATACCTGCGCAGCCACGGGCTGAAGACGAAGCTCGTGCAGCTGATCGACGCCGACGACACCGACTTCAGGACCGGCACGGTCGTCTACAACGAGATCACCGACGGCCGCCCCTTCGACTGGACCGTGGCCGGCGATCCCCGCTGGTTCGACGCCATGCTGACGCCGGCGGGCCTGGCGGAGATCAAGACCTATGCCGACGGCATCGGCCCGTGGAAGCCGATGATCGTGCCGCTGAAGATCGAGCCCTGGAAGGACAAGAACGCCGACGGCACGGCCTACACCGGCTCGACGTCGGAGGCCGCGACCCAGCACGCCGACGAGCCTCATCGCCGACGCGCACAAGGCCGGCCTCTTCGTCCACGTCTTCACCTTCCGCAACGAGCACGAATATCTGGCCGCGAGCTACAACGGCGATCCGCAGAACGAATACCTGAAATTCTTCCGCCTCGGCATCGACGGCGGTGTTCTCCGATTTCTCGAACACCGCCTTCGCCCGCGCACGGCCTATCTGCGGGAAATGGGGTTGAGCCGCTGGTGCAGTGACGCTCTTGTCCTCCGAGACTTTGCGCTGTCCCATGAGCAAGCTACTCCGACCCTGAATACTTGCCGGCCTGCTACTCAATTGTCACCCCCGCGAAAGCGGGGTCCAGACGACTGCTCTGCCACCTGCCCTGGACCCCGCTTTCGCGGGGTGACGAGGTGAGGAATCTTGTCCATTTATCCGCTCGCGCCGCTCTGCCGCCCCACCGTGGACAGCCCACCCGGATTTCGCCACTGTCGGCCTGCGGTGCTTCAGGGAGGTCGGACGTGCGGCGTCGCTGTGCTCGGGGGCGGGCATCGTCGGGCTGACGACCGCCTATCAGCTCGTGCGCCGGGAGCCACGAGGTCACGATCGTCGATCGCCAGCCCGGCCCGCGCGCTGGAATGCAGCCATGCCAACGGCGGCTACATCGCCATCAGCCAGGCGGTGCCATGGTCGGCGCCGGGCGTGCCGACGAAGACGATGCTGTCGATGCTGGGGCCGGATGCGCCGATCCTGCTGCATGCGGGCCAGCTGCCGCGCATGTGGACGCTGGGGTCTCGACTTCCTGCGCGCCAGCCGGGCCGAGGTCTCTGGCGCAACACGCGTCGCGCTGCTGCGGCTGGCGCTCTACAGCTTCGAGCAGCTGAAGCGCGTGCGCGCCGACGCCGCCATCGACTACAGCCCGGTGCTGGGCGGCCCCCTCAAGCTGTTCTCCGATGCGCAGACGATGGCGGAGGCGCTCGCCGAGTCGGAGCGGCAGCGGCCGTTCGGCCTCGACTTCGCCTGCTCGACCGCGAACAGATCCTCGCCCTGGTGCCGGCGCTGGCTCCGCGCATCGAGCAGCTGACCGGCGCCATCCACTATCCCGACGAGGAGGGCGGCGATTGCTATCGCCTTCGCCCGCGGCCTCGCGCGACTGGTGCGGCCGGCAGGGCGCGACGCTGCTCTACAACCGCCGCGTCGTCGCCTCGGAGGCGAGCGGCGACCGCATCGCCGCCATCCGCACCGATCAGGATCGCATCATCGCCGACGCCTACGTGCTCGCCGCCGGCGCGGAGGCGCCGCGGCTGATGCGCCCGCTCGGCTGCCGCCTGCCGATCATTCCGGTGAAGGGCTACAGCCTCACCTTGCCGCGCAGCGCCTGGCCGGAGGCGCCGACCGTGCCGGTGCTCGACGAGCGCCGCAAGTTCGGCTACGCCCCGCTCGGCGCCGACCGCCTGCGCCTGAGCGGCTTCGCGGAGATCGCCGGCTACGACACGACGCCGCAGCCCCGGCGCACCGCCGGCCTTCCTGCGCGCCTTCACCGGCCTGTTCCCCAGCTCGCCGGCGTCGTGGCGAAGCACCGCGACGCAGCCCTTCTGCTGCCTGCGCCCGGTGACGCCGAGCGGCCTGCCGATCCTCGGCCCCGGCCGCTTCCGCAACCTCCACTACAACGTCGGCCACGGCCACCTCGGCTGGACGCTCGCGCACGGCACCGCGGCGCTCGTGGCCGACGACGATCGACGGACAAGCGGCTGCGCTCGACCCGGCGCCCTATCGGCCCGGAGCGGCGATGTGAGGACGGGCCGGCCCTGGTGATCGACTCTGTCGCTCGCCGATATTCCTCGCCAGGATGAGCGCCTGATCGAGAGGCATAGCGGAGCGAGGCGTGCTCGGCCCTGCCGGTGCCGGCGATGTCGAACGCCGTGCCGTGATCGACGCTGGTGCGGACGAAGGGCAGGCCGACCGTGACGTTCACGCCGCGCTCGATGCCGAGATATTTCACGGGGATGAGGCCCTGGTCGTGATACTGCGCCACGACGATGTCGAACTCGCCCCGGCGCGCCCGCATGAAGATCGTATCGCCCGGCCAGGGTCCGCTGGCTTCGATGCCGGAGTCGCGGGCGGCCTGGATCGCCGGCGCAATTTCGTCGATGTCCTCGCGCCCAGAACATGCCGCCTTCGCCGGCATGCGGATTGAGGCCGGCCACGGCGATGCGCGGCCGCTCGATGCCGTAGGTCGCGGCAGAGCCCGCTGCGCGAGGCCGGATCGTCTGCAAGACCCGGTCCTTCCTGACCAGCCTGATGGCGTCGGCCAGCGACACGTGAATGGTGACGAGCATCGAGCGCAATCCGTCGTTCGCCAGCATCATCGCGAAGTCGGTCGTGCCGGACCTCTCCGCCAGGATCTCCGTGTGTCCGGGATAGGCGATGCCGGCGGCCTTCAGCGCCTCCTTGGCGATCGGCGCCGTGACGATCCCGTCGACCGCGCCGGCCAGGGCGAGGATCGATCGCCGTCACCACATAGTCGTACGACGCCCGACCCGCCCGCGCATCGACCTTGCCGATCGGCAGATCGCCCGGCAGCGCGCCGACGCTGAGCACGGCGAGTTCGCCGGGAGCACCGGCCGCATCCGCCGCATCCGCGATCTCGCGAACGCTGATGTCGAGACCGAGCGTCTTTGCCGTGCGCCTGAGCAAGCCGGCATCGCCGACCACGAGCGCCGGCGCCGGCAGCCCGGCGGCAAACAGCTTGGCGCAGATCTCCGGCCCGATCCCGCACGGTCGCCCATCGTGATCGCGATCCGGCTTGGTCATGCGACGAGATCTCTGATGCCTGGAATGTTTTGCAGCGATCGAAGATGTCTCTGCGATCGCGAGGTGTTCAAATCATTTGCATATCAAAGTGGGAGGCGTCGCACTTGTCGGGACAGCGGCTTGGCCGGCTCAAGCCGGTCCCTGGGCGCCATGCGAGCGATAGTTCTTGTCGATCCGCTCCATCAGGTAGTCCCCATAGATCACGGGTGGGTACTTCGCGTTTTCTCCCGCGGGCACGCAGGCCGGAAAAGACGGCAATGGCGCTGCCTGCATGGCCGGATCGAAAAAGAAGGATTGCGAATAGCGTTCGCGCCCGGAGCGGTTGATCACGCGATGCGGCGTCGACACGAAACGGTCGTTCGACCAGCGGGCGAGGATGTCGCCGACATTCATCAACGAAGGTATCGGGAATGGGAGGCACCGGCACCACACGCCGGCCTTGTTGCGCACTTCCAGCCCGCCCACGTCGTCCTGCGCCAGCAGCAGCGATGAAGCCGTAGTCCGTATGGCGGCGCTGGCGCCGAAGAGGCCCTCTTCCTCGCGCTGCGTCGGATAGTGCGGCAGCCGCAGGAACGTCGTGGGCCGCGCGAAATGCCGCGTGATCGAGTCCGGCGTGGCACGCCGGAGCGCATCGGCAATGAGACCGGCCATGGTGCGCGCAACTCCCGTCATCTGCCCGCACATAGGCTTCGATGGTGGCGCGGAAGCCGGGCAGCAGCGCCTCGTCCGGCCATTGGTTCGGCCCTTGCAACGGTTCGCCGGCGATCGCCGCCGGATCATCGGCGGCCACCTCGTGCATGATCATCAGGGATTCGCTCTGATTGGGCTTGCGCACGGTGGCGACCGACGAGGTGACGATGGTCGAGGTGTTGATGGGAATGTAGCCGCGGAAATTGTGGTCAAGTTTGATCCTGAGTTTTTCCTCGAGCGGCAGCGCGTGGAAAACGCTTGCTCGCTCTCGCGCAGGGACGCGACGCTTTCAGATGGAACGCCGTGGCCGGAACATAGAGGAACCCGATATCCTCCAGGTAACCCCTTAGGGTTCGCACGATGGCATCGCGGATAGCGAGCTGGCCTCCACACGAGCGCTGAAAGATCAGAAGCGGGATCCTCGCTGAAGTCTTGTGCTTTGCGCGACCATACGGCGGGCTACCTGTGCGACGGATGTTGGCGCGCGAACCTGTTGCTCAAGGTCGGATGGGGTGACCCTCGGGCTATTCGGCCGCCGCGCCGTCGCCGGCCCCGTGCGCGGGCTCCGTTCCACACGACCGGGAACCAGTCTTCGCGCAGGCGCTGGCCTGGCTGCATTCCGTGGCCCGGGAAGGCCGGCGAGGTGCGGCCCGGGCGCACGCCATAGCGCGCGCATCGTCGCCGACGAAGCGCAGCGAAAAGGCGCGCCGCCGGCGATCGGTGAAGTTGCCGCGCGCCCCATGCAGGGTGCGGTAGTGGAAGGCGACCGCGTCGCCCGGCTGCATCCGCCATTCCGCCGACGCGGTAGCTCGTCGGGCTCGGCATCGGGATCGGGCACCGCGATATAGGCGCCGCTGTCGGCATAGAAATTCTCGTCCGACAGCCAGCGCACGGGCAGCACCAGCTTCGGCCAGCGGTGCGAGCCGACGACGCAGCGCAGGCTCGCCTCTTCCACCGCGATCGACCGGCACCCAGAAGCTGACGTTCTGGTCGCCGTCCACGAAGTAGTAGGGCGAGTCCTGGTGCCAGGGCGTCGGCTTCGCCGTGCCCGGCTCCTTCACCAGCACATGGTCATGGAATACCTGCGCGCGTCTTCGAGCGCATCAGCGCCGCCGCGGCTTCCGCCGCCGGCGAGCGCTCGACCACCGCGGCGAATTCCGGGATCCGCTGCCAATTGCAGTAGTCGTCGAAGAAGCGGCCGCTTTCCCCGGCTTCAAGTTCTCCGAGGCGAAGGGCCGAGCTCGCTCATGTTGCGCGCGATGCCGGCGCGGATCGTCTCCACCCAATCCTGAACAGCCCGGGAAGAAGCACCGCGCCGTCGGCCGCATAGGTCTCGATCTGCTCGGATGACACCAATCTGGACATGGTTCGGAACTCGCCGCCTTTGGTTGCCGCTGCATCATGCCCAAGGCGAAAGCGCCCGCAAGAGCGGCGTTCGGCAAGCAGCAGCGGTCAGGCACCTTCTTGACAACCGGTGCAGCAAATAGTAGAAACAATATGCGAACATATATGCAGACGACCAGCTGATCCGGAGGCGTCCGATGGTTACACCTGCCGCCACGCCATTTGCCGCTGGGCATGGGCTCCTTCGCTCGGTTTCGACCGTTTCATCTAAGTGCAGCCTGCCGCCCGGACCAGGCGCGGCCGTCTCCGGAACGGTGCCCGGCCCGGCGACTTCTGGCGGCGCCCCGCTGCGGCGCCCGCACCCGCTCCGGCTGCTCCTGCCGCCAGCCGGTCATGGCGGAACGGCCGCTGCCGGATGCATGGCGGCCTGAGCACCGGACCGCGCACGCCCGAAGGCCGCGAGCGCTGTTGCCCGGGCACGCCGCAAGCATGGCGCCTATTCCGCGCGCAACCTCGCGCCCTGCTGGTGGAAGCGCGCGCCCGCTTCCGCCACTTCCCGCGCGCTGCGCGCCTCGTCCCCACCCAGATGCCGGGTGCCGGTCGCGGCCCTGGCGCCACCGCTGGGCATGAGGTCCTTCGGCAATATCCGTCTGAGTCGCACATAGGGCGAGCGCCGCTCGCCCTCACGAGCATCGTTCGGTCTCGGATGACCCCATCATCCTGCTGCGGCCCAGCGGCCTCCGTTCGTTCTGGATGTCAAACCGTCGCCGCCGGTGCGCCGCGCCGATCGCTCCCAGCGACGCTATCCGAGCCCGCGCGCTCGCCGCCTGCTCGCGGGAACCGCGCTCTCCGCTGGGCATGGGGTGCTTCGCTCAAATCCGGCCTTGGCTGCGCAGGCCGTGGCGCCATAGCAAAGTCCGGCGCCCGAACTCCAGCGCACCCGCAAACGAACCACCATGGCCCCTCAGCTCCCCACCCACGCGCAGATCGTCATCATCGGCGGCGGCATCATCGGCTGCTCGCTCGCCTATCACCTGACCAAGCTCGGCCGGAAGGACGTGCTGCTGCTCGAGCGCAAGAAGCTCACCAGCGGCACCACCTGGCACGCCGCCGGCCTGGTGCGGGCCATGCTCTACACCGCCAACCTCACCAAGCTCGCGAAATACACCGTCGATCTCTACAAGACCCTGGAGCGCGAGACCGGCCAGGCCACCGGCTACAAGCAGAACGGCAGCCTCTCCATCGCCACCAACGAGGAGCGCTGGGACGAGCTGCGCCGCGGCGCCTCCATGGCCCGCGCCTTCGGCGTCGCCGGCCGAGCCGGTGACGCCCAAGCGCGTGCAGGAGCTGTGGCCGCTGATGAACACCGCCGACCTCATCGGCGCCATCCACTTCCCGGAGGACGGCTCCACCAACCCCGCCGACACCACCATGGCCTTCGCCAGGGTGCGCGCGCTGGCGGCGCCCGCCTGGTCGAGGACTGCAAGGTCACGGGCGTGCTGACCGAGAACGGCCGCGCCCTCGGCGTGCACGACCGAAGCCGGCGACGTCAGCGCCGAGATCGTCGTGAACTGCGCGGGCCTGTGGGGCCGCGAGGTCGGCAAGATGGCCGGCGTCGACGTGCCGCTCCATGCCTGCGAGCATTTCTACATCGTCACCGAGTCCATGAACGTGCCCGTCGACCCTGCCGGTGCATGCGCGACATGGACGCCTGCGCCTACTACAAGGAAGACGCCGGCAAGCTCCTGGTCGGCGCCTTCGAGCCGAAGGCGAAGCCCTGGGCGCGTGAACGGCATCCCCGAGGATTTCTGCTTCACCGAGCTGCCGGAGGATTTCGACCATTTCGAGCCGGTCCTGCAGGGCGCCATCCACCGCGTGCCCGAGCTCGCCGAGACCGGCATCCGCAAGTTCTTCAACGGCCCCGAGAGCTTCACGACCGACCAGCGCTATCTGCTCGGGCCGTCGCTCGAGCTGGAGAACTTCTCACGTCGCGGCCGGCTTCAACTCCGTCGGCATCCAGTCCGCCGGCGGCGTCGGCGATGGCGCTCGCCCACTGGATCGCCGAGGGCCATCCGCCCTTCGACCTCTGGGACGTCGACAGCCGCCGCTCCATGCCGCACCAGAACAGCAAGAGCTTCCTCATCGACCGCGTCTCCGAGGCGCTCGGCCTGCTCTACGCCATGCACTGGCCCTACCGCCAGTTCGAGACCGCGCGCGGCGTGCGCAAGACCCCGCCTATGAGCGCCTCGAAGGCCCACAACGCCTGCTTCGGCGAAGTGGCCGGCTGGGAGCGCGCTAACTGGTTCGCGCCCGAGGGCGTCGAGCCGAAATACCAGTACAGCTTCAAGCGCCAGAACTGGTTCGACTACTGCGCGCGAGGAATGCCGCGCCACCCGCACCGCCGTCTGGCCTCTTCGACCAATCGACCTTCGCCAAATTCACCGTGCGCGGCCCGATGCGGAGAGCGCGTACTGCAGCGCATCTGCGCCAACGACGTCGCGTCGGCGCTCCGGCCGCGCGGTCTACACCCAGTGGCTGAACAAGCGCGGCGGCATCGAGGTCGACCTCACGGTCACGCGCCTCGCCGACGACGCCTACATGGTCGTAACCGCCGCGCGCGACCGCCCGCCGCGACCTGCTGTGGCTGAAGCAGCACATCCCGTCCGGACGCGCGCCTCATCGAGGACATCACCTCGGCCTACGCCGTGCTCGGCGTCATGAGCCTGAACAGCCGCGCGCTCCTGCGAAGCTCACGAGCGCCGATCTCTCCAACGCCGCCTTTCCCTTCGGCGCATCCCGCGAGATCGAGATCGGCTACGCCCGCCTGCGCGCCTCCGCATCAGCTACATGGGCGAGCTCGGCTGGGAGCTCTACGTGCCCCGCAGGAGTTCGCCGTCGGCGTGTTCGATCGCATCCTGGAGGAGGGCCCGCGCACGGCCTCAAGCTCTGCGGCATGCACGCCATGGATTGGCCTGCGCATCGAGAAGGCCTACCGCCACTGGGGCCACGACATCGGCGAGGAGGACACGCCGCTCGAGGCGCGGCCTCGGCTTCGCCGTCGCCTATCGACAAGAAGATCGCCGTTCATCGGCCGCGAGGCGCTGCTGAAGCAGAAGAGCCAGAAGAAGCTCACGAAGCGTCTCGCCGCAATTCGCGCTCGAGGACCTCGGAGCCGCTGCTCTATCACAACGAGCCGATCTATCGCGACGGCAAGCTCGTCGGCTACACCAGCTCGGCTAACTACGGCCACGCACTCGGCCGCGCCATCGCCCTCGGCTACGTCAACGCCCCGAAGGCGTCGACCAGGCCGCTATCTCGACGCCGGCAGAGTTCGAGCTCGAGGTGGCGTGCCAACGCTATCCCGCGCGCGCCAGCCTGCGCCCGCTCTACGATCCCCGGAGCGAGCGGATGCGAGTCTGAGATCGATCAATGACGGTTCAATTTGCAGCCTTAATCGCGCGTCTTAGGTCGCAGCCCGTAGATCGATGAGACGCCCGGTTGAGCAGAAAGCAAGGCCCCTGACCATCGTGACCAACCAACAGCGAGCGAAGGGCGAGCGATTCCGCCGGCTCCACGTCGACAGCGGGCATTCCTGGCGCCCAACGCCTGGAACGCCGGTAGCGCGCGCATGCTCGAGGCCGCCGGATTCCGGCACTCTCCACGACGAGCGGCGGCATCGCGCTTTCCCTCGGTCTTCCCGACTATGAGGGCCGGCTCGGACGGCGAGGAGATGATGACGCGCATCGGGCGGATCGCCCGTGCCGCCGACGTTCCCGTCAGCGCCGATCTCGAGGGCGGCTATGGGCCGCGGCCGGAGGACGCTGCCGAGACCATCCGCCAGTCGGTCGAGGTCGGGGTCGTCGGCGTACAACATCGTGAGCGACTCACACCGGCCAAACGCGCGAACCGCTGTTCGACATCGAGCTGGCGGCGGAGCGCATCGGTGCCGCGCGCGAAGCCGCCGACAAGACCACGATCCCCTATACGCTGCACTGCCCGCACCGACTGCTATCTCTCCGGTCACGCCGATCCGCTGCAGGAGGCGGTCCGCCGCGCCAACCGCTATCACCAGGCCGGCGCCGACTGCATCTTCGTTCCGGGCGTCGTGGATCATGCGGAGATCGTGAAGCGCTGGTGCAGGAGATCGAAGCGCCCATCAACGTCGTCGTCGGCTTCGCCGGCCAACCCATGACCGTGCAGGAACTGGCCATTCTCGGCGTCAAGCCGCATCAGCATCGGCGGCAGCCTCGCGCGCGCCACCCTTCGCGCTGATGCCGCCGCGCCGCCGACGAGATGATGACGAAGGGCACCTTCACCTTCGCCGAACAGCAGATTTCGGATGCGGAGCTCGCCAGCTTCTTCGGCTCCTGGACCGGAAAGGTCGCCTGAACGGCGATTGTTGGCCAAATCTTAAATCGAATTCGATAGCGTCTCCCGGTCGACCCCGCCGCCTTCCGCTGGAAGGCGACGGGTCCCGCGCTTGCGCCGTTCACGGGATCTTAGGAGGAAGCTTAACCGTTATCGCCATGCGGAGGAAGATCGCCGGTCATGTCTGGCTGCTTTGCGCGCTGACGCTCGGCGCCGCACTGGTCTTGGCCGCTCTGTATTGGCAACTTCTGGACAACCGCCACAATCAGTCCGGGCGGGCGCGTGCCGAACAGGCACTGCGCGAGCTGGGTGAGCTGACGTCCGACATTGCGGAGGCCGACAGCGCAGAGCAGTCGATCCTCTATACCGGACAAGAGCAATATTTCGACGCCTTTCACGCGGCCATAAGCGCCGCGAAGGAACGCTTGGCGGACCTCCAGTCGTCCCTCGGCGACAATGCCGATCAAGCCCGACGGCTGACCGAACTGGCGACGACTGATCGACGCTGAGGTCGCCGATCTGCGGATCCGGATCGGCGAACGGCAGGAGAGCGCGGGCAGCAGCCGCAATGGCGTCGCCGCACCGGCGGGCAACAAGCTGACCGCGCAGATTCGCGGCGCGGCCGCGGCACTCATGGAGACGGAGCAGGCGTTGCTCGCGGATTTCGCGACCTCCGCCGAGACTCCGTCGGCACGGCAAGGACGATCTTGCTGGCGGGCGGCCCGCTCCTGCTGATCGCCCTGGCGTTCGCGGCGGCGATGACGGCCGGTCTCATCCAAGCGGCCCCTCGAGGCGCATCATCGCCGGCGGCAAATCGATCGCCGGCGGCGATTTCCGCACACCGCATTCCGATCGCCGGCAGCGACGAATTCGGCACGCTTGCCGAGTTGTTCAGCAACATCGCCGTCCGCCTGCGCGCCGAGCAGACGATGAACCAGCGCGCCAGCGCCCGAATTGCGCGACGCCAATGAGGAACTGGTCGTCCGCGGGGTCGAGCTCGAGGCGCGCGGCCGCATCATCGACGTACTCGGAAAGATGGCCCACCGGCTGCAGACTGCGACAGCGAGGAGGAGTTCGCCGATGTCGTCCGTGGCTGCCTCCCAGGTCCTGCCGCAGGTGCCGGGCGTCCTCTATCTGCTGAACAACTCGCGCAATATGCTGCGCGCCGCTGCGGAGTGGGATCGCCGAGCCACCATCGGCCCGACTTCCGCCCGCCCGACTGCTGGGCGCTGCGCCGCGGCACGCCCATTTCGTCAGCGGCGTCGACGTCGAGTCGTGTGTCATCACGTCACGGGTCGCCGGACCTCAGCTACCGCTGCTCCCATGCTGGCGCAAGGCGAAACGCTGGGACTCCTCTGCATCGAGGGAACCTCCGGCGGCCGACGCCGAGCGCCTGGCGGCGGCGCGTGCCGCGATCGCCGATCACTGGCGCATCGAGATCATGGTGGAGAACATCGCGCTGGCGCTGGGCAACCACCGCCTGCGGGAGGCCTTGCGGATCCAGTCGATCCGCGATCCGCTCACCGGGCTCTTCAACCGCCGCTATCTCGAGGAAACGCTGGAGATCGAGCTTTGCCCGCGCCAGCGGGCCAAGACTCCGCTGTCGATCATGATGATCGACGTCGACCACTTCAAGCGCTCAACCGATACGTTCGGACACGACGCCGGGCGATGCCGTGCTCAAGTCCGTCGCGCAGGCCTTGAACGCCGGGATGCGCCGCGGCGACATCACCTGCCGCTACGGCGGCGAAGAGTTCACCATCTTCGCGCCCGGCGCCGCGCTTGCGGACGGGGAGCGACGGGCCGACGCCTCTGCGGCTGGCGATAGCCCTCTGTCTCTCGTGCACAACGGCCGGCCGCTCGGCACGATCACCGCCTCGTTCGGCGTCGCGGCTTTCCCTCTGCACGGCGCGACCACCTGCCGAGGTGCTGCAGGCGGCGACGAAGCGCTCTTTCGCGCAAGGAAGGCGGGACGCAACCGCGTCGAGATCGCCCCAGCGAAAGAGTCGGCCACAGTCGCCATCGACGCGGCCCGCGCCTAACGCGGTATGTGGCGGCGGCTATCTTCGTTAATGCGCCGTTAATGCGTCCGTCCCGGCGGCTCTGCGGCCCTCGACCGATGCCCCGTCAACTGTCCCTTAACTCTCAACAATCAAGAATAACGTCCTGAATAAGAACCGGGGAGCGCCGCGGGAGCGGAACGTCTGGCTCGGTCGGGCGACGATGCATGAAGGTGGACGGGGGGACCGATGCGCTTCTTCAACGATATGCGCATTCGCGACAAGATATTCGTCGGATATCTGCTGGCGATCCCTGGCGGTCATCGGCGTCGCCGTGCGTGAGCTGGCGATATCTCGCTGCGACCGATCAGCGGTTCGGAGCAGGCGGTCGGTCGCGACGTGCCGCAGATCCGCGTCCTCGAGCATCTGCGCGACAAGGCGCGCGGCGCTCATCCACGCGCGTTCGATGTCTTCTGCCAGCCAGGCGGCGGTGAACCAACTGCGCGCCGACACCACCGCTTCGCTGGCCACCGAGCGCGCGGCCACTGCAGGATGCGGAACGCGGATCTCGGCGGGACTTCTGGCCGCGTTTGCCGGCGATCTGCGCGCTCGAACGCGCTGCCGTAGCGGACCCCGCAACCAGATCCCTGGCTGCCGGGCGATGCGCGTCCTTGAGCGTTCCCAGAGCCTGGCGGCGCAGATCGACGGCGGCGCCACGGCGAACTCGAGCTGCTGGCGATCGCTCAGAGCGTTCGACGCCAGTGCGAAGCCGGTTTCGGTCCCTCATCGACGGCGCCATCGCCAGCGAAGAGCGCGCTCTCGCGACCATGCATGCGAGGGACGCGGCGGCCGCAGGCTCAGGCCACTTGGTTGATCGGAAGGCGGCATCGCTTTCTCTGATCACTGGCGATGCTGGCGCAGGCGGCTTGCACGATCGCCAATCGCATCGCGCAGCCGATCATGAGGGCTTCGCTCGGCACATGACGGAGGTCGGCGAGGGCGATCTTGCCGCCATCGACGAGATATCGCACGCGACGACGAGGTCGGCGCTCTCGTCGCATGCCATCCGCGCGCATGGTGAACAGGCTGCAGGAGGCCAGCGAGGATCTCGGCGGAGCGAGGTCAAGTTCCGCACCTGCGTCGGCAACATACCCGGCGTCTTCTATCGCTGCGCTAACGATGCGGCCTACACCATGGAGTTCATCAGTCCGGCGCAATTCAGGATGCCTCGGCGGTATCCGGCGAGCGACTTCATCGGCAACGAACGTGCGCACCTACGCCAGCATCATTCCACGCCGACGACACTGGACCTCGTCAACAAGGCGGTCGAAGACGGCCTCAACCTGCGGCAGGCCTACGTGATCGAGTATCGCGTCGTGCATCGGGATGGTTCGATCCGCTGGGCGCGCGAGTACGGGCAGGGCATCTTCGGAGCAAGCGGGCGAGCTGCTGCATCTCGACGGCGCCGTCTTCGACGTGACGGGCGTCGGCGCTGGGGGAGAGCTGCGCCAGGCGCTCGGATCAGGCCAAGGAGGCGATGGACAAACTCTCGCGCCAGGAGCGGTTGGCGGCGCTCGGACAGGTCGGCTGGCAACGGTCAGCCACGAGCTGCGCAATCCGCTGGCGGCGATCCGCAATTCCATGGCGCTCATCAGGCAGCTGACGGCCGACAGGGGGTTGGGCGTGGAGCGCGCCGTGGACCGGGTCGAGCGCGAATATCGCGCGTTGCAACGGCATCATCAGCGACCTCCTGGAATTCACTCGCAAGCGCGACCTCAACCGGACGTCGACGGCTATCGATGGCTGGCTCGCGGAGATGCTGGAGCATACGGTAGCCGAAAGGGTCGCGGTCGTCCGTGATCTGTCGTCGAGCGGCGTCGTCGCCCTTGACCGCGACCGCTTCCGGCAAGTGATGGTCAATCTGCTGGACAATGCGGCGCAAGCCGATGACGATCAGCGGCTGGTCGCCGACCGATGGACGCCAGCTGACCATCGTGGTCAAGACCGAAGCGGCCGGGCCGCATGTGAGGCTTTCGGTGAGGGACAACGGTCCCGGCATCTCCACGGACAACCTGGCGAAAATATTCGAACCGCTGTTCACGACGAAGGCCTCCGGGTCAGGCTCGGTCTGCCGACGGTGCGGACCATCGTGGAGCAGCATGGCGGCACGATCGACGTCGAAAGCAAGGTGGATGCGGGAACGACCTTCGTGGTCTGGTTGCCGCGCCAGTCCGGCGATGCGGCGCTGCCGGATGACAAGGAGAAGGAGCAGGCTGCATGAGTCGGGCCAACGTGATGATCGTCGACGATGACCGGGACTTGGCCGAGAGCCTGGCCGAGCTGCTGAGATGAGCGGCTGCACCGTGACGACGGCCGCCAACGGGAGGGAGGCTGTGCTGACTCACGGCAAGCGGCGATTTCGACGTCACCTTCATGGATGTGCGCATGCCCATCATGAACGGCGTCGACAGCTTCTTCGAGATCCGCAAGCTGAAGCCCGATGCCAGGATCGTCATGATGACGGGCTTCAAGGAAGCGATCGTGGCCAAGGCCCTCGAGGCCGGCGCCGCCGGCCTGCTGAACAAGCCGTTCGCCATCGAGGCCATGCTGGCGATCGTGGACCGGCGGCTGGCGCGTCGGCGGCGATCGCCGCGTTGATCAGTCAGAATCCCGGTTGCGTCGAACATCTGCTGGTATTCGGCCAGCCGCGGGTAGGTCGCGCAGGAAAATGCTCGCCGCCAGAAGCTCGGAGGGATCGCGCGGAACGCCCAGCTCGGCGAGCGTGTTGTCGTCGATCAGCTCGTAGGTCTTCCGATTGGCGTGGTTGCTCCCGCGCTCGATCCATTTGACGCCGGTCGACGGGCGCCAGAGACGGCATCGATGAGATCGTAGGCGGCGTCCACCTCGGTGGCGGACCTTGGCGAGCACGAGGCCGCAGCACCAGCTAAGGATGCCCTCCTTGGGGCGCATGAAGCGCTACAGGCACGCCCTTCTGCTTCAACGATCGGAACGTGTCGCTCCACATCGACGTGGCAACGACATCGCCGCTGGAGACCGCCGCCTTGAGCACGGTGTCGTCCGGACCAGTAGAACTTGAGAAGCGACTTCTGACCGCGCCAGCAACGTCTCCACGCGCGCCAGATCGGCTGTCGGACATGTCGAACGGGTCAGCGACGCCGGCGACCAGGGCCGCCATCATCACGGTCTCGGTGGCGTCCTCGCCGATCGACAGCTTCCCCGGCGTACCGGTTGTCCCACAGCAGGCTGTAGGACTCTTCCCGGCGACTCCACGAGGTCGGGCGATAAGCCACCGATGTCGTGCCCCAGTCGACGGGAATGAAACAGCTGCTTGCCGTTCAACTGGCTGCCGGGGACGGTCTTGAGCCGCTCGAACAGGTCCGGCCAATTGGCCAATCGTCCAGTATCGATCGGCTGCAGAAGTCCCGCCTCGTACCAATGCCCGAAGGTGTCTGCGCAGGGATGGGCGAGATCGACGGTGAGGCCGGCCTTCAGATTCTCGAAGGCTTGCGTTCTCGTCGACGAAGGTCTGGAAGATCGGCGGCGCGCCGTGCTTCGGCGGCGAAATCGCCCACGAGATGCAGCGGGTCGAAAGCCCTCCCACGTATAGAGGACAGGCATGCCCGCCCTGCGCGTCCGCGGCGCCGGCATCAAGGCCCAGGGTCGCCACAGGATAGCCCGGTCCCAGCCAGGAGCCGTCCCAACTGCCGCCGCGAATAGCGGTGGGAAGAACCGAATCGCGCAATATCCGTTCCCTTCGCGCTGCGACGTCAGCAACGGCGGCGCGACGCCGACTGGAATTCGCAGCAGACAATACGCATGAATTAAAGCATTTTAGTGGTTAGCAGGCGGTTAAGGCGCGGAGGTAGCGTCAGCCTCTCCCGCGTGCAACGCCGCTTGGGCTTCGGCGGCGCGAACCAATTCTGGGAACCTTTGCGGCAGCGCGTTGCGTAGTCCGGCTGAGCATTGACGAGCGGCGAGGATGCAATGGGATGATCCTGCCTACTCGAGTGTAGACAAGATCGACAACGATCGAACAAGAGACCCTGGGAGGGGAAGCTGCGATGTCATCGTACAGGAATAGTGAGGGAAGACGCCACCCGGCGCGCCGCGACTTCTTGAAGCGCGGCGCCGCCGGTGCAGCGATCGCGGCGATCGTCCGGCATTGTGGGCGGAGCGGAGTGCGGCCGGCTCGAGCCGACGACGTGGCGCTCAACGTGCTCACGCCGCTGCCGCCGGATCCCGGCGCCGCCGGGCAGCCGCCAAGTTCTCCGAGGACGCATTCGCGAAGTGGCAGGCGGCCAACGGCGCGAAGGTCACCTATGACGCGGTGGCTTGGCCGGAGCTGCACGACAAGATGGCGACCAACTTCGCATCCGGCGCGCATGCCTGGGACGTCATCTACATGTCAGGCTGGGTGCCGGAGTTCTCGAGTTCACGGTACCGTTCTCCGACAAGCTGTCGCCGGATCTTGTCGCCGACCTGCCGCCGTCGAGCTTCGCTACGGTGACCTGGGACGGCAAGAAGAACGGCGTGGTGTTCACGCTCTCGCTGCTGACGTTGTTCTACAACACCGAGCAGCTGTCGGCCGCCGGCTTCAAGGAGCCACCGAAGACCTGGGACGAGCTGAAAGCGCCGCGCGAAGGAGCTGACGCGCGACGGCCGGCTACGGCTGGGCGTTGAACTACGGCGCGCCCGAGCGGCATCGGCGGCGTCGCTTCCTACTGGATGTGCTTCCTGCAGCAGGCCGGCGGCAAGCTCTACGGCGAGGACGGTCTTCCGGCGCTTCAACAACGAGGCCGGCGTGGCCAGCCTGCAGGCGCATGGTCGACCTGATGCCCTATACCGATCCGGGATCGCTGTCCTATGTCGGGATCAACGACGCCACCAACGTGCTGCTTGCCGGCAACGCCGCGATGATGATGAACTGGCCGTTCATGTGGAAGCCGGCGCAGGATCCCGGCGAACTCCAAGATCGTCGGCAAGCTCGGCGGTGCGCTGCTCCCGGCCGGTCCGGCGAGACGGCGTCGATCGACGGCACCGGACGCCTGGACCATCGCGGCGACGTCGAAGAACCAGGATCTCGCGGTCAAGCTGATCGAGTTCTATCTCGACGCCGAGGTGCAGAAGCGCCAGGTGATCGACACCGGCTGGCTGCCGATCCGTCTGTCCGTGCTCGGCCGATCCCGAGGTGCAGAAGGCGGCGCCGAACGCGGCTGCCGTGCTGGAGCAGGCGAAGCATCCCTACGACAGCTTCTGTCACGCCCGACTACACGCAGGTGACGACGGCCATCGGCGCGGAGATCCAGAAGGCGGCCGGCAGCCAGTCGGCCAAGGACGCCATCCAGGCGTCGGCCGACCAGGTGACGGCTATCGTGAAGAAGCGTTCCTGATCCCCGCTGCGATGTGGGGAAGGGGAGCCGGGAGGGGCGCGCGTCTCCGGCGTGCGCCTCGACAAGTCGGACCGGCGCGTCCGATAGGGATAGCCCGACCTTGGGAACGCTGGAGCAGCGCAGGCGGCGAGCCGGATATGCGGCATTGCGCCGGCGCTGCTCATTCTTCTATTGATTCTCGCCTATCCATCGTCGATCCTGACTGCTGTCGCTGCAGGAGCTCGCGCGCCGGCGGCGGCACGTTCGAGGGCCGGTTCATCGGACTCGTCAACTACGGCGCGCTGCTGGCGGACGCGTACTTTCCGCGCGGCGCTGTGGGCGACGGCGTACTTCACGGCGATCGAAGGTCGTGGTCGTCGTTCTGCCTGGCGCTCGGCGTGGCGCTGCTGCTCGTGCATCCGTTCGACGCTGGAGCATCTTCCGCATCGTGCTGCTGCTGCCCTGGGCGATGGCGCCGGTGGCGAACGCGGTCCTCTGGAAATGGATCCTGTCATGCCAACTACGGCATCTCTCAACACGCTATTGACGGAACACGGCCTGATCGAACGCAACGTGATCTGGCTGGGCGACGCCTTCGCGGGCGCTGCACGCCGTGCTGGCGGTCGACATCTGGAAATCGGTGCCGTTCATCGCCATCCTGCTCCTGGCGGGCTCAGAACATGCCGCCAGTCTGTACCGTGCCGCGCGCACTCGACGGCGCCAATGCCTGGCAGCAGTTCCTGCACATCACGCTGCCGCAGCTGCGGCCGACGGCACGCGGTCGCCGTGATCCTGCAGACGCTGTGGTCGCTGCGCATCTTCGACCTGATCTTCGTGCTGACCAAGGGCGGCCCGCGCGGACGGCACGGTGCTGCTCAATTTCCTGGCCTATCGCACACCTTCAACTTCCTCGATCTCGGCTACGGCGCCGCCATCGCCAACGTCATCTTCGCGGGTGAGCTTCGCGCTGGCGCTCGGCTACATCTGGCTGCTGCGGCCGGACCTGCAGAAGGCGGGAATGGAGCGATGTCTCGGCCGCCGCCTCGTCGCCTCGCCGGCCGATCCATCGTGATCGTCGGCTTGGACTGTCTTCGTTGGCGACAGCGCCGCTGGCCTGGCTGGTGATCTCCAGTCTGATGGAACAGCAGGCCCTGACGGCGACGCCGCCGGATTTCTCCGGCAGGTCTCGTTCACGCTCGCCAACTACATCGGCGTGTTTTCGCGCACGACGGCCCAGCTGGGCAGGGGCATTGCGAACTCCGTTCCTGGTGGCGCTACTCACGACGGCCGTCGCCATCGCCGTCGGCGCGCCTGCGGCCTATGCGCTGGCGCCCGGCTGCGGATATCCCGGGCGAATACGATCCTGCTGATGGTTCTCGGCACGCAGATGCTGCCGGCATCGTCATCGCCATCCCGCTCTTCATCGTCATCGAGCCATCTGGGCCTGGTGGATACGCGCGCTGGCCCTGATCATCGTCTATCTGTCCTTCAACCTGCCGATCGTGATCTGGATCCTGCGCGGCTTCTTTCCCGGCGATCCCGCCGGGGATCGAGCGGGCGGCGCGCGGTCGACGGCGCCGAGCGACTGCGCAGATCTTCCGGCTGATCATGCCTGCCGATCTCGATGCCGCCGCTGTTCGCACACCGCGCGTCTTCGCCTTCATCGTGAGTCGTGGAACGAGTCTCTTTCTTCGCGCTGATCCTGACTCGACAGAGCGCGCGACCGGCGCCGCTGGTGATCTCCCAGCTTGCCGGCCAGTACCAGACCGTGTTCGGCCAGATGATGGCGGCCGCCGGCACTCGCCATCGCACCGGTCGTGGCGCTCTTAGCCGTCCTGTTCCGGAACATGATCATGCAGGGTTTCGCCGAGGGCATGGTGAAGGGTTGAGCGCGCCATGGCCGAGGTCGAACTGCGCGCCGTCACCAAGAGTTTCGGCACGGTCGCCGTCTGCCGGGGCGTCGACCTGCAGGTCGGCGACGGGGAGTTCGTGACCTTGCTCGGGCCGTCCGGCTGCGGCAAGACGACGACGCTCAATCTCGTCGCCGGGCTGGAGGATGCGAGCGCCGGCGACATCCTGATCGGTGGGCGGCGGGTCAACGATCTGACGCCGTTCGAGCGGGACGTCGCCATGGTGTTCCAGAACTACGCGCTCTATCCGCATATGACGGTGGCCGAGAACATACGGCTTCACGCTGCAGCTGCGCGGCATCGCGCCGCGCGAAGCATGCGCCAGCGGGTGGCGGCAGTGGCGGGATCGCTGGAGCTGGCGCCACGTGCTCGACCGGCTGCCGGCGCAGCTGTCCGGCGGCCAGCAGCAGCGGGTGGCGACTCGGGCGCGCCATCATCCGCGAGCCGAAGGTCTTTCTGTTCGACGAGCCGTTTCTCGAATCTCGATAGCCGGTCCTGCGCATCAAGATGCGCGCAGAAGTGAAGCGAACTGCACCAGCGCGCTGGGCGTCACCTCGATCTTCGTGACCCATGACCAGGAGGAGGCGCTGATCGTTTCGACCGCGCTCGCGGCATGCGAGAAGGCCGCGCATCGAGCAGTTCGGGACGCCGGCGAGGTATGTACACGCGACCGGTGTCGAAGTACGTCGCGCGCTTTCATCGGCAGCCCGCCGCTCGAGTTCCGTGGGACGGGTCGAGGACGAGGGTGGCATGCCCGTCTTTCGCGTCGGCGCGGCCGCTCTCGTTGTCGCTGAAGACCGCGGAGAGACTCGTGCAGGCGGCACAGAACTACGCGCTGGGCGTGCGGCCGGAACATGTCCTGCTGGGCCGTCCGGCATTCGCGCCATCGGCGCGGTTGGTCCAGCCGGTCGGCCCGGCGACGTTCGTCACGCTGTCCTGGGGAGGCGGTGAGCTGACGGCGCGCGCGCCGGGCATGGCGGCGTTCGCGGCCGGCAGCATCGTGCATTTCGGGTGGACAGTGAGGAGCATCTGATGTTCTTCGATGACCATCGGGGCCGGCGCATGGCGATGGAATGAGTGGAAAAGAGGGGTAGGGACGTCCGATGAGCATGCTGTTTCCCGTGAAATATGGCGCCGCCATCGCCAGCGATGTCGGCCGCATCCTGTCGCCGGCGATCGTGGTGACCCAGCCCGAGCCGTGGGAGGCGCTTGCGCGGCCGCTTCGGCGGGACGCCGGCGGCGCTGGTCGTCGGCCGACAGCCTGGAGCGCGCAGCATCTGGAGAAGCTCGCCGAGGACTTGCCGAGCGACGTGTCCTGCGTCGTCGGCATCGGCGGCGGCACGGCCATGGACACGGCCAAGTGGCTGCACTGGCGCAAGAAGCTGAAGCTGTTCCAGATCCGGAGCCTGCCGTCGGTCAATGCCTGCTTCACGCACATGACGGCGATCCGCGAAGGCGACGGCGTGCGCTACTACGGCGACGCCATTCCCGAGATGGTGTTCGTCGACTACGACCTCATGAAGTCGGCGCCGGCTTATCTGCTGCGCGGCGGCATCGGCGACGTCCTGTCCTGCCACACCGGCCGCTGGGACTGGGAGTATGCCACCAAGCGCGGGCACATACGCCGGCCTGGGACGACTTCGCGGCCAGCGAATCTCTGCGCTTCATCAGGGAGCTGCGCGAACTGGCGCCGGGCCTCTACAAGGGCGAGAACGAGGCGATCAAGCGCCTGATGGAACTGCATCGGATCATCGGCAAATACTGCGACGACTACGGCCATTCGCGCTTCGAGGAAGGCTCGGAGCATTTCTTCGCCTACACCTTCGAGCATGTGACCGGGCGCACGCTGATGCATGGCGAACTCGTCGCCCTCGGCGTTCTCATCATGTCGACCCTGCAGGGCAACATGCCGGAGCTGGCCCGCGAAATCGTGCGCGAGGCCGGCGTCCGGCACCGCCCGGCGAGCTCGACTTCAAGATGGAGGAGATCGAGCGCACGCTGCTGGCACTGCCGGAATTCGTGAAGCGCGAGAAGCTCTGGTACTCGATCGCCAACGATCTCACGGTCGGCGACAAGGAAGCTGGCTGCTCGCGCGCAAGGCGCTGAACTTCTGAGGCCTGGTCCGGCATGAGTGCGCCAACGCGTCCGCTCGGCATCATCGCGGCCCTCTCGGAGGAGGTGCGCCATCTCGGCAATGCCCTGGCGGTCGACGACAAGATCGTGCGCGGCAGCTATTCCTTCCGCCAGGGCCGGCTCGACGACGTGCCGGTGGTGCTGGTCGAGAGCCGGCATCGGCAAGGTCAACACGGCGCTGGTGGCGACGCTGCTGCTCGACCATTTCGGCTGCCGCAGCGTGCTGCTCACCGGCGTCGCCGGCGGCATCGATCCCGCGCTCGGCATCGGCGACGTCGTGATCGCCGATCGCCTCATCCAGCACGACTACGGCGCCATCATCGCCGGCGAGATCAACCCCTTTCCGGCCGGGCGTTCCGCCGATCGGGGAATCGCGCGAGCGACTCGGCTTCGATCTCGCCCCGACATTCGGCAGCGGCTGCGGGATCGCCTCGCCGGCTTCACTCTGCCGCCGCCGCCAGCGGCCGTGACCGGCGGCACGCCGCGCCAGCCGACAATCCGATCCGGCACGATCATCTCAGGCGATCAGTTCATCAACTGCGAGACGACGCGCCAGCGGCTCTTCGACCGCTTCCAGGCCCAGGCGGTGGAAATGGAGGGCGCCGCCGTGGCGCAGGTTGCCGTCCAATTCAACGCGCCTTGCATCGTGGTCCGCTGCCTCAGCGATCTCGCCGGCGGCGAGAGCCATCTCGACTTTCCTGCCTTCCTCGCCGCCACCGCGGAGTCGGCGGCGCAGGTTCTGCGTCGGATCGTGCCAGCGTTGTGAGCCCTGGGGCGACCGGCCAGTCGCCCCCTGATCAGGTTCACCTAACCCTTCACGCACAGCACCTGCTTCAGCGTGTGCACGACCTCCACGAGGTCGCTCTGGGCGGCCATCACCGCGTCGATATCCTTGTAGGCCGCCGGCGTCTGCGTCGATGACGCCGGTGTCCTTGCGGCACCCTCGACGCCTCCGTGGCCCGCGCCATGGTCCTCGACCGTGAAGCGACGCTTGGCTGCAGACGTCAAGCAGATCCGGCCTTCGTCGATCCCGGCGAGGGATCGGTGAGTGCCCGCTGAAAGCTCGTCACTCTCTGCTGCAGCTCGACGGCCGCATAGGGCTCCGGCGGCACGGTGCCTCCAGACGGCTTTCGGCCATGCGGGATCGTCGGTGAAGCGAGCGATGACGTGCACATGCAACTGCGGCACGACGTTGCCGAGCGCGGCGATATTGATCTTGTGAGGCTGGACGAGCTGCGGTCAGGGTCCGGCTCGCGCGCACGATCTCCGCCGTCAGCACGCGCTGATCGGTCTCCTGAAGCTCGTGGATCTCGCGGATCTCGGGCCGGCGCGGGACCAGGACCAGCCATGGCCAATGCCGCACGTTCATCAGCAGGACGATCGAGAGCGGCCAGCGCGTCAACTCGATCGTATCGGCCCTGAGCCGTTCATGTAGGCTGAATTTTGCCATTGCGGTCGCCCTGGTCGTCGGTCGAACTAGAACATCACTATCGCGGCGTGAGCGCCGATGGAAGAGGGGAGCGCAATGCGGGTTCGCACCGGTACGCCCAGTCATTCAAATCTCGGCCGCGTGGGGCCGCAAGCAACGGCGTATTCGCAGAAGCTGGACGCGATCGCTATCGAAACGCGATCTCGATTGGTCCTGCCGTCAGGTTCACGCCGCCGGGTCGTTCGGCGGGTCGCTGTTCCGGCACTGCGGCGCTGCCTGATTGTGCCGTGGTGGGTGACGGGCGACGCTGTCCAGCCGATTCACATGGCGGACTGGCGGACGGCTTATCGAGACCGAGGCCGCGCGACGGATTGACGTCGTCGCCGAGCAATGCTTCGCGATATCCTCGCAGCCTGAGACGGTGGCTCGGCTATGCGCCGGCTGAAACGCGCCGCCGGTCGCGGGGCGCGCGTTGCCGATCGGTTCGGCGGCTCGGGATCGACGACCTCGCGACGATGCTGTTGGCTGGCAATGCGGACCCGCGTCTTTCATGGCCGCCACCGGTATCGCGCCCGCTCTCGATGCACTGGCCAACGAGCCGGCGCATGTCCAGGACCGCTGGCATGCGCGGCTCTATTTCCTGCGGCCGTTGCTGCGGCTCACCCTCGGACTGTTCTGGCTCTGCACCGGTTGGCCACTCTGGCGCTGTGGCCGTATGCCGACAGCCTGGTGGTAATGCCCGCCGAACTCCGGCATACCAGGCTCGCTGCGGCCTGTGGCATTCCATGTCGGTTGGGCGTTTGACGTCGCGCTCGGGTTGAGCGGTCTTGTTGCGCTATCGCATTGCGCTGGTCGAGGCATCATGATCGCCGCGACCGCGGTCTATCTGTGATCTTTCTCAGCATCGGCCGACCCTGGGAATGGATCCATCCGATAACGCCGCTCACGATCTGCATCCCCTCATGGCGGCGACGCTCGTCGATGATCGCGACCGACGACGATCGATGATGCTCTACGAGATCGTCAAGACTGTCCACATCTTGTCGGCGACGGTCCTGTTGGGAATCGGGCTGGGCACGGCATGGTTCATGTGGCGAGCGGACTGCTCCGGGATGCCGCCGCCGTCGCTGCGACCTGCGCGAAACGTCGTCCTTGCCGACTGGCTATTCACGACGCCCGCGATCATCTCTGCAGCCGCTAACGGGCTTGTGGTTGATCTTCCTGGGCGGATATTCGTCGGCGGAGACTTGGCTATTGTGGACGTATGGCCTCGTACTTGTTGGCGGGTGCGTGTTGGTTGCCGGTCGTCTGGCTACAGATCAGGATGCGCGATCTTGCCACCATGGCGGTTGCGAACGGCGCGCCGCTTTCGGCGCGCTATCGACGCTATGCGCGTCTCTGGTTCGCGCTCGGCTGGCCTGCCTTCATCGCCGTCATTCTCATCGTCTATCTCATGGTTGCGAAATACTGAAATCATGGCGCATCCGCAGGAATGGCTGAAGGTCACGTCCACGGGCCTCTATTGCGCGCCCGGCGATTTCTACATCGATCCGGCGCTGCCGGTGGAGCGCGCCGTCGTCACTCCACGGCCATTCCGATCACGCGCGTCCCGGCCATAGGCAGGTGCTGGCGACGGCCGGTACTCTCACCATCATGGGCGCCCGCTTCGGCGCCGAGGCGGCAACGCGGACCCAGGCCGCAGCCTATGGCGAGAGCGTTCGCATCGGGGAGGTATCGGTGCGGCTCGCGCCGGCGGGCCATGTGCTCGGCAGCGCGCAGGTCGTGCTGGAGCACGGCGGCAGCCGCGTCGTCATATCCGGCGACTACAAGCGGCGACCGGATCCGACCTGCGCGCCGTTCGAGCCGGTGCGCTGCGATGTCTTCGTCACCGAGGCGACTTTCGGCCTGCCGGTGTTTCGCCATCCGCCGGATGACGGCGAGATCGACCGCCTGCTCAACTCGCTGCGGCTGTTTCCCGAGCGCTGCCACGTCGTCGGCGTTTATGCGCTCGGCAAGTGCCAGCGGGTGATCGCGATCCTGCGGCGCGCCGGCTACGGCGCGCCGATCTATCTCCATGGCGCATTGCAGGAACCGTGCGATCTCTACCGCGCGCAGGGCATCGAACTTCGGCGACCTCCGGCCGGCGACGACGGCCGCGGCGCAGCGAGCTGGCCGACAGATCGTGCTGGCGCCGCCCTCGGCCATGGCCGATCGCTGGGCGCGGCGGCTGCCCGATCCGGTGGTCGCCATGGCCAGCGGCTGGATGCGCGTGCGCGCCGCGCGCGCCAGCGCGGCGTCGAGCTGCCCCTGGTGATCTCCGACCACGCCGACTGGGACGAGCTGACGCGCACCTTCGACGATGTCGGCGCGCCTGAGATCTGGGTAACGCACGGACGCGAGGAGGCGCTGATCCACTATGCGACGGGGAAGGCTTCCGCGCCCGCGCGCTGTCGCTCGTCGGCCGCGAGGAGGAAGGCCAATGAAACGCGAGGCGGTCACGGCCGTGCGGATCCGCCCAGGCACCGAAGCGGATATCGCTGAGATCATTCGCCTCTCCGATGCGATCTGGCGCCATAGCGTTGCAAAGATGCTGGGCATCGACCTGCATCACTGGCCGGCGATCGCCGGCATCATGCATGCCGAATTGATTCCGATCGCGCGCGCAATACTGGTGGCGGCGCGCGGATCGGACGTCGTCGGGTATTCCTATCGCGACAGCGCGATGATCGAGGATCTCTGGGTCGATCCGGCGTTCCAGGGTACAGGCGTTGGCCCGCAGTTGTTGCGAGCGCAGGTCGAGGCGATTGCCGCCAGCGGCTATCGGACGGCGTCGCTCGAATGTCTCGAGGCGAATGTCCACGCCCGGCGCTTCTATGAGCGGGAAGGCTGGCGTCCGGTCTATCGCTACTCGCGCCCATCGCCGCTGTTCCACCGGGACATTCCGCGCATCCGCTTCGAGTACGACGTCTGGCGGCCCGGGCGATCGTGAAGGCATTCGCGGCGCTCCTGGATCGGCTCGCCTACACGCCGTCGCGCCTCGGCAAGCTGCGCCTGCTCACTGACTACTTCGCCAATACGCCTGACCCGGCGCGCGGCCACGCGCTGGCGGCCCTGACGGGCGGCTTGACGCTCGATGCTGCCAAGCCGGCGGCGATTCTGTGCCCTGGTGGCGACCCGCGTCGATCCGACCTTGTTCGAGTGGTCCTACGACTATGTCGGCGATCTCGCGGAGACCGTGGCGCTGATCTGGCCGGAGCGGCCGGGCGCGAATCGGCCGCCCGATCTCGCCGCTGTGATCGAACGACTGGCGACGGCCGGCCGGGCCGAGGTGCCGGGGCTCCTGGCCGGTTGGCTCGACGCCCTCGATGCCGACGGCCGCTGGGCCCTGCTCAAGCTGATCACGGGAGCGTTGCGCGTCGGCGTCTCGGCGCGGCTCGCGAAGGCAGCGCTGGCGGAATGGAGCGGCGTCGACGTGGCCGAGGTGGAAGAAGTCTGGCATGGCCTGACGCCGCCCTATCTGCCGCTCTTCGGCTGGCTCGAAGGGCGGGCGCCGCGGCCGGACGTTTCGGCGCTGGCGATCTTCCGCCCGCTCATGCTGGCCAATCCCCTGGAGGACGGCGATCTCGGCGCGCTCGATCCCACCGCCTACAGCGCGGAGTGAAATGGGACGGTATCCGCGTGCAGGTCATCGGCTCGCTGCTTGGCGAACGGCGCCTGTTCTCGCGCGCGGGCGATGATATCGGGGCTTCGTTTCCGGACGTGCTGGCCACGCTCACGTTCGATGCGGTGGTCGATGGCGAACTGCTGGTGCGGCGCGGCGAGGAGGTGGCGCCGTTCAACGATCTGCAGCAGCGGCTCAACCGCAAGAGCGTCAGCGCGAAGCTGATGGCGCAGTATCCGGCGTTCCTGCGCCTCTACGATATCCTGTTCGAAAACGGCGAGGACTTGCGGTCCTTGCCGTTCGCGCAGCGACGGGGGCGGCTCGAGGCCTGGCACGCCGCCGTTCGGCCGCAGGGCGCCGACCTTTCGCCGCTGGTGCCGTTTGCCCGCTGGGATGAACTGGCGGCGCTGCGCGACGGCGCGCGGGCCGCGGGTATCGAAGGGCTGATGCTGAAGCGCAAGGACAGCCTCTATGTGGCGGGCCGGCCGAAGGGGCCCTGGTTCAAGTGGAAGCGCGGCGCGCTGACCGCCGACCTCGTGCTCATGTATGCCCAGCGCGGCCACGGCAAGCGCTCGTCTTTCTATTCCGACTACACCTTCGGCGCCTGGCGGGCAGGATCCGATGGGGGGACCGAACTGGTGCCGGTCGGCAAGGCGTATTTCGGCTTTACCGACGAGGAGCTGCGGCAACTCGACAAGTGGATCCGCGACAACACCGTGGACAGCTTCGGACCCGTGCGGGAGGTGCGCCCGGCCCTCGTCCTGGAGGTCGCCTTCGACAGCATCCATCGCTCGAACCGCCACAAGTCGGGCGTCGCCATGCGCTTCCCCGCATCCACCGCATCCGCTGGGACAAGCCCCGGCGGAGGCGGACTGGGTTGACAGCCTGGCCGCCCTGGTCGCGGACTGACGGGGCATGCCCGGTGTCATCTAGAGTAACGAATTGATACCTGCGCGAGGTCTGGCGCTATAAGGTCGGACAGGGGAGGCGATTGGCATCATGGAACGACGCCACGATACGCTGGATGGCATTGAAATTCTTGGCGGCCTCACGGCCGAGGCACGGCGTGTTCTGGCCGGGCGCTGCACGTGGCGCGATTTCAAGCCGCACCAGCAGATCCTCGGGCACCAGGAGGATACTCGCACGGTCTTGTTTCTCACGGCCGGCAAGGCCCACGCCACGATCTTCTCCGAGAGCGGCAGGCAGGTGACGTTCCGCGACATCAATAGCGGCGAAATGTTCGGGAGTTCGCCGCCATCGACGGCAAGCCGCGCACCGCCACCGTCGAGGCCGTGACGCGCTGCACCGTGGCCACGATGTCGCCCGATCTGTTCTGGGAGATGTTGCGCACTGAGTCCGCCGTCATGGCTGCCGTGCTGAAGCGGCTGACACGCCAGTTGCGCGTGTTGTCGGAAAAGGTATTCGAGTCCGCGACCTTGCCCGTCGGCAAGCGGATCGTGGCCGAACTTCTGCGCCTGGCCGAGCCCTTGAAGACCGAGGCCGGCAACGCCGTGTTTGTTTCCCGCGCCGACCAATACCGATATCGCCTCCCGCGTGGCCACCACGCGGGAGACCGTCAACCGCGAGCTTCGCGCGCTGATCGACGCCGGCATCATCGAGAAACATGGCCGCACGCTCGTGATCCCCGACGTCGAGAAGCTTCGTCGCCTGGTCGTCGAGCCGGCGGAAGAGTGATCGCCCGTCGGCCTGCGGAGTGCGCCCGATGCTTGCAGAGATGCCAGCCGAGGATTGACGGTTTGCGCGCCATTCCTGGTTCTGACGCTGGCGCGGCGCCCTGGACCCGCGCGCGCGTAGGCTACGAACCGCGCCGCGGGAGCCGGGTCATGGTCGAGATCGCAAGCTACGAGTACATCATCATCGGCGCCGGGTCGGCGGGTTGTGTGCTGGCCTACCGCCTGGGCGAGCGGCCGGAGAACAACATCCTGGTGCTGGAGGCCGGCGGCGGGATCACTTCTGGAATTGGAAGATCCACATGCCGGCGGCGTTCGCCTATCCGCTCGCCGACGACAAGGTGAACTGGGCCTACCATACTGAGCCCGAGCCATTCATGGACGGCCGCAGCATGTACTGCCCGCGCGGGCGGCGTCATCGGCGGTTCGTCCTCGATCAACGGCATGTGCTACATCCGAGGCCACGCCCGCGACTACGACAGCTGGGCCCAGGCCGGCCTGCGCAGTTGGTCCTACGCCGAAATCCTGCCCTATTTTCGCCGGGCCGAGAATCCGCGAGCTCGGCGGCGACGATATCACGGCGCCAACGGCCCCACCTGCACGTCGCGCACGGTAAGACGCGGAACCCTACGCTTTACGCGGCGTGGCTCGAGGCCGGGAAGCAGGCGGGCTATCCGCCGACGTCCGACCTCAACGGCTACCAGCAGGAAGGGCTGGGGCCGATGGAGATGACCACCCATCGCGGCCGGCGTTGGAGCGCGGCCAAGGCGCTATCTGCGACCCGCGGTCGCGCGCTGGCAGCGTGCGAAGTGCAATCGCGCGCCCTGACGCTGCGCATCCTGTTCGAGGGCAAGCGCGCCGTCGGCATCGAGTACGCCCAGGGCGGTCGCGTGAAGCAGGCGCGTGCGCCTGCGCGAAGTGATCGTCAGCCGGCGGCGTCCATCAATTCGCCGCAGATCCTGATGCTCTCGGGCATCGGGCCGGCAGACCATCTGCGCCAGCACGGCATTGCCGTGGTGCAGGATCTGCCTGGCGTCGGACAGAACCTGCAGGACCACATCGAGACCTACGTGCAGCACCGCTGCCTGCAGCCGATCACGCTCTATCCGGTGTTGAAGAACCCCTGCGCCAGCTATTGGTCGGCATCGAGTGGACCTTCTTCGGCACCGGTCTCGGCGCCACCAACCATTTCGAGGCCGGCGGCTTCATCCGCAGCCATGCAGGCGTCGAGCATCCGGACCTGCAGTATCATTTCCTGCCGATCGCGGCGCAGCTATGACGGCAGCTCGTCCCGAGCCCGGCCACGGCTTCAGGCCCATGTCGGTCCGATGCGGCCGACCAGCCGCGGCTCGGTGACGCTCCGATCCGCCGATCCGCGGCAGGCGCCCGCGATCCGCTTCAACTACCTGCAGACCGAGCAGGATCGTCTCGAATTCCGCACGGGCATCAAGCTGACGCGCGAGATCTTCGCGCAGAGGGCCTTCGATCCCTTTCGCGGGCCGGAGCTGGCGCCCGGCCCCGACGTCAAGACCGACGCCGAGATCGACGCCCATCTGCGCCGCAAGGCCGAGAGCGCCTATCATCCCTCCTGCACCTGCAAGATGGGCTTGGCCACCGACCCGATGGCCGTGGTCGACGATGCCGGCCGCGTCCACGGCCGTCGAGGGCCTGCGCGTCATCGACGCTTCGATCATGCCGAACGTGGTGAGCGGCAATCTGAATGCGCCGACCATCATGCTGGCGGAGAGGTTATCGGACTCGATTCTGGAGAAGGCTGCTCCTGCCGCGCTCCGACGCCAAGGTCTATATCGCGCCCAACTGGGAGACGAGCCAGCGCTGACCTGGTCTCAGTTCTCCGCCGCCACTCTGACCAGCAACTCCTCGGCCTTGGCGTCGCCGGCGGCGGCCTGTTTGCTTCAGCCACGCCAGGATATCGGCATCCGGCTTGTAGTTGGCGCGCTGCACATCGATCTCGATGGCCTCCAGGAGCCGCTCGCCCGCCGCGCCCTCGCCCTGGCGGGCCGCCTGGAACAGCCACTTCTCGGCTTCGAACGGTTCGCGCGCATACTCGGGAAAGAAGCCGAGCACTTGACCGAGAGGTCCTGCGCCGGCGCGAAGCGCTTGTTCGGCGGAGCTGCGATACCACGTCGCCACCTCCGCCAGATCAGCGGGCCTGGCTCCGAAGGTCCGCAAGACCTTTGTCCCGCTCGCCCATCCAGGTATTGCGCCGTGGCCGAACCGCCCGTTGCCTTGGCCGCCAGCCAACGGTCGAGGTCAGGAATCATCGCTGTGGCTGTTTTCCGGAACATCTGAGCTCGCCTCGCAGGTAGGCCTGTTGATAAGAGGCTTCGATAGAGGCTGACCGGATCGAGGCGAGCGCCTTGCGATCGCCGCCATCCGACGCTGTCACCAAGCGATCGAAGACTTTGCGCAGATCCTCGACCGTCAGCTGTGCCGGCGCGGCGCTGTCGGCGGATGGCGGCGTCGCGGCATCGTTCTGCGCGAGCACCGCCTGAACGGGGAACCGAGGCAGCAGAAGAGAGAGCGCCAGCCACTTGGCGTGCGAGAGACTGCCCTTGCGCGGTCATGGTCGGCGCTCGGCTACGCCGGCACCTTCATGCCGCGCTGCACCGCCGGACGCGCCGACATGGTCGCGATCCAGCGGATCAGATTTCGGAGCTCGCCATGCTGCTCGATCAGTTCGCGGCGGAACGCAACGGTCCGGAGTAAGAGCGCAACGTCGGCGATCGAGTTCGCCGGCCAGGAACTCGGATTCGCCCAGGCGGCGGTCGGCGTTACGCAGCTGGTTGATCAGGCGCTGCTCGAACAGCTTGCGGGTCGAGGTCGTGACTTCCGGGATCGTTCCAACCACGAAGAGGATGCCGCTCGCGGGCGCGACATCGCTCATCGCCTGCAGGAACCACTGCTGCGCCGCGGCGCGCTTCAGCGGCTCGCGCGGCATCAGCTTGTTCGTCTTGTCGACGAGATAGAGGATGATCGCGCCCGACTGCGCCACGACCAGTGGCTTTGCCGCCGGAGCCAGATCGGGATCGATCAACGCGGGGATCTGCCCGGATGGGTTGATCTTCAGGTAGTTCGGCGTCTTCTGCTCGCCTTTCTCAAGGTCGATCTTGATGGCCTTATAGGGAATGCCGCATTCCTCCAGCATGATCGAGGCGCGCTGGCCGTTGCTGGTGGCATATGTATAGAGTTCGATCATCGCGATGTTCTCCGTGGGCGTCCCACCCTTGCGATCCGGGCGTTGTTTTAGCCGCTTTGGCTCCCGCATCCTGACCAGACGTATCCTCCGGCCAGCCGGAGGCTTACGCGAGGTGCGAGCGTGGACGAAGACGAGGTGGAGCGGCACGCCATCATGGGCGGATTCCTCGGCGGCGGTCGGCCAGACCTCCACCAATTCCCCATCCACGGCAAGCCTGCAGCGCCACGGCCCTTCGGCGGCGTGCAGGAACAGCACGTAGCCTTCGGCCGGCTGCCGATCGACCAGATCGCGCAGGCAGTCGATGACGGCGTCCCAGTTCATGCCGAAATAGTCGGGGAACCGCATGGCATCGGCGATGCCGCGCAGCGAGGTCTTCGCGCGTGCGGATCGGCTTGCCGTCGAGGTCGAACGCGGCGATGCCTGCGCTCTCCAACGCCGTCCGCAGCTGCGGCGTGACGTCGGCCGGGGCGGCGTAGTGCAGGCAACGCCAGGTGACGCGGGCGAGGTCCGTCAGTTCGGAGCATGGGCGGGTTCAGTTCAGCCGGATGAAGGTCTGGTAGTGATCGCGCGTGTAGTAGATCTCGCCGGCATGGCCGTTCACGATGCGGCGGGCGCCGCGAATCCGGCGAGCCCGCGGTCTCCACCGTATATTCGCGATAGTAGCCCGCGCTCTGCAGCGGGAGGCGGCGCCTCGCGATTGGTGAACTCGCTGCCGTCCTTGCCGTAGGGAGAGGGGCCGCCAGCCTTGAGCAGCGCCAGCGTGGCGTCGATTGCCTGACGTTCGTCGGCTGGAAACTGCGTCAGGTCGGCGGCCGCGGTCTGGCCGCTCTGATGGAACGGAGGCGAACGTCCGGCCGGCAACCAGCGCTGGCCGATCGCCAGGGCCATCAGGGCGGCGAGGACCAAGCCCAGCGGCGGAGTTCGTCGCTTCATGTTTGTGCAGGCCAGCATGGCCGGCTAGCTTTTGGATCGACCTGATTGCTGACGGGCGCGCCGGTGACACCAGCCATTCGCGCCGTCCTCTTCGACAAGGACGGCACCCTGATCGATTTCCGCGCCACCTGGCTGCCGGCCTACGAGGCGATCGTGCGGCGGCTGGTCGACTCCGACGAGGTGAGCCGCGGACCGGCTGCTGGCGGCCGGCGGCTGCGATCGGCGCCAGCGGACGGATCGATCCGTCCTCTGTGCTGGCAGCCGGCACCAACATCGGGATTGCCGCGCTGTGGGCGGGGCTCATGGGAGCATGACGATGTGGCGGCGCTGGCGAGGCAGGGTCAACCTGGAGTTCATGCAGCACGCGGAGACCTCCCTGGTGCCTGTGACCGATCTACCGGTTCTGTTTGGGGGCTGCGGGAGCGAGGGCCTCGGCCTGGAGGCGTCGCCACCAACGACAGCGAGGCGGCATTGGTGGCGCAGATCGAGCGCCTGCAGATCGGCGGAACTCATCGACTTCTTCTGCGGCTACGACAGCGGGCCACGGCGCCAAGCCAGGGCCGGGAGATGATCGGAGCCTTCGCCCGCGCCCTGGGATTAGCCGGCGGCGGCCATCTGCCGTGGTCGGCGACAGCCTGCACGACCTGGACATGGCGCGCGCCAGCGGCGCCGGTCTCACCATCGGCGTCGCTCACCGGCGCCAGCCCGCGCGCGAGACCTCTGGCGCCGCATGCGGACCATGTGGTCGCCAGCATTGCCGAGATCGGTTCGCTGCTGGCTTGATCCGGGATAGGAACGCAGTCCGCGGCTTTCAACGGTCGAGCGCGACCAGATGTCCTTCGCCAGCGCGGTGATCTCGTCGCTGGCGGTGCTGGCTGGGGCGGGTCTCCAGGACGGTGAGGCCGGAGGCCATGGGATCGGCGAAGAGCGACGCGGTTGCCGACGGTACTCTTGCAGACGCGCACCTGATACTCGCCGAGGCGGGTGATCATGGTCTCCGTCAGGAGAGCGCGGGCGGGGACGCGGTTCAGCACCAGCAGGACCGGGCGCTTCTCCTTCGACGGCCAGATCGAGGGTCAGGCGCGTGGCCCAGAGGTCGAGCGGGCTCGGCTGCACCGGCACCAGCACGAGGTCGGCGGCGCGCATGGCGACGCGGGCGTCGGTCTCGGCATGGGGCGGGCAGTCGATGATGACGACGTCGTTGGCGGCGCGGCGCGTCTCGACCTCGGCGGCCGTGCGCCAGCCGCCGATGCTGGCGACAGTGAGGCGGCCGCTCATCGGTGCCGTTGAGGGTCTGCTTCCGGGCGGCGAACCAGGCGGCGAGGCTGCCTTGGGGATCGGTGTCGAGCAGCGCGACGCTGCGGCCGGTCTGACTCCAGGCGACGGCCAGCTGCGCCGCCAGCGTCGTCTTGCCGACGCCGCCCTTCTGTTGCGCGATCGCGAACACGCGGGCTGTCATGGCGGGAGACAGTAGCGACGATTCGGCCGTCGCGATACCGATTCGTGCGGATCAGGCCTCGGACGCTTGGGCCTCGCCGCGGCGGCGGGAGCGGCGGCGCGTGGCGGCGGCATCGAGCGCGCGCGCCGTGGGCGCGCCATGGCCGCAGAGCTGGTGCTCGGCGCCGGCCGAGATCTTGCCGAGCTGGGCGGTGATCGCCTCGAGGCTCGGCACCGCGCCCGGCTGATAGCCTTCGAGGCGCGGCGCGGATGGCGGCGAGATGGCCGGGCGTGGTGCCGCAGCAGCCGCCGATGATGCGCGCACCCGCAGTCGCGAGCGAGGCGGGCATAGATCGCCATCTGCTCGGGCGTGCCGTCATACTGGATCTTGTCGTCGACGAAGTGCGGCACGCCGCAATTGCCCTTGGCGACGATGACGTCGTCGGGGCCGAACATGCTGGCCATGCTCGCGAGCGTCGCCACGAGTTCGGCCGGGCCGACGCCGCAATTGGCGCCGTAGGCGAGCGGGCGCGGCTGCAGCTGCTCGCGGCAGAGGATGGCGACCTCGGCCGGTGTCACGCCCATCATGGTGCGGCCGTTGGTATCGAAGGTGAGGGTGCAGACGATGGGCAGGCCGGTTCCGCCGGCGCCCTCGACGGCGGCCGTGAGCTCGTCCTTCGACGACATGGTCTCAATCCAGATGACGTCGGCGCCGCCCTTGGCGAGCGCGTGGGCCTGCTCGGCGAAGGCGGCGGCGCCCTCGGCGATGGTGAGGGGCCCGAGCGGCTCGAACAGCTCGCCGGTGGGGCCGATGTCGCCGGCGACCACGATCTCGCGGCCGCGGCGGGCGCCCTCGTCGTCGGCGACGCGCGCGGGCGATGCGCGGCGGCCAGTTCGTTCAGCTCGGCGACGCGGTTCTCGGCCTTGTGCAGCTTCAGGCGATAGCGCGAGCCGCCGAAGCTGTTGGTGAGGATGATGTCGGCGCCGGCGGCGATCATTGAGCGATGGAGGGACTCGATGCGGTCGACGTGATCGACGTTCCACAGCTCCGGGCGCGTCGCCGGAGAGCAGGCCCATGTCGAACAGGTTGGTGCCGGTGGCGCCATCGGCCAGCAGGAAGGGACGCTCCGAGCAGGCGGGCGAGGCGGTTTGATTGCGAGGCCGACATGCGCGGTGAACCTAGGCTCGCTGGGCTCCGGAAGGGCAAGAGGCGGGCGAGGGGCAGGGGATGGGTGGTTCATGGCGTGGGAAGGGGTCGACTCGCGAGAACTCGAAATTCAAGGCTATCGTAAAATGCGTTAAGTATGTCAAAGACTGCGCGGTTGCAATACGTCATAATACGTATGGCTGATGCGAAATTGTCTGTATTGACAAGGCGCTTGTTCTACTTCGCTGCCTCTGCATTTCTGCGTTGACAGGCATATGTGTTATACCGTATGTTCATGTAATGTTCAAGCGCAATATGCGCCGGCAGTCGGGAGGTAAGCATCATATGGATCAGGCAGATAGCGTCGCGCCGACGGCCGCCGCCCCGGCGCCGGTGGGACCGCAACCGAAGCCGCCGGCGGTCGGCGGGCAGCGGTCGCCGCAGGCGGTCTTGGGGATCAAGAGCGACTTGCTCGCCGGACGCCTGGCGGAGCAGGCGGCGACCACCCAGCGGCTGCCGACCGAGGACGCCAAGTCGTACCTGGAGTTGGGGGCCGCGGCCGTCGCCGCTCTCGGCGAGCTGGCGCCCGCGAATGCCATCGAGGCGATGTTGGCGACGCAGATGGTGGCGTCGCACAACGCCAGCCTCGATCTCCTGCGCCTCGCCGTGCAGGAGCGGCCAGGACTGGACCGCACTCGTCGAGGCAGCGCACGCGGCAATATGCGCGGGTCTCCGACGTTTTCCTGCAGCCAACTCGACCGCTTCCAGCGCCAGCGTGGCCGCCAGCGGCAGACCATCCCGCATCGAGCATGTGCGGGTGGTGGAGGACGGCAAGGGTGACGGTGCGCCAGGAGGAGGAGCGGGTGCGGTGACGGCGGCGACGGAGGAGGCGACGGCGACTGGGGGACGGGCGGAGGCGGCCGGCAGCGGCGCCCGCCTGCGGCGCCCGCCTGCGCACCGGCGGCACCTGCCTGCTGCCACCCGCCGCCGGCAAGCGCCGCTGCTTCCAGCATGGCGGCGCGCGCGGCATGGGCGCGCCCGCGGGCAACCGGAACAACTGGCGGGACGGGTTCTACAGCCGGGCGATGAAGGCGGAGCGGCGGTGGATCGACGGGCTCATACGGCGGTGCTTTGCGAGACGCTGCGGGAGATCGATGGGCAGTGATTTGATTGGCAGCCCCTGAAGGTGTGCGATCCAACAGTCGTGCAATTCATTGTCGACGTCGGCTTGGTGCCGCCAGCGGAAGAGATCGACCTAGTCACCAACATGCGAGGTTTGCCTGAAATCTTGCTGCGCTGGCATTGCCCCGTGACTAGAATTCCCCTGCCTTGCCGTCTGAGTGCCGCCGGCAATTCGGGAGACTGGGGTCATGAGCCGTACAGCAGACTATGTTCTCGGACATTCCGACTTCGAGATCGAGCGCCTTCGGATCAAGCTGCTGTCCTCTCGCCGATATCACCCGCCGATTAATTCGCGAATGCAATATCCAGTCGGGCATGAGGGTCCTGGATATCGGCTGTGGAGCAGGCGATGTGTGTCGATGCTACTTGCGGAAGCGGTCGGCCCGTCTGGTCTTGTCGTCGCTATTGATCGCGAGGCCCGCGCGGTCGAGACCGCTCGCTCCCGGGCAAAGGCCGCGGGACACCGCAACATCGAAGCCCTCGTGGCGACCGACGATGACATCCGGTTGCCGACCGTTCGATGCCGCGGTGGGCCGCTATGTACTTCCTCATCATGCGATCCCGCAGCCATGATCAGGAGGGCAGGTGCAGCGGTCCGACCCGGCGGCGTCGTCGCTTTCCACGAGTTCGCTGGCTACCCGCCAAACAGGTTTCAAGCAATTCCAAGGGTCGCTCTCTATGATCAGGTCGCCGCAGCCATGAATACAGCCTTTGATGCGGCCCTACCCAGTCCCGATGTTGCTGGCCGCCTGGTGGCCTCGCTTTGTGGAGCAGGCCTTCCATCTACACTGTTCTGCGAGTGCGTTATTGGCGATTCCACATCGCTGGTCGCGCGATGGCTGGCACTAACCTATCGCGGCATGCTGCCGCATATTGCGCGACTCGGTCTCGAGCCCACCTCTGTCGGTGATCCAGAAACATTGGTCGAAAGACTGGGAGCGGAGGCTGACGGCTGTCCGCGCGCAAGTCTTTACTCAAACCCACAGATTTGTGGCTGGGCGGTGCGACCCCTAATCCCATGAATCGAGGCCGAGTCCGCTGTGGGACAAGAGGAGACATCGGGGAGCTGCGCTGCGAAGCGCACCACTCTGCCTGGATTTTCTTGAAATCCTCTTAGGAAGGCCAGCACGTTGGTGGCCACGATCTCTGGCTGTTCAGGCAACAATGCATGCCCGGCACAGTCGATTTCAGTCAACTGGACCCGATCGCCAAACTCCGCCTTGAGCAGTCGACCATTCTGAGGCAACGCGACCGTATCCTGAAGACCCTGAATTACGAGAAGCGGCGCGCTCCCTCCAGCCCACCATGCGTCAACGCTCGCGGCTCGCCCACCTCCAGACTGGACCGCGTTCGGGCCGTTGCGATCCAGCCCTACCGTGGTTGCCCTCTGCATTTGAGCCACCTCCGGGTACCAGCCCGAACGCCAAACTGTCGGATCGTTGGCAGGTGCAAAGAAGGCGTAGCGTACATTCTCGATGTGCACGTCGTCCGGAAGCGCCAGATCAAAGCAGCCCCATAAAGCTTCTCGAGCCCGTTGAGGGACTGGGGACCTTGCCCCCGGCCGCCAGCATGACAATGCCCTTGACCAAATCGGGGCGCGTTGTCGCCAACATTCGTGCTACGCGCTGTCCAAACGCATGGCCGATTAGCACTGCCGGACCACCAGCGAGGCGCTCAACGACGATCGCGACATCGCCAGCAAGGTCCGCCAGCGATGTGCCCAGCATTGGCCCAGCGCTCTTACCTATGCCGCGTGGCTGAAGACGTACGGCGGCAAAGCCAGCAGCTGCAACGCGGCGCGAAAGGTCGTCGAAATCCTGGGCAGGGCGCCCCAAGGAGGCGACCATCACAACGAGCGGTCCGCTTCCCTCGACCAGGGCCTCGATCGAGACGTCCCCACATTCAAAGGACTGCGATCGCGTCGTCATGAGACACCATGAGCATAAGGGCACACGCGTCCGCTTCGTGAGATCAATATAGGCCGAGCGCGCAGGGCCTCAACTTCCGCTTCGGGTCAATCGGCGACATCGACGCTGGTCCTCACGGGCGCCTTGTTTTGTGGGCATGACCTTTGTCGCGTATGGGCAGCATCTCGCTTTGCAAGAATTCTTGCGGGGGCATTCCCGGTTTGGCTAGGCTGGGCGCAGAGGCATCGATAGATCCGGCGCGCGACATCCGCCGCGCCGAGCCCTGTGGCCGTCAGAGGAGATTTGCGACGTTGGCGAGCGAGGGAGATTTTTCGTTGGAGGGTGGCTGTACCTGCCGTGCGGTGCGCGCTATCGCATGACGAGCAGGCCGCTGTTCGTGCACTGCTGTCATTGCCGCTGGTGCCAGCGCGAGACCGGGGCGTCGTTCGCGCTCAACGCCATGATCGAGGCCGATCGCGTGGTCACTGCTGAGCGAGGTGCGCCCGAGACGGTGAACACGCCGTCGAACAGCGGCAAGGGGCAGAAGATCGTTCGCTGCCCGACCTGTCGCATCGCCCTGTGGAGCAACTATGCCGGCGCCGGCGATGCCGTGCGCTTCGTTCGCGTCGGCACGCTCGACGAGCCCGGATCGCCTGCCGCCGGACATCCACATCTTCACGGCGTCGAAGCAGCCGTGGGTGCGTCCTTCCGCCGGGGACGCCGGCGGTGGAGGAGTACTACGACCGCAACGAGTACTGGCCGGCAGCGAGGTCTCGACGCCGGCGCGTGCTGCTCGGCAAGTAGGGACCGCGGCATGCACGCTCCTGGCACTGCTGATGCCGGAGGCCAAGCGGTAGGATCTTCGAGGCCTACCCCGGATGTCATTCCCGCGAAGACGACGATCCAGGGCTTCAGGGGCTCGTCAGTCGCCCTGGACCCCCGCTTTCGCGGGGGTGACAACCGAGTGATGTTCGGCGCCTGAGCATCAGGTGCCCAGGAGCACGTCCTGGCCGACGGTGATCGTGTCGTTCGTGTTCAGCGTCGACCGGCCGTCAGCTCGAAGCCGTTGGCGGCGTTGCCGTCGGCGTCGATGGCGACGTCTGACGGTGGCCGCCGTGATCGACGATGGAGACGTGGCCGGCGCGGTCGGCGGCGGCCACGCCCAGCGCCGTCGAAGAGGGCGTCGAGGTTGCAGTGTGTCCTGCCGCCGGCGGCCGTGCCGTCGAAGCTGTCGATGACGTCGTGGCCGTCGAGCGGGCCGGTGTAGCGGAAGCCGTCGCTGCCGAGCGCCGCCGTCGAGCTCTTCGTCGCTGCCGGCGCCGCCGGTGATGGTGTCGGGTTGCCGCCGCTGCCGATGATGACGTCGGCGTCGTCGCCCCGAATAGCTGCAGCGCCGACATGGCCGGCGGCGAGGCCGCTGGCGTCGATGAAGTCGGAGCCGGCTGGAGCCGTTGACGACGAGCGAGATCGACTTGTCGGCGTGATCGATCGTCACCTGGGCCGCGAGGCCGTTCGACGGCGATCTCGTCGCCGACCAAGCGACAGGTGGACGATGTCGTTGCCGGCGGCGCCGTCAGAGGTGACGGTGTCGACCTTGCCGTCGCCGGTCGCGCCGTTCGGGCGTTCGCCGCCAGGTCGATGGCGACCTGCGTGACGTCGGTGCCCGTGAGGTCGTGCGACGCCGATGTGATCGGCGCCGCCGAGCGCCGTCAGCTGGACGCGCGCTCGACGTCGTTGATGTCCAGGGCGTCGCTCGCCGGCACTCGCGCGAGCAGCTGCGCGCGCCCGCCGTTGGCGACGAGGTCGAACGGTCTCGGCGGCATTGGAGCCGGTGACAGGCGAGCGTGTCGAAGCCGTCCTCGCCCCTCGATCGACGTCGCTGCCGTCGCCAGGGCTCCAGCTGAAGGCGTCGTCGCCGGCGCCGAGCAGGGCGACGTCGTTGCCGCAGGCCGCCATGGACGGGAGTCGTTGCCGTCGCCGCCGAGCAGGACGTCGTTGCCGAGGCCGCCGATCGAGCGCCGTGTCGTTGCCGGCGCCGCCGTCGAGGGTGAGCTGCATCGCGGTTCGCCGGCAGCTTGGCGGCGTCGATGACATCGTCGCCGCCGAAGCCGTTGACGACCAGCGTGTCGAAGGCGTCGGCATGATCGATCGTCACCGGCGCCGAACGTGCCGGTGACCGCGACGGCGGCGCCGACGAGGGCGACGTTGATCTGGTCGTTCGCATTGGTGCCGTCGACCGACACGCTGTCGGCTGTGCCGTCGCCGACCGCCGGATTGCCGGCGCCGGCAGAGATCGATCGCGACCTGCGTGACGTCGGTGCCGGTGAGGTCGTGCGACGGCGACATGGTCGAAGCCGCTGAGCGCCTTGAACTGGATGTGCTCGACGTCGTTCAGGTCCAGTGACGATGTTGGCGACGTCGCGGGCGAGAGCACCGCGCGCGCCGTTGGCGGAGATGTCGACGTTCTCGTTGACGTTGTGGCGCCGTCGAAGGCGAGCGTGTCGGTGCCGGCCTGGCCCTCCACGACGTCGTTGCCGTCGCCGGGTGCCCAGCGGAACGTGTCGTTGCCGGCGCCCAGCAGCGCGACGTCGTCGCCATGCGCGCCGCCGATCACGGAGTCGTTGCCGTCGCCGCCGAGCAGGAAATCCGCGCCGCAGGCTGCCGGTGAGTGTCGTTGCCCGGCCCGCCGTCGAGGACGAAGGCTGCATGGCGCCGGCCGGCAGCGCCGCCGGCGTTGATGCTGTCGTTGCCGCCGAAGCCGTTCACGGTGAGCGAGTCGGTCGCGTCGGCGTGGTCGATCGTCACCTGGGCCGAGAGGCCGGTGACGGAGATCGGTGCTGCCGACCAGCGCGATATTGATCGCGTCGTTGCCGCTGCTGCCGTCGACGGTGACGCTGTCGAACTGGCCGTCGGCGGCGGCGCCGCCGGTCGCCGCCAGGTCGATCGCCACCAGCTTGACGTCGGTGCCGGTGAGGTCGTTGACGATGACGTTGTCGACGCCGCCCTGGCGTCTTGAGCTGGATGGTCTCGACGTCGTTGAGGTCCATGACGATGTTGCCGACGTTGCGGGTGAAGAGCACGCGCCCGCCGTTGGCGGAGACTTCGAAGTTCTCGTTGGCGTTGCTGCCGTTGAAGAGCAGCGTATCGGTGCCGGCCTGGCCCTCGACGACGTCGCTGCCGTCGCCCGGATCCCACTGGAAGGTGTCGTCGCCGGCGCCGAGGAAGGCCGACGTCGTTGCCCTGGTTGCCGTCGACGAAGTCGTTGCCGTCGCCGCCGAGCAGGATGTCGGCGCCGTTGCCGCCGAGGATGGTGTCGTTGCCGTTGCCGCCGTCGACCGTGAGCGCGATCGAGCGCGGCCAGGTTGCCGGTCGCGGAGAACGAAGTCGTCGCCGCCGTTGGCGTTGAGGACGAGCTTCTCGGTGGTGCCGATGTCGATCGATGAAGGGCGCCGGGTCGAGGCGGTCGAAGCGCACGCGCGTGCCGTTGGCGCGTGACGCGTGAAGCTGCTCGGCGCCGTTGCCGCCGTTGACCTCGGCGGTGTCGATGCCGGTCGCCGCCTTCGAACAGGTCGGTGTCGTCGCCGGGGTTCCAGATCATGCGGTCGTCGCCGGCCTCGCCGAACACCTGGTCGTCGGCGTCGCCGCCGGTCAGCGTGTCGTTGCCGGCGCCGCCGAACAGAAGGTCAAGCCGCCTCTGCCCGAGCAGCGTGTCGTTGCCGTCCTGCCGAACAGCTGTCGTTGCCGAGCCGCCGATCGATCATGTCGTTGCCGGCGCCGCCGTCGAGGGTGAGCTGGATCGCGCCCGCCGGCAGCGTCGGCGCATCGATGCTGTCGTTGCCGCCGGGAGCCGTTGACCACGAGCGAGTCGGTGGCGTCCGCGTGGTCGACCGTGACTTGCGCCGAGAGGCCGGCAGCTGACGGCGGCCGCCGACCTGCGTGAGGGTGATGGCGTTCTTGGCGGCGCTGCCGTTGACGGTGACGCTGTCGAACTGGCCGTCGCCGGTCGTGCCGTCCATCGTCCCGCCAGGTCGATGGCGACCAGCTTGGCGTCGGTGCCCGTCAGGTCGTCGACCGTGATGTTGTCGGCGCCGCCGAGAGCCTTGAACTGGATGCGTCTCGACGTCGTTCGAGGTCCATGGTGACGTTGGCGACGTCGCGGATGAAACACGCGCGCCGCCGTTGGCGGAGATGTCGATGTTTTCGGCGACGTTGCGCGCCGTTGAACAGCATGGTGTCGACGCCGCCCTGGCCCTCGACCACGTCGTTGTCGTCGCCGGGGTTCCACACGAACAGGTCGTTGCCGGCGCCGAGGAAGGCGACGTCGTCGCCGTCGCCGCCGAGGACGGTGTCGTTGCCGGCGCTGCCGATGACGGTATCGGCGCCGAGGCCGCCGAGGGCCTGCAGGGCGATCTTGTTGGCGGCCAGGCCGCCGGCGTTGATGAGGTCGTTGCCGCCGAGGCCGTTGATGGTCAGGACGTCCGTGGCGTCGGCGTGATCGATGGTCACCTGGGCCGAAGTGCCATTGACGACGATGCGGCTGCCGATCGAGGCGATCGTGACGGCGTCGTCGGCATTGGTGGCGTTTACGACGACGGTGTCGAGGTTGCCATCGGCGGTCGTGCCGCTTGATCGCTGCGGCCAGGTCGATCTCGACCTTGGTGACGTCGGTGCCGGTGAGGTCGTTGACGACGATGTGGTCAGAAGCCGCCGAGGGCGTTGAAGTCGGATGCGCTTCGACGTCGTTCAGGTCCATGACGATGTTGGCGACGTCGCGGGTGAAGCAGCGCCCGCTCGCCGTTGGCGGAAGATGTCGATGTTCTCGCTGAGACGTTGGCGCCGTCGAAAGCAATGGTGTCGGTGCCGTCCTGGCCTTCGACGACGTCGTTGCCGTCGCCCGGCGCCCAGCGGAACGTGTCGTTGCCGGCGCCCAGGAAGGCGACGTCGTCGCCGTGGTCGCCGATCGCGGAGTCGTTGCCGTCGCCGCCGAGCAGTGATGTCGGCGCCGGAGCTGCCGGTGATCGTGTCGTTGCCGGTCCCGCCGTCGAGGACGAGCTGGATGGCGCCGGCCGGCAGGCCGGCGGCGTTGATGCTGTCGTTGCCGCCGAAGCGCCGTTCACGGTGAGCGAGTCGGTCGCGTCGGCATGGTCGATCGTCACCTGGGCCGAGAGGCCGGTGACGGAAATGGCTGCTGCCGACCAGCGCGATATTGATCGTGTCTTTGCCGCCGCTGCCGTCGACGGTGACGCTGTCGAACTGGCCGTCGCGCGGTGGCGCCGCCGGTCGCCGCCAGGTCGATCGCCACCAGCTTGACGTCGGTGCCCGTGAGGTCGTTGACCGTGACGTTGTCGACGCCGCCCTGGGCCTTCAGCTGGATGGTCTCGACGTCGTTGAGGTCCATGACGATGTTGCCGACGTTGCGGGTGAGGAGCACGCGCCCGCCGTTGGCCGAGAGCTTCGAAGTTCTCGTTGGCGTCGCTGCCGTTGAAGAGCAGGCGTATCGGTGCCGGCCTGGCCCTCGACGACGTCGCTGCCGTCGCCCGGATCCCACTGGAAGGTGTCGTCGCCGGCGCCGAGGAAGGCGACGTCGTTGCCCTGGTTGCCGTCGACGAAGTCGTTGCCGTCGCCGCCGAGCAGCAGTGTCGGTGCCGTTGCCGCCGAGGATGGTGTCGTTGCCGGTGCCGCCGTCGATCGTGAGCGCGATCAGCGCGGCCAGGTTGCCGGTGGCGGAGAACGAAGTCGTCGCCGCCGTTGGCGTTGAGGACGAGCTTCTCGGTGGTGCCGATGTCGATGCGAGAAGGGCGCCGGGTCGAGGCGGTCGAAGCGCACGCGCGTGCCGTTGGCCGTGATGCGTGAAGACCTCGGCGCCGTTGCCGCCGTTGACCTCGGCGGTGTCGATGCCGGCGCCGCCTTCGAACAGGTCGGTGTCGTCGCCGGGGTTCCAGATCATGCGGTCGTCGCCGGCCTCGCCGAACACCTGGTCGTCGGCGTCGCCGCCGGTCAGCGTGTCGTTGCCGTCGCCGCCGAACAGAAGATCGAAGCCGCCCTTGCCGAGCAGGATGTCGTTGCCGGCCTGGCCGAACAGCATGTCGTTGCCCGAGCCGCCGGTCGTCGTGTCGTTGCCGGCGCCGCCGAACAGATTGGCGGCGGGCAGCGCCCCGTTCGACCTCGTCGAGGCGTGAGATTGTCGTTGCCGCCCAGGCCGAACGCCTGGATCAGGGCTGGTGTTCGCGACCGTCGGCGTGCCGCCCGCGACCGGCACGGCGCCGCCGTTGACCAGGATGTTCCCGGCGGCATTGCGGCTGACGGTGACGACGTTGTCGAGGCTGTCGCTGAATATGCTCAGCACGCCGGCGTTCGCGAGAACATGAGGCGGTAGACGGCCATGGGACTGTTATCCTTTGTGAGGGCGCTGGATTCGCACGGGGGTGAAAGTCGGGAGCGACTGCTTGCCGGATCAGTTGAGATCGACGCGGTTTCGCAGAGTGTCTCAGTCTCTTCTGATGCACATGGTTCCCGGTTCGCTGAATGGATCGACGGACTGGCGATATGAACGGCGTCCAGGAACAGGCCATGCGCGGGCCCTATTCCTCGCAGATCAGTGTGACGGCCGTCACACCGACAGCAGATCATGGGAAGGCCGCGGCCTTTGCGTGGCGCAGGGAATAGCGCACGCGAGCCGCGTGTTGGGCGTTCTTAGGCCGCCTTGTCGTCGGGTCCGGTCAGTCGCGATATTGAATCGGCGGGCGATACGGATCTTTCCGCGCGGGTCATCGAGGCTACCCGCGGTCACCACGAGCACGGCGAACTCATCTGTTCGGGCACCTGCCGACCGGCGCGAATATCGGATCAGCCCGCCTGGACCGCGCGATCGCCACCCGGAACGCCGCGGCGGGAACCGCAGGCCGGCACGCCAGCACTATACAGCCGGCGAGGCAATCAGTAATATTCCCAGAGTCCGCACTCGCCAAGACGAAGCCACGGTGGGATCAGGGCCCAGGGCCCGGGATAACCGGCCCGGACCGGAGAACAGGGAGGCCGCGGGCGTTCGTGGGAGCTGGATGCCGATAGCCCGGGCGCAAGCGCCCGGGGCGATCGCGGCGCGCATCCACCGTGGCATCGGGCTGCGGCTGCTCGTCAGAGTGGTTTTGTTCAGTTCCGCTGTCACGCTGGTCCTCACTCTGTTCAGCTCTACCTGGACTACAGCCATGACGTGGGCGTGATCGAGCGCCGCCTGGACGAGGATCGAGCAGGGGTATCTCAACACCATCGCCGAAAACCTCCGGCATCGCGACCGGGCGCAACTGCAGCTCGAGCTCGAAGGCATCTGCGCTTGCCGGACATGCGGGCGATCGAGGTGCGGGAAATCGCCGGCGCCGATCCCTTTGGTGTGACTGTCGGCGCGCGTGGCAGCGGTGGGCCATGGCGCGGGAAATACCAATCGTCAATGTCGCGCAGGGGTCGCCGCGGCAGATCGGCACGCTCTATCCGAAGGCGACGCTGGCCGATGTGTACAACCAGCTCATCGACAAGTCGCTCGTCATCCTGGCCAGCCAGGGCGCGAAGACCTTCCTTGTTTCCCTCTTCATCATCTTTATCTTCCATCGGCTCGTCACCCGGCACCTGGCCGCCATCGCCGAATTCGTCCGCGGCTATGATTTCCGCCACCCGGCCCGCACGCGCTGCGCCTGGGCGCCGTCCGCCCGCGACGGCGGACGAACTGGACCAGGCGGTGGCGGCGTTCAACGGCCTCTGTGGGAGCCTGCAGCGCGCCGACGACGACCTGCGCGAGTCGATGCCGAGCTCGGGCAAGATATCGCCGCCCGCCGACACGCGGAGGATGCCTTGCGCGCGAGCGAACAGCGGTTTCGCGACTATGCGGAGATCGCTTCCGACTGGTTCCTGGGAGACCGGGCCGGATCATCAGCCTCACGTACGTCTCAGAGCGCGTCGCCAATTTCAGCTTCGACCGCGATAGCCTCATCGGCCGCCGCCGATGGGACCTGGCGATGGACCTCGAGGAGGAACCGGAGAAGTGGCGCAAGCACTTCGCGCTGCTCGACCGACACGAGCCGATTTCGCGGATTCGCGTACAAGGTCACGCGCGCGGATGGTTCGGCGGGCTTCGCCGAAGAAACGAGCGGCAAGCCGATATTCGATACCGCTGGAGCGTTCGCTGGGCTACCGCGGCGGCGCCCGCGACATGACGGTCCAGCACGAGACCGGGTGCAGCTGGAGCAGGCGCAGAAGATGGCGGCGGTCGGTCAGCTCACCGGCGGCGTCGCGCATGATTTCAACAATCTTCTGACCGTCGTGATCGGCAGCCTCGGCCTGGTGTTGGAACAGGTCCAGGGCGAGACGCGCGTGATCGTCGAAACCGCCGTGCGCTGCCGCGCAGAGGGCCGCCGACCTGGTGCAGCGGCTGCTGGCGTTCTCCAGGCAGCAGGCCCTGCGGCCGGAAACGCTCGATCTCAATCGGCTCGCGACGGGCATGGAGGACCTGCTACGCCGCTCGGTGGGGGCGAACTTCGAGATCGCGATATGAAGCTGGAGCCGGGCCTGTGGCCCGGCGACGGCAGATCGCGGACAGGTCGGAAGCGCGCTCCTCAACCTTGCGATCAATGCGCGCGATGCCATGCCCGAGGGCGGCCGGCTGCTGATCGAGACGGCCAACGAGCGCCTCGACAGATCCTACGCTGCGCACAACAACGACGTGGCGGTCGGGGACTACGTGATGCTCGCGGTGACGGACAACGGGACCGGCATGCCGCCGGACGTTTTGGAGCGCGCGCTCGAGCCGCATTCTTCACGACCAAGGAAATAGGCAAAGGCAGCGGACTTGGACTCAGCGTGATCTATGGCTTTGCAAAGCAGTCGCGCGGCCATCTGAAAGATCTATAGCGAGGTCGGCCACGGGACGACCGTCCGGCTCTATCTGCCGCGCGCCGCGGTCGCCGGCACCCAGGTCGCCGCGCCGCCGCCATACGGGCCGCCCACGCGCGCGGCGGCGAGACCGTTCTCGGTTGTCGAAGATCCACGCCGATGTCCGCGGTTACGTGGTCGCGCAGCTGCGCGACCTCGGCTATCGCGCGTTCGAAGCCGAAGACGGACCGCAGGCGCTGAAGATCCTCAGCGGCGACACCGCGGTCGACGCCTGCTGATGACGGACATGGTGATGCCCGGGGGATGACCGGCGGGCAACTGGCCGAGACCGCCAAACGGCAGCGGCCGCTACTCAAGCTGCTGTTCGCCTCGGGCCATGCCGAGGACGCGATGGTCGAGGTTGGAGAATTCGGGCCGCGCGTACAGCTCCTGGCCAAGCCCTATACGCGGCAGGACCTGGCCTTCAAGGTGCGCAGAATCCCTGGAGATGCCGACTAGAGTTGCGGGGCGGACGGCCGCTCAGTGGATCGTTCCGGACGGCGCCTGTGTCTGACCACGGGGCGGTCCGGCGAGCGAGCGGAGACCTCCGGTCGCCTCTCTCGATCAGGGCAAGCATCTCGTCGATCGCGAAGGTTTGTGGAGCGGTCCTTCTGCGCCGGCCTGGATCGCGCGCTCGACGAACCTCTCCTCGAAGCCGGTCATCATGACGACGCGGCGCCTGCGGCTTGATCGACCGGATCACGAAGAAGCTGTCGACGCCCGTTCATGACGGGCATGCGGACATCCATGAAGATGATGTCGAAATCCTGGGCGCAGGCGCGCTCCACTGCCTCCCTGTCCATGCTCGGCGATGCTGACGTCGCAGACCATGGTCGATCAGGATCTCGGCCGAGGCTCTCCGCCAGATCGGCGTCGTCATCGACGATGAGGACGCGCGCGCCCGTTGTGATCATCGCACAGTTTCCTCCGGCCCCGGCCCGATAGAACGTCCGGTCGCGACCTCTGCGCCCGCCGAGATGCCCGGATCCTCGGCGCTGCCTTGGCAGCGCCGCGATCCGATCAGGCGGCGAGCTGGGCGAACGCGCCGTGTTCCTGCGCGCCATCCAGTGTGATCGACAGCTGCAGCTCGCCGTTCGACGCCTGCACGCTCTTGTGGCCGCGCCGCGGCAGCGCACGCCGATCGAACTGCACCAGTAGGTCAGCGCCTGCACCAGGCGTTCGCCGGAAAAAGAGATATCGGCTCGAGCCGCTGTAGCCATTGGCGCCGACGATCTCGGCGGTGACGGACGAGAAGGTGTCGATGGCCAGGGTTTCAAACGGATCGCGTGTGCAGCGGCTTGTTTTCGACAACCGCCGCAAATTGACGGAGGGCGCGCAACGCTTCGTCGGCCCCCGAACGTGATCACGCGATTTTCGCGCGGCATGGGAGAACTCCTTTTGGTTCCCAATGATCGAGTGATCGCAGAATAAAGCCGAAAGTTTCTCGCGCCTTTAAGAAACCTGGTTTGTCGACCGTTAACCACGCCCTGGAGCCGGCCGGATGCGGCACGCCAGCAGCTGCGGCTAACGGCCTGTGCGACATGGAGAAATCACTGATGCCCGCCGCGCCACGAGACGCCCTCGTCTTACAAAGCGAGGCGTGAACTTACAACACGTTACATTCTTCTGCCGAAGTGGGCCTTGGCTTCTTGGAAGGACTGCATAGGGGCACCCTGCGGCCTTGCGACAGGATGAGGGAGAGTTTTCGCGGCATGACTGAAGAAACCTCATCCTGAGCCTGTCGAAGACACGCGCGTCGCCAGATCCATCAAGGCGACCTGGACAAGGCTGCGGTCGCATGGCAAGTCTCGCCGCCGTTGGCGACGGAGAGACAAGATGACATTGGCGGGCTTGCTGACGTTCGGGCGGTCTATGGGGCGGCGGTGGCGTCGCCCGGGGCCGGGGTGACGGCGGTGGTCGCGCGCGTGCTCGCGCGGGGCCTGCGGGGCGCGCCCGGCCTTCATCGCGGGCTTTCTGGTCGGCGATCTCATCTGGTTCGCGCTCGCGGCCACGGCGCTGCACGCGCTGGTGCAGACCTTCGCGGTCCTGTTCGTCGTCATCCGCTACGCCGGCGCGGCCTACCTGCTCTATCTCGCCTGGAAGCTGTGGACGCGCGCCGGTGGCGGCAGGCGAGCGCGGCGGAGGCGCGCGCCGACCGGCCGCTGCGATTGTTCCTGGGCGCACTGTCGCTCACGCTCGGCAACCCGAAGGTGATCTTTTTCTTCCTGGCCCTGCTGCCCATCGTCGTCGACCTCGGGACGCTCAGCCTTCCCGGGTTCCTGGAAATCATGGCCGCAATCACGGTGATCCTGAGCGCCGTGCTCGGCGGCTACGCCGTGCTGGCGGCCTTCGGGCGGCGTTTCTTCACCAGCCCGCGCGCGGTTCGCATCGTCAACCGCGGCAGCGGCGCTCTGCATGGCCGGCGCCGCCGTCACCATCGCGACGCGCTGATCTCACCCTCCCGCCGATGCTTTGCCGCCGAGCAGCGAGGTCGGCGGCTCGCGGGTCCATGAAGCGGCGGCGCAGTTCGGCCAGCTTCTCCGGCGTCACATGCAGGAGGGCGGCGGAGAAGGCGCGCGGATCGGGCGTGTGCATGAGATAGGCCTGCATCTCGTTGATCATCAGCGTCTCGTCGGCGGGATCGTAGCCGTAGCCCGACAGGAACTTGCGGAAGAGCGGTGCGCTCCGCGTCGGCTCAGGCGCTCGCGCCAGAAGCGCTCGCAGTGGGCGCGATAGGCAGGGTTGGTGAAGAATTCGCCGTGGCTGACCTCGTGATGCAGCATCGTGTCGCGCAGCGCGGCGTCGACGGTCTCGCCGGCCGGAGCACCCGCGCTCTCCGGCTGGACCAGCGTGACGACCGCCATCTCCGGCTTGGCGGCGACATAGCCGGACGCTGCGCGCTCGATCACGTGCGCGCCGACCAGCAGGGCGAGCAGGTCGCGCTCCTGCGCATTGAGCGGCTGGGTCTCCGCCTCGGCGAGCGAGAAGAAGCGGGCCAGCGACGTCGCCGCGTAGTCGTGGGCAAAGTAGTAGGTATCGGGATTGGGAACGGCGACCGCCATCTCCTCCGGCGACAGCACGCGATCATGCGGCGTGCCGCTCTTCTCGATCAGCGCGGCCAGGCGATTCATGGCGCGGCCCTGCTCGGCCAGGGTCGGGAAATCGATCAGCAGGATGCGCGGGTTCTCGATCAGGCGATAGACGGCGGTGCCGCTGTGGCGCAGGCCGTCGATCTCGGCCAGGCGGGCGTCGGCGATGTGCGGCGCCGGCGGCTGCGGCGGCAGGAGCGCCTGCTGGGGCGCGGGCGCCGCTTGCTGCGTCGGCGCCGGCTGCGCGCGCTGCCGGCGCGACCGCGACGACCGGCTGTGCCGGTGCCTGCTTGCGGCGGCTGAGCGACCGCGACGACCTGTTGTGTCGCCGGCGACTCCGCGCCGCGCCAGACCCAGGCCGCCGCGCCGGCCAGCATGATCGCCAGCATGGCGAGGCCGAGCCAGGTGGCGGGAGAGCCCAGACCCGACCGCCGCTTGCCGCCGGCGCGGTCGACGCGCGGACGGCGCATGATCAACGTGTCCTCGTCGGGATCGGCGGGCGGGCGTCGCGTCATGGGCGTCTCGTCGTCGGCGTGGAAACGAGCGCGGCCTCGGCGCCCGACGGTCATGATCTTACGATGCCTTCGTCGCGAAGATAATCCCAGATCGCACGCGCGGCCTCGGCGGGCGGCGGGTCGACCAGGAGGCGGCCGCGGCCGGCCGCGATCTCGGTGGCAGCGCGCAGGCGCTCGGCGGCGCTGCCGCCGCCGCCGACCTTGAGGCGCTTCGGACGCGCGCGGGCCGGGCGCAGCTGCCATTGCGCGCGCTCGGCGTCCGGCATTGCCGCCGCCTTCACGATTTCGATGCGACCACGACGGGCGGGGCCGAAGGCGAACGGACGCGGCGCCGGCGCCGCCGCGCCGACGGTCACGACGGCGGGCAGCGATGCCGACAGTCGGCGCCGGCGGCCGCGCGGCAGGGCCTGCATCAGGTCCAGCCGATCGCCGGCGAGCGCGATATCCGCGATATCGGCGGCGATGGCGGCATCGAGCGCCGCAGCGAGCGCGTAGGGCACGATGCCGCTGCACTCGCCGGCTTCGGCGCTGGTGCCGGCAAGAACGAGTTGCGGGCGCAGCATTCTTCAGGTGCTCGACGAGGGCCGGGACCGGGTCGGCGTCGCTCGGAAGGTCCAGCACCGTCAAGGTTCCGATTCCCATGCCGAGATAGTCGCGCAAGGCCGCTTCGCTTGGGGTCGCCGGCGTGTACGACATGCAGGGGAGCGGACGGAGAAAGGCGTAGCGCGAGTTCGATCGCGCGGGCGTCGCGATCGGCGCGGCGGGCGCGGCCGGAGGCTGGGTGGCGGCCGACGGAAACCAGCACGGCGATGGCGATCGTCATCCGCGCTTCTCCCGAGCCAGGCGGGCGAGGGCGGGCATCACGGCCTGGGCATCGGCGATGATGGCGAGATCGGCGCGTTTCACCATGTCGGCGTGCAGGTCGGTGTTGACGGCGACGACGCGCTCGCAGCGCGCGATGCCCTGCAGATGCTGGGGCGCGCCGGCGATGCCGAAGGCGAGATAGCAGCGCGGCTCGACCAGCGTGCCGGAGGCGCCGACCTGGCGGCCGCGCGGCAGCAGCCCGGCGTCGCAGACGACACGGCTGCCGCCCTCGGCGCCGCCGAGCGCGCCGGCGACGGCGTGAAACGCCTCCCAGTCGGTGACGCCGTTGCCGGCGCTGACGATGAAGTCGGCCTCCTTCAGCGGCACGGCGTTAGGATCGACGGCGGCGAGACCGCGATCGACGAGACGCGGCGAGATTCTGGCGGCGATGGGATCGAGCGCGCGCGCCTCGTGGCGCGCTGGCGGTGGCGGGCTCGGCGGCCTCGGGTGCAACGGCGATCACGAGCGGGGGCGTACGCAGGATGTCGCTGCGCCCGCCCTCGCCGCGGCAGGCGATCTCGTCGGCGGCCAGGCGCTGGACGTTGGCGGCCAGGCGCACGCCCAGCCGGACCGCGAGCCGGCGCGCCAGGTCGCCGCCGCCGGTCGATGAATCCGGCAGCAGGACGTGGCGCGGCTGCAACCGTTCGATCGCGGCCACGGCGGCGGCGGCTTTCGCTTCGGGCGCGTAGCCGACGAAGGCGGCGTCATCGGCGCGCAGCAGGCGATCGACGCCGGCGGCGCCGAAATCCTCGGTCGGTGCAGCGGGCGCGAGGCAGGCGAGGGCGACGACGGCGCCGCCGAGGGCATCGGCCAACTGGCGCGCCGCGCCCAAGAGATCGCGATCGTGCGCGGTGAGGCGGCCATCTTCGAGATCGGGGATGGCGAGGATGAGGCAGGCGGGAGACTCGACGATGCGGACGGCGGCCTCCGGCGAGAGCGATCGGCCGGTCGCACCCGGGCGGTCGGGGCAGGCTGAGGCGGCGCGGCGCCTACGCGGCGTTGGGTGCGCTCGGCGCGGGGGTCGCGACGGAGGCGGGGCTGCTCGGGCGCAGGCCCGGGCGGCGTCGGCGTCTCGCGCTTGCGGCGGCGCTCCAGTTCGGCGCGGGGTCGCGGCGGAGGGTCATGAATGGCCCTCGACGGCCGCGAGCAGGAGCTCTGCGATGTCGGCCACGGCGGGACGCTGGCCGACCACGCCCTCGAGCATGACCGCGCAGTTGGGGCAGGCGACGGCGACGGTGGCGGCGCCGGTGGCGCGGGCGTGGTCCATGCGGATGTCGGGGATGCGGCGCTTGCCCGGCACATCCGCGAGCGGCGCGCCGCCGCCGCCGCCGCAGCAGCTCGAACGGAAGCCGTAGCGCTCCATCTCCACATATTCGACGCCGAGCGCGTCGAGGATCGCGCGCGGGCTCTCGATCTCGCCGTTGTAGCGGCCGAGATAGCAGGGGTCGTGATAGGTGACGCGGCCGCTCGAGCGGGCCGGCAACCGCGAGCCGCCGCTCCGCGATCAGGCCCGCGAGGAAGGTCGTGTGATGGACGACTTCGTAGCGGCCGTCGAAGGCCGGGTATTCATTCCTGAGGGAATGGAGAGCATGCGGATCGGCGGTGACGATCCGCGCGAAGCGATACCGGGCCAGCGTGGCGATGTTGCGGCGGGCGAGATCCTGGAAGGTTGCCTCGTCGCCGAGGCGGCGGGCGAGATCGCCGCAGTCCAGCTCCTCCTCGCCGAGCACGGCGAAATCGATCCCGGCCTGGCGCAGGAGCCTGACGAGCGCGCGCAGCGTGCGCTGGTTGCGCAGCTCGAAGGCGCCGTCGCCGAGCCACAGCAGCACGTCGGTCTCGCGCTTCCGGGCCAGGACGGGGAGCGCGAGATCGGCGGCCCAGTCGAGCCGGCCGGCCAGCGTGCGGCCGCCGGGATTGTCGGCGGCGCGCAGTTCGGCCAGCGCGTCGGCGGCCTTGCCGGGCGTCGCACCCAGCTCCAGCGTCTGGAAGCGACGCAGATCGATGACGGCGTCGACATGCTCGATCATCATCGGACATTCGTAGACGCAGGCGCGGCAGGTGGTGCAGGACCACAGCGTATCCGGATGGATCATGGCGTCGATGCCGACAAGCGGATTCGCGCGGCCGCCGCGCGCCTGGCCGATGGCGCGGCCGGGATGGGGGTTGCCGGCGTAGCGGGAATCCGTTCCCGGGCCGAGCGCGTTGGCGAGATCCTGGATCAGCTTCTTCGGATTGAGCGGCTGCTCGGCGGCGAAGGCGGGACAGGCGGCCTCGCAGCGGCCGCATTGCACGCAGGCATCGAACGACAACAGCTGGTTCCAGCGGAAGTCGCCCGGCGTCTCGCTGCCGAGCTTAGGCGCGTCGAGCGCCAGCGGGCGCAGCGCGGACTCGCGCGTCCCCCGGCGAAACGGGCGGCGCGCGGATGGAAGGCGAGGTGGAGCGCGCCGGCGAGGGCGTGGCGCATGGGGCCGACGCTCATGCCTGCGAACAGCTCCCAGCAGCCCCACGCGCCGATCACCAGCAGCACGAAGCCGCCGATCTCCTGCCACTCGATCGGGCGCCCGAAGCCCGCCAGCGGCGCGCTTCGCGAGGGCGAAGAAGAACGCAAAGGCGAAGAGCGCGTAGGGCAGGCGCTCGAAGGCGCCGCGCGAGAGCTACGGTCGCCGCGGCTTCCCAGCGCCGCAATGCCACCATGAGGGCGCCCACCGCCATGATGGCGCAGGCGCCCAGCAGCAGGCCGGCCAGCCACTCGCTTTCGAAGCCGAAGACATGGACGAGCAGGATGAGCAGCACGGCGGCGACGAAGCCGCCCGCCGTCAGCATGTGCATCTTGGCCGCATAGCGGTCGCGCGCGACGACGTGATGGACGTCGACCAGGTAGCGCCGCGGCACCCTGAAGGGACCCAGCCAGTCCAGCGGCGCTGCGCGGCCGACGAACCAGCGGCGACGCGCGCCAGAGCGCGCCGATCGCGAGCAGCGCGAGGCTCACCAGCATGAGCCAGCCGGGGGCGGAGATGCCGATCACGCCGGAATTGAAACCACAGATGAACCCGGATGAACAGCAGTCAGCGATCAGCGGTGCAGCTGCCGGCACTACCGCTCTTGCTGATTGCTGACTGCTCATTGCTCCGACTTCTCACGCCCTGCAGCCGTTTGTTCTCCGGATCCCAGGGCGAGTCCGCGATGAGGCGGGCGGCGCGGCGCTTGCCGAGCATCTCGATCTTCAGCTCGGTGCCGGGTGCGGCATGCTCGCTCTTCACGTATCCGACTGCGAGGCTCTTGCCGATGCTGTAGCCGTAGGCGCCGGTGGTCGTCGCGTCCCACCATCTTCTTGCCGATGAAGAGCGGCTCGTTGCCCCAGGGATCGGACTCCTTGGCGTCGACCTCGACGGTGACGAACTTGCGAGGCACGCCCTGCTGCTGCTGGCGCACCAGCGCCTCGCGGCCCGTGAACTCGCCCTTGTTCAGATGCACGAAGCGGTCGAGGCCGGATTCCCAGGCGGTGTATTCCGTGAAGAGGTCGCCGCGCCAGTATTTGTAGCTCTTCTCGATGCGCAGGGAGTCCATGGCGCGGATGCCGAACGGCTTGATGTCGAATTCCTTTCCCGCCTCCATGATCGCGTCGAAGATCACGTTCTGATAGGTGAGGGGATGGTGCAGCTCCCAGCCGAGCTCGCCCACGAAGTTGACGCGCAGCGCCCGCACGGGGGCGTGGCCGATGGTGATGTCCTGGCCCGAGAGCCAGGGGAACTTCTCGTTCGAGAGATCGGCGTCGGTGATCTTCCTGAGCACGTCGCGCGACTTCGGGCCGGCGAGCACGAGCACGCCCCAGGCTTGCGTGAGATTGTCGATGCGCACGCCGCCGTTCGGCGGCAGGGCGCGCCACATGACGTCGGAGTCGTGGCGCTCGGCGGCGGCGGCGCTCACGACGTAGAAGCGGTCGGGCGCCAGGCGGTTGATGGTCAGCTCCGAGCGCACGCCGCCTTGCGGCGTCAGCACGTGGGCCAGGGCGATGCGGCCGACCTTCTGGGGCAGGCGGTTGGCGACGAGCTTGTCAGGAAGCCCTCCGCGCCCGGTCCCGAAATTTCGAACTTCGAGAAGCCTGTGAGATCGAGCAGGCCGACGCGCTCGCGCACGGCCCTGCACTCTTCGCGCACGGGCTCGAAGAAGTTGGTGCGGCGGAAGCTGTATTTGTCCTTCTGCTTCGATTTCGTGGGCGCGAACCAGTTGGGCCGCTCCCAGCCGAATTTCTGGCCGAACACGGCGCCGAGCTGCTTCATGCGGTCGTAGCAGGGCGCGGTCTTGGCGGGCCGCGCGCCCGGCCGCTCTTCGAGCGGGTAGTGCAGGACGAAGACGTGCTCGTAGCATTCCTCGTTCTTGATCTTGGTGTAGCGCTTGTTGGCGTAGGCGCCGAAGCGGCGGGCATCGACGTCCCAGGGATCGATCGCCGGTTCGCCGTGCACCATCCAATCCGTGAGCAGATCGCCGGCGCCGCCGGCGGCGGTGATGCCGAAGCTGAAGCCCTCGGCCAGCCAGAAGTTCTTCAGGCCCCAGGCCGGGCCGATCAGCGGCGAGCCGTCGGGCGTGTAGGAATAGGCCCGTTGATGCAGTCTTTCACGCCGACCTTGCCGAACGAGGGCACACGGCTGATGGCGGCGTTGATGTGCGGCTCCAGCCGGTCCATGTCCGGCGCCAGCAGCTCCTGGCCGAAGTTCTCGGAAACGCCATCGACGGCCCAGGCCGGCGCGCCTTTCTCGTAAGGGCCGAGGATGAAGCCCTGGCGCTCCTCGCGCATGTAGTAGGAGGCGTCGCTCTCGCGCAGCACCGCGAGTTCCGGCAGGCCCTGCTTCTTGCGCTCCTCCAGCTCGGGGGCGGGCTCGGTGACGAGATACTGGTGCTCGACGGCGATGACGGGGATGTCGAGGCCGACCATGGCCGCAGTCTGGCGCGCCCAGGAGCCGGTGGCGGTGACGACGTGCTCGCAGGAGATATCGCCCTTGTCGGTCTTCACCAGCCATTCACCGTTCGGCTTCTGCTCGATGCCCGTGACCTTGGTCTGGCGGTAGATCTCGCCGCCGCGCGTGCGGGCTCCCTTAGCCAAGGCCATGGTGACGTCGGCGGGTGCCACGTGGCCGTCGTCGGGATGATAGAGCGCGCCGACCAACCCGTCGGTATTGCAGAGCGGCCACAGCTCCTTGACCTCGGCCGGCGTGATGACCTTGAACGGCACGCCGATGGTGTTCGCGGTGCCGCAGTACTTGTAGTACTCGTCCATGCGGTCGCGGTTGGTGGCGAGGCGGAGGTTGCCGGTCTTGTGGAAAGCCCACGGCCTGGCCGGTCTCGCGCTCCAGCTGCTGATAGAGATCGACGCTGTATTTATGCAGCTGGCCGATCGAGTAGCTCATGTTGAAGAGCGGCAGCAGACCGGCGGCATGCCAGGTCGAGCCGTGCGTGAGATCCATCTTCTCGAGCAGCACCGCGTCGGTCCAGCCCTTCTTGGTCAGGTGATAGAGGATGCTGACGCCGACGACGCCGCCGCCGACGATGACCACACGGGCGTGGGTTTTCATGAAGTGCGCTCCCGGTTTCTTCTCCCCACTGCGTGGGGAGAGACTGCATAGTCGCCTAAGCCGGGATGGCTTTCAAACCGGCGACGGCATCTGTCGGAAACCCGTCAATGGCGCGGGCGACGGCGGCCACGGCGCCCGGCGGCCGTGGTGCGCAGGCGGGAGTCGGGGAATTCGGCGGTTTCAGCGCAGGAGCGTCCAGACCCGGCCGAGCGGGCCGGCGGGAACCGGATCGGCGCGCAGGTTGTGATCGTCGAGCAGTGTGTTGGCGGCGGTGGCGGGATCGATGTCCGGCGCCAGGGTGATGAGCCAGGAGAAGATGATGTCCTCTGCCGGGCCGGCGAACTCGCTGCCCATGGCCAGAACCTGCGCGATCAGGAGGTCGGGGTCGTGAGGCGGGCCGCGCTTGGCGCTCATGCGAAATTCAGTCGGTGAGCGCCGGCCCGTCGCGCGGCAGGGTGTGGAAGCGGGGCAGCCCGTCGCTCAGATGTACCCAGGACACCTTTTGCCCGACATACACATGAGCCTGCGGTTTGATCAGGCTGGGATCGTCGAGCGTGGCCGCGAAGATATGGATTTCGCCTGGCCACAGCGTTCGCCCTCATAGGTGAGCGACGTGCCGCATTTGCCGCAGAAGCTTCTCGTGACGCCAGGGAGGATTGATAGCGCACAGGCGTCGCGCCGCTCCAGGCCACCTGCGCTGTGAGCAGCCCGATATACGTCACATAGGCCGCGCCGGCGGCGCGTCGGCAATCGCTGCAGTGGCAGGTGGGAGGCCCATTTCGGTGCGCCCGTCACGCGGTAGCGTACGGCGCCGCAGCCGCAACCGCCCTCCATGATCGTGGCTTCGCCGGCCATGCATCCTCCTCGAAGAGCGCAATAGATGCGCGCGGCGAGGGGCGGCCGTCAAGCTAGGCGGCGGCCTCGCGTCCGGCAGTGTCTGTCGCCAGCGGCTGGGCGTCGCCGTGGCGCGGCAGCCAGACCGTCACGGTGGTGCCGCCTTCGCCGGCGCTGGTGACGTCGATGGTGCCGCCATGCTTCTCGACGATCTGGCGAACGGTCGGCAGGCCGAGGCCGACGCCGAAACCCTTGGTGGTGAACAGCGGCTCGAAGATGCGCGGCAGCACGTCCGGCGGTATGCCCGGGCCGTTGTCGATGATCGATAGCCGTACGTGCGGGCCGGCGCTTTCCGCGCGCACGGTGACGCGGCGCGGATAGTTTTCCGGCGGAGCCTAGGCCGGATCCTGTAGCGCCTGCACCGCGTTGTCGACGATGCCGACGACGGCCTGCTGGAAGCGTTCGCGATCGATGGCGACTTCGTCGGCGGCGCGAAGATCACGCTCGAGCGCGATCCCCTCGGGCATCGGATGGCCCGCCAGCAGCTCCGCGAGCCAGGCGGCGATCGCCGTCGGCTCCCGCGTGATCTCCTTCTCGTGGGTGAACTCGAGCATGGCGGCGATGATGGCGGTGCAGCGCTCGATGTTGCGGTCGACGCGCTCGAGCGCGCGCTCGACCCCGAGCTGCTTGCCGGCGGTGAGCTGATGCACGAGGGCCATGGAATTCCTGATGGCGCCGAGCGGATTGCGCAGCTCGTGACTGACGGTGGCGGCGACCTGGCCGATCGTCGCCATCCGCTCCGAACTCGCCAGCTTCTGCATCGCCTCCTTCAGGCTTTCGTTCGCCGCCCGCAGCTCCAGTTCGGCGTTCTTGCGCTCCGGTGATGTCGGTGCGGATTCCGACGATGCCGCCCTCCGACGTGCGGCGGTCGATGACGCGCAGCCAACGGTCGCCAGGGATCCTCATCTCAGGAATCGCCCATCGCCGAACGATAGCGGCGCAGTCGCTCCTGGATCCAGCCCTCGGGATCGGCGTTCGACTCGGGATGGCGGCCGCCGGCGACGTTCATCCGGATCACCTCTTCCAGAGAGCGGCCGGCAACCAGCAGCTTGCCGTCGGGGTCGAATAGCTCGCGATACTTCTTGTTGCACATCACCAACGCTCGTCCGCGCCCCACAGGACGAAGGCCTCGCCGATGCTTCTCGATGGCGTCGGTCATGCGCGTCTGCAGGCGCTGGACCTCGCCCTCCATCTGCTTGCGCTCGGTGATGTCGAAGAGGACGCCGTCGATCCACAGCAGCGTGCCGTCGTTGTCGTAGATCGGACGACCCTGATCGAGCACCCAGTGGATCTCGCCGCTGCGATCGATCGAGGCGATACTCGACCGCATAGGACGAATGCTTCTCGATGCAATGCGCGGTCTCGGCGTGAATGCCGTCGCGGTCTTCCGGGTGCATCAGGCTGCTGAGGAGACCTTGCGGTCTTCGCAGAAGGCGGCGGCGGGCCAGCCGGTGATCGGCTCGATGCCGTCGCTCATGAGCACTTCGGTCCAATCGGCGCGGCAGCGATAGATGCCGCCGGGCATGTTGGCCATCAGCGAGCGCAGCCTGGTCTCGCGCTCGCGCAGGATCTCCTCGTGCTTGATGCGCTCGGTGATGTCGCTGAGGATGCCGACGATGCCGCCGTCGGAGGTGCGACGATTGGTGACGTGCAGCCAGCGGTCGGCGAGCTGCAGCTCAGGCTGCCGGTGGCTTCGAGGCGGCGTTCGAGCACGACCTTGATCCAGCCCTCGGGATCAGCCTTGGCGGCCGGATATTGGCCGCGCGCGACAGCCCCGCGCAGGATCTCCTCGAAGCTGCCGCCACGCACCATCAGATCGGCGCTGACGGCGAAGAATTCGCGATATTTGCGGTTACAGAGCTCCAGACGGTCGTCGGCGTCCCACAGTACGAACCCCTCGCCGAAACAGTCGAAGGCGTCGGTCAGGCGCGACTGCGTGAGTTTGCTGGCTTGGCCGCGCTTCGGCCGTCGCGATGGCGTCATGACTCGCTGTCCCCGTGCTCAGGCCGGAGATCCGCGTCGATCGGAGGATGCGGACTCCGTGAGCTGTGCAAGCCTAGAGATGTTTGGTTAAGGCCTCGATTAAGCCGGCCGTCGCGTCGCAGCGACCGTTTGATGCAATTTCCGGCGTCTGTGGCGAGATCTTTGTCGGCACCGCCGCAGCAAGAGCCCATTCGCGCCCCAATGCGGACGATGGAACGTCGTCCCATGCAGAGTCTGCAACCGGCTTGGGCCGGACAGAATTCAAGAGGGGAATGTCATGAACTCACAACAGGGTGCGCCCGGCGGTTCTTGGGCGTTGCGTTCGACTATCATTTCCATCGGCATGGCCGGCCTGCTCGCCGGCTGTCAGCAGCCAAAGAGCGGCGACGGGCCGGGACTCGAAGAGTCCCGGATCAGTTCGCCGCCGGCGGAGGCTTGCGCGGACATCGCGGCCGCGGCGGACCGCGTCTTCTTCGAGTATGATTCGGCCGCGCTGCGGCCGGATGCCCGCACCACCTTGGACGAGCTGGCGTCACAGATGCAGAAGCAGCCGCAATGCCGCTTCGTGATCGAGGGGCATTGCGACGAGCGCCGGGACGCGCGCAATACAACCCTGGCGCTCGGCGAGAAACGGGCCAGCGCGGTGATGAGTTACCTCGCCGCGCTCGGCGTTGATCCCGCCCGCACATGCAGACCATGAGCTACGGCAAGGAGCGGCCGGCCGTGATCGGCAGCGACGAGGAGGTCTGGGCCAAGAATCGGCGGGCGGTGATGGTGTTCAAATAGACGACGCCTAGTACCCGGACGTCGTCCCAGAACCCGACGTTGCCGCGTTCCATGAGATCGTGGTGTTGCGAGACAAGACAGCGGCGGAGGTCGGTCAGGTCGCGGCAAATTTCGTAGGCGTGGCGTGCGCTGGAGATGGCGGCCGGATCGACGGCGCCGGTGAGAGCCGTCCGTGATCGTGTTCTGCCACAGGGCGCCGTTGTCGTCCGCGATGGTGTGCTGCTCCGGCAGGGCGTTGACCAGGCTGCCACCAGTCGGGCGGCGTCGGTTCCGACCGAGGGACGGTCGAGATAGTGCGCGGCGGCGATGCGCATGGGGCCGGTGGCGAGCGCGATCTCGTCGGCACTCTGCGGATCGCCGTCGCCGGCCAGCGGCCGCGGCACCAGCGCGATGCCCGGACCGATCTCGACCGCCGCTGCGGTGGCGTCATGGGCGGCCAGCAGCGCGCGCGGACGCTCATGCGCACCATTGTGTAGCCGTTATAGGCGCTGAACTTGATCCAGGGCCGCCGGCAACGCGGGCGACGCTGCCGTCCGCCGCGAGCAGGGCGAGTGTGAGGCGCTCGGGATGGGAGGCCTCGTAGGGGGTGCCCCAGCTCGGCATCATGCGTTCCCGCTGCAGGCAGAAGCTGCCGGCGACGGCGGTGCAACTGTCGCCGACGCAGCGGAAGGGGATCGGCGCGGTGCTGGCCGTGAGGCCGAGCACCTGGGGGCGCTGCTGAGCGCGGTGCCGCCATTCACGGCCATGCCGATCAGGGCGACGAAGGCGGCGGAAATCAGGCGCATGGTGGCGTCACCTCGCCATGCCTAGTAGCTGTTCAGCGAACGCCAGAAGTCGACGTTCGTATTGGCGACGAGGCGATCATGGGTGCTCTGCAGGCAGGAGAGCATGCTGTCGATGTGATGAGTGACGTCGACCTTGAATTTGCAGCACTCGTGGTAGTCGCGCGCCAGCCGTATTCCTGGCGGGATCGGCGAGCGCGGCGGCGTCGGACTGCAGCGCGAGGTCGACGAGATGGCCGTCGGCGTCGGTCGGGTGCCGTTGATGCTCCGGCAAAGCGTTGATCATGCGGTTCGTCAGCCGGATGGCGTCGCCGCCTCCCTTGTCGTCAAAGAACTTGCTGCCCTGGGCGCGGTAGGAGCCGAGCGCGAGAGCGATCTCGTCCTGGCTCTGCGGGCTCGAGTCGTTGGCCGCCGCCACCGGCACCAGCGAGGCCTGTCGCTCCACCTCGACGGCAACCGATGCGAGGCCGAGGGCCTCCAGCCGATCCGGCGGAAGGACGACTTCGACCGACGTGAAGCCACGATCCGTGGTGAAGCTGACGTAAGGCGCGGCCGGCAGACGCACCGCCTCGCCGTTGTTGCTCTGGTGCCGACGAGCGTGACGGAGTTGGCGTCGGCCAGCTGGTAGCGCTGGCCGAGGTCGGGGTTGGCGCGCGGTTGCTGCAGGCAGAACGTGCTGAGGTCGGCGTGGCAGCCGCTCGCGTCGCAGTTCAGCGGCAGCAGGACGCCATTGCTGGCGACGATGCCGAGGATCTGCGGCGCCGCCGCCGCCGGGCCGATGCCGATCATGAATGCCGCGGCGGCAACGCCGACGGCCAGACTGGCGCGCATCATCGTAAGCTCCTCTCGTTGCAGTCGGCGGACGGCTTCAATAGCCGACGGTGTCCTTCCAAAACTGGTGATTGGTCTCGGCCAGCAGATCGGCGTGGCGCAGCTCCAGGCAGTTCCGCATGGAGTAGGCCGAACGCGATTCGACGGCAATCTTGCAGGCCTCGTACATCTGCTCGGCGGCGTCGCGGCCCCCGGCAGTGGCGCCGGTCACCGCCGGATCGTCGCGCATGGCGACCCACAGGCCGTCGCGATCCTGCGCGCTCTCCGCCCGTCCGGGCGGCAGCGCATTGATGAGGACCGTGGCGATGCGCGCGGCGTCGCTAGTCGTGCCCGGCAACTCGAACAGCGGCGCCCCCGCCAGCCGCATCGGCCCGGTGGCGAGCGCCAGCTCGTCATCCGTCTGCGGATTGGGATCGTCGGCGGCGGCGATGGGAACCAGCGATACCGCCGGCCTCGACCTCGACCGCCACTGCGGTGGCGCCAGCTCGGCCAGCTTTGCCTTCGGCAGGCTGATCTCAACCGAGGTGAAGCCGATCAGGCTCGTGGATCTCCAGCGTCGTTGGCCGGGAGGCGGAGCGTCTGGCCGGGCCGTGCTCCGCGCGATCAGGTCAGGCTGCCGCCGGCCGCCTACACCGTAGCCGTCGCCGCGCGAGGGCGCCGGCCGGCTCTGCTGGAGGCAGAACGTGCTGAATTGCGCACTGCACTGGCCGTCGGCGCAGTTGAGCGGCGTCGGCGTCCCGTTGCTGGCGACCAGGCCGAGCACCTGCGAGGCGGCGGAAGCGCCGGATACGGGAATCGCGATTGCAGCGATGAGCACCCAGGGCGAACAGTGCGGAACGAAACGACATTAGATGAGCCCTCCCTCGGCTGGCGGCCAGGGACGGCCCGTCGTCGGAAGCAAGCCTCGTCGCTCAAGGACCTCCGCCCGGCAGGCGAAACCGTCCGGCACAAGCAACGCCGCGTTGCCGCACGCGGCGGCATTACAGTATCCGAACAGAATCGCACCGCATGACTGGGCCGGTCAACACAAGATATGGGGGCATGCTGCCGGTCGCGATGACAAGCATGCGAGCCCGGCTCATGGCGCCATCGCGGGCACGCCAGAGAGGCGCACCGGCACCATCGCGGGTCGCGAATTCGCTAGTGGCGGATGGCGCCGCTTCCGATAATCCCGAATTGCCCTCTATTGAGGTTCAGATCAGTCATGGGAAGCGCAGAAGTTACTCACCAGACGCCGCCGGAGAGTGCCCGCTGCCGGACGCCGTGCCCGTGGCGGCGCCGAGGCGCGGCGAGCGGCCCGCGGTCAAGATCCCGATAGCAGGCCGTTCATCACCCGCCGGACCCCCGTGGTCGAAGTGCTGGACGAGGAGGGGCTGCAGATCATCGAGGACAATGCCGACACCATTCTCGAGGAGGTCGGCATCGAGTTTCACGGCGATGACGAGCGCCTGAAGCTGTGGAAGCGAGGCCGGCGCGCGACGTGACGGGCTTCCGCATTCATTTCCCGCAGGGCCTGCCGCGCTCGATCATCCAGAAGACTGCGCCGCGTGAGTACATGCAGCATGCGCGCAACCCGCGCGCAACGTCACGATCGGCGGCAAGGACACGGTGTTCGCGCCGGTCTACGGCCCGCCCTTCATCCGCAACCTCGACGAGGGCCGCCGCTACGCCACCATCGAGGATTTCCGCAACTTCGTGAAGCTCGCCTACATGTCGCCGGCGATCCACCATTCCGGGCGGCACGGTGTGCGAGCCGGTCGACCTGCCGGTGAACAAGCGCCACCTCGACATGGTCTACAGCCACATCACGCTATTCCGATAAGCCGTTCATGGGCTCGGTCACCCAGCCGGAGCGCGCCGCAGACACGGTCGATGTGGCGAAGATCGCTGTTCGGCGCCGACTTCGTCGAAGAGAACACGGTCATCACCAGCCTGATCAACGCCAACTCGCCGATGGTGTGGGACGGCACCATGCTGGGCGCGCTCGAAGGTCTACGCCCGCGACAACCAGGCGACTGCATCGTCACGCCGTTCATCCTTGCCGGGGCCATGAGCCCGGTGACCGCGGCGGGCACGCTGGCGCAGGTGCTGGCCGAGGTGCTGGCCGGCGCCGCGTACGACGCAGCTCATCCGGCCGGGCGCGCCGGTGCTGTTCGGCGTGTTCGCGAGTTCGATCTCCATGCAGTCGGGCGCGCCGACCTTCGGCACGCCGGAGCCGACGCTGGTGTCCTATGCGCGCCGGCCAGCTGGCGCGGCGCCTCGGCATTCCGTTCCGCACCGGCGGGTCGCTCTGCGGCTCGAAGATCCCGGACGCGCAGGCGGCCTGCGAGAGCGCGCAGACACTGCTGCCGACGCTGCTCGCCGGCACCAACTTCGTGCTGCATGCGCGCCGGCTGGCTCGAAGGCGGCTCTGGCCTCCGGCTACGAGAAGTTCGTGATGGATGCCGACCAGCTCGGCATGATGCAGGTGCTGGCCGAGCGGCGTCGATCTCTCAGCGAGAACGGCCAGGCGATGGACGCCATCCGCGAGGTCGCGCGCCGGGCAAGCCACTTCCTCGGCTGCGGCCACACCCAGGCGAATTTCGAGACCGCGTTCTACCGCTCGCCGATCGCCGACAACAACAGCTTCGAGCAGTGGCAGGCGGAGGGCGAGCAAGACGCCGCCCAGCGCGCCAACAAGCTGCTGCAAGAAGATGCTGGCCGGAGTACGAGGCGCCCGCCATCGATCCCGCATCGACGAGGCGCTGCAGCGAATTCATCGCCACGAAGAAGGCCGCGGTGCCGGATTCGAATGTCTGAGGCGGTGCACCGGGGCGGTTGTCTGTGCGGCGCCGTGCGCTATGAAGCGCGAAGGGTCCGCTGAGGCCGGCGGTCGCCTGCCACCGAGATGTGCCGCGCGGACGAGCGGCCACCTCGCTGCCGCCACCGCAGTGCGCCGCGAGGCCCTCTGTTCTGCAGGAGGAGCGGGGCCTGCGCTGGTTCGACCGCTCCGGAGCCGCCGCGGCTTCTCAGTTTCGGCTCAATTATTCTGGGGCCGAAGGACGGCCGCGCTTTTCGATCATGGCGGGCACGCTCGACAAGCCGACGGGCCTCGCCGCCGCGTACTATCTTCGTCAACGATGCCGGTGACTACTACCGCATCGCCGACGACGGCGCGCCGCAGCGCACCGACGGCGATCACGGCGTTCCGCTGCCGCCTGCATGAGGCTCCGCCCGACTCGGCGACATCACCATCGCCCGCGATCGTCGAGCGGGAGGAACCGGCGTTTACCGTGTCCGGCCCGCTGCCGGACGCCACGCCGGAGACGCTGGCGCCCTATCGCCATTGGCTCGAGGCCGAAGGCGCTCGATCCCGCCAGCGGGGCTGCTGATCCTCCCGATCCAGAGCTATGTCGTGCGCACGCGCCGCCACAACATCCTGATCGACGGCTGCACTGGGCGAGGACAAGACCTGCCGCTGGCACGATGCGCGTGGCACACAGATGCGCGACTTCGATTCCTGAGCGACTTGGCGGCGCTCGGCCTGGCGCCCGAGGACATCGACTTCGTCATGCGCACCCATCTGCATGGCGACCATGTCGGCTGGAACACGCGCCTGGTTAACGGCCGCTGGGTGCCGACGTTTCCGAACGCGCGCTACATCATCTCGCGCCGCGAGCTGGCGCATTGGGAGGACTACAACAAGACGGCGTCAGCGGAAGCCTACGAGGAATGCATCGATGAGAGCGTGCTGCCGGTGGTCGGCCGCCGGCCAGGCGCTGCTTCGTTAACGAAGACCACGCCCTCGATGACGAGGTCTGGCTGGAGCCGCTGCCCGGCCACACGCCCGGACACTTCGGCGTGCGGCTGCGCTCGAATGGCGCCGAGGCCACCATGATCGGCGACCTCATGCACAGCCCGGCACAGCGCCGAGCCGGATTGGCGCGGCGGCAGCGATGACGACCCGGCGCTGGGGCGGCAGGTGCGCCGGCGATCCTCGATGCCCATGCCGAGACCGATCATCTGGTCCTGACGGCACACTTCCCGTCGCCGTCGATCGAGACATCCGGCGTCAGGCGAACGCCTTCCGGTTTCACTACGTCGATTAGCCGAGCGTATTGCCGCCTCGCTCGGCGAGGTGCGTAGCATTTCACCCGCAAATCTAGTCCGGCAGGGCTATTGCCGGACCGCCGCGCTTGACGGCGCGCCCGGGCGAGCACCCTGCTGGGAGCAATGGCGGCAACCCCAGAGGAGGCGAAGCCATGACGATTGCAGCCACGGTGCAACGGTATCTTAGGGATTGCGGCATCGACTACGAGATCGTGGAGCATGCGCACACCCTCTCGTCGTCGCGGACGGCCCAGGCCGGCCACGTTTCCGGCGATCGCCTGGCCAAGGCGGTCGTGCTCAGCGAGCGAGGGCGGCTTCACCATGGCCGTGCTGCCGGCTTCGCGCCACCTGCGCCTGGGCGAGATCCAGGACTATCTCGAACGCCCGGTCGGCCTGGCGACCGAGCGGGAGGTCGAGCAGCTGTTTGGGGACTGCGAGCTTGGCGCCATCCCGCCGATGGGCAAACCCTACGGCATGGCGATGATCGTCGATGATAGCCTTGCCGAACAGCCCGATGTCTATTTCGAGGCCGGCGACCACATGAGCCTGATCCATGTGAACGCCATGGCCTTCCAGCGGCTGATGGCGGAAGCCCGCCACGGACGGTTCAGTCGCCACGATTGACGAAGTCGGCTGCGCCCGGCGAGCGAGGCGAGCTGACGTGCATATGACGCACATAATATTTGTGTACGCATGCTCGCGGCGCGCAGCGGCCCGTTTTGCCGCGCCGATTAACTGAGACTTCACCATTAAGCCCGATAGTGGGAACCACGGCCCATGCGTCTGATCGCAGCGGCGCCGCCGGCGGTCGCGCCGGGCTATCGCGGCCATGCCTTCGCGTCTGTTTTCAGCGGGAAAGACAGGATCAAAGCAGGCGATGCGCGTCCTGGCGTTTGCCTCCCAGAAGAGCGGTGCGGGCAAGACGACGCTCGCCGGCCACATCGCCGTGCAGGCGCAGCGCGCCGGCACGAAGTCCGTCGCTCTCGCCGATCTCGATCCCGATACCAGCTTGACCGATTGGTTCGCCCTCCGCGAGGAGGACGACGAGCCGCTGACGGTCGCGCGCAGTACTCTCAAGGATCTGGCGGCCAAGCTCCAGCAGCTGCGCGCTGATGGCGTCGAGCTGGTGGTGATCGACACGCCGCCGACCCTCCATCAGGCGATCGACGAGATCCATCTCTAGCCGCCGACCTGGTGGCGATCCTGAGCCGGCCTTGCGCCCATGATCTGGCCGCCGCCAGCGCCACGGTCGAGCTGGTGCAGAGTCACGGGAAACCGTTCTGCTTCGTCGTTAACGGCATCGAGCCGGGCGGCGAGTTGACGCCCGAGGTCGTAATGGCGCTGGCCCAACATGGCAGCATTGCGACCGTCTCGATACCCCGCAGCGTCGCCATGCTCGAGACCATGGTGGATGGCCGCACGGTCATGGAGCTGCCGGACAACCCCGCGCCGGCCTCCAGAAGTGGCTAAGCTGTGGGACTATCTGGCCAAGCGCTTGATGAAGTCCGGCCTGGTGGCGGCCGAAGGTGATGCTCAGGCGTCAGCGCCGCCGACCTTCGAGATCAAGACATTCGAGGCGGCGGTCTCGGCGTCGGCGCGCGAAGCCGGACGACGACGAAGAAGAAGAAGAGAGAGGAGCCCGCGGCGGCCGCGCCTTTAAGATGGCGTCGAAGCCGAAGCCAGAGGCCGCTCCACCCGCCGCCGAGCTGGCCGCCACGCCTTCGGCGGCGGCGTCAGCAGCGGCGGCAGCGTCAGCAGCGGCGGCAGCCCCGGCGACGCACGGTGGTCCCAATCCGGAGGCGCTGCGGCGCTATCCGCGCTTCAAGCAACGAGCAGCCGGCCGTCCTCCTGATCGGCGACGGCCAGGTCGACTGCGTGGTGCACGACATCTCGGCCGGCGGCGCCCTGATCGCCGTGAGCCGGACCCTGAAGGTCGGCGAGACCGTCATCCTGGCGCTCGACAGCATCGGCAAGCTGCCGGCCGAAATCCGGCACAGCGACGGCGGTCGCGCCGGCCTGCGCTTCATCATCGATCCCAAGCAGCAGCTGTTCCTGGTCAAGCATCTGTCGGCGGTGATCGCCGCGGCTTCGACCACGGTGGCGACCGCTGACGCCCATGCCGCGCGCGTCCTGATCGCGGGCCGTGCAAGAGTCCTGATAAATCGAATGAAGAAGATTCGATTAACGATATGCAGCAACGAGAATTTTATGATGAATGCTGGGACACTAAGAATTCATTAGGGATTGCCAGCGTATAACCGATTCAAAGATGTGCTTTCTCGTCGCCGCTCTGCGGTGGCGGAATCGTTGGGCCGAACGGCAAAGGATTTCGGTCGAAGCGCGTCGCGCGAGGAGAATGGAATAAATGCAAGTCGTTGCGTTTAGCTCTCAGAAGGGCGGTTCGGGCAAGACGACGCTCGCCGGCCATATGGCGGTGCAGGCCGAGCTCGCCGGCGACGGTCCGGTGGCGCTGGTCGACACCGACCCGCAGGGCAGCCTGGCCGATTGGTGGAACGAGCGCGAGGCCGAAGCGCCCCTGTTCGCGCACACCACGATCGCGCGCCTCGGCGAAGACCTCGAGCGCATGCGCGGCATGGGCATCAAGCTGGTCGTCATCGACACACCGCCGGCAATCACCGCGACGATCGCGGAAGTGATCCGCATGTCCGACCTGGTCGTCGTTCCGACCCGACCCAGCCCACATGATCTGCGCGCCGTCGGCGTCACCGTCGAACTGGTCGAGCGCCTGGGCAAGCCGCTGGTGTTCGTGGTCAATGCGGCCTCGCCGCGCGCCCGCATCACCTCGGAGGCCGTCATCGCGCTCTCGCAGCACGGCACGCTCGCACCCTCCATCCTTCACAACCGCACCGATTTCGCGTCCAGCATGATCGACGGCCGCACGGTGATGGAGATCGACGAGTCCTCCAACTCCTGCAAAGAAGTAGCCCAGCTGTGGAATTATCTGCGCGGCCGCCTGAAGAACCTGGAGCGCGCGCAAACGGTGTCGCAGCCGCAAGCCGTCGCCGCCGGTGGCGGCGCCGTCTATCAGTCGGCCTGATCCCGAGCCACGGTGTCGAATGAAACCGGTGAAAGCCGCCGCCTCGCTCGAGCTCCCTGCTTCTGCTGAAGGGTCGGACCAACCCGGCCGCCCTGGTCGATCAAATCCGGTAGCAATACGTAACTGAACGAAGTACATC